>Ga0209806_1001452_pt1 | contig 15583 bp, 17 predicted proteins | sample GraSoiAngelo_152_FD_186166 | JGI IMG/M metagenome (GOLD analysis project Ga0209806, IMG submission 186166) | Grasslands soil microbial communities from the Angelo Coastal Reserve, California, USA - 14_1009_12_30cm (SPAdes) (version 2) | ecosystem: Environmental > Terrestrial > Soil > Grasslands ... | reverse complement strand
GGATCAGCAGAAGGTCGGCCATGGTTGTCTCCGGCCGCTCCCTCAAGCATGCGCCGTGCCGTTCCTCGTGCCTTGAAATTGCCCGGGGATTCGCCTCTGGGCGGGGATGGCGATTGCAGATTGCGCGGCGACCCGACACCTGCTCCTGCAAGCTGCAAGGGCCCTGCGGTGCATGGGAAGCGTCACTCCCCGTTGCGCCGAGGGGCCCGATCGCGCAGGTTTCGTCGGGCATGCGCGCTTCGCAGCCGAACCGCCGGTGCATCGCCCTCTTGCTCGTGGTGGGCGGCGCCGCGCAGGAGCACGGGCATCACCACCTCGTCTTCGTCGGCCTGCAGCCTCCGCTCATGGAGGCGATGCACCATCACGGGAACGCAATGTGATCCCCGCTGTCGATCCCGTCTGCGGAATGAAGGTCGATCTGGACCGTCCCAAGGGCGGCAAGACCATCCACCAGGGGCGCGAGCTCGGGTTCTGCAGCCCGGGATGCAAAGCCCGGTTCGAAGCCGATCCGGAACAGTACCTGCAGCGGAGAGGACCCGCGGCATCGAAGCCCGTCGCACCGGGAACCAGATGGGTTTGCCCGATGGACCCGGAGGTCATCTCGGATCGGCCTGGGTCGTGCCCGAAGTGCGGGATGGCGCTCGAGCCGGAGACGCCCGCTCCGGTGAAGACCGAGTGGACGTGCCCGATGCATCCGCAGATCGTCCGCGACCAGCCGGGGTCCTGCCCCATCTGCGGCATGGCGCTCGAGCCGCGCACGGTCGTCCACGAGGAGGCAAACCCGGAGCTGACGGACATGGAGCGCAGGTTCCGGTTCAGCCTGATCTTCACGGTCCCGCTCTTCCTTCTCGGCATGAGCGACCTGCTGCCGGGCATGCCGGTGCAGCACGCTCTCGGGCGATGGCTTCCCTTCATCGAGCTCGCGCTCGCGACGCCCGTCGTTCTCTGGGCAGGATTCCCCTTCCTCGTCCGCGGATGGCGATCGGTCGCCACCTGGAACCTGAACATGTTCACGCTGATCGCGCTGGGAACGGGCGTGGCCTATAGCTTCAGTCTTGTCGCCAGCGTCGCCCCCGGAGTCCTGCCTGAGTCGGTCCGGCAGCACGGCGTCGTGCCCCTCTACTTCGAGCCGGCGGCATTCATCGTCTCCCTGGTCCTTCTCGGGCAGGTGCTGGAGCTGCGCGCCCGGGCGAAGACGCGCGGCGCCTTGCGCGCCCTGCTCGGCCTGGCCCCGAAGATGGCCCGCCGCGTGCGAGAGGATGGAGGCGAAGAGGACGTTCCGCTTTCGCTGGTGCGGGTGGGCGACGTCCTGCGCCTGCGCCCCGGAGAGGCCGTGCCGGTGGATGGCGTCGTCGTCGAAGGGAGCAGCACCGTCGACGAATCCATGGTGACCGGCGAGTCGATTCCGGTCGCCAAGCAGAAGGGCGCCAAGGTGATCGGCGCGACCGTGAACGGCACCGGCGCATTCCTCATGCGCGCCGAGCGCGTAGGCGACGCCACCATGCTCGCGCAGATCGTGCGCATGGTGAGCACGGCACAGCGGAGCCGCGCACCGATCCAGCGGATCGCGGACCGCGTTGCGGCATGGTTCGTTCCCGCGGTCGCCCTCTGCGCGGCCACCACGTTCGTCGCCTGGGTCGTGGCGGGGCCGCAGCCGGCCCTCGCCCATGCGATCGTCAATGCGGTCTCCGTGCTGATCATCGCCTGCCCCTGCGCGCTCGGGCTGGCGACCCCGATGAGCATCATGGTCGGAACGGGCCGCGGCGCTTCCATGGGCGTGCTGGTGCGAAATGCGGAAGCCCTCGAGCTGATGGAAAAGATCGATACGCTCGTGGTCGACAAGACCGGGACCCTGACCGAGGGGAAGCCGAAGCTCGTCGCCGTCGAGGCGGCCGCCGGGTTCACGGTGGAGGACATGTTGCGCGCTGCTGCCGCACTGGAGCGCGCGAGCGAGCACCCGCTGGCGCACGCGATCGTCGCGGGAGCGCGGGAACGCGGAGTGGAGCCGCCCGCGGCGTCCAGTTTCCAGTCGGTGACCGGCAAGGGAGTCAGGGGCGAGGTCGAGGGCAAGCGCGTCGCCGTGGGGAACGCCGCGCTCTTGCGCGAGGAGAGGCTCGACGGCGAGTCGGCGGACACCGATCGCCTGCGCGCAGCCGGTCAGACGGCGATGCTCGTCGCCATCGACGGTCGGCCCGCCGGCGTGTTGGGCGTGGCCGATCCAGTGAAAGCCGGAGCCGCCGATGCGCTGCGCGCGCTGCGTGCCGAGGGCATCCGCGTCGTCATGGTCACCGGAGACGGCCGCGCGACTGCGGAATCGGTCGCTAGAGAGCTCGGGATCGAGGAGCTGGAAGCGGAGGTGCTCCCGCCCCGCAAGGCGGAGGTGGTCCAACGGCTGCGTTCGGAAGGGCGGATCGTCGCCATGGCGGGCGACGGCATCAACGACGCTCCCGCTCTGGCGGCGGCGCACGTGGGGATCGCCATGGGAACGGGCACCGACGTGGCGATGGAAAGCGCGGACATCACGCTCCTGAAGGGAGATCTGCGCGGCATCGTCCGCGCCCGGCGGCTCAGCCGAGCGACCCTGCGCAACATCCGGCAGAACCTGTTCTGGGCGTTCGCCTACAACGTGCTCGGCGTGCCGATCGCCGCGGGCGCGCTGTATCCGCCGTTCGGAATCCTGCTCAGCCCGATGATCGCCAGCGCCGCGATGAGCTTCAGCTCGGTCTCGGTGATCGCGAACGCGCTGCGGCTGCGCCGCGCGGCGCTGTAGGGACGATCAGCGCGCCATCAGCGCGATGACCAAGGCGAGCGGAATGGCGCCGAGAGCGTAGAGGGCCAGCGGGGGGAGCCAATCCTTCATCGCGCGCCACATCCTCGAAGCGTACGCCGCGGATCCTGAAGGTGCGCAAGCGCCGTGGGTGCGCCCCGCGCGCCGCAGGTGCGAGGCGGTGGGGCGCGAGCTCATGTCGCCTCATCCGCCGCGCAGCTCGTCCTCGGCGAGCAGCCTCACTTCCCGCTCCAGCCCGGCGGGGTCTTCCGGGGATCCCCTGCGCAGCACCGCGAGGCGCTCGTCGCGCACCTGCGCGAGCAGCTGCCGCTTCTCGCGCTCGAGGCGGATGGTCTCGAAGGCGAAGTGCATGATCGTGCGCAGGTCCGAGTTGTTCCAGGGCTTGCGGATGAACCGGTACACCTCGCTCTCGTTGATCGATCGGAGGGCGAGCTCCGCATCGTGGTCGCCGGTCAGGATGATCCGGACCACGTGCGGATGGCGGACACGGACCAGCTTGAGCAGATCGATGCCGGACATCTCGGGCATGTAATGATCGCTGATGATCAGGTCGATGGGGTGCTGCGGGAACAGCTCGAGGGCCTCGCGGCCGCTGTCGGTGCCGAGGACGCTGTAGCCCGCTTCTCCCAGCACGCGCGTGAGCGCAAGACGGACGGGCAGCTCATCGTCCACCACCAGTATGGTGCGCGTGGGCGCCGGGTCCACCGCCATCTCTCCAGAGCTACAGGACGAGCCGAAGTCGCCACAACAGCGTCCGCGTGGCGCAAGGTGCGCGGCGTCACACACGGGTCCCTGCGTGCTCGAGCATCACCGCGACGCTGCCTCCGGGCAACCTGCGCGCCGCCGTGCACCGCAACCCGCAGCTCGCCGCGAGCGCGCGCAGGCGGCGCGAGGTGTAGAGACGCACCCGCACTCCTTGCGCGCGGCGGACGAGCGCGTAGCCGACCCCGATCGCCGATACCGCCGCGGCGGAGACCACGGCGCGGCCCTCCGGCGCGAGGTGCCTGCGGATCGCCTCCAGGCCGGCCGCCGCGTCCTCGACGAAGTCGAACACTCCGCAGCAGACGATCAGGTCGAACTTGCGCCCGAGATCGAGGGTCTCCAGGGACGCCTGGACCTCCTCGTCGAGCCAGCGGCGCGCGAGCGCGAGCATCTCGGAGGACGCGTCCGCCCCGCAGATCCATGCGACGCGCGGGCGAAGCACCGCCGCGACCCGACCGGCGCCGCAGCCGACGTCGAGGACGGAATCGGTGGAGCGGGGACGCGCGAGCTCCACGATGGCGTCGCGTTGGCGCGCCAGCACCGGTTCGCGAATTCCATGCGGACGGCTCCGCGCGTACCTTCCTGCGGTGCGCGAATAGAAATCGGCGGCGCGCTGTACGTTCTTCATGGCGCAGTCAGGCGAGCGGAAGGGTAACCGTGAAGGTCGTGCCGGGTCCGTTGTTGTTGCGCGCCGCGATGCTGCCGTTTCTCGGAGAGAAATTTGGCAATCCCTCGAGCGTTCATGCCGCTGGACGCGAAGCGCGCGCTGCGATTGACGACGCGCGCGATGGACTCGCGGATTTGCTGGGCGCAAAACCGCACGAGTTGATTTTTACGAGCGGGGGGACGGAAGCGAATAATCTTGCGATCCTTGGGCTTGCTCGCAGTCGCGGCGCGCGCGGAAAGCATTTGATCAGTGCGAAAACGGAACACCACGCTGTTTTAAACACGATTGAGCATCTGGAGAAATGCGAAGGCTTTGAGGTGACCTGGCTCAACGTTTCACAAGCCGGGCAGATCGATCTCGATCAGTTAACCGATACAATCCGAGACGACACCGTGCTCGTTTCCATCATGCATGCGAACAACGAGACTGGCGTGATTCAGCCACTGCGCGAGATCTCAGAAATTTGTCGCGCTGGCAGTGTTCTGTTGCACAGCGATATGGTGCAATCATTCGGAAAACTTGCCGTCATCCCGAGCGGAGTCGAGGGATCCCGTGGCGAAGGCTTTAAGATAACACAACGGGATCCCTCGACTTCGCTTCGCTCCGGTCGGGATGGCGTTTCGTTAGTCGATGCCGCGAGTTTTGCCGCGCACAAATTTTACGGTCCCAAGGGCGCCGGCTTTTTGTTTTTGCGCAGCGGAATTCCGATTGAGCCAGTTCATTTCGGCGGCGCGCACGAAAATCAGCGACGCCCCGGGACAGAAAATGTTGCCGCCATTGCGGGCATGGCAGCGGCGGCTGAGTTTGTGGAGCGCGACCGCGAACGGGAGCAGGAGCGCGAAAGAAATTTGCGGGATCAACTTTGGCAGGAAATTTCCGCGCAGATCTCGCCGGTGGTTCTAAACGGTGACACTCACCGGCGATTGGCAAATACCCTGAATATTAGCCTGCCAGCACTCGATTCGGAGACAATGCTAATGGCGCTCGACCTTGAAGGGGTTTGCGCATCGAGCGGCTCAGCTTGCATGGTGGGGAGCGTGGTCGCATCGCACGTTCTTCTGGCGATGGGATTGCCGCTCGCCCTTGCCCGATCAGCCATCCGTTTTTCCATCGGAAAATACTCGACCGAAGAAGAAATCTCAGCGACGGCTGGGATTGTTTCGGAGATTGTGCAGCGAACGAATGCGAAACGCAGCGAGAAAACAGTCCCCGTTTAGGCAGCTCGAATTCTTTTTCGACGCGCGGGTAATTTCCCCGTTGCCCTCCGCGCCAGAACTGCAGGATCGCGCCCGGTCCCTTTTGCGCGGGCTCGACGCGGGAGTTTTGACGGATCACGTGCGGGTCGAGTGGAATGAACGCATGCGCACAACCGTCGGCCGCGCCGATTTCCGGCGTTGCCTGATTTCCTTAAATCCAGCGCTGCAGGAATTTGGGCCCGCTGAAATTGATCGAACATTGCGGCATGAACTGGCGCATTTGCTGGCTCATTTTCGTTTTGGTAGGCGACGGATCCAGCCTCACGGGCGGGAATGGCGGGACGCCTGTTGCGAACTGGGGATCGGCGGTGAACGAGCCGGTCATACCTTGCCGTTAGTCGGGCGTTCGCTGTCACGTCGGTTCATCTATTACTGTCAGAACTGCCAGGGACATTTCCCGCGGGTGCGCCGCATTCGCCGGGCAACTGCCTGCCTGGCCTGTTGTCGAAAATTTTCAGAGGGAAATTACGATGAACGTTTCCGCCTCCGGTTTGTCAAAAATTCTTCTTCAGGTAACTCCCCGCGATTTTAGCAAATTCTCCCCTTTTTTCAGCGATCGCGTTCGCCTTTATCGCATCCACTTTCCGTCGCAGCCCAGGCAGAGATGGCGGGGGCCACTTACTGCGGGCAATTACCACCGCGCTGGTCTTTGGTGTCTCCGGAACTACGGGTACGGCCCTGGTTGAAGTTTACGACGAAAGCGCGTCTCCCTAAGTGGCGTCGACTTTTAACCCAGGTTTATATCTTTCGGCAGGATGCCGATGCCGCAAGATGACTTAACGATCATGCGTTTGGCTCAGCCCGGCTATCCAATTATCGTTAGCCCGATTCCGCCGTCGTGCCATCCGCTGTTTGCCCCCGCAATTTCGCCTGGATAAAAAGATCGAGCTCGCCATCCATCACTGCCTGAACATTACTCGTTTCCGCGCCGGTCCGATGGTCCTTCACCATTTGGTAAGGCTGAAAGACGTATGAGCGAATCTGACTGCCCCAGGCTACATCGCCCTTTTCTCCATATTGCCGGTCCATTTCCGCGCGTTTTTTGTCCTGTTCCAATTCGTAGATTTTCGCTTTCAACATTTTGATCGCCAGTTCGCGATTACGCAGCTGGCTTCGTTCCGCCTGGCAAGCCACCACAATGCCAGTAGGTTTGTGGACGATCCGGACCGCCGTTTCCACTTTGTTCACATTCTGCCCGCCTTTGCCGCCGCTGCGATAAGTGCCGATTTCGAGGTCGGCTGGATTGATTTCGATTGGTGCGCTCTCGGCAATCTCAGGAACGACGTCAACGCTGGCAAAGGAAGTGTGCCGGCGTTTGTTGGCATCGAAAGGGGAGATGCGAACAAGGCGATGCACTCCACGTTCGGTATTTAGATAGCCAAAAGCATACTCGCCCGTGACCAGTAGCGTCGCCGATTTAATTCCGACTTCTTCGCCAGTTTGAATATCGACTGTTTGAGATTTGTAACCGTGCCGCTCGATCCAGCGTTGATACATTCGCAGGAGCATATCGGCCCAATCGCAAGATTCTGTGCCGCCGGCGCCGGAGTGAATGGTGAGAAAGGCGTTGGCGCGATCGTTTTCGCCGGAAAGAAATTGCCGTAACTCGAATTCCGCGAGTTTTTGCGCCAGACGTTCGTGCTCCCGCGAGACTTCGCGTTCCGCCTCCGCGCGCGCCGGCGCATTGTTCTCTTCCTCGGCCAATTGGCGCAAGGCATCGAAGTCCGCGATCTCCCGCTCAAGTTCGTGGACGGGATTGATCAATGATTTTATGCGCGAGACTTCTTCGACGTCGGCCTGGGCGCGCTCGCGATTGTTCCAGAAATCGGACCCGGCCATTCGCGCTTCGAGCGCGCTTAACTGCTGCTGAAGTTTGTCGACCTCAAAGAAACCTCCGCAGAGTTTCCGCGCGTTTCTTCAAGTCTTCTGCATCGACAATCGCAGTCTCGTTAGCCATTAGGAAAGATAACTGAAGGTTCGCTCTCGCGCAAAGCGTTGTAGCGGTGCCAAATGTTGAAGGAGGAGGTTGGTGTGGGGGCGCAGGTCATTCTTACGCAGTGCCGTCATCCCGAGCCGCGCAGACGGCGAGGGACCTCCCGAACTGGAGATTGCTTGCATAAATTAGATACCGTGATCCACGACCTTAGGTGAGGTCCCTCGCTTGCGCTCGGGATGACGGGAAGCATCTACCGTTTTGGCGCGGATTTTGTCGCTTTCGCCGGTTCCAGCCGAAAAATGGTTTCGCCTTCTTTCATCAGGTCGAGACGGTCACGCGCGATTGTCTCCAAGTAAGTGGGGTCCGTTTTCAGCCAGCTAATTTCGCGCGTTGCTCGAGCCAGCAACAGTTTTTGCTCATCACGTTGCGCCTGCAGCGCGTCGATTTCAGTCCGCGCCGCCTGCATTTTCTTATAAGGCGGAACGAACAAACTGATGATCCCGAGCCAGACCGCCAGAAATAAAAGGACGAAAAGTATCCGGTTTAATCGCTGCCAGATGGTGGCTTCGCGACGCGCACGGAAATCAGCGTAGCCGGGCTGATCCACTAGCGCATCTTACCGCCGTACACGGCGTTGTCACCAAGTTCCTCTGCGATGCGAAGCAGTTGATTGTACTTACCGACCCGGTCCGTGCGTGAGAGCGATCCGGTTTTGATCTGGCCCGCATTCGTCGCGACGGCGATGTCGGCGATGGTTGTGTCTTCGGTCTCCCCGGAGCGATGCGAAATGATCGCGGTGTAATTATTGTCGTGCGCGAGCTTGATCGCATCGAGCGTTTCCGAAAGCGTCCCGATCTGGTTGACCTTAATAAGAATGGAATTGGCGACGTGCTCGTCGATTCCTTTGCGCAAAAACTCCACGTTCGTTACAAATAAATCGTCGCCGACAAGCTGGATTTTTTCGCCCAGCCGCTGGGTCAATTTCTTCCAGCCTGTCCAATCGTTCTCGGCGCAACCATCCTCGATTGAGATAATCGGAAACTTCGCGCACAGCTGGGCATAATACTCGATTAATTCTTCCGCTGTACGTTTTGAGCCGTCGGATTTTTTAAAAACATAAAGATTTTGTGCGCGATCGTAGAACTCGGATGAGGCGGCATCGAGCGCGATAAAAATCTGTTCGCCCAGTTTGTAGCCGGCGCGCTCAACCGCCTTCGCGATGGATTCGAGCGCGTCTTCGGCCGACGAAAGTGCCGGTGCGAATCCCCCCTCATCGCCAACGGCAGTGGAAAGGCCGCGCTCGCGCAAAACCTTTTTTAGTTCGTGAAAAACCTCCGCGCCGTAACGGACCGCTTCGGGAAAATTTGGTGCGCCCTTCGGCATGATCATGAACTCCTGAAAATCGATTGGGGCATCGGAATGCGCGCCGCCGTTCAAAATATTCATCATTGGGACCGGCAAAACGCGCGCGCCGGGTCCACCCAGGTAACGAAAGAGCGGAAGGTTTGCCGCCGCCGCGGCAGCGTGCGCGGTGGCAAGGGAAACGCCGAGCAACGCGTTCGCGCCCAGATTTTTCTTGTTGGGCGACCCATCCAGCTCGATCAGCTTGGCATCGATCTTTTCCTGGGCGCGGGCGTCAAATCCCTTGAGGGCATCAGCTATTTTTCCGTTCACATTCGCGACCGCCTTGAGCGCACCCTTGCCGCCGTAACGTTTCGTCTCGCCGTCACGCAATTCCCAAGCTTCGTGCTCACCTGTGCTTGCACCGCTGGGCACGGCTGCCCGTCCGAGCGCGCCACCTTCCAGTCGCACATCGACTTCAATGGTGGGATTGCCGCGCGAATCTAAAATCTCTCGTCCGATTATCTCAGCAATGCTGGTTTGCATTTTGCGCGGCTATGATGCGCGATGTGCGCGCGCTGTCCAACAGATGTTGCGAAAGAATCTTTCTGGGGGAGCGAGGGGAGGATGCTGACTAGGAACAGGGGTCCTGCGGCCTGTGCGCAGAGCGGGTTTCCAAACCCGCTGACTCAAACAACCCGGGCAAGGTCACATCAGCGGAGTGAAACTCCGCTGGGCGCACAGACTGGAAGTCTGGGTTCCCGCAAGAGATTCGCACTGGCAATCTCGATCTAGATTAGTACGCTATGGCCTAATGTTGGTCCGCGGACGAACCGCTTTGTTGTTATTGCCGATTGCTGCCGGCGTGTTGATCGGTGCCGGGCCAGCCAAGCTTGCGCCCGATCAAATGGCAAAAGCAGCCCGGACCGACACCATCACAATTCCAACTCCAGGTGAGCTTTTCGCCGCCTTGCAAAAACCGGGCAAACCGAACTGGACCGCCGCCTACCGTGCCCCCATCCCGACGACCTATAAAAATCGCGCCCAGCTTGCACTCAATCTGGGCGGTTTAATCGCAGATGGTTTCATCGCGGTGGAAGCACAAGATAGTCAGCAGGTGAAAAACATTGGCTCAGATGTGATCAAGTTGGCCAAGGCGCTCGGGGTCAGCCAAAACATTCTTAGTCGCAGCAACAGCATCAATGACTTCGCGGAAACGAATCAGTGGGATTCGCTCCAGGAAGAACTGGAGGCGACGCAGAACGAAGTAAAGAACTCGATGCAATCTCACAGCGACCAGGATCTGGTCATTCTGGTCAGCATTGGTGGATGGATTCGCGGAACCCAAGTGGTGAGCGGGTCGGTTGCAGCTAACTACGATGCGCGCAGCGCGAAACTTCTGCGGCAACCGGCGTTGGTAGGTTTTATTCAAGCCAAGCTCAATGATGTTTCACCGGAGTTGCGAAACGATCCGCTGGTCAAAAACGTAAATGATCAGCTAACAAATTTGGAGAAACTGGTGACGTTTCCGGCCGGCAAATCGCCCAGTCCAGATGACGTACGCAAGGTAAACGGCGTGGTCAGCGATTTGATGCAACAAATTCAACATAAGCCTGACGCGAAATGAAACGTCAGTTTTTCCTGGCCACGATGTTTGTTTTCGCGGGTGTAGTCACTTCCCTGGCCGACACGGACGCGGAAGTGAATGCGCGGAAGAACGCACTGGATGTGGCCGGGGCATTTACCAACGACGGCTTTAAACTGCGGGATGGACATTGGTGCGGTACCTTAAAGGCGCATGACCACGCCCTGATCGCGGTGAATCTATATGCCGGAAATCAGTATTGGTTTGCGGTCGGCTCGGCTGATCCCGTCAAGAAAATCGCGGTCAATATTTACGATGAAACCGGCAGGCTGCTGACAACGGAGCATTATGAAGGGGGCGACCGAGCTGCGGCCGGATTTTCGCCAAACGATAGTGGTCAATACTTCGTTTCAGTGGATTTGGTGGAGGGTGGATCGAGCAGCTTTTGCCTCATCTATTCTTATAAGTAGGCTAGGCGGGGAATAGGATTAGCTTTGGAAACCTCGCCATGAAGGTATCGAGTTGTGTCCTCGGGGGAATACTTACCTTGCTCGGTTTGTGCGCTACGAGCTGTTCTACCTCTGATCCGACAGCACCGACCGCGTCCAACAGCGGGAAATATTATGCCGTCAGCGCGAAGCAAGCGGAATTTTATCTTTACGGCCCCCAACAGGGTAATGGTCCCGACCGGAAACTTCCGCAGGATACATTAATGATGCTTATTCGCCCGTCATTTGGTTACAGCAAGGTTCAGCTCATGAATGGCCAGCAAGGTTATGTCGCCAGTCAGGACATTCGCGCCGCGCCACCACAGTTGGTTTCGGCGAAGACGCCGATGGTCCCGCCAACCAGCCATGAGACCGGCCGGACCCCAAAATTTCGCTTCGATCCGCGATCAATCCCGGCGGAACCATTGCCCAACGATGCTCCCGAACCGACGCCGATTCCCGAAACGGAAGCTTCCCCGTCGCCGTAGCTAGACAAGCGCGCCCTCCCGCGGATTAAGTAGGCGACAAATTGTGATGAAAGCCATTCAGATATTTTACGAAGGCCGGGTACAAGGGGTCGGTTTTCGCTATTCCGTCAGGCAGATCGCGAAAGGATTCAATGTCACCGGATGGGTGCGCAATCTCCCCGATGGTCGCGTCGAGTTACAGGTTAGTGGTGAGGAGGAGGAAGCGAACGCATTTTTAGAAGCCATTCGCCAAAGTGACTTGGGCTCTCTCATCAAAAAGGAATCGGAGCACGTGCTCGCCACGCCGCCCGATTCGCGTGGATTTGAAATTCGAACATGACAGAGCCCGCTATTCGCGTCATCGACGTCACCAAAATATTCCCCACGCCATTTCGACGGCGCCGGGTCGTTGCCTTGCAGGATTTGAATCTCGAGATTGCTCCCGGTGAGATCTACGGATTGCTCGGGCCAAACGGTTCGGGTAAAAGCACGACCTTAAAAATCATTCTAGGCTTGATTGGGCCGACGCGCGGGAGCGTGCGCATTTTTGGTCGCGATAACTCCGCGGTCGCGGTGCGTCGCGATATCGGATTTCTGCCGGAGAATGCCTACTTCCATAAATTTCTTACCGGGGCCGAAACCCTGCGATTTCACGCCAAGCTTAGTGGATTGTCCGGGCGGGAAACTAAATCACGCGTTGCTGAATTGCTGGCAACGGTCGGACTTGCGCGGGCCGCTGACGCGCGCCTTGGCACCTACTCAAAGGGAATGCTCCAGCGTATCGGGTTGGCGCAGGCGCTGATTCATCATCCGAAAATTCTCGTGCTGGATGAACCGACCGCCGCGGTCGATCCAGCCGGCTCGCGCGACATTCAAAATCTTATCCTGTCTTTGAAAAAGCGCGGCACCACCATTTTGCTTTCATCGCATTTGCTCACTCAGGTGCAGGAGGTTTGCGATCGCGTCGGCATTTTGCATCGCGGCAAATTGCTGCGTGAGGGCCATCTCGAAGATTTGCTCGCGATCGAAAATCAAACCGAGCTCATTGTGGAAAATGCGACGCCTGATTTGCTCGATGGACTCGAGCGGGAGATTGCGGCGGGCAAAGCCCGGGTTATTGCGCGTCGCAAACCGCAAACTTCTCTCGAGCAATTATTCCTGAAGGTGACCGAAACCGGCGACGAATGAACTCTTCCTTAGGCCGTATTGGCGCAATCGCGCGCACCACTTTTATCGAGCTGGCGCGGCTCCGCGTCTTCTACGTCCTCGTCCTGTTTGCGCTCGTTCTCATAATCAGTTCCTCCTTTCTGGCGCGAATTTCTTTTCAACAGGAGTTGCAAGTGACGAAGGACATTGCGCTGGGTGCCATCAATTTCTTTCTCAGCATGCTCGCCATCGTTGCCACCGCGCAACTATTGCCGCGGGATCTGGAAGACCGCGTCATTTACAGCGTGCTAGCGAAACCGGTCCGGCGTTTCGAATACATGCTAGGTAAATTTTTCGGCGTGCTCGGACTATTGGTGATCTCCCTCGTTGCCATGAGTATTCTTTGCCTCGCTGTGATTCATTTACGAGAAGGAGCCGCCGTACGCGAGACGATGCAGCAACTCGCCCAGTCGCCTTCCGAGGAACTCGACCACGCCTTGGTTGGGGTGCATCAAGCAGGAGCCAATCGCGATTTTGTTCTAGCCTTGCTCCTTATTCTGACCAAGGCTGCGGTCCTGGTTTCGCTCACGCTCTGCATTTCCAGTTTCGCCACCTCAAACATCTTTACCATTAGCGCGATGGCGATGGTTTATCTGGTTGGTCATTTGGAATCGATCGCCCGCGATTACTGGCTGCATCAACGCGCCGCCGGCTGGCTGGTTCGCGCTTTTCTCGCCGCCGTCGTATTCTTTTTTCCAGACCTGCAAGCATTCAACCTTAGCGACCAGATCGTTGCCGGCAGTTCGCTCTCCAATTTGATGTTGCTGAAACTTCTCGGACTCGGCGTCATTTACATTGTCGGATACCTCGTGATTGCAATTGCGATTTTTTCGCAGCGCGAATTATGAAGCCCGTGCTCGCTCTCATTCTCATTCTGGCCGCGTTTGTGTCCCTGAAATTAAAAATGGAGGCGGCTTGCGATCGGATCGTGCCCGGAGCGCTCTCCATTGATTTGCGCGAACAAATCGGTCAGTCCGCCTTCATCGCCGTGCTCGGTGGATTTCGTTCCGTCATGGCCGATCTCCTTTTCATCGACGCCTACTCCGCCTGGGAACGGACCGACTGGACCTATCTTCTTTTGCGTCTGCGGCAGGCCACTGAACTGCAACCGCGCGCCATTCTTTTCTGGGAGATGGCAGGATGGCATATGGCTTGGAATGCGGGCACCGCGGCGATGGAAGACGATTCCAAATCACCGGCTGCGCGTCGCCGGTTGCAGCACGATTATCTCGAGCTGGGCGAGGATTTTCTCGTTCGTGGGATTGCCTACAATCCGGAGAAACCGCAACTCTACGAAGCGCTGGCACGGTTGTATCGCGACAAGTTTCACGATCACGTCCGGGCTGCGGAGAATTTCGAAAAAGCGTCACGTCTTCCTGACCATGCTTCTTACGACGAACGTTTTTCCGCCTACGAGCTCTCTTACTGCGAAGGCCGCGAACGCGAGGCTTACGATCGATTGCGCACTCTCTACCAGCGCGGGGAAAAGGAGCGCCTCCCGCGTTTGCTAAATCAATTGCGGGTCATGGAAGAGCGCCTGAAAATTCCTGTGAACGAAAGAATTATTCCCTGATGCGGTTTGCCATTTTTAGCGACATTCACGCAAATTTGGAGGCGCTGGAAGCAGTCCTGTCAGACGCGCGCGAACGGCACTGCACTCACTTCGTTTGTCTGGGTGATGTCGTCGGCTATAACGCCAACCCGCGCGAGTGCGTCGAGATTGTGCGGGATTTGGATTGCCCGACGGTAAAAGGGAATCACGACGAGCAGGCGTCACAACCGGAAGCTTCCGGTGATTTCAATGAAATGGCTGAGCGCGCGATGACATGGACGCGGGCGCAACTGAGTGAGGAGGACCGCGAGTGGTTGCGCGATTTGCGCCTGCAGCGGCAGGTGCGCGATTTCACCATCGTTCACGCCACCCTCGATACTCCAGCGCAGTGGGGCTACGTCTTTCGCGATCTCGATGCCGCCGCCAGCTTCACTTATCAACACACCGCCCTTTGTTTTTTTGGTCACACCCATATTCAATGCGCTTTTATTCGGGACGAGCGCGCCCGCCGCACTCAGCAGGAACAAATTCACGTCGAATTTGGCAAAAAATATTTTGTTAACGCCGGCAGTGTCGGCCAACCGCGTGATGGTGATTGGCGCGCCGCCTATTGCATCTACCACGCCGATGAAAATTTGATCGAGCAGCGTCGTGTTCGCTACGCGATCGACAAGGCCCGCAAAAAAATTATTGCGGCTGGGCTGCCGCGTCTGCTGGCCGACCGTCTTGCGCTCGGTCGCTGAGCCGTGCCGTCGAAAATTCTGATCATCAAACCGAGTTCGCTGGGGGATGTGGTTCACACTTTGCCAGCGGTCGCGGCGATTCGTGATGCTAATTCCGACGCCGAAATCACCTGGGTCATCAACCCGGAATGGGCGCCGTTGTTGCGCGGAAATCGCGACATCGATCACGTTCACCTCTTTCCACGGGGTGAATTTCGAGGGTTCGGCGCACCCGCTCGTTTGTTTCCTTGGATTCGGGAAACGCGCCAGTTGCGACCGGATGTGGCGCTGGATTTCCAGGGGCTGTTCCGCAGTGCATTAATCGCCCGGATTAGCGGCGCAAAAGCAATTTTGGGAATGAGCGATGCCCGCGAAGGTTCGCGCCTTTTTTATACGCAGGTGGCGCGAGTCGATCGGCGGGAGCACGCCGTCGATCGCTATTTCAAGTTAGCCGAGTCGTTCGGCGCGGCTCTGCGCGATTTGCGTTTTGCGATTCCAACTGGGGATCAACCACGGCGTTTCGATGCTCTCCCCGCATTCGTTGTTCTCCATCCCTACGCCCGCGGACGCAATAAATCGATCGGAGCCAATGTGATTCTGGAATTTTGCCGCGCGCTCGCGCCCGCTCGCGTCGTGGTCGTCGGCAAATCCGGCCGAAGATTTCCGGCACCGGAGAATTGCGTGGATTTGACGAACCAGACTACGCTTCTGCAACTGGTCTGGCTTTTGCGCGCGGCTGCATTCGTCATCAGCGTCGATAGCGGCCCGATGCATGTGGCCGCGGCGGTGACCACGAATCTGGTTTCGATTCAT
>Ga0209806_1001451_pt1 | contig 15592 bp, 14 predicted proteins | sample GraSoiAngelo_152_FD_186166 | JGI IMG/M metagenome (GOLD analysis project Ga0209806, IMG submission 186166) | Grasslands soil microbial communities from the Angelo Coastal Reserve, California, USA - 14_1009_12_30cm (SPAdes) (version 2) | ecosystem: Environmental > Terrestrial > Soil > Grasslands ... | reverse complement strand
TATCAGGGTGCTCTTGCCCATCCCTGTATCGCCCATAATAAGGATGTGGCTCGATTCGGCGGCGCGGGGCAGAACCAGCCGATGTACCTTGCCGAATGCTCTCTGGATCAAGGTTCGTTCTGTCAGCTCGAAACCAATTCCATCGGAACGATTCCGGCGATTAAATCTTCGCGCGGTCACAAGTTCTGGTCCCTTGAGCCTTCGTCCTTCTTTGCGCTCCCGAGCTCGTTGGGAATCCTTCGGGATTGTCAACGCAAGAGCCACAAGGAAAAAAACGATGCCTCCCAGCAGGCCGGGCTTTATGAAGTTCAGGAAGGTTTCGTCTCGATAGATCCACTGGCCCAAGAAGTCATGCAACCTTGCGTTGTCCCAAAGCACCTTTTGTATGACAAGCCGCACGTCGCCGATCGCCACAGCTTCAGGCGTGAGTGCAAGCACAGTCTCGCCGGTCCCGGTCTTTACTTCGATGACCTCTTCGTCGAGTGCCCAATGGCTTCCTTTCTTGCTCACGGCGTTCACCGTCCAATAGCTGTCGGTCCTTGAGAACTTCACCAGGCTTCGGAGGCCGCTGCGGATGTAGGTCGTCACATAGAAGCGTTCTAAGGGTGTCCACACTGCGGCATAGCGGTAGACGCAAATTCCCACCATGCTGGCCAGAGCCAAAAACGCCGCTGTCCACGTCCACACCGACCTGCGATTCTGCCACTCGCCCGCGTATGAGTTCCGGCCCCATTGTTGCTTCACGACCTGCCTCCGGTTGGTACTTCCGCAAATCGTTCCTGCGCTCTCTCGAATCGCTCTCCATCGGCCCGCTCGATCAACCGGTCCAGTTCCTCGGTTGTGAGCACTGCCCCCTGAGCGAGCTTGAACAGTGCATTCAACAAGATCGTTCGCAGCGCCATTACTTCCGCAAGCAGAGTCTGTTCGGTGGCAATGGGCTTTGTGCCCTCAGTGGTGCTTGCTTGCGCCAAGAGCACCTCACGGCACCACTCGCCCAGCGTCAAACCGTCGCGCTCGGCTACAGCGACAAGCTGTTCGTACTCGCTCTCCGTCATCTTCGAACCAACGGTTCGATTGCGCAGTTGATCGCCAGGCATTGAAAAGAACCTCCGGGAGGGAATTTGATCGAAAACAAACCTTTCGCCATTAGTGTGCAAAATCAACGAGTTAACGCAGAGCGCCGGAAGTTAATGGACGGCGTCAGCACTTCGCTAACTCGCGCCGCGTGAGCATGTTAACCATGAGCGCCGCGCGGCGCCCTGCAGCACCCAACATGGGGTGGCGTGTCCGCCAAACTCCCGGTGCCGAAGGCACCGCTCTTCTCTTGGTCGGCCAAAAGCCGGCGACGCGGCCCCTCAGCGGGGCCGCATCCGGCTACCATGACGAGGCTGAAGAGCATCACAGCTCACCGTACTCCAGTGTCAGCGAGTCCCAGGCCATGCGGATTTCCGGCAGCTCCCACGCCTCGCGAAACAGCGCTTGCACCAACTTCCACTCCTTCTCGGAGAGGCCGAACGTGATGCCATTCTCGTGAGCGCGAAACCAATAGTCCTTGCCCTTGCCTTCCTCGGACGCCGCGATATAGCCGAGGAAGTGTCCGCCCTCCCAACGGCGGATTGGGCTGTCCGGGGCCAACGCGGCCAGCATGGCGCGAAATTCTGTAATCTTCGGATAGCCACTGATCGGGTACATCGGCCCGCGTGGACCAGGGAAACTCAAGAGCAAATAAAGGTCGTTGCTCTCTCCCCGATTAAACGAGAGCGTGAAGTCCCCTTCTTTAATGGATGGAATCGGCGGCTGATAGAAGGAATCCTGACTCGTGGACTTCGCTCTAAGCGACTTTTGCGTGAGGCAGTAGTGGCCGCGCGCGGCCAGCCGCCACAGAGCCGGGAAGGAGGGGCGCAGCGCACGGTTCACGGCGTCAGCCGCGGGGAGCTTCTCGTCCTCCAGCAGGATAAGCAGGTTGCGTCCTGCCAGAAACGTGTCCCACTTTACTGCCGGATCGCTGAGCCGCTTGCGGGTCTCGGCCACGGTCCGGCGAACCGTCTCTGAAGTGGCACGCTCCGAATCGTCGGCTCCCTTCGCCTTCGGAGGACGGCAATCGGACGGCAGATTGTTCATGTAATACGGGTCCCGCAAGGAAGCACGTTCCGTCCGCAGTTCATAAACGGCCAAGAACGCGTCTAGCACGGCGATGAGTGATTCGTTGGAGACCGGATTGGGTGTCCTTTCGGCATAAGCTTCGAGCCCCTTCTGCACAAAGTGCGAGAGCAGTATCCACTCGGCTCGCGACAAAATATGCTGCGCTTCTCCCTTCCTGCGAATCTCAAGAAGTGTCTCTGTCGGCTTCGCCATCATGTCCGCAACTTCAAAGCGGTCCTCGCGGGCAGACTCAAGGAGCTGCTTGGCAACCTCCGAAGTCGAAACACTGTCGCCCTTTTTCGAGGACATGAGTTGCTTGGCCCGCTCCAGGCGGGCAAAGAGAGCGTCACTGATGCGAAGGGACAGAGTTTGTCCCTGGGTGGGCTTCTCAGGCTTTTGCGGTTTTTCAGGCATCGGGTACTCCTCCTGGTTTCGTCGGTAAGATGCAACCCTTTCAGAGAGAGATGCATCTTTACAAAACGTTTGCACACATAGTACGATATTGTGGACGGGATGTCAAGTGGAAAATAACAACCGGGGGAACCAAGGAAAAGAGGCAATGAAACACCGCAGCACCCAACTCGGCGTGCGCAAGAACCCAGACTCGCAAAGAGTGCATGGCTTGCGCCCTGCAGTGAATTCGTCATCCTTAAGATCTGAAAGCCAGACTGGAAATTCGTTCGAGAACAAGCCATCGCTGTCAGCCGAGAGATTTGGTTTGCCCTCCGCTTCGAGCACAGAGCCATATCAAACTCCCGAGCCGGTCTGGGACTGCGCTGAAGCAGCTCGATTCCTTCGGCTACACCCTAAGACCCTCAAGCGCATGGCGCGCAGCGGCCAGATCCCCGGATGCCGACTTGGGCGACGATGGTATTTTCGCCCCTCAGATTTGGACGCTTTGCTGCGAAGCGGTGTAAGCTCTTCACTGAAGGCCAACAGGGTTGCGCCGCAACTCTCCTCTAATCCCAAAAGGAGAGCATGATGCTGCGGCTAACTCGAAATACGTATCAACACGGTTGGATTGAAACCCGGCCGTCGAAAAAGCAGGACCTCGTATTTGTCTATCGCTGGCGGGAACGCAAGCCAGACAGCGGCTATACAAAACGATCTGAAGTGATTGGTCCCGTCTCAATGCTCAAAACCGAAGCCAATGCGTGGCGGGCCATCGAGCATCGCAAGCTTGATGTGAACTCTGATCATCCTCAAGGACAGGCGGTCACCATCGGTATGCTGGTGAGCCGATACCTCGAAACAGAGCTTCTCGAGCTGCGGCACTCGACCGCCAATGGATACAGGTCATACCTCAATCACCAGATCAAACCGCGGTGGGGCGACTACCCGATTTCCAAGGTAAAGCCCTTCGCCGTGGAGCAGTGGTTGAAGGGGCTTGACCTGGCTTCAAGAACCAGAGGTCATCTCCACAATCTCATGCGAGTGCTCTGGAACTGCGCCATGCGTTGGGAGCTCACCGAGATCGGCGAGAATCCCATGAAGCTCGTGCGGGTCCGGGGCACAAGCAAACGGCAGCGTGAGCCTGTGGTTCTTAGCGTCGCTCAATTCCGTCGCTTGCTCAAGGAGCTCGATGAGCCCTTCCGCACGATGGTTATCCTCGCTCTTGCCACCGGGCTACGCTGCAGCGAGCTCTTCGGGCTCAAGTGGTGTGACGTGCTCTGGGACGAGCTCACACTCCTCGTGCGGCGAGGCATCGTCACCGGTGTAGAAAACGAGGTCAAGACCAAATACTCCAATGCAGGAATGCCGCTTGACCCTGCGCTGGCCAAGGTGCTCTTGAATTGGCGACGCAAGACGCGGTTCAAAAATCCCGAGGACTGGGTGTTTGCGAGCCCGTTTGTTGCGGGCAGGAAGCCCTGGTATCCGTGGGGAGTAGAGCGGCGTCATATCATCCCCGCAGGCATTCGTTGCGGCATAGGACGCATCGGCTGGCATTCGTTTCGACACACTTTCAGAACCCTGCTCGATGAAACCGGGGCTCCGATGAAAGTGCAACAGGAACTTATGCGCCACGCCGATATCCGAACCACGATGAACGTTTACGGCAAGGCCATGGACGAAAGTAAACGCAAGGCGCACGGCAAAATCGTCCGCCTCGTATTGCCTTCGCAAGTGGCTTAATGCCCCTTAGTGCCCCTTGAAGTTTTTGCTATCGGATTGAAAACACAAAGATAAGTTGGTGGAGCCGATGGGATTCGAACCCACGACCTCCTCGATGCCATCGAGGCGCGCTCCCAACTGCGCCACGGCCCCACCGGGTCGCAACTTTCTAATATTAGCACCGGAAGATTGTATGCGTCTATAAGCTCGGCGCCGGCATTTCCGCGGTCTTGCTCTGCGGAACGAACTTGACATCTGATAAAAGTCCAGCATCCACGGAGGAGGACGCGGATCAGGTCTCGCGAAGATGGGAAAGGAAGGCGAGGTGCGCCCGGGTGAGAGAGCGGCCGCGAAGGAGGATGGCGCCGATGGTGCGAATCGCTTGGTCATCCGCAATGCGGATGTATCGGCATGGAGATTTTTTCTCGATGGCCATTTCGGGAACGATGGAAACGCCCATGCCCGCGCCGACCATGCTGAGAAGGCTGCTGAACTGGCCGCTTTCGAAAACGATCTGCGGGTGGAGACGCGCGCGGTCGCAGGCGGCAACGGCGGTATCGCGGAAACAATGGCCGTCGCGCAGGAGCAGGAAAGGTTCGGCGCGAAGATCTTTGAGGGCAAGAGACCGGCGCGAATTGAGTTTGTGTTTCTTGGGGAGCGCGGCGAAGAGCCGCTCGGTCAATAGCGGAAAAGCGTCGAATTCTCGGCCACGGATGGGGAGCGCCAGGAGGGCGACGTCAATGGTGCCGGATCGGAGACGGTCGAGAAGGACAGGGGTAATCTCTTCGACGACGGTAAGTCGAACCTGGGAAAATTTGCGCGTGAAGGTAGTAAGACGCGGCGGGAGGAAGTAAGGGGAAACGGTGGGAATAACGCCGACGGTGATGGGGCCGCCGATGAACTCTTTGCCTTCGACGACGTCGCCTTTGGCGGCTTCCAGTTCGCGTAGGACGGCGCGCGCGCGTGGGAGAAACGTCTTGCCAAGCTCGGTAAGCCGAACAGAGCGACCGAGGCGGTCGAAGAGGCGCGCGCCAAGCTCATCTTCCAGCTTGAGGATCTGCTGGGAAAGTGAAGGCTGGGAAACGTGAGATTGTTCCGCTGCCCGGCTGAACGAACCGGTTTCCACCACGGCACAAAAGTAACGGAGCTGGTGAAGTTCCATAGGCTATGCCTATCCATCGTATCCGAACTATATATTGGAAGTATAGGCCGGCACTCTCTAGGATTCGAGATGCGATAGCGGGGTCGTGCTTCGCGCTGCCCTGCCATTGAACTGAGGAGGATCCATGGCGGAAGAAAAAAAGAAAATCATGACGACCGACGCGGGCCGTCCGGTGGGCGACAACCAGAATTCGCTCACGGTGGGGCCGCGCGGACCGGTGGTCTTCGAAGACTTTCTACTCTTCGAAAAAATGGCGCACTTCAACCGGGAAAGAATCCCGGAGCGCGTAGTGCACGCCAAAGGCTCGGGCGCATATGGTCATTTCGTGTGCACCAGCGCCGAGATCACCAAATACACGACAGCAAGACTTTTTGGCGCCGTGGGCAAGAAGACGCCGACTTTCATTCGGTTTTCGACGGTGGGTGGTGAAAAGGGTTCGGCGGACACGGCGCGCGATCCACGCGGTTTTGCGCTGAAGTTTTACACCGAAGAAGGCAACTGGGATATGACGGGAAATAACACGCCCGTTTTCTTTATTCGCGATCCGTTAAAGTTCGGCGATTTCATCCATACACAAAAGCGCGATCCGGAGACCAACCTGAAATCGCCGACGATGATGTGGGATTTCTGGTCGCTCTCTCCGGAATCGCTACACCAGGTGACGATTCTCTTCTCCGACCGCGGGACTCCGGACGGCTATCGGCACATGAACGGTTACAGCAGCCACACGTTCAGCCTGTTCAATGCTAAGAATGAGCTCTTCTACGTGAAATGGCACTTCAAGACCAAGCAAGGGATCAAGAACTTTTTCCGCGAGCAGGCAGGCGCGCTCGAAGGAACGGACCCAGACTACTCGCAGCGCGATCTTTTTCACGCCATCAAAACAGGTAACTTCCCGAAATGGCGCGTATGCGTGCAGATCATGCCGGAGAAGGATGCGGAGACGTATCATATCAATCCGTTCGACCTGACGAAGGTGTGGCCGCACAAGGACTACCCTCTCGTGGAAGTCGGCGAGTTGGAATTGAACCGCAATCCGGAAAATTATTTTGCGGAAGTGGAGCAGGCGGCGTTCGAGCCTCGCAACGTCGTACCGGGCATGGGTTTTTCGCCGGACAAAATGCTGCAGGCACGCTTGATTTCCTATCCCGATGCGCACCGCTACCGGCTGGGCGTCAACTACGATTCCCTACCGGTGAACAAACCGCAGTGCCCGTTCCGCACCTACAACAAGGACGGGGCAATGCGCTTCGACGGAAACGGCCGGGCAGCAGTGAACTATGAGCCAAACAGCTTCGGCGGCCCGACGCAAGACCATTCCTACGTCGAACGCCCACATGCCGTCAGCGGAACCGTCGCGCGGCACGATCACCGCACCGACAGTGATTACTACACACAGCCGGGGAACCTATTCAGGTTGCTGCCTGCAGACGCGAAGCAGCGGCTGATGGACAACATCGTCTCCAGCTTGGGCAATGGCGTGCCGCAGCGCATTCAGGAGCTGCAAATCCAGCACTTCTTCAAGGCCGATCCAGCGTATGGAACCGGAGTGGCGAAGGGGCTGGGGCTGAACATCGCATCGATCGTCGCGAAGAGGCAGGCCAGCGCGGCGGATTGATCCAAATGTGAAGGGGCGCCGGCAGCGGCGGGCACCCCCTTCACATTTCACCACTTTGTCGCGAACAGCCTCAGCGCTGCACGAGCGCCGCACTTCTGGTATCGGTCGTAAGCTTGGGCGGCGCGTCGCCGAATCGCTTGGTCGTCTTCGTGGGCGATCCAACCATCGATAGCAGCCTTCAACGTGTAGGCCTCCGGAGCCATGAGGCCCGTCGTCCATAACAGAGGCTCCGCGCCAGTTTGACGGATATAGGGACCGAAAAAGGACTTGCTGGCACACGCGAGGACAATCGTTTGCCGGAGCTTGTCGTCTCCGGCCCCGGCAATTGGCGGGACCTGAAAATCCATGAAAGCGTCATGCCCGACATAAACAACCAGATCCGCATCGCCCGCGATGGCGATGGAAACCTCCCCTGAGCGCATCTTGAGTGAAAGTCTTTGTTTGGCGATACCTGCAGCCGCGGAAAGAAAATCCGTTACGGCCAACTTGATTTGACTGATTCTTGCTGCTCTTGAAAACGCAACGTTTCAGAATCGCGTCTTGCGCGCCCCGACCTGACCAGGCGAGTCCCCAGTCCTCACTGGCCTTGAAGTACGTCTTAACACCATAGGCCGCACCCCAATAAAGATTGCGCTGAGGATCCCGCCCATTCCCAAGAGCAGGTGGAACGGGAATGATGCCCTGATGCTGATTGTCGGCAAGAGCGACAAAGACGTGGACGACCCTGGGGGAGGATTCCGCGACGCTGGGGATCGCCTACGAAGAAAGGGGGAACAGCGCCAGCGCGATCCATCGTGACTGGATTGTGTTTGTTTTGGAAAGCATCGTCGTTTTGGCGATTCTAACTCCTGCGAAACGGGTTGTCTGGTAAGGATGTTCGTTTAGAATACGGGCCTATGGCAAAACTCACTTTTCTGGGCGCGGCGGGATGCGTTACGGGTTCTAAATATCTGGTCGAAGCGGCGGGCAAGCGGCTGCTGGTGGACTGCGGAATTTTCCAAGGCTCGCAGGAACTGCAGGACCGAAATTACCAGCCGCTGCCGGTCGACCCTAAGACGATCGACTACCTCGTGCTCACACACGCGCACCTGGACCACACTGGATGGCTGCCGGTGCTGGTGAAATCGGGCTATCGCGGGCCGATTTTTGCAAATCCAGCGACGATCGAGCTAACAACCATATTGCTGAAGGACTCCGCGCATCTCCAGCAAGAGGACACGCTGCACGCACGGATTCACAAGGACAGTCGTCACGCCAATCCCGAGCCGCTTTACACGGCGGAGGATGTTGATCCCACATTGAAGCAGATCAAGAGCATGCCACGCGGCGGCAGCCTCGATATCAGTTCGGAGTTTCGCGTTGCTTCTTATGACGCGGGGCACATCCTTGGATCCTCCAGCCTGGAGCTGACCCTCACCGAGGGCAACAGAAAGACGGTTGCGTTGTTCTCTGGCGATATCGGGCGATACAACCAGCCGATTCTGAAAGATCCGACAACGCCGCCGTCGAAGGCGGATGTGCTGGTCTGCGAATCGACCTATGGTAATCGCGAGCATCCGGACGGTGATCCCGCGGAATTACTTGCGCAGATCGTGAACCGCGTGGCGAAGCGCGGAGGATCCATCGTGATTCCCTCGTTTGCCATCGGACGGACACAGACGTTCATGTACTACCTGCGGCAACTCGAGGACCAGCAGCGAATCCCGCGCTTGCCCGTCTACGTGGACAGCCCGATGGCGCTGAGCGCGACGGATTTGTACCTGAAGCATAGAGAGGACCACGATCTGGAGTATGCGCGGGAAGAAGGCAGCGGCGGAAAAGGCGATCCTTTGAACGTTCATGAATTTCATCTAACCCGGTCGGTCGAGGAATCCAAGGCGATCAATAACGTCAAGACACCCTGCATCATCATTTCGGCCAGCGGGATGGTCAGCGGTGGCCGAGTGTTGCATCACCTCGTGCGGCGGCTGCCGGATGCACGCAATGCTGTGATCCTGGCGGGGTTCCAGGCCGAAGGCACGCGGGGGAGAGCCTTGCAGGAGGGCGCGAAGTCGCTAAGCCTTTATGGACAAGTCGTGCCGGTGTGCGCCGAGATCGCGGAGATGGGGCAGTTCTCCGCACATGCAGGAAAGAGCGAGTTGTTGCGCTGGCTCACAGCATTGCCCGCACCTCCCAAGCAGACGTATCTGACCCACGGTGAACCGGTGGCGGCGCAGGCTCTGCAGGCAGCCATCTCGCAAAAGTTTCAGTGGAGAGCAGCGGTGGCAAGATATCTGGATACCGTGCCGGTAAGTGAATAGGGTCTGGAAGGGACACAAACTATTTTGATGAAGTCAGGAAACTATTTGGGGCCTCACATCGTCTATACAAGCAAGACCACTCGCGGGGTAGGGGACTAACCACCACAGGGCAACCGACCGTCAGTCTCCTACCCCTAAAAAGCCCTGAATCACCTGAAACTACATAATTTATATAAAATTTAGAATCTGGCGATTTGATCCTCGTGGTCGTGCGGCTTCCCTGCCCAAGCCAAAGTCCAGCCAGGCGAGTTACTTGGTGGCGAGCGCTATCCGTGTTGTGGGGGTCTCTCGGGACATTGGCGGTATCTCCCCGAGCTCCAGGCCGGCTACAAACATAGGGGTCGGCGCCACCCGGCCCCAGCGGTTCAATTCCCAACGAGCACGAATGAATTTTATCTCCGGACGAAGCGAGAGATCGAGGATCATCTTGGTCGTCCCGCGATAGAACTGCTGCGGCAGCTTGAGGAGCGGCCTCTTCGTCCACGTCTCACCCTCGGCAGAACCCCAAATCGACACATCGAGCGATTCCTGTTCAATTTGATCCGTGACCGTTAGACAGCAGAGAAACGTGCGCGTAGGGCTCCGAGAAATGTCAAACGCGGGGCCATCGCCGTTGGCATTCATGAGAGAATTCGCGGGAATAAGATCCAGGTTCGCAGGTAAGGTGTTCATCAGACGGGGATTCTAGCACAGAGTTTCCGCGTCTGAATGCCGATGTTGCCCCGGGTGACTCGAGATCGACGGAGAAAATGTCTAGGCATAGAGGTTTGCCAAGCGTCCTTCAGCCGCAGCAAGGGTTTCTTCTTTCTTGCAGAACGTGAAGCGCACCTGGGAGGCGCCGTCCTGTGCGTTGTTGTAGAAGCTGGAACCGGGTACGACGGCGACTCCGATGGTTTCGACGAGAAACTTGGCGAAGCGCGCGTCTTTCGTATCGGCCTGGAATCGAACAGGATCAGGATCCGCAAAGCGCGCGATGTCCGTCATAATGTAGTACGCCCCGCGAGGCTTAAAGACGGTGAAGCCACTGCTTGTGAGAATTTTCAGCAACCGTTCGCGTTTGGCTGTGTAAGAAGCCGCGAGCTTGTCATAGTAGGCCTGGGGAAAGTGAAGAGCACTGGCGCCTGCTTGCTGGAGCGGTGCGGCAGCGCCAACGGTCAGGAAATCATGGACCTTGCGGATCGGTTGCGTCGGTTCCGGCGGAGCCAGCACCCAGCCCACGCGCCATCCTGTAACGCTGTAAGTTTTCGACAGACCATTGATGACAATGGTGCGGTCGCGCATGCCATCGATGCGCGCCATGGATATGTGTTCAGCGCCGTCGTAAAGGATGTGCTCGTAGATTTCGTCGGTAATGCAGTAGGCGTTCCACCGGACGCAGAGGTCGCGGATGAATTCGAGCTCGGCTCGCGTGAAGACTTTGCCAGTCGGATTATTGGGCGTGTTCAGAATGATTGCTTTGGTATGCGGGCCAAAGGCGGCGGCGAGTTCCTTTTCGTCGAAGGACCAATCGGGAGTGCGCAGCTTGACGAAGTGCGGTGTGGCGCCGCTCAGAATCGCATCTGGTCCATAGTTTTCATAGAAAGGCTCGAAGACGACAATTTCGTCACCGGGATTGATGATCGCCATCATGGCGGACATCATCGCTTCGGTCGAGCCACAGCAGATGGTGACCTCGCGCTCGGGGTCGTACTTCACGCCCTGGGTGCGCTCAAATTTTTTGACAATGGCGTCGCGCAGCGGCTTCGCGCCCCAGGTTATGGCGTACTGGTTGATGTCATCGGCGATGGCTCGGCGCGCGGCTTCCTTGATTTCCTCCGGCGCGGCAAAGTCGGGAAACCCCTGGGACAGATTGACGGCCCCATGCTTCAAGGCCAGGCGTGTCATTTCCCGGATAACGGATTCCGTGAATTGTTCGGCCTTGGCCGAAAGCATGCGGCGGGAGATTTTTGCCATCGAGAAGTCGGAAGCAGTCATTGCACCTTCTCAGAACCATGAAATCGTAGCCTTAGGGGCGCCCGCCACAGCAGGCTACACTCCGATAGGCAAAGCTCAATGTATACGGACGGTTCGTCAGCGGGCGTGGCCACTGGCGGTCTGCGTGGCTATGCTTGGCTGCCCATAAATCATCCGGTAGACTTCCGTGTTGCGCAAGACGACTTGCACATATTCGCGGGTTTCCGTAAACGGAATGGATTCGACGAGCTCGGGGATCTCCTCGTAGTTGCGCTCGGCTCTCCAGGCGGCGATGCGGTCTTCTCCGGCGTTATAAGCAGCAGCCGCGTATTCCAGGGCACCCGTTTGACGCACTAGGCCCGCAATGTAAACCATGCCAAGTTCAATGTTGTAGTCCGGCTCGAAAAGTTTGTTCTTCGTGTAGCGGACTTTGAGCTGCTTGGCAAGGAGTTTCCCTGTCTTCGGAAGAACCTGCATCAACCCGATCGCGTTGGCGTGCGAGACAGCGTCCGCCTGAAAAGTGGATTCCTGGCGAATGAGGCCAGCAGCAAACATGGGATCGAAATCGTTCTTGGCGGCTTCGCGGCGTAACGCAGCTTCGTAGGGGAGCGGATAGAGCGCCTTCCATGCGGCGACGGGCAGATCGCTGATCTTCCGGGAATCGAAATTGGGCACGAAGATGCGGGCGTAGGCCATGCCGGCCCCGTAGTGGCCTTGATCGAAAGCCGCCTGTGCGGCTTCTAGCAGGAGGCGCGGCGAAGAGGTCGCGAAGTATGCGTTCTTCAACTCCTGTTCGGCGGAGGAATCGAAAGCGATGGCGCGGAGAGCCTGGGCGCGCGCCCAGCGGTCCGCGGCCGCAACCGGGATCGGTTCATCAAAGGAGCGAAGCGAGGGTGGTGGCGGGATTTTCTCCAGAAGTTCCGCGAGATCTTCTTCGCCGGGACCAAGCTTGGCAAGGCGGGCGGCCGCGGCATTGCCGAAGTACGTTTGCGGGAACCGCTCGACAGCCTTGCTGTAAAAGCTGCGCGCGTGGGTAGGGTTGCCACCGCGCTCGGCGTTGCGCCCAAGCCAATAGAGGGCGTCGACGGAGTTGGCCGACACTGGATATTTCAAGAGAAAGGTGGTGAGCCGGTCATCGGCGTCAGGCTGCCGATTCAAGTAGGCGACCCAGGCGATGCGCCATTCGCAGCTGAAGGCGTATTTTCCGTTTGGAAAGGAGTCCAGGACGTGCTGGTATGCGATGACCGCTTTTTCGCGTTCGAGCTCCACCCAATGGTAATTCCCTGCCGCCATCAGTCCTTCTTCGTTCCATTTGCTCATGGGATAGTTCTTCGCCAGCATGTTCAGCGCCGAAAACATCTCCGCTTCCTTTTTCGCGAAACGGTAGGCCTGGGACAAGGCGTAGAGCCGCTCGGCATCCACTTCGAGGTCCGGGGTCTTCACGGCGGCGATCAAGGAAGGTGAACCCTTCAACTGAACGCGGCATTCCGCGACGCGAAGCTGCGCGCGCTGGCGCGCGGGATTCGCTGGATCTTTGAGCATGGTGAGAAGCTTTTCGAATTCAGTGCGCGCTTCCTTCCATTTGTGTGCGTCATAAAAGACCTGGGCGCGCTGCTCCTGTAATTCCACGCCGGGATAAACGTACTCTTTTCCCAGGGCGTGCATCAGCTGCGACAAAGCGGAACCGGCGGGCTTGGCTTCGTCCGCCAGGGGAAATCTGTAGAAGACGGTCTGATAATCCTTTGCGGCGCGGGGAAGCTGGCGCGCGGCCTGATAGGCATGGGCGCGTTCGTAAAGAAGGGTCGGCTTTGATGTGGTAGCAGAATAGGCGTCGAGCACATCGATGGCTTCCTGTGCGTGTCCGAGCTGGACCGCGGTGGGCGCGAAGGCCTCCAGCAGTTGCTCGCGCATGGCGGTATTGGGGTAATCGTGCTGGATGGTTTGCAGCACTTTGTAGGCGTCCGCACTGCGGCCCAGTGCACGCTGCGTCTGAGCAGTCCAGAACAAAGCGTATTCGCGGAGTAGCGCGTCGCTCTGCGCCTTGATTAGCCACCCGAGACCCCGCGCAGCTCGGTTCTTCGAATAGTCGTCGTAGCCAAGAGCAAGCGCGGCACGGGCGCCCCAGACGTTGGTGGTGTTCTTGACAGCGAAGCTCGAGAGTTTTTCGTTTGAAGTGGGCGCGCCATTGTGGAGCGCGCGGGCGAGATCGGAAAGTTCTTTTTGCGCGGCCTCGTCGTCCGGCGTATCGGCGGCAACTTGAGGCGCGGATGTGTCTGGTTTGCAGCCCGTCCGGCAAGGGGGCGACTTAGGCTTTTTCGACTTGTGTTGGTGCTTGGACGACTGCGCAAAGGTGTCAAACGCAACGCCAAAGGACAAGCCGACAATGAGTATCAGCGCTAGGAGAGATCGTGACATACAAACACAGGATAATACGGCATCTTGGGTAGCGCTACAAAAGTGAGCAGCCGGCGTTCGATTAGTGATGGCGTGCAGGCATGGCGTAGGGGTAGTCGCCGAGGGCGTGCGCGTCCCCTTCGGCAAGGATCTCCACCATCCAACGATAAAAATAATCGACTGGATGATCCATGATCGGTTTGAAGCGGCGGTCGTATTCTCGATGAGCTTTTTCAATGTCGTCTTTCAATCGGATGCAGAGATCTTTGTTTTGGCGGCCGAGGCGTACCTGCTCTGGTCGGAGCATTTTAATGTCCTGCATCGAAACCTTGGCTACCCGGTTTGCGCGGCGGTGCAATTCCTGTTCTTCGGAGGTGAGACGGTTGACGTCAAACTCACCTTCGAACTCGGGCTCGGAGGCGACCGCAGCAGCGGTCGGCTCCATTAGCGGGAGTGTTTCCGGCTCGGTGGGCAACTCAAACTCGCTCGTGACTGGCTCTTCAACAGCGGGCTGGACGTCAACCGTCGAGGCCATGGGCTCGGGTGGCGCAGGCTGTGGACGTTGCGGTGCGGCAGGCGGCTCGGCCGAAAACTTGCCGACCAAGTCAGCAATTTGAGATTCGAGTGGCGAGTGCGACCCGGTCTGCAAAGAACCGGTAATGAATCTTAATAACACTTCGAAGGAGGCCTCAAGAGCGGCCGCCGAAGTTTGCGCGCGGAGCAGCGGCGGGAGCGCGTTGCTGGGCTTGTTGCTGGAGCAGGCGGAAACAACGTCGTTAACGGCGTGATGCAGCTCGTCAGACGTGCGCTGGATGCGCTCCAGATTGTCCCGAAGCGCGCGGACGATCGCTTGTTCTACGGTGCTGGATTCTTGTGCCATACCGGTTTTCGGCGTGCCTGTACCCATGAATTCCCTATCTTGGCATTTTGGAAGGTAGGTGGTCGCGAGTCAACGGGCTGCGGGTACTGGTGTGCCCAATTGTTGCTTAACCAGCAGTAGCAGTAGGCGGCATTCGGCTGTCAGAGGAAGCGGGCCAGGGCGTCCCGATGGGCAATTCTTCCGGGAGACTGACTACTGAAAACTGACGACCCTCCCGCCTCTTGGCCCAGGTGGTAGAATAAAGGAGTCTGTGGGGGCGACACGGTTTCGACGGAAGCTGTCGCGGCCCGAAGGCATGCCGGGACCCACCTGCCCGTAACTTGGTGGAAACTAGAAATGCCAACAACAACTTGGCACTTGCTGCTTAATTAATTAAGCGCACGCTTCCCCGGGCTTCGCTCATGGGCCCGGTCAGGGGCGTCACACAGTGAGCTGGCCTGAGCCTTTCGGTCCGTAAGGCTCGGGCGAGAACCATCGGACTAGCCGGTTGCGTTTCTTGCTCATTCTGAGCGTGGCGGGCGAACCAAATGGAATTGAGCTAAGCATGTAGGCTTCGGTTCGTAGCGCTTTTCGGACGGGGGTTCGACTCCCCCCGCCTCCACCATTCTAAGTGTCTCATTCGCACTCGCCGACCGCGGACAGCCGGCTGACCGTTTGAGAGGCGGAGCTGTAGCCCTCCCACGGCGTCGCTACAAAGACGTTCATGGCGACATAAAGCAGCGAAGATGAGGATACCGCAGAGAAGCAAGGCCTTTCGTGCCATCCTTTACCTCCGGCCTGGCTTTACTGAGGCTTCGCGCCCTGGGCCTTGGGTTGTGAAATGCGTTCCTTGTCGTCCACGGAGAAGAGCAAGTAGTTTTTGAAACTGTGACGGCGATGAGTGCGACGACCCCTCCAATCGTAAAAGACCTCCGCTATTTGAGGCAGCCACATATCCTGGTTGCGGGAGCGGAAGTGCACGGGACCATATTCGATGGCGGCGTGATCCGCAGCGAGGCGGATTTGCGGCAGAGAGGCGACGAGATCCGTTT
>Ga0209806_1001444_pt1 | contig 15617 bp, 12 predicted proteins | sample GraSoiAngelo_152_FD_186166 | JGI IMG/M metagenome (GOLD analysis project Ga0209806, IMG submission 186166) | Grasslands soil microbial communities from the Angelo Coastal Reserve, California, USA - 14_1009_12_30cm (SPAdes) (version 2) | ecosystem: Environmental > Terrestrial > Soil > Grasslands ... | reverse complement strand
CGCGAGCGATGGCTTCAGGCATACTAGTCACTCCCATGGCGCTGACTGTCCGGGAAGCGATGGCGCTGGGGGGATTGAGGAGGGGCGAGGTGCTGGCCGGGGCCAGCGGCCTCGACCGCACCATCACCTGGGTGAAGGTGCTCGAATCCCCAGAGACGATCAGCTGGCTCGCCGAGGGCGAGCTCCTGCTGACGGTGGCCTTCGCCATCAAGGACGACCAGGCGGCCCAAAAGGACCTCATGCGCAACCTGGCCGCGGTCGGCTCGGCGGGGCTCGTGATCAAGCCGGAACGCTACCTGCCGCAGATCCCGGCGGACATGATCGGGCAGGCGGACGAGTTCAACATCCCTCTGATCCGCATCCCCCCGGATGTCTCCTACCTGGAGATCATGAACCCGATCCTGGAGCGGATCATCAACGCCCAGAACACCCAGCTGCGGCGCTCCATCGAGATCCACCGCCAGTTCACCCACCTTGCCCTCGACGGCCAGGGGCTGGACGCGATCGTCAAGACGCTGGGTGAGCTGGTCGAGAGCTCGATCTCGCTGGAGGACGTCAGTTTCCGCCTGCTGGCCAGCCACGTGGTCCCGGGCGTGACCGACAAGCACCGGCAGCAAACGCTCGCCCACCACGGCACGCCCCTCAAGGTCCGCCAGGCCGCCGCCATCAAAAACATGCTCCAGGACGTGGTGCGGGGCCGCGTGCCCCACAAAGTCCCGCCCTTTCCGGAGCTGGGGTTGACCGCGCCTCGCATCATCACCCCCGTCCTGGCAGGCCGCGAGAACCTGGGATACCTGTCGATCATCGATCACCCCCAGCATCTCGAGGAGCTGGCGATGATGGCGATCGAGCACGCGGCCACCGTCATCGCCCTCGAGATGATCAAGCAGCGCGAGGTCGCCGAAGCCGAGGACCGGGTGCGCGGCGAGCTGGTCGATGACCTGCTTAACGGCACCTTCGGCGACCAGGCCAACGTGCAGCGCCGAGCGCGACACCTGCGCTACGACCTCTCGGTCCCGCATCGACTGCTGGTGGTCGACGTGGACCACTTCGGGCGCTTCATCAGGGAGCGGCGCTACGAGGAAGGCCGCGTCATCGCGCTCAAGCATCAGCTGTTCCAGGTCGTGACCGGCGCCGTTCGCCGGCACCATCCGCGCCACCTCGTCAGCGCCCACAGTGACAGCGTCATCGTCCTCGTGCCCCAATCCCCTGACGGCAAGGACCCGGAGGCCGAGGAACTGGCCACGCGCATCCGCGAGGCGGTGGCGGAATCGGAGCTCGGGATCACAGTGTCGGTCTCGATCGGCAGGCTCTGTGCGAAGCCGGACGACTTCAAGCCCTCTTTCCTCGAGGCCCAGCGAGCGCTCGACCTGATGGTGCGCTTCGGTAAGCGTGAGCAGGTCATCAACTACGAGCGGCTGGGCGTCTATCGGTTGCTGGCGCAGGTCGAAGATCGAGCCGGTCTCGACGCCTTCGCCGGCCGCATGCTCGCGCCGCTGGTCGACTACGACCGCGCCCGCGGTACGCCGCTGCTGAAGACGCTCGAGGTCTACCTGCAGCGGCACGGCAACCTGCGGCAGTCGTCGCGCGACCTGCACATCCACCTCAACACGCTTCACTACCGGCTGCGTCGCATCAGCGAGGTGACCGGCGTCGACCTGAAGGACGCCGACGCCCGGCTGGACCTGCTGCTCGCCTTGCGCGTCCGGGCCCTCGCGGAGACGCGATGACGAAGACCATCGCGCAGAAGATCTGGGACCAGCATGTCGTGGTCGCGGGCGAGGGCGAGCCCGATCTGCTCTACGTCGACCTCCACCTCGTCCACGAGGTGACGTCACCGCAGGCCTTCGAAAGCTTGCGGCTGGCCAACCGGCCAGTTCGCCGGCCCGACCTCACCATCGCAACGATGGATCATGATGTGCCGACTCGAGGCGGGCGTCCGGCGGCGGACGAGATCGCTGAACGCCAGATGTCGGCGCTCGAGTCCAACTGCCGGCGCGAGGGCATCGCGCTCTATGGCATGGGCCACGCGCGCCAGGGAATCGTCCACGTCATCGGGCCTGAGCTCGGGCTGACGCAGCCGGGCCTGCTGATCGTCTGCGGTGATTCGCACACTTCGACGCACGGCGCGTTTGGTGCGCTCGCCTTTGGCATCGGGACGTCAGAGGTCGAGCACGTCCTCGCCACCCAGTGCCTGCGCCAGCGCCGGCCGAAGACGATGGCCGTGACCGTCGAGGGCGCGCTGCCGCTGGGTGTCACCGCCAAAGATGTGGCGCTTGGCATCATCGCCCGCATCGGCGTCGACGGCGGACGCGGGCATGTCATCGAGTACCGCGGGTCGACAATTCGCGAACTGTCGATGGAAGGGCGCATGACGGTCTGCAACATGACGATCGAGGCCGGCGCTCGCGCGGGGATGGTGGCGCCCGATGAGACGACGTTTGCCTACGTGAAAGGGCGGCCCCATGCACCGGCGGATCAACGGTGGGATGAGGCGATCAGGCAGTGGAAGACGCTGGCGACGGATGCTGACGCGCAATTCGACCAGGAGGTCTCGATCGACGCCACCCGGCTGGAGCCTTACGTGACCTGGGGCACCAATCCCGGACAGTCTGTGCCGGTGAGCGGGAGCGTGCCGAATCCGGCATCGGAGACTGACGAGCGGGCGCTAACCTACATGGCGCTCGAGCCGGGCACGGCGATGGAAGCGATCGCGATCGACCGCGTCTTCATCGGCTCCTGCACCAACGCCCGCCTCGAAGATCTGCGCCTGGCGGCGACGGTAGTACGCGGCCATTCGGTGCATCCGAAAGTCCGGGCCATGGTCGTGCCCGGATCGGTGAGCGTGAAGCGGCAGGCCGAGGCCGAGGGACTGGATGCGGTCTTCCGCCAGGCCGGCTTCGAGTGGCGCGATGCCGGCTGCTCGATGTGCCTCGGCATGAACCCTGACATCCTCGGTCCGGGCGAGCGCTGCGCCTCGACCAGCAATCGGAATTTCGAGGGCCGCCAGGGGAGTGGAGGCCGCACCCACCTGGTGAGTCCGCCGATGGCGGCGGCGGCCGCAATCGCCGGCCACCTCGTCGACGTCAGGGAATTCAGCAATGTTCCCTCCCCCTCCGGGGGTGGGTAGGGAGAGGGCGTGGAACCCTGCACCCGCGTCACCGGCGTGCTCGCACCCCTGGACCGGGCCAACGTCGATACCGACCAGATCATCCCCAAGCAATTCCTGAAACGCATCGAGCGCTCCGGCTACGGACCCTTCCTCTTTTACGACTGGCGCCGGGCCGGCAACTTCATCCTCGACCAGCCCGCCTATCGTGGGGCGGCGGTGCTGGTGACCGGCGCCAACTTCGGCTGCGGCTCATCGCGCGAACACGCCGCCTGGTCACTGCTGGATGCCGGATTCCGAGCGGTCATTGCGCCGTCGTATGGCGACATCTTCAAGAGCAACAGCTTCCGCAGCGGCCTGCTCCCGGTCGAACTGCCCGAGTCACAGGTTGCGGAATTGATCCGCCTCGCGACCGAGAAGCCGGGGATGGAGATCACGGTCGATCTGACGTCACAGCACATCAGGGCCGGCGGGTTCGAGACGGCCTTTGCGACCGACCCCTTCTACCGTGAATGCCTCTTGAACGGTTGGGACGAGGTGGCGCTCACGCTTCGGCAGGAAGGCGAGATCGCCCGCTACGAATCGACGCGGCCGGCCTGGTTGCCGATCAGCCGCTAGAGCAGCGACTCGAGGTGGGCGGCCGCCGTTGCCGGTGGGTCCGTCGTGTGCAACCGAGCGGAATGTCGGGCGGCCGTCGCTGCCATGTCCTGGTTGGTCAGGGACCTCCTCACGGCGGCGCCGATCGTTTCCGCCGATGCCTCAGCGCACGGCACGACCTCGGCGACACCGAGCGCTTCGGCTCGCGCGGCGACGCCGGGCTGATCACGGCCCCAGGGGATCAGCACCATCGGCTTTCCCTGCCAGAGTGCCTTCATCACGGTCCCGTGACCCGCATGGCTGACCAGTAGTACGGCCCGCTCCAACACCGCTGAATGCGACACGGTCTTCTCCACCCGCGCGTTCGCTGGGGGAGACGACAATTCCGATCGATCGTGTTCCGGCCCGAGCGTGACGAGAACGCGGAACGGCGCATCGGCGAGCGCTTGAAGGGTGGCATCGGCCAGCGCCAGGTCGTCCTGGCGTTGTGAGCTGATGGAGACGAGGATCCAGGGATCGCCCGGCGCGTCCAGGTAGCTTGGTCGTTCGCGAGGTGGCTCCCAGATACCGAGCGGTCCGACGTAGTGATGGCGGGAGGGTAGACGGTCAAACGAATAGTCGAAGACCTGGTCCGTCGCATGCAAGACGAGGTCCGGAGCCTCGAGCAGTTCGGCGTAGCGCTTGACCAGGGGAAGTGCCCGGGGACCGATGTCATCCTCAACCGGGCGGGGCGGATGCGGCCCAATGTAGAAGGTGCTATTCACAACCGCCCATGGACTGGCGGGGCAGGTGGCATCGACCGCCTCGACGCCAAACAGGGAGGTGACGATGGCGGTCGGTCGTTGACGCGCGATCGACTCCGAGAGCGGCTGCGCCACATCGTGGGCCCACACCGTCAGACCGCGCTGCAGTATGGGCCCGGCCTTTCCCAGGTCACCCGCCGTCGCCTGCATCGCCTGCTGGACGACGCTTGCGAGGCGAGGACCGAGGTCGACCTCCTTTGGAAGGACCTCGACCGCAACATGGAAGGGGGCCACGACATGCTCCACGGACGCATCGCCGACAAAGGTGATTTCGTGCCCGCGATCACGAAGCGCAAGGCTCGCGGCCACCAATGGCGGTAGATCGCCGCCGGCGCCGCCGGTCGCGACCACGAGGACCTCGCCCACTCGGCGCTACCAGTTGGTCGCGATGTACTTGGTCTCGAGGAACTCGAGCAAGCCTTCGTGCGAGCCTTCGCGGCCGACCCCGCTCTGCTTGACCCCACCGAAGGGAGCCGCCGGGTCGGAAATGAAGCCGCGGTTGAGCCCGACCATGCCCGCCTCGATCGCCTCCGCAACCCGAAGGCCCTTCGCCAGATCCCGGGTATAGACGTAGGAGGCGAGACCGCGGTCGGTCTTGTTCGCGTACTCGATCGCCTGGTCGACGTCGCGGAAGGTGACGATCGGCGCGATCGGGCCGAAGATCTCTTCCTTCAGGATGTGCTCTTCCGGCGGGACATTGCTCAGCACGGTCGGCGGCACGAAGTATCCGGGCCGGTCGGGGGCTTTGCCTCCGGTCAGGACGTGGGCACCGTGGCCGGCGGCCTCCTGGACCAGGCCGAGCATCTTCTGACGGGCCGGGTCGTTGATGACGGGTCCCACCTTGACGCCCGCATCGAGCCCGGAACCGACCGATAGGGCGCCCATGGACCTGGCCAGCATTTCGCCGAACTTGTCCGCGACCTTCGCATCGACATAGAACCGGTTGGCGGCGATGCACGACTGGCCGGTGTTGCGCATCTTGGCGATCATCGCGCCCTCCAGCGCCGCGTCCAGGTCGGCATCGTCGAGCACGATGAAGGGCGCGTTGCCGCCCAGCTCCATCGAGCAGCTGATCACGTTCTCGGCGGCCTGCGCCAGCAGGATGCGGCCGACCTCGGTCGACCCGGTGAAGGACAGCTTGCGCACCCGCGGATCCTTGAGCATCGCTTTGACCACTTCCGACGAGCGTTTCGAGGGGATGACGTTGACCACGCCCTTGGGCACCCCGGCCTGCTCCAGCAGATCGGCGATGGCGAGCGCCGTCAGCGGCGTTTCCGAGGCGGGCTTCAACACGACGGTGCACCCGGCAGCCAGCGCCGGGCCGATCTTGCGCGTGGCCATGGCGGCCGGGAAGTTCCAGGGCGTGACCAGCACCGAGACGCCGATCGGCTGGTGCTCGACCAGGATGCGATTCGCGCCGCTGGGCGAGATCGACACCGATCCGATATTGCGGACCGCCTCTTCCGAGAACCAGCGGAAGAATTCGGCGGCGTAGGTTACTTCGCCCCGAGCTTCGAGGAGCGGCTTGCCGTTCTCCCTGACCATCAACTCAGCGAGCTTTTCGCGGTCGCGCAGCATCAGCTGAAACGCCTCACGAAGGATCTCGGAGCGCTCGCGAGGCGCCCGCGCCGCCCAGGGGCGGAAGGCGTCGGATGCAGCATCGACGGCAGCCAGCCCATCCTGAACCGAGGCGCTGGCCACCGTGGCGATGACCTCGCCGGTCGCGGGGTCCTGCACCTCGATCCGCTGGGCGTCTGATGCGGGGCGCCATGACCCGCCGAGGTAGAGGTCGGTGTGGCGAACGGAGATCAGCTCAGTGACAGGGGTCATCGCATTGATTTTCGCACGGTCTCGATGATCCGTTCGACCGATGGCATTGCGACGTCCTCGAGCACGTCAGCCGCGGGCAGCGGCACGTGCGGCGTCGTGATGCGGACGATCGGCCCATCCAGGTCGTCGAAGCACTCGTCGGCGGCGATCGAGGCGATTTCGGCCCCCCAACCGCAGAGTCGCGGGTTTTCCTCCACCGTGAAGAGCCGACCGGTCTTGACGATTTCCCCGAGGATCGTCCGGGTATCGAGCGGCACCAGGCTGCGGACGTCAACTACGGTGGCGTCGATGTCCAGGTCTTCGAGTTTTTCCGCGGCCCGCAACGCTCGGGGCACCATCGCCGCCAGCGCCACGATGGTGCAATCTTTGCCGCTCCGAAGCACCTTCGCCGAACCGAGCCGGTCGACATGCTCGCCCTCGGGGACCTCGCCTTTGACGCCGTAGAGGGACTTTTGTTCGAAGAACAGCACTGGGTCAGGGTCGCGGATGGCCGCGGCCAGCAAGCCCATGGCGTCGGCCGGCGTGGAAGGTGCCACGACCTTCAAGCCGGGGACGGACATGCCCCAGTTCTCGAGGCTCTGCGAGTGCTGGGCGCCGAACCGCGTGCCGCCGCCGTTCGCCGTGCGGATCACGAGCGGGAGAGAGACCTGGCCATCCGTCATGTAGCGCGTCTTGGCCACCTGGTTTGCCACCATGTCCCAGCAGGTCGCGAGAAAGTCCGAGAACATGATCTCGGCCACCGGTCGAAGTCCGGTCATCGCCGCCCCCATCGCGGCGCCAATGATCGCCTGCTCCGAGATCGGCGTATCCCGCACACGCTCGGGGCCGAACCGTTCGAAGAGCCCGACGGTGGCCTTGAAGACCCCGCCCGCGGCGCCCACGTCCTCGCCGATGAAGTAGACCATTGGATCGCGCGCCATCTCCTGGGCGATAGCCGCGGCGATCGCTTCGCGGAAGCTCAGTTCCGCCACGCGGCACCTCCATCGCTCCACACCTGGCGCTCGATCTCGTCCACTCGTGCCGGGGCGCCTTTGCGCGCCTCCTCGGTCGCCGCATCCACCTTCTGCTGGGCGCGGGTATCGATCTCGTTGACCTCGGCCTCGGCGATGCCGGCGGCGAGCAGCCGTTCGCGATAGCGCTTCACCGGGTCACGGTCGAGCCATTCGCGCACTTCGGCATCCGGCCGATACTTGGCGGGGTCGGCGCGCGAGTGACCGCCGTGCCGGTAGGTGAGCGCCTCGACCAATGATGGGCCACCACCCTCGCGAGCCTTGCCGATCGTCTGCCGCGCCGCCTCATACATCACATCCGCGTCGTTGCCATCGATGAGGATCGGCTGCAGCCCGTAGGCGGCCGCGCGGTCGGCGGCTGGATGCTCGACGGCGGTTACCGATCGAATCGGCGTGTACTCCATGTACTGGTTGTTCTCGCAGACGAAGACCACCGGCAGTTTCCAGATGACAGCCAGGTTGAGCGCCTCGTGGAAGGCGCCGATGTTGGTGGTCCCGTCCCCGAAGAAACAGACCGAGACCTGTCCGGACTTGCGAACCTGTGCCGACCAGGCAGCCCCTGCCGCGATGGGCAGATGGGCTCCGACGATCGCATAGGAGCCCATCGCGCCATGCTTGACATCCGTCAAGTGCATCGATCCGCCCTTGCCATGGAGCATGCCGTTGCCGCGACCAAGCAATTCGGCCATGGCGGCCGCCATCGACGCGCCGCGAGCGAGTGTGTGGCCATGGCCGCGATAGGTACAGAAGGTGTAGTCATCGGCGCGCATCGCGACGGCGTAGCCCGCGGAGATCGCCTCCTGACCGAGCGCGAGGTGGCTGGTGCCGCGTACCAGGTTCTCGAGGAACAACTCGTAGGCGCGCTGCTCGAAATCGCGCAGCTCGACCATCAGTTGATAGAGCCGCAACCGCGTCGGGCGGTCGACGTCAGCGGCCTGGGGCTTTTGTACCTGGGTGCTCAATAGGCGTTCGCGATGACCAGTTGCTCGGCGGGAAAGAGGGTGATCACCTCGTGCCCCGTCGCCGTCACCACGATCTCCTCCTCGATACGGGCGGCCGAGTGGCCGTCTGATGCAGGACAGTAGGTCTCGAGCGCAAAGACCATCCCCTCCTTCAGCTCGACGGGGTGATCGAGCGAGTTGAGGCGGCTGATGATCGGTCGCTCGTGGAGGGCCAGGCCCAGGCCGTGCCCGAACTGCAGGCCGAAGGCTTCCATCTCACTCTCGAAGCCGAAATCCTGCGCTTTCGGCCAGGCCTTTGCGATCAGGTCGGTGGTCACTCCGGGCTTGACCATATCGATTCCGACATCGATCCATTCTCGCGCCTGCCTGTAGGCGTCTCGCTGGCTCTGCGTTGCCCGGCCGACATTGAAGGTCCGGTAGTAGCAGGTGCGATAGCCGTTGTAGGCCTGGATGATGTCGAAGAAGGCCTGGTCGCCAGGCCGGATGAGGCGATCGGAAAAGACATGTGGGTGCGGGCTGCAGCGCTCGCCGGAGACGGCGTTGATCGCCTCGACATCGTCGGAGCCCATGTCGTAGAGCTGCTTGTTGGCGATCGCCACGATCTCGTTCTCCCGGATGCCCGGCTTCAGCACCTCGTAGATAGTCTGATAGACGCCGTCGACCAGGGCAGCTGACATGCTGAGCAGCGTGATTTCGTCCTGGGACTTGATCTGTCGCGCATCGAGCATGGCTTGCTGCCCATCGACGACCGTGATGCCGCACTTTTGCAGTGCGAAGATCATCGGCATCTCGGCGATGTCGACGCCGAGTGGCTCGCCGGCGACGCCGTGCTCGCGCATCAGATCCTTGACGGTGTTCGCGACGTCGTCCGACAGTCCGGCCTCCGGGGCGACCGATCCACGTAACCCGGTCATCCCCGCCCGCGAGTTCTCCGGCCGCAGCCAGGGCGCGTGCAAGCGATGGGCCTTCGCCGCCGAGCCGAAGTCCCAGAGGATCGGGTCGCCGCCGGGGGTGAGGAGGGCGAACCGTGCCACCTTGTCCCGGGCCCACTCCCCGATCGTGGTGCTGGTGATGTAGCGGATGTTGTTCATGTCGAAGACCAGCACGGCACCCAGGCCGGCATTCGCGATCGCCTGGCGCGCGCGCCCCAGCCGGTACTCGTGGAGACGGCGAAAATCGACTCGTTCCTCCCAGTCCACGCTCATCCGTCCGGGTGAAGGGACAGAGGTAACGGTGAACTCCGATTTGGTTCGTGCCACCGGGCTCAAGGCTTACGAACCTCGGGCGGGGGTCCGGTCGACTGGCGCACCACCAGGGTGGGAGCGAGGCGGCGTGACGGGGGCTGCCGGGTCGATGAGTTGAGCAAGTCCAGAACCATGTCGGAGGCCGCGCGTCCAGCTTCCTCGAGCGGTTGGCGGATGGTGGTCAGCGCCGGGACCAAACGCTCGAGATTGAGTACGTCGTGATAGCCGATGATCGATACGTCCCGGGGACAGCTCATGCCGTGCTCCTCCGCCACGGTCATCGCGCCGAGTGCCATGAGATCGTGGTGGGCGAAGATGCCGGTCGGTCGCACGCGTTTGCTAATGAGCAGCAGACGCATCAGGCGGCGTCCGTCGTCGACGTTCCCCAGCGGTGCAGTTGAGCGGACGATGACCTCGGTAGCCCCCGCCGCCGCGATCGCCTTACTGAACCCCTGGGCGCGTTGGGATAAGGAAAGAACGTCGGCCGGGCCCCGGAGCTGCGCCACCCGCCGATGCCCGAGGGCGAGAAGGTGTTGCGCGGCCAGCGTACCGCCGAGCAGGTCGTCGTTGGTGCAGGAGGGCAGGCGGATGCCGGGCACGTTCTGGAGCGCAAGTACCATGGGGATCCCGTGCCCACTGAACCGGCGGAGAATGCGGACGTCTCCGACGCGGCCGGCTGTGAGGATGATGGCGTCGACCCGGCGGCTCAGCAGGTGGTTGAGTATCCGCTCGAGGCGCGAGGAATCATCCTGCGTCTCGGCGAAAAGCGGCATGAATCCCGCCGGTTCGAGCCGGCTCGCGATCCCGCGCAGCACTGGGGCGATCGACGGGTTCCCGAGGTCGGCGACAACCGCGGCGACGGTCTGGGTGCGACCGCGCTTCAGGCCGGTGGCTACCATGTCCCGCTGGTAACCCATTTTCTTCGCGACCGCCTGGATGTGTTTTCGAGTATCGACGCTCACCCGACGTACGGTGGTCGGGTCCAGTGCGCGCGACACCGTCGAATAATGGACGCCGGCCGCGCGCGCCACGTCTTCCAGGGTCACGATGGTCCGTCCCCGGTGCGTGACCCGGCCCCCCACTTCGCTATCCGTCCCTTCCATGCCCCAGGCGTTCGACGCCTTGTCCAACGTTAACCGGTTGTAAAGCGCTCTGGGTGAGCCGTTGCGGACCGCCACCCGCCCGCGAAACCGCCGGTCCCCGCCAAACGTTTGGCGGCGGTGCGGTTTGTCCTCGCCAAACGTTTGACAGATCAAAGCTCGACGGCTAGCATGGCGCTCAGCGAGGGGGTCGCTCGACGCTCTCCCCGCGTTCCACGGCGGCGAAGGGGGCGGCGATACGGATGCCGGCGCAGAGCGGCTATCTGTAGCGCCGCTCCGCTCTGGGTGGAGGCGGGGTGTGGCTCCCGATGCGCGGTCGCTAACCCGCTTCAAGGCCGTCCGACACCTGGCGCCCTTCGGGCTCGAGCTCGAGCTGGGCAGCGCGCGCCTCGAGTTCGAGGAGCGCCGCGAAATCGACGTCTCCGAGACCGTTTCCGATCAGGCTGACGACGATCTGGTGAGTCAGGGCCGCCACCGGCAGCGGCACGTTGAGCCCGCGCGCGGCATCCAGCCCCAGCTCGAAGTCCTTTCGCAGCAAGTGGCCCGTGAAGGTCGGCGTGAAGTCGAGGTTGACCAGCGCCGGCGTCTTGTAGCGGCTGAACGTCGAGCCCATCACGCTGCCGTTGATGAACTCGAGGTAGTCCGAGCGCGCGATGCCGCCGCGCTCCGCGAGGACCGTGGTCTCGGCGAGGATCTGTGTGACCACGCCCAGGATGAGGTTGTGGCAAATCTTGACCAGGCGAGCCGTCTCGCCCTCGCCGACGTAGGTCACCGTTCGGCCGAGCATCTCCAAGTAGGGCAGTGCCTGCTCGAAGGCCGGACGCGGTCCCGACACCGCCAGGCTCAGCTTGCCGGCGCGCGCCACCTTCGGGTTGCCGCTCACCGGCGCCGCAAGCAGCGCCGAACCCAGCGCCGCCGCCTTCTCGCGGATCGCCTGGGAAACGTCCATCGACACCGTCGAGGTGTCGATCACCAGCGAGGGGACCCGTTGGCCGTTCGCCAGCAAGCCCTGCCCGCCGGTCATCACCTCGGCGAAGTCTTCGGATCCGGCGACGGAGGTGATGACGATGTCGCGATCGCCCAGATCCGCCGGCCGATCGACGATGCGCGCGCCCCGCTTCGCCAGCGGCTCAGCCTTGCTGCGGGTGCGGTTGTAGACCGTCAGGTCACAGCCCTGCTCCAGCAGGCGCGCCGCGAGCACCGATCCCATCCGTCCGGTGCCGATCCAGCCGAGTGTCAGGGGCTGCGGTTTCGCGGTGGTCATCGAAGTTTCGCACCGATGGTCGGGAGCCGGGGCTCATCGCCCGCGCCGGCAGCTGTCGATCCCCGCACGATCAGTTCGGGGTTGAAGATCACGCGTCGGCGGCTCGGTTCGCCGGTCTCGACCTGCTCCAGCAGTAGCCTCGCCGCCGCCGACCCGAAATCGTGAATCGGAACGTGGACGGTCGTGAGCGCCGGCACCATCCGGCTCGCCAGGGGGATGTCGTTGTAGCCGACGATGGCCACGTCCTGCGGGATTCGCAAGCCCATCCGCCGGGCCGCGCCGAACGCGCCAACCGCCGTCATGTCGGTGACGGCGAAGATCGCCGTCGGGCGATCATCGAGTGAGAGGAGCTGCTGGGCCGCGCGCGCGCCGCCCTCCTCCGTGTAGCCCGATTCGATGACGAGGCGCGGATCGGTGCTGAGCCCGCGCTCGCTGAGCGCGGCCAGGTATCCGCGCCGGCGGAGCACCCCGGTGCTGACCGTGGCCTTGCCCGCGAGGTGACCGATGCGCAGGTGGCCGAGGGCGGCGAGATGAGCGGTCGCAAGGCGAGCGCCGACCACGTCATCGGATCCGACGAACGGGTCGTGAGCCTGGTCGCTGTAACGGTTGACGAGGACGTAGGGAATGCGCTGCTGCCGGAGCCAGCGTACGGCTGGATCTTTGAGGAAGCTACTGGCCAGGATGACGCCGTCCACCTGCCGAGCGTGGAGGCTCTGAAGGTGTGAGCGCTGCCGCTCGGGGCTGCCGTCCGTATTGCAGAGCAACACGTTATAGCCGTGGGGTGAGGCGCCATCCTCGACGCCGCGGAAGAGCGCGGCGAAGAAGGGATTGGTAATGTCGGGGATGACGACCGCGAGCACCAGGGTCTGGCGTAGCTTGAGACCTCGGGCCACGCCGTTCGGGCGGTATTCCGTTTCGCGGAGCAGTTCCTCGATCCGCTGCCGGGTGACCGGGGCGATGCGCTGGCCAGGGTCGTGGTTGGCGACCCGCGAGATGGTGGAGGGATGGACATGGGCGCGCGCGGCCAGCTGCTTCAACGTCACCGGCATGGTCGCGCCCTCATTGACAATCCTTTGGCCCCTGCCTAAGATAGAACAATCGTTTGTTCAATGCAAGGAACAAACGCACGAACCCAGACAACACGAGTCGTGTCGGCAGGAAGGGAGGGAGCATGCGCAAGCCCGTGTCGATGATCGCGGCAGGGTTCGCCCTGGTTCTTTCGGCGTGTGGAACCAGCGGAGGCACCAGCGGGTCGCCCCCGGCGTCGACGCCCATCACGATCGGGGTCTCGGTCTCGCTCAGCGGCGACTTCTCCGGCGACGGAAAGGCCCTGCAGCAGGGATACGACCTGTGGGCACAGGACGTCAATGCGAAGGGTGGCCTGCTCGGTCACAAGGTGACCATGAAGTATGTCGACGACGCCAGCAGCACGCAGCAGGTCGTCACCAACTATCAAGCCTTGATCACCCAGGACAAGGTCGCCCTCGTCTTTGGGCCGTTCAGCTCGTTGCTGACCATCCCCGCCTCGGCCGTCACCGACCGCTACGGCTACGCGTTCCCAGAGCCGGCGGGCGGCGGACCGGCGGTCTTCAAGCTCGGACTCCATTCCATCTTCTTCGTCCAGCCGGCGGCGGTCGAGGACAACCTGGTCAGCTACACGAAGTGGCTGCTCTCCTTGCCAAGCGCCGATCGACCGAAGACGGCCGCCTACGCGACCCAGGACGATCCCTTCACCCAGCCGCAGGTCGACAAGGCGAAGGGCTTGCTCGAAGCCGGTGGCGTCACGACCGCGTCCTACAAGGTGTACCCCGCGGAGACGCCGACCTGGGACACGCTGGCACAGCAAGTCGTCAACTCCAAGGCCGATGTCGTGGTCCTTGGCACCCAGGAACCGGATGGTGTCGCCTTCGTCAAGGCGTTCCAGCGGCAGCACTACAACCCGAAATCGATCGTTGAAACCACCGGCCCGGATCAGGGCAAGGACTTCGCGGACAAGGTTGGCGCCGCCAATACCGAGGGCATCCTCGTCCCCTCCGGCTGGTGGTCCAGCGCAAAGGCGACAGACAACGACAAATTCGTCCGCGAGTTCATCGCCAAGTACGGTGGCGCCGCCGGCGACATCAGCGCTGATGCGGCCGAGGCCTACAGCGTTGGCGAGGTGGTTGACCAGGCCGCCACCAAAGCCAACAGCATCGATAACAAGAAGCTGATCGATGCGCTGCACAGCGGCACCTTCCAGACCATCCAGGGACCGATCGCCTTCGACTCGGTCGGGAGGCCGAACGGTCAATCGTTCCTGGTGCAATGGCAGCATGGCCAGACCGTGCCCGTTTATCCGACCAACATCGCCGTCGCCAAGCCGGAATATCCCAAGCCGAACTGGCCCTAAACACCTAGGTCGGGGACGGTGAGCATCGAACGCCGCCCCCGACCCGCGACGGCATCCTCGTAATGCAACTGGTCCTGGAGGCGGTAGTACTTGGCGTCTTGACGGGCGGTGTCTACGCCCTGATGGCCTCCGGTCTCACGCTCATCTTTGGGGTCATGCGGATCATCAACGTGGGCCACGGCGCGCTAGTCATCCTCGGTGCCTACCTCAGCTTTGCATTGTTCCGCTCGCTTCATATCGACCCGTTCCTCACCCTGCTGGTGACTGTGCCGGCGATGTTTGCCCTTGGGGTCGTGATCCAGTTCGTCTTCATCCGTCCACTGAAGATGGATCGGGAGGCGTTGTCCGTGCTGGTCACCTATGCCCTCGCCCTCGGCATCGAGGGCGCGCTCGGCTATCTCTTTACGACGAACTATGTCGAGTTGCGAGGCTGGTATGAGACGGCCAGCTTCCCAGTGTTCGGTTTTTACATCACATGGGTCTACGTCTTCGGTTTCGTCCTTGCCCTCGTTGTCCTTGGCCTGCTCTTCCTGATCCTGTATCGAACGCCATTCGGTGGCGCCGTTCGGGCGACCATGCTCAACCGCACGGCGGCGCAACTAATCGGCGTCGACGTCGACCGCGTGTCCGCGCTGGCCTTCGGCGTCGGGATGGCGACGGCGGCCGCGGGCGGAGTGGTGTTCGGCATCACGAACGCCTTCAACCCGGGCAGCCACTACGATTTGATCTCGCGGCTGCTGACCATCATCGTGCTGGGGGGACTCGGCAGCCTGCGAGGCGCCGTAATCGCTGCCCTGATGATGCTGGTCACGACGGAAGTGGCCGCCGTCCTGATCTCCCCGGTCTGGGCGAGCTTCGTGTTTTTCGTGATTCTCGTCGGGGTGCTGATCGTGCGGCCGCAGGGCCTCTACGGTGTGCGCGTCCGGGAGCGGATTTGAGCCGAACCGTCGGGCTCAAGGCGCTCGGCCTGGCTATGCTCGGGGTGGTTGCCCTGCTCGTACCGGTCATCGCGCCGGACCCCGCTACGACGAACGTCGCCGTGTTCACCATGATGTATATCGGCCTGGCGACCGCCTGGAACATCATGGGAGGCTACACCGGCTACATCTCACTGGGGCACGCCGCCTTCTTCGGCTTTGGCGCCTACTCCTTTGGCCTGCTGCTCAACCATCTCGGCATGGCGCCCGGATACGGTCCCTTTTTCCTGGTTCCGCTGGCGGGCGTATTCGCCGCGCTGCTTGCGGTCGGGATCGGCTGGGTGGCGCTGCGTACCCGGGCTGCCACCTTCGTCATCGTCACCATCGCCTTC
>Ga0209806_1001443_pt1 | contig 15620 bp, 17 predicted proteins | sample GraSoiAngelo_152_FD_186166 | JGI IMG/M metagenome (GOLD analysis project Ga0209806, IMG submission 186166) | Grasslands soil microbial communities from the Angelo Coastal Reserve, California, USA - 14_1009_12_30cm (SPAdes) (version 2) | ecosystem: Environmental > Terrestrial > Soil > Grasslands ... | reverse complement strand
GAGTCCCCTACCCTTGGCCGAAACGCTGCTCTTCTTTCTTTCCAGGATGAGCCTCTCGCCTTCCACGTTGACCTCAACGACTTCATTGGGACCAATCCCCAAGGCCTCCCTAAGGTCACCAGGAATGTACACCCGACCAGTCTTGTCCACCTTCGATATAGCCAGCTCTACATGCACCCTTGGCAAGAATTGCTTCATGGTAAACTTATAAGACTTCCATAAGAGTCATCTTGCCACTAGGCGACTCCCAGCGATTTCTGGCTCGTGTGTTCATCTTTTGCGCTCAAAATGGGAGCTTCTCGTTTCGAGCTTGAACCAACTCCGATATTCAGCTGCTCGAGCCAGATGGAATTAGCCATGTCTCACCGCACGAGGATGTTTCTGGCTCCAGATACAGTAGGGGTCGAAATACCGACTCGGAAATTCAGCACCGGGGAATTATCCTCAGGAAGGGAACTGAGCTTCGGATTAGACTCTCGTTGGAGCCAGGGGTCGCACAATCGACATCTGCCCACGACATCCAATCCAAAGGCCGTCGATTGCGAGATCGAGACAGAATGTCTCTGTTGAGTCAGATCCCTGGTACTGAGAGAGATTAAGCCGCGTCAGACATCTATTGACCGGTTTCATCCTTGGGAGTAAGTAGTTCCAAGCCCTTATCCGGTGAGAGAGAAATCGGGACAAATGTTGAATCGGAGGGTCAGAACTGGAAATGCCCATCCTGCGGAGCCGAGAACGAGAATTTCCGGCACTTCTGTGATGACTGTCAACAACCAAGGCCAGGAGCCAAGATCAAGGAGGAGGGGATCGACATAACAAGCATTCTGGGTTCAGACTCACCCTTAGAAAGATCTACGGCACTCAAGGGAGACATAGGCAGAGACGAGAAGGGAAAGAAAAGCAAGAAAACGATGAAGGCCAAGAATCCGAAGAACCAAAAGAAAGCTAGGCAAACCGAGAAGGTCGAAGAGAACGAATACGAGAAGTCGTTGTCTATCGTAAGAGGGCTTGTGGCTGGTCCCAAGGACAATGAAACAACTCAGCCGAGTCCGTCCTTATCGAGGCCAAACTACTACTTGGTTTTCGTAACCACTCCTGCATCTTCGCTAGTCAAGACGAGGGTGTCTATGAATTTTGATGATTATCCGGTTATCTCTATCGGGAGAGGCCCAGAGAACATCGTTGTGATTCCGGACCAGGAGGTGTCGAGGAGCCACGCCTCATTGAGTTTTGACGGGGATAAGCTACTCGTGAAGGACCTGAAGAGCTCAAACGGCACCTTTGTCTATGATGGCAAGGGGTTTCAGCGGGTCAGCGATAGTGTTGAGGTCAGGCCGGACAGTGTTCTGAAGTTCGGGACCGGCACTGTCGTAAGGCTCGTGCGCGAATGATGAAGCCCGTAGAGGCGCCCGTATGACCGGTGGAGCAAGACAAAGCCCGCCTAACCCTTGCTTGTAGAGATGGAAAGGAATCGTCTTTTGCGATCCCTCAAGCTCTGGGTGGGAACCGCATGTCAAGTTCGGTTCCTTTGGAGCCGGGGGTGGTAGTCCAAAAGAAACCTGATGTGCCAGGTCTTCCTGGCTCATGTTCCTTCTAGCATACTATACGTGATTTGGAAAGATAAGCGTTCTTGTCACGCGAAACCGATTGACTAGGTGGTGCCTTCCAACCGTCGTCTCTCTGGATCCGATCCCAAATCTCCTCTAGAAACACGTGGACGCGATCTTTGTAACCTTTGAAATACCATTGCAAGTTCTCTTGATCCTATGTCCTCTGCGAATTTCTTCGGCATCTACCATCCGCTTATGCGACTCTTCCTTTACGATGCTCGGTATACCTCACTGGATTGAGGAAGTCGCCGGCAAGTGCCTTCTGGCAAAGGGGACTTTTGTTCTGAGGGCTGGAGCAAAGCATTGCACCCCTAGCTCGTGCCTCTCTCGGCGCGCCACTAGCCAGACCTTTCGATAAGTCGCTCGAACCAGGGTCTTTTGTTGTAGTATCCGCAGTCAACTCTGCTAGTCTTATTACCGCGAGCATGGCCACGATCAAGAACATCAGCGGCCCGCTAAGGCGGCACCGGGCCTAGTTCCTGAAGAGAAAATCGTGAGCATGGGGAATCTTGTGAAGCGAGATAGACCACTTACAGGTCACCTTGAGAGGGAAATACACCGAGCTAGAACTAGGTGATGTGAAAGGTTGATGCAAGGTCAAGACCAGCACGAGCAGAGAATTCACTTCTGCAAGGCTCAAGACGGCACTCGAATAGCTTTCGCCACGACTGGAGTGGGTCCGCCTGTCGTGAGGGCTGCCCATTATCTGAGTCATTTACAGTTTGACGTCGAGAGTCCGGTATGGCACCATTGGATTAGAGAACTCTCGAGATACAATCAGTACATTCGGTATGACGAGCGCGGCTGTGGACTCTCAGACTGGAATGTGTCTGACTTCATGTTCGAGGCTTGGGTTAGCGACCTAGAGACGGTTGTGGATTCACTTAACCTTAACAAGTTCACGTTACTGGGCGTGTCACAGGGCGGCCCAGTAAGCATTGCTTATACCGCGCGCCATCCTGGTCGAGTGGACAAACTAGTACTCTATGGCACTTACGCGCTAGGTTATGCAAAGCGTAAGCGGACTCAGGAAGACAAGGAACTAGGCGAGAAACGGAGACTAATGCACAAGCTAATGGAGCTCGGCTGGGGCCAGGACAATCCTGCTTTCAGACAACTGTTCACTTCGCTGTTCATACCAGACGCCGGACCCGAGCAGATGAGATGGTTCAACGAACTTCAGCGCGTATCTTGTCCACCTCAGAATGCACTGAAATTTGACGATGTGAATAGCAACATCGACGTAACCGACTTACTCGAAGAGATTGACGTGCCCACACTGATCCTTCACGCTCGCGAGGATGCGATTGTTCCCTTCGATCAGGGAAGATTGTTGGCCACGCAAATCCGAGGAGCCAGGTTTGTACCCTTTGAAGGAAGGAACCACATCCTTCTCGAAAACGAGCCAGCCTGGCCAATTTTCCTGCGTGAAATCAGACAGTTCCAAGGCGTCTCATCACAAGATCAAGTATTCACGAAGCAAGTCATTACCGATCGCCTCCCAGAACACGAGCTGTCTGAGACGAAAAAACTGATTGTTCAGACGGACGAGATTGCTCTTGCGAGATTCAGTGTCGTCGGCAACTATCTGCGATACCAGGCGGAGGTCCGAAATTCTCTGAAAGACTGGAAACAGAAAATAATCATGGGCCTAAAATCTTCATCGAATGGAGAGAATTATCTGGTATGGGCTCCGCCTGGAAGCGGAAAGACCTACTTTGTACAGGAGCTTGCCAACTCGTTGAAGGATACTGTTTCTTATGAAGAATTGAACCTTGCACAATTGAGCGAGAACGATTTCAGGTCCAAACTTGACCAACTTAGTTCGACTAGGCAATCTTCGTTATGCCTGGTTGACGAGATCGACGCCAAACCGGGACAGTCATGGCCCTACGAGGCCCTTCTTCCCGGTCTCGAACGTGGTAGAGGTGGCAGAGTCTCTTTTGTCCTAGCCGGAAGTTCGACCTCTGAAATGCAGGAGATGAAGCAGCGTATCATGACGCGCCCGAAAGGGCCTGATCTTCTCAGCCGTATCCCTTCGGGGAACGAGTTTGTGATCCCTACCCTCAGCCAAGGCGACAAGTTCGTCCTAGGACTCGGCCAATTCAGACAGGCCGGGAAAAAACGGGCCCATCCAGTCAACGAAGTGGAAAAACTGGCGCTTTACTATGTTTGTATAACTCCTCGCCTCTCAAACCCGCGTCAATTCAGGGAATTTACAAATCAGGCCGTCCAACGGCTACCCCAAGGAGAGGATAGGGTGAAGTACGATCACTTGTTCAACGCTGGGGACGCTGAGAACAAGGAGTTCTGGGAAAGGACTAAAACAGTGAGAGAGGAGCTTGTGGGACAGTTCGTTTCAGTGAGAGACTGAAGACAAGTCCTACCCCTCCCATCATTCCTACCGATAATAGAAAACCCTCATGGACTATTCGCGAAGTTCGCGGTATGAATCAACAGCCTCTTTCGCTAGATCGCTCCGTTGTGCACATCGAACATACCGAATGGTCTGTATAGACTCTACGCGCCCACGAACTAACACCTTGGTTCGCGCGCCCATGCACTTAGGGAGCTAGTAAATACAGGTGCGGGAGTGGATTCGAGCAGACGAACTTGCAAGGACACGGTCATCCTCTCGGAATTGTTTACGAATCGACTCCTCCCTGGGCAACACTCTATCGCCAGACGGACATTGCTCAACGTTAAATCCTAAAATTCATGATTTCTTCGTAGTTGGATTGAGGCGATTCCTATCACGACCAAAGTCGGATCAAGCGTATTCATTGATGCCCCTGTGGAAAAGGTGTTTAGCCGTATTACTCAACATGACATTTGCAATGATTGGCTCGAATTCGTTTCTAGCGCTAGATACACTTCGAAGGAGAAGACTGGAGTGGGCGCTTCCGCACACCACTCGGGTCAAGTTATGGGCAGAAAAATGGAATGGGATGGAAGGGTCATAGAATGGGCGGAAAACGATTCTATCGTTTGGCAAGCGATGTCCGGCACACCCGAAGCAATGAGGATGAAGGCCGTGAATCGTGTCAAGAAGGAGGGGGATGGCACGCGCTACTATTTGGAAGTGGAGTATAGGCCGCCTTACTCAATCCTTGGTAGGATCATGGATCTAATCACGATCAAAAGGAACATACGGAAAGCGGCCCAACATTCAACCCTGAACCTGAAGCGAATACTCGAGCAATTCTAGGACCCAAGCGTGTATCAAATTTACCTCAACCAGACAGGTCCTGTTTCCGACCTCACTCCTACTTACAAAATTCCAAGAATTCGCCTGAGGCTCACCGATACGGGTGTAAGGGTCATTCTCACCCTTGTGATTGACGGTGGAGTCAAAGTAGAAGGAAAGCCGGATGTCCCGTTTTGTTTGTGACGCCGAAACCTACGACCACTTTAGAAACAAGTATCCACCTAGACCTCAGAGGACCGGTTTGGAAGGGTCAAAGCCACTAACAATGTTTTCTTGATTCAACCAGTCATACCTCAATTATGACTTTAGCCACTCGTCAACGCTAAAGATAGCGAGAGTGGCTTCGGGTAACAAGAATGCAACATAAGATTGAGGTCTTTTCGGGCAACTGTCCTCTTTTGCGAAACGATTGTAGACGAGATTGAGGCTGGAAAGTGCGCTGGGTGCCAGCTAATCGGCTCGGGGTCGAGGGCACTGTCGGCGAGAGAGAAATATTGATGGGCAATCAGGAAATCTTTCAGAAGGCGCCTGTCAATGTTCTTGACAGACTACAGGAACTTCAAGTTTAAGGGAAAACGACCGTCTTGCTGGGTGTGGGAAACGAGATTGTTGGGCTGATTGCCCTGAAAGACATGGTGAAGGAAGATGCTGCGACAGTTTTAGCGGAACTGAAGGCAAGAGGAGTTCAGCCCGCAATAATCAGCGGGGACAACCAGGCGACGACCGCCGCTCTAGCGAAGGAGATCGGTGTGGACCATTATCACGCTGAACTTCTTCCGGACGAAAAACTGGAGGAGGTTGCGGACCTAAGAAAGAGGTATGGAACCGTCGCTATGGTAGGTGACGGGGTGAACGACGCCCCCGCTCTCGCCAAGGCAAATGTGGGGATAGCCATGGGCGTACTCGGAAGCGACGTTTCCATAGAAACGGCCGACATATCACTGATGAGGGACGAGTTGTCGAAGATCCCCTACATACTCGACCTGAGCCGGAACACGGTGCGGCTCATCAAGCAGAACATAACAGCATCGATCCTGGTCAAGGCTGCGTTCGCCCTTCTGGCTATTCCCGGTCTTGTGACACCAGCCCTCGCCGTCGATGTTGGGGACATGGGCCTAAGCCTGGCAGTAATTCTGAACGCGATGAGGGTGGGGCTAGTCAAGGTTCGGTAAACCTAGTTGAGCATCTTGGAGAGGGGGTGAAGCCGCCTTCGTCTCAGGTGGCCCGCTCAGCCTCGACGGACAGGACGTACTTGGGCTTCCCGGCGCGCTCGTACGCCAAGTGAATCGCGCCTTTGGGGACGCCTGAGAGCTAGTAAGGCGCAGATCCGCGGGCACGGTCCCTTCACCGAAGAGTCTCTTGCCTGTGCCGAGCAGGAGCGGGTAGACCAATAGGTTGAACCGGTCGACGAGGTCGTGCCGCAGTAGGGTCTGGACGAGGTTGCCGCTTCCGATCACGTGGACTTCGCCGTGTTTTTGCTTGATGCGGGCCACCTCCTTGGAAAGGTCTCCTTGGATGAGAGTGGAATTGTTCCATTCTAGTTTGCGGCGGCTGCGGGGAGGCCACGAACTTGGGTGCGGTGTTGAGTTTGTCAGCGATCTCTCCGGTCGTGGCTTTGGGCCAGTACGCGGCGAAGATGTCGTGGGTCTTGCGACCCAGGAGCAGGGCGTCCATTCGCTCGATGTCCCTGGTGATGAGGCTGCTCGACTCCTCGTCGGAGAAAGGCGCCTGCCAGCCGCCGTGCTTGAAGCCGCCCTCGGTGTCTTCTTCCGGTCCGCCGCGCGCCTGCATGACGCCGTCCAGGGTCACGAATTCACTGACGATGAGTTGGCCCATGATGTCACCGCGCGCTTAGAGGCAATCCCCATGAAAAGGGTTTGCAGTTTGAGATAGCTATCAAGCTCTTCGTTGTCTACATCCACCACACTTGGTCTGGCGCGTTTAATGGCGCTCGTGGTTCGAGAGACTTTACCCATGATATGATTGCTGGTCGGATCTGCTCGGGAGTCATGCGTGCCGCCACCGATTTGGACGGTCCTTCTATCGGCTTCCAGTTAATGGAAGCCTGCGTTCCTGGTTCCTTCAACGGGAAGAAGATAATGCGGGTTTCCCGCAAAGACTCCTCTGTGGCCGGAAAGATCAGCAAAACGGCATTTCAGATCATCGTCACACTGATGTTTGCGACTTTCTCTATAGTCTGAAAGTCTTTGTCCGAAGTGACTATTTCGTCGGCACCGTTTGCAACCGCGATCCCGGATATTAGAACGTCTAGTGCGTTGATCGGTTTTCCAATTCTCAGCAGGGATCCCATTATCTTTGAGGCTTCTTCGGTTGCGGCGGCGTCTAATGCTAGGAATAGACTCTCTCTTGAAAGGGCCCTAACTGCCTTCTCCCTTTTGAAGAGTCTCCTATGAAAGATCGGGCTGAGCAGCTCGAAGACTGATATGCTTGTTATTCCAACGGCGTCTCCTTGTTTTTTTCCTCTTTCAATGATTCGTCTGGTGGTCTCTCCCTTGCGGAGAAAGTCGATTATCGCGGAAGTGTCTAGGACTATCGTGTTCGTATCACGCTTTTCTTCCTCGTCTCTTTGACACTGGCTTCGATAAAAGCGACCTCTTCATCGTCTCCCCATGCTCCCCACAAGGATAACAGGTCTCCGCGTTTCTCAAGTAGCTTTTGGATTACGTCACTAAAGCTCTCGCCCTCGGTCTTCGCCTCAGACAATTTCCTGTAAACCTCCTCTCTGATAGCAAGATTCTTGGTTGCCATACGCAGGTATGTATGTTGACCTGTGTACTAAACATTATGTTCACACCGCTCGAACATTGGGGATGGCTCTTCAAAAGAATCCTGATGTGCCAGGTTTTCCTGGCTCACGGTCCTTCCAACCTTTGAGTAACGGCACGTCAGGCTTCTTTCTTGGAGCCGGGGGTGGGCGGGCCGACTCACATACGGAGCCTACTGGAGTGCCTAGAAATCCTTGGATGGCTCATTGCATAATTCCGCTTACGGACATCCTTTGGCGGGTCGGCGTGTCGAGAATCGCCTTGAGAAACTGGGACATGTCCCGAACATCTACTCTGCCTCTGTTGAGAGCAGGCTAATTAGGGCTAGCCTTGGGTCTGTATATGTCAGTTCTATCATAGAAGCGAGGAACCGGTTCTGCGGTCCCCAATTTATGCAGCTCTGCTGGAAGAGCCGGAAGATTAGTCTCTATCCGTCGTGACATTATCGGTGCTCTTGCGACTACTCGCGCCTTCTCCAGTTTTGCCTATACCCGTCACGAATGGTTGTGCAATTCTGTCGGTTGGCTTGCAGGTTTGCCTGCAGACTTGTAGGTTTGGCTCTTCAGGGAAGCTTGTTGAGTCCGTGTTGTGCAAAGTGTCTGTCATATGCAAAAGCGTTCTTGATGACATTCTTCTCCATCAGGGCGAAGGAGGTACAGTCGGTAAAGCTGTAGGTTTTGTCCTTGTGAGTTTTGAAGATCTTCCAAGCACTTGCTTCATCTTCCACGTTGACCCATAGGACCCTGACGGTGGAAGATGCTTCTATGTCCTCGCGCAACGAGATGGCTGCCTGCGATCCGCACCTATCCTTTAACAGTGTTAGGGTTTCATCTATTATGTAGTTAGACGTGTAGAGTGCTTTGAACGGTGTCTTGTTCTGTCTAATTCTCTCTCTGAAGTCGAGGGCGCTAGGGTGATTCTCGTCGTCGGTATCTTCTAAGGCAACTAGAGCGCTGGTGTCGAGGAAGAGTCTCGTCTTCTCTTTCTCCCATAGAGATACTCGTCATGCCTCTTTGAGAGATCTCCCAGACTGCTTCTTCCTGTGGGCTTATGGTTAAGGAAGGGATCTTTTGGATCTACTTTCACTCCCTCCTTGACCATTCTGTTCACGGCGAGGCGCAGTCCTTCGCGAATACTGAGCCTTTGCTTGTGGAGAAGCTCTGTGAAGAGCATATACTCGTCCTCTTCCAAGTCTGTCTGGACGACCTTGGCCATGATCCTTGACCATGCATGAACAGGGCGAAGTCATTCAAAAGCCTTTTGCATTCACCAGCCCCGTTGCTAAAAAGCCATACATAAAGCTGGGTGGATCTAATCGACCAATAGAGAATCCGACGTCAGCATTTAAGGCGAGAAATATCCAGCTCCCCGCTTGGGGTCCATGACCCAATTGAAGAATCGGGCTTGTTTGTTGGGAACCGCATGTCAAGTTCGGTTCCCTTTGGAGCCGGGGGTGGGAGTCGAACCCACTTCAGCCATCCATTTCTGGATGCTTACTACGGGTTGCTACGAGATGTTTCTGCAGCCCGTCGCCTGAGCCGATCGGCCTTCGGTGGACAGAGCCAACCCCGGCCTCGTGCCCCCGGCAATTTGGACTGCACTTTTCGGAACTGTATAAGCTTGTTGAAAACTAGGGGATTTTTGGGGTGCGTCCAGTAGTCAGGGTCCGGTCCCAGATTGTTCGGTGTCCCAAGCATCAGCGTATCTCGTTCCATATCTCGCGTGCTATCTGCATTGCCCGGTTCTCCGTGGTGACATTGCCGATCATTAGTCTGCCTGTCTTGAAAACGGAGACTCTGTGACTTTGTCTGGTGTATACGAACACGGACTCGGAGCTCGTGACCATTGACTCCTTCGGAACCTTTGTCTTGAGAGATTGGAGATCTATCTCTCTATCTTTTTCAGGCAGCACGTTGGCAAAATTGTCGCCGCACAGCATGACGACTCTGTCACGGTGAACTGTTTCGGAAAGAGAACCGTTGCATACTTTGCAATCATGTCTCTTCGTAATCCCGGTAAACACGAAATCAGGTCCCGCTAGATCGACAGTCAACAAGCGTCCTAGAATATTCGTTGGCAATTCTAGGATTCGCTTCACTGTTTCCGTTGCTGCGAGAGTTCCGATGATTCCTACTGTGGTGGGGTTGACGCCGAGGGTCTCGCAGCTCTCAGCGGACATGGATTCTGAATCCTGTATCAAACATTCAAGACATGGGGTAGATGGGGGATTGAACAGTGAGATATGGCCTTGGTTCGCGATCGCGCTTGTGAAGAGATAGGGGGTATGGTTCTTCACAGCAAACCTGTTTAGGACGTACCTTGCTCGGAAGTTGTCGGTTCCATCAATAATCAGGTCTGATTGATCTAGAAGCTCAGAGCCATTCCCTGTCCGAAGAGTTTCGACTACCGCTTCAGTCTCAGTCCAGGGATGCCGCGAATTCAGTTTTCGTGCAAGGACCTCTGCTTTCGGCAGGTGGAGATCTTTGTGATCTACGCCCATGAGCCGGTGAAGATTGCTTTCCTCGACAATATCCTGGTCTATGAGTCTGAGGTGTCCAATGCCTTGGCTGGCTAGGAAGTATGCTGCCGCGCTTCCAACGCCTCCAGTGCCTACGATTGTAAGCTTGGCGGATTGTAATCGTTTCAGACCGGCAATCCCGACTTCCTGCACGGCTGTCTGTCTAGAAAAGTAGACCATCATGTGCACGTTCATGGTTGCCGAATTGCGTGTTCGGGTCTTGAATTAGCTTCCCACTGCTACAAAGATGGCTTACTATCGCCCGATTCTTCTCGACGACTCGTCTCTTAGGATATGGTGATTAAGGGCCGGGGGATTCGCTTTCGCTGGGTCCGAGGAACCACTCATGCGACTCGAGGATCACTCGCTAAGACCCTTTTATTTCCAAAACAATAGCCGTCTGGCACTGATAATAGCCGAGTTCGGCTGATCAGGGCGCAATCCTGGCTGGAATCGCTTAGCGAAAAGCCCGATAGGCCCAGTGAATCTTGGCAGGTGGTTAAGGAGACCTTCCAGATTCGGGATCAGGGCTGACTGTAGGCGATTTCTTTCGAGACTTCGAAGGACAAACCTCGACAACCCTGCACATTCTCAAGAGCGATTCGCTCTTCGTGCCAAGCGGGTCAGAATTAACGCGGAGACAATGATCACATCGGTGGAAAACGTCGAGCCTGTTCAAGCACTCAACGAGACGACAGTGCTCAAGGAGATGTCCTCTGGCGACGAGCAATTAGCCCCGGGGTTAGGCTTAAGCCGGACTGTTTCCACGACCTATCCCAGTGGACTCACTGAATGGTGAAGATCACTAGACAGAGAATCGCGCTATTCCTATTCCTAGTGGCATTGGTTCTTACAGTCCAAGCTTCTCTCCCGCAAGAGGCCCATGCGGGATCAAGCGTTTACGTTGCCTCCCTGGACCAGAATATTGACCCTGGCGCCCAAGACTTCGTAGTCTCCTCGATCAACGATGCCACTTCATCCGGCATCCACAATTTCATCCTGATAATCAATACGAACGGTGGTGCAGGGGTAAACATGGAGAACATCATCAGCGCAATCTTCACGTACGAAAACGCTGGAAACCATTTTACGACTCTGATCGCTCCCGGAGGCGCCCACGCGTTCAGCGCCGGCGCCTACATTGCTGAAGCGTCCACGAACATTACCATGGTTCCAAGCACTGTTATCGGTTCCGCGACACCGATCGTTTCCGGGATTCCAATCGGCCAGGAAAATAGCACTTTCACCAAGGACCTCAACGCGTTCACAGAATACATGGCATCGATTACACCTGGCTACCGCAACGTGACAGGCACAAAGGTGATGGTCACAGGGGGCATATCCTACAGCTGCCAAACATACGCGTCTTGCTACGCCAAACAACAACACGTAGTTGACGTGGTATTGAATGTCTCCAGCACCCAAGACGCGCTTACGGCAATGGGAGCAGGCGGGGCCCCGATTCATACCCCCGGAATAACGTCAACATTCCTCTCCATCATCAGCGACCCCAACCTAGATAGTATACTGTTCCTGGCCGGCACGTTCGCAATACTAGCCGATTTGTATCATCCTACCCTCATACTGACCGTGGTAGGAGGCGCGGCTATCGCCCTCGCACTCCTGGGACTAGGAGTATTCGGCGCGCCCCTAGTCTCGCTCATTCTCATGCTAATTGGGGCTGTCTTCATATTCCTAGAACTGAAAACGCATCATGGTGTCAGCGCCATCGCCGGTGTCATCATATTCGTCGTAGGCTTTCTCCTGATCTTCAGCCTCCCCTCATCAGCACCCTCACCAGCATCGGCTCCGTCGGGATCAGGCACGTTCATCCAGGCGGGAATTCTCACGTACACGATCCTCGGACTGGTTGGCGCAGGCGGGGTTTTCGGAAGCATCTACCTTTACCGCGTACGTGAGACACTGATGAACCAGCCGCCGGCGCAAAATCCCAAGGCTATAATAGGAAAGAAAGGGCGTCTCACTAGCGATTTGAAGGCGGGCGAGTTGGCCACGGCAAACATTGGTTCCGAAGATTTCACCGTGACCGGCCCAACAGACCTGCCCAAGGGGACATTGATAAAAGTCAAGGACCTCGAAGGACTCAAGCTAATAGTTGAACAGGTGGAGAACTAAGAAATGCTCCTAGACTCAGTTGCGCTACAAGCTAGCGACATCACATTATATGTCGAGATTTTCTTCGTCGCCATTCTCCTAATCGTTATCCTCGCGCTCCTCGCCTCTTCCATCAGGATTATTCGAGAATACGAACGCGTCGTTCAGTTCCGGCTAGGACGACTGACGGGCGCAAAGGGACCAGGAATAATTCTCATACTCCCGGTCATCAATAGACTCGTAAAAGTCGACCTGAGAGAAAGATACCTAGAAGTCCCGCATCAAACGGCGATCACGAAGGACAACGCGCCTGTGGACATCGATTTTCTCATCTACTACAAGGTGGTTGATGCATCCGCGAGCATTGTCCAAGTTCAGAACTTTACCGGCGCCTCGGTCGGACTTGCCACGACCACCCTGAGGGCCGTTGTCGGTGACATACCTCTAGACGAGCTCTTGTCGAAGAGAGAGCAGATCAACTCGATCCTCCGAACAAGACTGGACGAAGTGACAGAGCGATGGGGAATCAAAGTCACCAACGTCGAGATTCGGGAGATCCGACCACCCAAGGACGTCCAGGACGCGATGGTCAAGCAGATGACCGCGGAGAGAAGCAGGCGAGCACTGGTCACAGAATCCGACGGTATCCGAGAGTCGTCCGTTCTCAAAGCCGAGGGAGCGAAAAACGCGGCCATCCTCCAAGCAGAAGGACAAAAACAATCGGCGATACTAGTAGCCGAGGGCAACAAGCAATCGCAGGTCCTCGTAGCAGATGGTTACGCCCAAGCTTTGGCTCTCATTTTCTCTGCCGCCAAAAACATAGATTCGAAGACAATGGCTCTCCAGTACCTCGACATGCTCAAAGCTCTCGGGGCCAGCCCATCGACAAAGTACATCTTCCCAATGGAGTTCACGAGCCTGGTCTCTCGGCTGAAAGGCTTTGTCGAAGAGGCCTCCGAAGACAAGACTGAGAAATAGCGAGCAACAATCGAGTTAGGACTCAGGGTTGCAGCCCGATGCGGCAGACACAGTATTGCGTAGCTCAGGTAATGCAAGTTTCATAAAGACATAGCGCAGTCGTTCTTCCATGTCTGACGATGCGCAAAAGCCGCGTAAGCGGCGCTCTCTTGGAGGCTGGAAATTCATTGTCGCGATTATTCTTATCCTCGCCTATTCCGCTTCGGCCGCCTATGGAATAATGAGCGACACATCCGTTCGCGGGCTCACCGTCAAAATGTTCAACGTCTCACGATACTGCACCACCAACCAGTCAACCAGCCTGAAGACACTCAACTACAGTGTTCGCGGGTCGATCTGGAGTACGTCGTCAATCCAGACCAGCCTTAGCCACATGACCTTCACCCTGTCCGTTGATGGTTTGGTTATCGGGAGCGGCTCGCAAAATGACGCCTCTTTCGGACCAGGTCAAAGCATAGGGTTCAATCTCACGTTCACCCATCCAAGTCTCAACCCGACAATACTCCCGTTGTCATCGGCTCTCGTCCTAAGCCTGAGTGCAACCGTTGCGGCGGGCCTCTACAGCGCAACCGAGGCGGCCTCCGACAACATTCTCCAGACCTTTACCAGCACTGGATGCTGAAATCCCACGCATTTCTGACTCTTTCTCGGAATCTACCAGCATCTTTCCCTAGCTTTACAAGGATTTGCAGGCCCGCAAACCATGGGATCGAGTCGAGTCCTCTAGCCAAACTCGACCTCAAAAATCGCTTTTTCATGCGTTAAGCAGACGTTTCTGAACCATGCGGAATGCTTTTCTTCTCATCGATTCAGCAAATAGCCATGCCGAAAACATCAGGAATACCAAAGTCCATCCTCGCGGACATAAAGAAACTGAAGACCAGCCTAGCAACATTGGAAAAGAGCCACAACACATTGTTCAAGGACTTCAAGAGCACGATAAAATCGCATTCGGAGATGCTCAAGAAACAACAGAGTACTATCGCCCAGCAAGAGTCTACAATCGCACAGCTTGGCAAGAAATCTGTCAAGAAAGAAAAACGTAAACCCAGCGAATACAACCTCTTCCTGAAAGGGAAGATGACACAAGGAATGAGCATGATCGATGCGGTCAAAGCATGGAAGGAAAGAGAAAGCTCCACATCGACCGGCTCTTCAACGCGACAAACAGGCCAAGACTGGCAGTCACCGACACAGCAATACTAACCATTCCACTACTATCACGAGGTCTGATGCGAGGATGCACCAGCCCATCCCATCGACTGAACCCATTTTTTTTTGTAATCGAGATCTATCAAACTCTTCTGTGGCATCAAACATTCGATCTCCTTCTAGATCAACGGCTTTTGAAGAGAAAGAAGGAATAGGCAGAACGCGTCGAAGTCAGGATGGGTTTTTCATTCTAAGAGTTTGACCGCATCCTCCCTCTGGACTGCGAGCAACGTTTCAGTGCTGAGATAGTCTCCAAATCGCATCAACGCTTTGAGGGCAACTCTTTCGGTTGGCGCTTCCAGAGTGACGATCGCGTCGTACCTGCCTATCGTCCAGTAGGCGCTGATCATTTTCCCGCCTTCCTTTCTTAGACGGTCCCAGAGTTTGTCAATCTCCCGCAGCATTTCAGGAGTAGGTTTCTGTTTCCATTTCGCAAGACTGATGAAAATCGTAGCTTATCACCTCCCCGTATTGGCTGATATTATCAGGTTAGGTCTACTCGAATCCTAGCCTACGGTCGAGAGCAAGATAGTAGAATATTTGAAACCTTTCACGAAACCCGCAACCTGAAAGCTAGCTTCTGGGTTCAGACTAAGGCAGGACTAAACCTCTGCTGGGCGGATATGACAACTGGAATCGTTCGCCGAAATGTAAGTGTTAAGTCTTCTGACACTTCGACTCGCCATTGCACGATACTTGGCGTTTATGCGAGACATTCGTCCTCCAAGTATCTTAGAAAGCGATACGAATCGGCTAAGGTCTGAAACATGGCGCATCCTTCTAGGGTGAAGAGCAAGATCGCTGGGAGCATACCACACATGCCCTTTCAAGAGTTCGCAGCAAACACCTTGGAACTCCTACTCGAAGAACTGAAGAAGGCTAAGATCCCGAACGCGCGAATCGAGGTTTCCGACTCTGAGGATGGTCGTCACTACGCTTGTTCAGCACCGCTTGTGAACGTGTTGGTGTATACCTCCCATAGCTTAGGAGAAGAGCAGGAATACAAAGACCTCCTAGCACTATACCAGTACTGCCCAGATTGCAAAAACGCTGTACGAGTCCTTTAGAGGCCAATCGTCCAGAACTGAGACCTATTGCTCCGAACAGTAAAGCAAGAACGCAAAGTAAAACTTTGAAAAGGGCCAGGTGTAACCCCCCTCCTCTGGGTCCATAACACCACATGGAGCTGGCGG
>Ga0209806_1001436_pt1 | contig 15653 bp, 14 predicted proteins | sample GraSoiAngelo_152_FD_186166 | JGI IMG/M metagenome (GOLD analysis project Ga0209806, IMG submission 186166) | Grasslands soil microbial communities from the Angelo Coastal Reserve, California, USA - 14_1009_12_30cm (SPAdes) (version 2) | ecosystem: Environmental > Terrestrial > Soil > Grasslands ... | reverse complement strand
CACCGTCGCCGTCGTGGACCGGAGCGGCGCGCTGCTCGGCGTCGTCACCGCGGGCGACCTGACGCGGCTCATGGAGCGGACGCCCGATTTCCTCGGGATCCCCGTGGCCGACGTCATGACCAAGAAGCCCAAGACATCTACGCCCGACGAGCTGGCCGTAGCCGCGATCCGGCGGATGGAGGAGTTCGGTATCATGGCGCTCCCGGTCGTCGACGGCGGGCGCAAGGTGGTCGGCATGGCGCACCTGCACGACCTGATGCGGGCGGGGACGGGATGAACATCAGAACGTCGTCGAGCAAATGCGTCGAGCAACGGCGTCAAGCAACGGCGTACGCGCCGAACGGTTTCGCTCGACGATTGTGCTGGACGCTGCTGCTCGACGTCGCTCTGGGGTGGGGGTGTGGGGGGGGCATCAAGCCGACGGCAACGATCCAGCTCGCCGATTCGGCGGACCAGACGCTGATCGGCATGACCCACAACGTCACTCAGGACGGCGTGCAGCGGGCGCGGGTACGGGCCGACACCGCCTACTTCTTCAACGCGGTGCAGCAGGCCGAGCTGCGCGCGGTGCACGTGACCTTCTATGACGTCATGGGACGCGAAACCTCCACGATGACCGCGCGCGAGGGCACCTTCCACTGGCGGACCGGCGACATGGAGGGGCGCGGCAACGTCGTCGTGGTGCGCAATTCGGATGGCGGCAAGCTGCGGACGGAGGTGATTCGTTACAATCAGGCTCGGAACCAGGTCAGCTCCGACCTCGACTTCACGTTCGACTCGCCCACCCAACACCTGAAGGGCACTGGCTTCACCTCGGACCCGGACTTCAGGAGCATCGAGGCCAAACACCTCACCGGGACGGGCGGCCAGTTCGTCCTGCCGAAACAATGACCATCCTGCTGCTTGCCCTCTCGCTCGCGCAGCAGCCGGTCGTCGCGGCCGATACCACCAAGGGCCGCCCCTGCGTGATCGCGATCGACAGCCTGCCCCGCGGGCGCCAGGTCTCGGCGGGCAACGCGACGAATTACTTCGGCGGCGGCGGTGTGCGCGCCCATTGCAGCGGCACGAGCACGACCTTCGCATCGGAGAGCATTCAGTATTTCGCCGCCCAGCAGCGTTTCGACATGATCGCGAACGTGCATATCCGCGATACCCTGCTGGACCTCGACGCGAACTTGGCCACGTATTTCCTGCGCGACGAACACCTGGAGGCCCACAACCGGGTGGTGGCGGTCAACCGCAGTAACCACTCGGTGCTGCGCGGGCCGAACCTCACCTACTACCGCGCCGTCCCCGGCGTGCGCGACACCGTGGAGATGATCGCCACGCAGCGACCCACGATCGATTACCGCGGCAGCGCCGCTCCCGACACCGCCGAGCCGTACGTGATTGTCGCCGACCGGGTGCGGTTTCGCGGCAACGACCGTATGTGGGGCGGGGGCAAGGTCACGATCGACCGCAGCGATCTCGCCGCGCGCGCCGACTCGCTGATGATGGACCAAACCGTCGGCGTCGGCGTCCTCCTGGGGAAGCCGCAGATCGCCGGCAAGCAGGCCGGGGACACGACGCGCCGCTACACCTTGATCGGGACCCGCATCGAGCTCGCCTTCCGAGAGCGCGAGATCAACCTCGTGAAGGCGCTGGGGGAGGGGAAGGCGACCGGCTCGGACTGGACCCTGACGGCGGACACGATCCACCTGCGCCTCGAGCACCGCAAGCTTCAACAGGCGCTGGCCTGGGGCAAGAAGGCACGCCCTCACGCGGTCTCCACCCTCCAGACCTTCACGGCCGACTCCCTCGCGCTCGACGTCCCCGACGAGGTCCTGACCGAAGCGCGGGGATTCGGCAAGGCCTTCTCGACCTCGAAACGCGATTCGCTGGCGCCCGCGACCGAGGCGGACTGGATCACCGGCGACACCCTCGTCGCTCGTTGGGCCCAGGAGAAGGATTCCGCGGGCATCTCGCGCTCGCGCGTCCGCCAGATCCTGGCGCGCGGCTCGGCCCGCGCGCTGACCCACATCGTCAATCAGGATTCGACCGCGCGGGGCCCGTCAATCAATTACTCGCGGGGGCGGAGCATCACGATCGCCCTGAAACAGGCGCGCATCGATCGCGTGATCGTCGCGGGCCGCGCCGACGGCGTGCACCTCGAGCGACGGCCCCCCCCTCCACCGCCCGCGAAGCCCGACACCACCAAGAAACCGGGAGCCGGCCGGTGACCGCGCCCGCCGCAGCCCTCGCCGAGCTGCTCGGCGCCCGCGACTCCTCGCTGCCGCTCGCCGCGGCCGCTCTGGCGCGCGTCGCCGACGACGACGGGCGGACCACCTTCGGCCGGCTCGCGGTGGCCTATCGCGAAGACTTCCTGCGGGTGGGCGCCGTGGTGCGGGGGGAAACCGTGCACGACACCGGCAGCCTCTCGGTGGACGACGCCCGGGCCAACCTGGAGACGTCGGTGCTGCCGCGCCTCGCGCTCGCCGGGCTCATCACCCTGCCCATTGGTCGGCTGTGGCATGAGGCGCCGGTGGCGTTCCGCGCGGAGGTGTGGGCCGGGGTCACCGCGGATCGCGCCGGGGCGATCCACGACCTCGTCGAGGCCGCCAGACACGCCTACGCGCGGGCCGAAGCGGCCAGCGGCGAGCACGAGCGCGTGGCGGGCGCGAGCGTGCTCGAAGCAGCCGGACTCGTCAAGAGCTACAAGGGTCGCCGCGTGGTGGACGACGTGAGCCTGCGGCTCGAGCAAGGGGAGATCGTCGGCCTGCTCGGCCCCAACGGGGCGGGGAAGACGACGAGCTTCTACATGATCACCGGCCTGATCCGTCCCGACGAGGGGCAGATCACGCTCGATGGCCACGATCTCTCCCAGGAGCCCATGTACCGGCGGGCGCGGCTGGGGATCGGCTACCTCGCGCAGGAGCCTTCCGTGTTTCGCAAGCTCAGCGTCGAGGAGAACGTGCTCGCCATCCTCGAGACGCTGGAGCTGCCCGCCGCGCAGGAGCGGCAGCGCCTCGAAGGCCTGCTCGACGAACTGGGGATCAAGCACCTGCGGCGCCAGAAAGCGTACCAGCTGTCGGGCGGCGAGCGCCGCCGGCTGGAGATCACCCGCGCCCTGGTCACGACGCCCAAGTTCCTGCTCCTCGACGAGCCGTTCGCGGGGGTCGACCCGATCGCCGTGCACGACATCCAGACCATCGTCGCCGGGCTGCGGCACAAGGGGATCGGGGTGCTGATCACCGATCACAACGTCGAGCAGACCCTCGACATCGTCGACCGGGCCTACATCATGTTCGAGGGCAAGGTCCAGGTCTCCGGTACGGTGCGCGAGCTGGTGTTCGACGAGCGTGTCGCGGACCTGTATCTCGGTCCCACCCTCACGGCGCGCCTGCGGGCGCGTCTCTCCCCGGCCGCATGAAGACCGGCCTCCACCAGCACCAGGTCCTGAAACAGGAGCTGCGGATCAATCCGCGGCTCTACCAGGCCATGGATCTGTTGTACATGCCGCTCCTCGACCTCCAACAGCACTTGAAGCAGGAGCTGCTCGGCAACCCGTTCCTCGAGCTCCTTGAGCCCGAGGAGGAGCAGGAACCCGTCGTCGCGGAGCCGAAGCCGGAGAAGGAGAAGACGGGGGACGACGAGCCGGACTGGGAGAAGATCCTGCTCGACAACGGGTCCGACTCGACGTCGTCCGGCGTGCGCGACCTCAGTGAATCCAGCGAGTACGTCGAGCCGGTTTCCGTCCAGTCCAAGGACCTGGACGACTACCTGCGCGAGCAGGTCCAGATGCTCGACCTGACGCCGCGCCAGCACCTGCTCGCCGAGGAGTTCCTCGGCAACATCGGCGAAGACGGCTACCTCCAGGCGCCGCTCGAGGAGATCGTCCGCGGCGTGAACCAGGTCCTCCACGAGCACGCCGACAAGATCGAGGGGGACGTGGACGTCCCGGAGTACACGCTCCAGGACGCGGGGGAGATGCTGCGCATCATCCAGACGCTCGACCCACCGGGGGTGGGCGCCCGGGACCTGCGCGAGTGCCTGCTGTTGCAGCTGGAGCAGCAGAAGCGCCAGGACACGCTCGCCTACCGGCTGGTGAAGGAAGCATGGGACGACCTCAAGGCCCATCGCTGGAGCGAGCTGGGGAAGCGCTTCGGTCTCGAGGCCGAGGAGGTCCAGAAGGCCGCCGACGACATCGCCAAGCTGGACCCCAAGCCCGGGCTCCAGCACTCCGCCTCGAACGACCAGTACATCATCGCTGACCTCGTCGTCCAGAAGATCGACGACCGCTACCACGTGTTCCTGAACGACCAGGGATTGCCACGCCTGCGGCTCTCCAAGACGTACCTGGACATCGCGCGCGACAAGAAGCAGTTCCAGGGCGAGAACAAGGAGTTCATCAGCCAGCGGCTCAACAGCGCGCAGTGGATGATCCAGGCGATCGAGCAGCGCCGCCAGACGATGCTCAAGGTGATGAACTTCATCGTGGACCGGCAGCGCGAGTTCTTCGAGAAGGGGATCGAATACCTGAAACCCTTGACCCTGCGCGAGGTCGCCGACGTCATCAACATGCACGAAAGCACCGTCAGCCGGGTGACCAACGAGAAATACGTGCAGACGCCGCGGGGGCTCCTGCCGCTCAAGTTCTTCTTCTCGAGCGGCCTCTCGACCTCCACCGGCGAGGATGCGAGCGCCCGGTCCATCAAGGCGCAGATCGAGAAGCTGGTCGCGGACGAGGATCCCAAAAACCCGCTGACCGACCAGCAGATCGTCGAGGAGTTCGCCAAACGGGGCGTCAAGATCGCCCGGCGCACCGTCGCCAAGTACCGCGATCAGCTGAACATCCTCCCCGCGCGGATGCGCAAGCGGCTGTGAGCCTCGCGACCGCCGCGGCGCTCCCCGACGTGAGCATCCTCGTGCCCGCCCGGGACGAGGCGGAGAACCTCCCCGACCTGGTGCGCCAGGCCCAGGCCGCGCTGCGCCCGCTCCCGTATGCCTGCGAGCTGGTCATCGTGAACGACGGCAGCCACGACGCGAGCGCGGCCGTGCTCGAGCAGCTCGCCCGCGAGCACGCGTTCGTGCGGGTCGTGGCGCACCGCGCCCCGCGGGGCATCGCCGACGCCCTGAAGACCGGGGCCGACGCCGCGCGCGGCCGCGTCCTCGTCTTCTGGCCCGCGGACCTCCAGTACCTGCCCGCCGACATCCCGCGGCTGGTCGAGCCAATCCTCGCCGGCGAGGCCGACATCGTCACCGGCGCGAAGCAGGGCAGTTACGAGAAGCGCTTCGTGTCGTCGATCTACAACGGTCTGTGCCGCTGGCTGTTCGGCGTCCGCGTGACCGACCTGAACTCGGTCAAGGCGTACACACGCGAGGTGATGGATCAGGTCCCGATGCGTCCCGACTGGCACCGCTTCATGGTGGTGATCGCGGCGACGCGCGGCTTCCGGCTCGCCGAGCGCCCCGTGCCCCTGCACCCGCGGCGGGCGGGGAAGTCCAAGTTCGGGATCGGCCGCATCCCGGTCGGCGTGCTCGACCTCGTGTCCGTGTGGTTCCAGCTGCGCTTCGGCCGCAAGCCGATGCTGTTCTTCGGCGTCTCCGGCGCGGCGCTCATGTTCATCGGCTTCCTCGTCGGCGTCTACGCGGTGATCGAGCGGTATATGTACGGTCACGGCAACCGCGCGTTTCTCTATCTGGTACTGCTCCTCGTGATCGCGGGCCTCGCCCTGTTCGGCTTCGGGTTCGTGGGCGAGCTCGTGGCCGACGTGCGCGAGCAGCTGCGGGCCCTGGAGCGGGAAGTGGGACGGCTCCGCGAGCGCGGCCCGTCCAGCGAGCAATGACGCCGGGGTGGGTGGACATCCTGCGCTGATGCGGCTGCTCGTCGTCACCCACAACTACCCGCGATTCCCCGGCGACCCCGCGGGCTCCTACGTGCGCCGCCTCGCCGAAGCCGCGCGGGATATTGGGCACGAGGTGCTCGTGCTCGCCCCCCACGTCGCCGGCACCACCGAGACCGAGAAGGCCGGCCAGTTAGCCGTTCGGCGGTTCCGCTACGGCCCCGCCTGGCTCGAGCGCATCGGGTACCGGGGCGAGCGCCCCAGGCGCCTCCTGCTCGACCCGCTCGCCGTCCTGGCCCTGCCGGCGTACTTCCTCAAGTTCAGGAGCGAGCTCCGCCGGACGGCGGAGCGCTTCCGCCCCGACGTCATCCACGCCCATTGGTGGTTTCCCGCCGGGTGGCTGGTGTCGCGCCTCGAGATCCCGTTCGTGGTGACCTGCCATGGCACCGACGTCCGGCTCCTCGAGGTCGCGCCGTTCCGGCGCATGGCGCGCCGCGTCCTCGCCGCAGCCGGCGCCGTCACCACCGTGTCCAGGTTTCTCGCTGACGACCTCGCGCGCCACGCCGGCCCGTTGCCCCGTCCGATCGTCGTCGCCCCGATGCCCGTGGACGTGGACGCGTTCGCCGCGGGGGAGGAGACGCCCAAGGCGGAACCGCCCCGGGTCCTGTATGCGGGCAACCTCGTCGCGGCGAAGGGCGTGGACGTCCTGATCCGCGCGCTGGCGCTCCTCGTCTCGCGCGGTGTCACCTGCCGGCTCAGGATCCTCGGCGAAGGGCCCGCTCAGCCCCGGCTCCAAGCCCTCGCCCGCTCGCTCGGCGTCGCGGACCGGATTGATTGGTCCGCATTCCTGCCGCAGGACCGCATGCCCGCTGAGTACGGTGCGGCGACCGTCACCGTGCTGCCGTCGCGCGGCAAGGCCGAGGGGCTCGGCCTGACGCTCGTGGAAGCCCTGTGTGCGGGGTCGGCGGTGGTGGGCACCCCGGTGGGGGGAATCCCCGAGGTGATCCTCGATGGTCGCACCGGTCTGCTCGCGCGCGATGGCGACGCCGACCACCTCGCGGAGCAGATGGAGCGTCTGCTGACCGATGACGCCCTCCGCGCCCGTCTCACAGCCGCGGGCCAAGAACACGTGCGCCAGCGTTTCGCCCCCGCGGCTGCCGCCCACACCTTCCTCGATCTCTATGATGCCGTCGCCCGCAATCACCCGACACGCTGAGGAGCCGCCGGGCTGGGCGGAGCTCGCTCGCGCGACTGGGACGTTCTACCACGACCCACGGTGGATTCGCGAGATCGCCGCAACCTTCGCCTACCGCGTGCACTGGCTCGCGGCGGGGGAGGGTGCGCTCACCGGAGCGCTCGCACTCGCCGAGGTCCCGGCGCTCATCGGGGCGGCTCGGCTGGTGAGTTTCCCCTTCAGCTTCATCGCCGGCCCGATGACCCGCGACCCGGCGGTCGCGCGTGCGTTGGCTGCCGCCGCGCGCGAGCTCGCGGGTCAGCGGGGCCTCAAACGCGTCGAAATCAAACAACCCGGTACCGCCGGCCCGGTGGCGGATGGGTTCGTCCGCAGCACCCGATACACGACCTACCGTGTGCCCACCACAGGCGGCGAGCAGGCGGTGTGGAGGCGCCTCCACGTGACCAGCACTCAGCAGCGGATCCGCAAGGGCCAGAAAGCGGGTGTGACGGTGGGCCTCGGAGAGACCTCCGAGGACTGGCTCGCGATGGCCCGGCTCGAGGAGCGGGTTCAGCAGGCGTTCGGCGTGCCGGCGCCGCCACGGCGGTTCTTTCTCGGCTCCTGCCGCCGGCTGCAGGAGGCGGGTCTGGTCGATCTGTACCTCGCGCGTGTTCCGAACGGCCGCGTCGCGGCCGGCTTCGTCATGTTCAAGGGTCCGCGGGAGTGGGTGTATGCGTTCAGCGCCTCCGACCTGCGGTACCTCCGGGAGTTCCGGCCCACGCACGTTCTCCTCTGGGAGGGGCTCCGCCGGGCGGCAGCGGCGGGCGTGGTCGTCGATCTGGGCCGCGCGGCGCCAGAGCAGGCGTCCCTCGCCGAGTTCAAGCTGCGTTGGGGTGCGGAGGCCGTGCCGCTGGCATATGATTATTGGCCCGACGCCGGCGGCCTCCAGCAAGCCCGGCGCGACCGCGGCGTTCTGGCGCTGGCCGCCCGCCTGTGGTCGTGGCTGCCGGCGCCGCTTGCCCGCCTCGGCTCCGGCCTGTACCGCTACCTGGGGTGACCGTGCGCCGATTCTTCTGGCGGCTCCGCAAGAAGCTCCTGAAGCGCTGGGCCAGGAACTGCTTCTTCCCCACGTGGCGCGTCCGGCTGCTGCGCTGGTGCGGCTATCGTATCGGCCAGGGCGTCTACATCGCGGACGACCTCATCATCGCCGAAGAGCTGGAGGACTCCGGGAACCTCGAGATCGGCGACCGCGTCAGCATCGCCCCGCGCGTCACCTTGGTGCTCTCCTCGCACCCGAACGAGTCGCGCATCCGCCCCTTTGCGCCCGTGCGCCGGGCGCCGATCGTGCTGGAGCCGGATGTCTGGCTCGGCGCGGGGGCGATCATCCTCCCCGGCGTGCGCGTCGGCCGGGGCGCCATCGTGGGCGCGAACTGCGTCGTCACGAAAGACGTGCCGCCCCTGCACGTGGTGGCCGGACAGCCGGCGCACACCGTCCGCGTCCTGACCCCGCCACCCGGCTGGTCGTGATCCGGATTGCGACCCCCGTTCAGCGCCTCCGCGCCGACGAGCGCTTCGGCCTGGAGGTGCTCATCGACCTCACCCGCCTCCTCCCCGTGGACGACCCGGCCGCCGATGTCGTCCGCCTCGAGCTCGACGACACGCCGGGCGCGGGGGAGGACTTCCGCGCCTTCCTGGCGGGCCGCGTCCCCGTCGCCACGGGGGAGGGCGAGCTGCGGCTGCCGCGTTGGACGCTGCGACACGTGACGGCCGTCGCCGGTGCCGAAGTCGAGCAACGCTCCCCCGAACGCGACCGCTTCGACCGCGTGCCCGCAGCGGCCAACCCGCTGGTCGGCGCGCGCCGCGAGCGCCACCCCGTCGTGAGCCAGCTGGCGTGCGACCTGCGCGCGGCAGCGCTCCGGGCCGCCGGCCGCCGCGCCGTTCGCTGCCTCCCGCCCTGGCCCGACGGACATCGTTGGGCGGTCGCCCTGACACATGACCTCGATGTAGTCGCGGGATGGCCGGCGTTCGCCGCGCTGCGCGTCCTTGAGCTCGTGGGGAAGGGCAAGCTCGGCCTGGCCGCACGATCGGTCGGTGCGGCGCTCGGCGCCGTCGGCCGCGACCCCGTGTGGAGCGGCGTGCAGGAGGTGCTCGCCGCCGAGGGGAAGGTGCCCGCCACCTGGTTCGTACTGTCCGCCACGCCCTCGTGGCAGACGTGGCGGCTCGGCGACGTTACCTACAGCGTGGAGTCGCGGGAGGCGCGGCGCATCCTCGATGCCGCGCGGGCGGCGGATCATGAGATCGGTCTGCACGGCAGCTATTTCACGATGCTGGACGCGGGGCGCTTCCGCGCCGAGGGCGAGCGCCTCGCCAGCGTAGCCGGCGTCCCCCCCCGCGGCGTGCGGCAGCACTTCCTGCGGATGCGCCCCGGGGGCACGCAGCACGCGATGCTGGCCGCCGGCTTTGAGTACGACGCGACGTACGGCTTCGCCGATCGCAACGGCTTCCGCCTCGGAGTCGCCGACGTCGTGCCGGCCTGGGACGCCGCCCACCAGACATCCGGGGGACTCGACGAGGTTCCGCTCGTGTGGATGGACCGCGCCCTGACGAAGTACGGCCGGGTGGAGGACCCCGAGGTCTGGATCACAGACGCGGTCGAGCTCGCTCAGGCTGCGCAGGACGTCGATGGTCTCTGGGTGGGCCTCTGGCATCCCAACCAAACAGCCGCCCTCGGCTACCCGAGCGCACCGCAGGCGTACGTCCGTCTCGTGCGGCTACTGCTCGAGCGCCGGCCGTTCGTTGCCACACTGGGAGCCGCCGTCGAGTGGCGACGCGCGCGGCGCGCGGTGCGCGCCTCGCGCGTCGCGCCGGACAGCCGCGTCGAACTAGTGGCGGACACGCCTTCCCGGTGGCCGCTCGCGCTGGAAGACGGGCAGGGCAGGGCCGTGGAAACCCGTCCCTGGCCCGTTCGGGGATGATCGTGGCGAGGCGGCAGGTGTGGCGGACTGTCCAAGCTGCCCTGGCGATCGCCGTGATCGCCCTTGCGGCCCGCGCGCTCATCCGGAACTGGGGGGTGTTCCGCGCTCAGGAAGTCCACTGGACTATCGCCCCGCAATGGCTGCTGGGGAGTCTCGCACTCGTCTGGCTCTCCTACACGCTCCTGGTCGAGGCATGGCGGCGGGTCGTGGTCGCGATGCGCCAGCAGCTCGCGTGGCTGCCCGCGGCCCGGATCTGTATGCTGGCGAACCTCGGCAAGTACATTCCCGGCAAAGTGTGGTCGGTGGCGGGCGCGGCCTTCCTCGCCCAGCAGGCCGGGGTGGCGCCCGCGGTGGCGGTCGCGGCAGCCATCGTCCTCCAGGCGCTGGCGCTCGCGAGCGGGGTGGTGCTCGTGGCCGTGGTGGCGCCGTCGGCCTTCGCGGGGCTAGGGTCGTGGCTCGTGACGGCCACCGTGATCGCCGGGGCGGGGGCCCTCGCCGGCGTGGTGGTGCTGTGTTGGCCGCCGGCACTGCGTCGCCTACAGCGACTGCTGCCAGGCTCCGTCCCGGAGCTGCCTGCCGTGCCCGTGGGCGCCATGGCCGCTGCCTTCGCGGCGAACCTCGTCGCTTGGGCGGCCTATGGTCTCGCGTTCCAGTGGCTCGCCCGGGGCCTGACGCCCGATGCTGCGCTGCCCTGGGCGCAGGCGGCCGCCGTCTTTACGTTGTCATATCTTGTTGGCCTGGTGGCCGTGTTCGCGCCGGCCGGGGTGGGCCCGCGCGAGTCGGTGTTCGTCCTGGTATTGCAGGGGCCGCTGGGGCTGAAGCTCGCCGTCGCGCTGGCGGTCGCCTCGCGCGTGCTCCTCACGATCACGGAGCTGGGCGCCGCCGTCCCGTTCCTCGTCACTCGAACAGGAGCTCGCGGTTGAGCGCACCGAAACTTACCGTCGCCGGCACCGCCGCCGCGTCGCCGTACGCACCCCGCCGCCCGCACGTCGTGGCCGGCGGCTTCCTGAGCCTGTGGATCGCGATTCTGTCGTTGCCGATGTGGACCGGGAGGTTTCTCGCCGGCAGCGACCAGCTCCTCGCCGGCTACGCCATCCGGTATTGGGGCGCCGAGCACTGGCGCGCGACCGGTCACCCGCCGTTGTGGAATCCCGAGATGGTCGGGGGCGTCCCGGTCTTTGCCGGTTTCGGGGACTTGTTCTACCCCACTGCCTGGCTGCGACTCTTCCTGCCCACCGTCACGGCGGTGAACCTGGCGTTTGTCTTGCACTATCTGCTCGCCGGCTTGTGTATGTACCTCTTGCTGCGCCTGCTCGACTTCTCGTGGGTGGGAAGCGTCGTGGCCGGCACGGCCTACCAGCTGGCCGGCGTCGTCGCCTCGTACGCGAGCCCGGGGCACGACGGCAAACTGTTCGTCACGGCGCTGCTGCCGGTGATGCTCATCGGGCTGGTGCTGGGAGTCCGGCGCCGCCGTTGGGAAGGATTCGCGCTGCTCGGCCTCGCCGTAGGCCTCGCGCTGCTGTCGCCGCAATACCAGGCCACGCAATACAGTCTCATCGCCGCCGGCATCTTCACTTTGTATCTCGCGTTTGGGGAGCCGCACGGGCTCACAGTCTCCCAGCGCTGGACCGGCCTGGCGCTCGCCGCGGCGGCCGTCGTTGTGGGATTCGCCCTCTCGATGGTGCAGGTGCTGCCCTTCACCCACTATGTCCCGTACTCGCCACGGGCCCAGGCGGCGGGCTTCGAGTGGTCCAGCTCGTACGGGATCCCCTGGATTCACGTGCCGGAGCTGTTCCTCTCGGGCTTTGCGGGCGCGAAGGAGACCTACTACGGACCCAACACGCTCAAGCTCCACAGCGAATACCTGGGTCTCCCCGTCATCGCTCTCGCCCTGTTCGGGCTGGGCAGCCCGCGACGACGCCTCGTGAAATGGTTCGCCGGGATCGCCGTACTGTTCCTCCTCATCGCCCTGGGTGGGGCGACGCCCTTCTACCGGCTGTGGTACGCGATCGTCCCCTATGTGAACAAGACGCGGGCCCCCGGCATGGCGTCCTTCGTCGTCGCGTTGGCCACGGCCGTCCTCGCGGCCTGCGGGGCGGAGCGCCTCGAGCGCGGGGAAGGGAAGCGGATGGCGACCCGCGCCGTCGTCGCGGCCGTGGTGTTGGCACTCCTGGGTCTCGTCGGGACGTTTGGTGCGATCGCCACCGCTTACGCCCACCCCAATCCTCAGAGCGCCGGCGCGGCAGCGGCGGCCCAAGAAGGCATCCGCTGGGGCGCCGTGGGCAGTGCGCTAGCTCTGGCTGCCCTCGCCGGCGCGGTCCTCGCTTTCGCCCAGGGTCGCCTGACCGCGCCGGCCTTCTCGTTTGCGATCTTCCTCATAGTCGGTGCGGACTTGTGGCGCGCCGCCCGCGGATTCTGGCAATGGAGCCGGCCCGAGCAGGAGGAATACGCAGTCGACCCGATCGTCGCTCACCTCAAGGGCGTCCCGCTGCCATACCGCGTGCTCGACCCCGGCGTCTACCGCAGCGCCACGTTGATGCGGCACGATATCCCGCAGCTCCTGGGCTACCACGGATTCGAGCTGCGCGCCTTCGACGAGCTCATGAAGTACGCGAACCATCCCCAGCTGTGGCGTCTGATGGCCGTGCGCTTCTTCATTCTCCCCGACACCGTGACCCTTCCGGGCTACCACCGCGTGCTGGGTCCCGTGCATACCTCCGCCGACCGGCCCGGGTACCTCTACGAGGCGGATTCGAGCCCCCCCTACGCGCGCATCGTACCCGTGCTCGCCAAGGGGACGCCCGCGGAGGTCCTGGGCACCTTGATCGATCCGCGCATGGACTTCGACCGGCTCGCGCTCATCGATACCAGCGAGCGCTACAACCCTCTTCCGGTGACCAGTCTGCCGCAGCCGAGCCGATCGAAAGCCACGGTTCAGGCATGGGAGCCGGGGAAGATGAGCATCGCGATCCAACCCGCTGCGCGGGCGGGGAGCTACCTCCTCGTCGCCGAAAACTGGTACAAAGACTGGCGGGCGACCGTGGACGGTCGGCCGGGCCAGGTCTTGCGCGGCGATCAGACGCTGATCCTCGTACCGCTCACCGAGGGTGCCAGCCACATCGAGCTCGTCTACGACCCGCGGGACTACCGTCTCGGGCTCCACATCACCTGGGCGGCGCTGCTGGTGTTGGCGATTGGCCTGGTGGCGCCCCCCACGGCGCGGAGGTGGGGGCGGAGTGGCTGAGAAAGCCCTCGTCATCATCCCGACCTACAACGAGGCGGTCAACCTGACGCACCTCGTGCCTCAAGTCCTGGCCCAAGACCCCCGGCTCGAAGTGCTCGTCGTCGACGACAACTCCCCGGACGGCACTGGACAGCTGGCGGAGGGGCTGGCCGTCGAGGACCCGCGCGTGCACGTCCTGCATCGAACAGGGAAACAGGGGCTGGGGACCGCTTACCTCGCCGGGTTCAAGTGGGGTCTCGAGCGGGACTACGCATACTTCTTCGAGATGGACGCCGACTTCTCCCACGACCCGGCGCACTTAAACGAGTTTCTCAAGGCCATTCAGGACGCTGACCTCGTGCTCGGCAGCCGCTACCTCGCGGGGCGGGTGACGGTCGTCAACTGGCCGATGGGCCGGCTCCTGTTATCGTACTTTGCGAACGTCTACGCCCGGTGGGTCACCGGGCTCAGGATTTGGGACCTGACCGGCGGATTCAAGTGCTATCGCCGCCGCGTCCTCGAGGGCGTGGACTTGAGCAAGGTCCGCTCCAACGGCTACGCCTTCCAGATCGAAATGAGCGTTCGGGCATGGAGAAAAGGGTTCAAGCTGTCGGAGATCCCCATCGTGTTCGTGGACCGGACCGAGGGACAGAGCAAGATGAACCGGGCCATCGTGCGGGAAGCCGTGTGGATCGTGCCGCGGCTTCGACTGATGGCGTGGTTTCGCCGCATTTAGCGGGCCTGCCCATCCACAAGATGACGGGGTCGGGGAACGACTTCGTCATGGTCGACGGGCGAATCTCGGCGCCGGAGGAGTGGAGTGCCGCCGACATCCGGGCCACCTGCGCGCGCGGGACCGGCGTCGGAGCCGATGGGGTAGTGTTCCTCCAGCCAGGGTCCGGCCCGGACTGCGTCCGGATGATCTACTTCAACAGCGACGGGTCCCGGGCCGCACTGTGCGGGAACGCGGCCCTGTGCAGCACGCGGCTCGCCGGCCCGCTCGGCCTGGCCACGGGCGGCAGCGTGCGCCTGGAGACCGATGCCGGCACCTATGACAGCCGATTGGCGGCCGCGCCAGATCGCGCTGAACTCCAACTCACCCCCGTGGCAGCCCCCAAGGAGCTACAACAGATCAACCTCGCTGCCGGTGAGCGCCGCCTGGCCCTGGCGTTGGTCGGGGTGCCACACCTGATCCTCTCCGTGGACGACGTCGACCAGGTCGACTTGATAGCCCGCGGGCGGGAATTGCGTGCTCACCCGGCCCTGGGCCCGGACGGTGCCAACGTCAATTTCCTGAGTCCGGCAGCCGGAACCGGGGAATGGCGCATGCGGACCTACGAGCGGGGCGTGGAGGCCGAAACGTTGGCCTGTGGGACCGGGTCGGTAGCGGCCGCCTGCACGCTGGACCTCTGGGGACTTTCCCGGCTCCCCACGGTCATCCACACGCGCAGTGCCCAGCGTCTGGAAGTCCGAGCGACTCGACGTCTGGGCGGAGATTACGGAGATGTCTGGCTGATTGGGGAAGCGAGGATCGTGTTCAGGGGGGTCCTAAGCTGACGTATTTCTCCACATTCACCCACATCTTAACTTAACATAACATCTCTTATACGAAGTAGACTTATGTGCCGACCTACCTTGCCTACGGTACCCCGACCCCCTTCGTCAGCTCGCCGATGCGTACCTTGGCCTCCACCGCCGTCGCCACCGAATCCAGCTTCGCTACGATCTCATGGTAATCCGCCAGAGCCTTGGTCGTGTCCCCCGCCGCCACCCAGGCCCTGCCGGCATCGGATAGGTATTGCCCGCGCAGAAACGGCATCCCCGAGGCCTTGGCGGCATCCTCGTAAGCAGCCGCAGCTTCCCGCGGTCGCCCGAGATTCTCGTAGGCGGCGCCGAGGAGCCCGTAGGCCTGGGCCTTGTACTGACGCGAGGCCCCCGGGGCGAACTTGGCGAGTTGTTGAACCGCCAGCTGGCTCTGGCCCTGCGCGAGACGAACCTGCCCCAGGAGCAGCGTCGCCTCCTCAGCCGCTCGTGTACCGGAATAGTTCTCAGCAATACGGGACAGCTCACTCCCGGCGAGCGGATAATTGCGCGACTCGAACGCCAGCCTCGCGCCCACGAGATCCCGCGCGGCGCGCGCCTCGGTCTGGCGGCTCGACATCAGGCTCCAGCCGCCCAGTCCGGCAGCGACGACCATCAGCGTCACGATCCACGAGACGGCTTGCTTGTGACCCTTGATCCACCCCGTCAGGGCCGCAACAATCGGGTTCTCCGCTGCGGCCGCCGCCGCCGAGCCCGGCGTCCTCACCGAAGTCGCCATCTCGTCTCGTTCCTCGTCTCGAACCGGTGAACTCGCGTACCCCACGGCCCCAGCGCCCCTGGGGCGACTCGAACGCCCGGCCTACGGTTTAGGAAACCGCCGCTCTATCCACCTGAGCTACAGGGGCGTAACCTGTGAA
>Ga0209806_1001434_pt1 | contig 15668 bp, 14 predicted proteins | sample GraSoiAngelo_152_FD_186166 | JGI IMG/M metagenome (GOLD analysis project Ga0209806, IMG submission 186166) | Grasslands soil microbial communities from the Angelo Coastal Reserve, California, USA - 14_1009_12_30cm (SPAdes) (version 2) | ecosystem: Environmental > Terrestrial > Soil > Grasslands ... | reverse complement strand
TAAGTGCGAAGCCAACTCCAAGATAAGGTCTCCCACCGGGTTAACCGGGTAAGGGCCCTGGTAGACAACCAGGTTGATAGGCCGGAGGTGTAAGAGAAGTAATTCTTTGAGCTGACCGGTACTAATAGCCCGAGGGCTTGTTCACCTATAACTCACTCTTCAGTTCACTGAGGAGAGAGTGACAAGCGACGCAAACAAATTGGATCCAGCGAAAAAAAGCAAACTGGAGAATCTCATAGACCTAATTCGGTTGTTGCAATGACAGCTGAGACGCATTCCCTGGGGAGCGAGCGCGGCGCTGACCTCCGTTGGACGGTCCGCGCCTTCGATCGCGACCCACACCTGCTGTAATTCAGGGGTGGGTGAGATCGGAATGGAGCCGGACCTCGACGGCGGCGATCTCCGCATAGCGATCGTGGTCGCCCGCCTCAACGAAGACGTGACCAGGCGCCTGCTGCGCGGTGCCGAGGACGCTCTTCGAAAACACGCAGTGGAGGACGCCGACGTTTATTGGGTGCCCGGCGCGCTCGATCTACCCGTCACGGCCCTCGCCCTCGCCGAGAAAGGCGGGCACGACGCGATCGTCTGCCTGGCCGCAACGATTCGCGGCGAGACTTTTCAATTCGAGGTGGTCGCGATGCAGTCGGCCGCGGGTCTGATGCAGGTTCAACTCGACACCGGCGTCCCGATCGCGCTCGGAGTCCTGACCACGGAGGACAGGGACCAGGCCCTCGCTCGATCCGGCCTCAAGAACAACAAGGGCGCCGAAGCCGCTGAGGTCGCCATCGAGATGGCCAACCTTCTGCGCTCGATCCAGGGCTAGCCCACCACCGACACCGCCACCACGCTCGACCCCGCCGGCGCGACCACGAACCCATCCGTCGCCGCAGGCGTGCTGAAGTGCTCCGCCGAACCCAGCGATGTTCTGAAGAGGACGTGGCCGGTGGCCGGATCAAGGGCGAACAAGGTTGCTGATGACGGCTCGATGGCCCAGATCGCGCCGGCCGAGATGATCGGTGAACCCAGCACCGGACTGCCGGCAAACCACCTGATATCGATCGAGGACGCAGTGATGGAAAGCGCGAACAGCCCGTCGGCGCAGGGTACGTACACGTCCGAACCCGACGACGCGGTACCGCCCCACGCGCCGGAGCACACCTTGCGGCTCACCAATTGGCCGCCGATTGCACCAAGACTCCCCGCTCGAAGCACGTACGCAACGCCGTCCTTTCCGATCGCCATCAACAACCCATTCGACAAGAGGGTCGCCCCGACCGAACCAAGGTCAGTGTCGCTGGCGTTGAGCGCCGCCCAGTTCGAAGGCGCGAAGTAAGAGCGAACGGTCTGCAGGTCCGGCGACAGCTGGATCACCGAGTTGCTGTTGCCGAACCCCGACCCCGAGGTGGAATTTCCGCTGACCACGTAAACGTTTCCGTCGGCGCCGACGGTCACCCCTTGCGGCGACCAGATGCCCGCGCCGCGCGAGCTTGGCACCAGGTACGCAGCGGCCGGCGCCCCGTTGAGCGAAACGCCGACCACGTACCCGTGGTACGCACCGCAATCGCCGAATAGCCCGCCGAGCGGGACGTACACGAAGCCCGAAGCGATGGCCAACGCGCCCCGTTGCTGCTGCACGGCGGGATTCGAGCCCGAAGGATCCACATCGCGCTGCCAGACCGTAGAGCCGTCCACGAGGCTGAGCGAGTACAGCATGTGGTGCTGCCCGCGCAAGAATCCAACCACGTACACGCGTCCGGAAGCAGGATCGGCGGCCGGCGTTCCGGTGATTCCCGTGACCGGCCGAATGTTGCCGCACGGCAGCGAGGACGCATCGACCGGGTCACCGAGATGCACCTTCCACACCACTGAACCGGTGAAGAGGTCGAGCGAGTAGACCGTGTTGTTCTCGGTCGCGACGATGACGTGGCCGGCAACGATCAATGGCGACGCGTAAACATCGCCGTCGACGCTCGTACGCCATGCAACGGCAGGCGTCGTCAGCGCCGGCTCGGCGGGTCCGACCCCAGAGCGGCCCGCGTCACGGTGATACTCGACCCACTCGGCGGAGATTGGAGGCGACGGAGTCGGTGTTGACGTGCGGGATGACGACGTGACGCCTGAGGTCGAACCGGGTCCGCATGCCGCTGCGAGCAAGCACAGCGCAAGTCCGAGGGAAGCCGGGCGAATCAAAGGCCCCAGGTGAACTTGCGCGCCGGTGTCAAACGCGCGCGCTCTGGCCCGATGAGCTCGACGCGACCCTGCATCGTAATGCCCCGCCGCGGTCCCATCGCGTCGACGACCATCGCCGCTCGAGGCTCGGCGGCGAGGTTTCGCAGCTTCACGCCGTCCACGTCGAAATCGAGCGAGCCGTCGTCGTTCATCGTGTACATCACGGGCACGACATGTGCCCAACCCGACGGCCCCACCGTGGCGAGCCGAGCGATCCGCTGGGAGCGCAGGAACTCGAGCTCCACGGCGGTGAACACGAATCACATCCTAGACTCACATCCACATGGCAGAGAGCACCGCAACCGCCATCGGCGGGTACGAGGTGATACGACGCGAACCGCTCGAGCGTCTCGGCACGTTCATCGAGCTCAGGCACGAGAGGACCGGCGCGCGGCACATCCACATCGAGTGTCCGGACGACAACAACGGATTCGCCGTTTTCTTCCCCACCGCGCCAACCGATTCGACCGGTGTCGCCCACATCCTCGAACACGTCGTCCTCGCGGGATCGCAGAGATTTCCTGTCCGCGACCCATTCTTCAGCATGACCACCCGTTCGCTCGCGACCTTCATGAACGCCTTCACCAGGCCTGACTCGACCACCTACCTCTTCAGCACGCGCAACGCAAAGGATTACAGGAATCTGCTCGAGGTCTACCTCGACGCGACCTTCTTTCCGCAACTCTCCGAGGACGCATTCAAGCAGGAAGGCATCCGATTCGAGTTCGAGGATCCCGCGGATCCCAAAAGCGGCCTGCGCTACAAGGGTGTCGTGTTCAATGAGATGAAAGGCGCGCTCGCGACGCCCGGCGCCGCAGTCGAGCGTGCAATGCGAAAGTCGCTGTTCAAGGGCGTGCCTTACGAGTACGAGTCTGGTGGTGATCCGCCGGACATCCCCAACCTGACTTGGCACCAGCTCAAGCAATTTCACGCGCGCCACTACCACCCGACGAATGCCTACTTCTACACGTACGGCGACCGGCCGCTGGAGGCCACCCTCGAGCTCGTCGACCAGTACGCCCTGTCCCGTTTCGACCGCATCGCCATCGACGAATCCATCGGCGACGTGAAACGGAACACCAAGCCCACCGCAGCGACGGAGCCCTACCCGGCCAACCCGGCCGACGACAACTCCCGCAAGTCCGAAGCTCTCGTCGCCTGGGTGACCACCCGCACCTCGGACTCGTTCCGCATGCTGGGGATGAACCTGCTGTCAGAGGTCTTGCTCGGCAACGCCGGGTCTCCTCTGCGCAAGGCGTTGATCGACTCCGGGCTCGGCAGCGCGCTGGCCGACGGCAGCGGCCTGCATGACGATTTTCGGGAATCGGTCTTCGGCGCCGGCCTGAAGGGCGTCAAGACAGAGGACGCCGAAAGAGTCCAGCGCGTCGTCCTCGACACGCTCGAAAGCCTTGCCGATCATGGTGTCGACGCATCCCAGGTCGACGCCGCGATCCATCACCTGGAATTCGAGAAACGCGAGCGATCCAACGCAGGCTTCCCGTACGCCCTGAGGCTGCTGTTCACAGCCATGCCCGCCTACCAGCACGGCGGCAATCCCCTGAGCGCGCTGAACTTCGACGCCGACCTGGAGCACCTGCAGGCAGCCCGCGCCGAGGGCCGCTTCTTCGAAAACCTGATCCGTGCCGAGATGCTCGACAACCCGCACCGAACGCTCGTCACAGTCGTGCCCGACACCGAGCTCGAGGAGCGGCAGCGCAAGGCGGAGCTCGAGCGTCTTGCCGCCATCGAGGCCCGTCTCACCGAATCCGACAGCGTGCGGATCGTCGCCGACGCGCTGCGCCTGAAGGCAGAGCAGGACGCCAGGCAGGACCTGTCCCTGCTGCCGACGCTCGAGCTTTCCGACATCCCGATGCGTTTCGAAGACGTGCCCGGCCACGACGCGAAGGCCGGCGAGGCGCGGGTCGAGTTCTATCCCCAGCCCACGAATGGCATCACCTACCTCGACATTCGCAGCGACTTCGCCAAGCTGACCCCCGAGCAGAAGGACCTCCTCCCGCTCTTTGGCCGCGTTCTCACCCAGAGCGGCGCCGCGGGCCAGGACTACGCGGTTATCGCGGCGCGAATCGCCTCTCATACGGGTGGCGTTGGTGCTGCCGCGCAGGTGCAGTCACTCGCCGAGCGGGACGACTATCTCCAGTCGTTTGTGATTTCGGGCCGCGCCCTCGACCGCAACGCCCAGCCGTTCATCGACCTGCTCACTGACCTGGTGGCCAGACTGGAGATCGACCCTCACCGCCTGAAGGAGATCATCGGCGAGATCAACACTCGCCTCGAAAGCTCGCTTGCGGGCCTCGGCTTCCAGTTCGCGCTCCTTCGCGCGCACTCCAAGCTCGGCTCGGAAGGCGCGATCAACGACCGGCTGCAGGGCATCGGGATGCTGCACACCATGCGTCGCCTGGCGCGGCTGGGCGAGACGGAGCTCGGCGACGTGATCAAGGACCTCCACGAGATCCGCACCAAACTCTTCAGGCGCAGCTCGCTGAGGATCGTCGTCACCTCCGAAGAATCGATGATCCCGCCGCTGGAGGAGCTTCTCACCGGGCTGGTCAGCACGCTCAACAACGACGCGCAAGACGGCCGGTCGTTCACGATGCCTCCCCTCGAGCGAAAGCCCGAAGCACGGACCGTCCCGGTCCCGATCGCGTACAACGTCCGCGTTTTCAAAACGGTCCGCTACACGCACCAGGACTCGCCCGCCCTCCTCGTCCTTTCCAACTACCTGCGCGACCGATTCCTCCACCGCGAGCTGCGCGAGAAGGGCGGCGCGTATGGCGGCTACGCCCAGGCCGGCGTCGCAAGCGGAACGTTTTATCTCGGCTCCTACCGCGACCCGAACATCGTCCGCACCTATGACGTGTTCGACCAGGCCGTCCGGTGGATCATCGAAAGCGACATCGACGCCGAAGGCTTGAAAGAGGCGATCCTGGGCTCCTGCGGCGACGTCGATCCGCTGGAGTCACCCGACATCAAGGGACGGCGCGAGGCGACCAACCGCGCGACGGGTTTCACCCGACCGGCCCGCGAAAGGTTCAAGCAGCGCCTGCTGGCGGTGACCGCAGACGACCTGAAGCGGGTGACCCGCGCTTATCTGATGGGAGCGCAAGCGGCGCAGACCACGGTGGCCGGCCCCGACCTGGTGGAAGCCGCACGAAAGGAGAGACCAGGGCTGTTCGAGGTCGTGGCGCCCGTTTAGCTCACAAAAACACAAAGGCCCGCCGGAACTACACTGGCGCCCGTGAACCAGTTCTGGCGCCATCAGCTGTTCTGGCCGATAGTCCTGATCGTCGCCGGCGTGTACTTCCTGCTGCACAACCTGGGCTGGATCCGCGACGAGATCTTCTGGCCGCTGGTCCTCATCGCGATCGGCCTCTATCTGATCTTGCGCCGCGTCAGGACGTGACCCCAATGCATCGCTATCGCAGCTTTTTCTGGCCCGCGGTCCTGATCCTCGCCGGCGTGGTCGCGCTGCTGGTCAACACGGGCGCGCTCTCGGCCGACCGCCTCTACCAGCTGCTCGACCTGTGGCCGGTGATCCTCATCGTCATCGGCCTCGAGCTCATCGTGCGGCGTTCTGTGCACGGCGCCACGGGTGACCTAGCCGCCGCGCTCATCGTCCTGATCGCCGTCGGTGGCGCCATCGCCTACGTCGCGGTCGCTCCGAATCCATCCGCGGAGCGCACGCTCGACACCAAGGCTGCGATCGGCAACCTTTCGAAGGCGTCGGTCGAGATCGATGTCGGCGCCGCGACCATCACCATCACCGGCAGCTCCAGCCTGGGCTCGGACCTTTACAGGGCCCACATCCTGTACTCGGGCTCCACGCCGGACGTGCGCCTGGATTCCGCGAACGGCAAGCTCACCATCGACCAGCCGAACAGAAACACGTTCGGCCTCCAGACGCGCCGATTTGTGCTCGACCTGCAGCTCAATCCCCAGGTCCGATGGACCATCGCGGAGAACAACGGCGCCACCCAGGACAACATGAACGTCCGCAACGTGCCCGTGGATGGGGTGACGATCAACACGGGGGCCAGCACCCACGACATCACACTGGGCACGCCGTCTGGCGTCGTCCCGGTCGAGATCAACGGCGGCGCACTGACGGTCCACATTCACCGTCCCATCGGGACCAAAGCCAGGGCCGAGGTCTCGGGCGGCGCGGTGTCCCTCGATTTCGACGGCCGGAGCACGCATGCGATCGGAAACGCCAGCGCTGAAACGGGCGACCTGGGCGGCGACTACTACAGGATCACGGTCAGCGGCGGAGCCTGCACCGTGACCGTCGACACGAACGCCGCGTCAGGCTAGCCAGGCGTCGAGCGCGCCGATCCGCGCTCTGTAGATCGATTCGGTCGCCGGCGTGACCGCGCGGCGCAGACCGCGCGCCGCCGCGTCCAGCATCGCGTCCACCTCGCCGTCTGTGATGGAAGCGGCGTGCAGGACGCGGATGAGCGCCGCCGCCCGCTCCGCTCCGGCAAGGACCGCGTCCTGGTCCGCGGCCAGCAGTGCGAGCTCTTCCGCCTCACGCCGCATCCGCGCGGCCAGCGCGGTGAGCTCCTCGCCACCCCGTTCGCCGGCCCGCTCGGCGCCCGCGGACGCGGCGGCGCTCGCCAGGCGACCCTCCAGCAAGCGGCGGTCCGCCGCCGGCGTGGCCACCGCCGCGGGGCACAGCCCGACCACCTGCTGGGCACCCATCGCAACGCCCCTGCGCTCGAGCTCGGCGATGACGTCGGACGGCGTGGTCTCGTCGACCCGGAACAGGTTCATCGACAGCTGCACGCGATCGCCCGCAAGCTCGAACGCGAGCGCCTGCACGCCGCGCAATCCGTCCGCCGACTCGCGCATCGCGCGGGCCAGGGCGCGGGCCGCAATCAAGTCGTACCCGTAAAGGATCACGTTGAACGCAACGAGCGTGCGGCGCGCCCCAACGCAGACCGCGCCGGCGGTGGGGTGGAGGTCCGGTCCGCCGACGTCGGGCCTGACCCGCCCGGCCCGAATGTCCGCGAGGGTCTTTCCCTCGCCGTGCCCGTAGAAGTAGACCGGCACCTTGAGCTGGGACCAGACGCGCTCGCCCAGCTCGCGTGCCAGATCGCGACACACGTCGAGCGAGGTCTCGCCGAGCGGGATGATCGGGACGACGTCGGCAGCCCCGACCCGTGGATGGACGCCGTAATGCTCACGCAGGTCGATCCTCTCGACAGCCTCACCGATCGCCCCCAACAAGCCTTTGACCACCCTGGCTCTAAATCCGGCCAGCGAAACCACCGCGCGGTTGTGGTCCGGGTCGGCGTCGGTGTCGAGGACGAACGCAGCCGAGGCGCGCGACGCGATCGCGTCAATCACCTCACGACGCCGCCCTTCGGAGAAGTTGGGCACCGACTCGAAAAGTTCAACCGGTCCCATTCGAACCGTTAGCGTAAGTGGGCGTGTCAGGTCCGGTGGCGCTCGTCTATGGCGACGCTCTCATGAAGCATCACCTGTCCGATGAGCACCCGCTGCAGCCGATCCGGGTCAAGCTCGCCGTCGACCTCATCCGCGAGACAGGCCTCATCGAGCACGCCCACCTGCTTCCGCCTCGCGCCGCGACCATCGAAGAGCTCGAGCTCGTGCACTCACCCGATTACGTCGAGCTCGTGCAGAAGCTCAGCGATCCGAAGCGGCGCGGCTCAGTCTCACCATCGGAAATCGACGCGGCCGGCTACGCCTCCGCCGACAACCCCATCTCCGACGAGCTGCATGAAGGGACGGCGTTGGTCGCCGGCGCGACGCTCGTCGCCGCCGAGGCGATCCAGGCACGCATGGCGCTGCACGCCTTCAGCCCTTCCGGCGGGCTGCACCACGCGCACCGCGATCGCGCCTCGGGCTTCTGCACTTACAACGACGCGGCGATCGCCTGCCAGTGGCTCAAAGACCAAGGACATCGCGTCGCATACGTCGACGTCGACGTGCACCACGGGGACGGCGTCGAGGACATCTTCAAAGCCGACCCCGACGTCCTGACGATCAGCCTCCACGAGAGCGGGCACTGGCTCTTTCCCGGCACCGGCTTCCCGCAGGACTCCGGCGTCGGGCCGGGGCGCGGCTCCGCGGTCAACCTCCCGTTCGCGCCCTACACATGGGACGAGCCGTGGCTGGGGGCTTTCGAGAACGTCGTGCCGAAGATGCTGCGCCGGTTCAAGCCCACCGTCCTCGTGACGCAGGACGGCTGCGACACGCATCACCTCGACCCGCTCGCGCACCTCGCGGCCACGACGCGCATCTGGCCAAGGATCGGCAGGGTCTTTCACGAGCTCGCGCATGAGCTTTGCGAGGGTCGCTGGCTGGCCCTCGGCGGCGGTGGCTACGCGATCTACGAGGTGGTGCCGCGGGCCTGGACGCTTCTCTTCGCCGAGATGGTGGAGCACCCGGAGCTCGCCGCTGACGTCGACGACCCGGCTACCGTGGTTCCGTCACCCGAGGCGCAGGAGAGGGTCTGGAACGCCCTGCGCAACGACCTCCGCCGCCTGGGCGAGATCCACAACTTGTCCCTCTCCCCATAGGGGAGAGGGTCGGGGAGAGGGGGCGTGAGCAGTACCTAGACCGAATAAGTACGAAGGCACCGGGTGCAGACGCGCGCGCGGAAGGTCTTGCCCGCGACCGTCACGCGGCCCATCTGGAGGTTGGGCAGGAACCTCCGGTTGACCCGGTTCTTCGCGTGGCTGACGTGATGTCCGTACTGCGGCGTTTTGCCGCAAATCGCGCACTGTTTGGCCATGGAGCACCTTCCGCCTGGAGTTGAGAGGCGCGCAACAGCGAACGAACGCTTGCGCGCGGACGTGAATTGTACCATGGGGCTTTCAATGGCCTCGAAGACCACCACCGCCCTCATCCAGTCCCGCCAGTGGGGCCGCATCGAGGTGTTCCCGTCGGCAGTCGCCGCAATCGCGGGTCACGCGGCAATGCGCTGCTACGGCATCAGTGGCATGGCGGGCCGCGGCCTGCGCGACGGGTTCGCCGAGCTGCTGCGAAGGGAGAACGTCGACAAGGGGGTCGACGTCGTCCAGGTGGACGACAGCCTGGCGATCGACGTCTACGTCATCGTTCAGTACGGCATCCGGATCTCGGAGGTCGCGCACAACCTGCAGGAAACCGTGAAGTTCGAGGTCGAGCGCTCGGTCAACGTGCCTGTGGTGAAAGTCAACGTCAACGTGCAGGGCGTTCGCGAGGAACGCGGCTGAGTGGTGGCAGCCTTGAACGCGACAGGCAAGGCGTCAGGAGTGGACGGGCCGCTGTTCAAGCGAGCGCTGCTCGGCAGCCTCAGCTGGCTCGCCTCCAACCATGAGGAGGTGAACAGGCTCAACGTGTTTCCCGTGCCCGATGGCGACACGGGCACGAACATGCTGCTCACGCTGCAGTCCGCCGTCGAGGATGTCAAGCAATCGAACGCGGCGGAGGTGAGCAAGATCGCCAAGCTCGCTTCGCACGGCAGCCTCATGGGCGCGCGCGGTAACTCAGGCGTGATCCTGTCGCAAATCTTTCGCGGATTTGCGCGCGCTGTGGAAGGCAAGAGCTCACTCAGTCCGGCAGAGCTCGCGGCCGCTTTTGAAGAGGCGGCCAACGCCGCATACCGAGCCGTCAACAAACCAACCGAAGGTACGATCCTCACCGTCGCGCGCGAAGCGGGCCGGGCCGCCGCGACCGCGGCCGGCAGCCCCGACGCCAATGTGCCCAGCGTGATCGCCGCCGCCGCGGCAGGCGCGCGAGCCGCGGTGCTCAAGACGCCGAGCCAGCTGCAGATTCTCCGCGACGCCGGCGTCGTCGATGCCGGCGGATTCGGCCTGCAGCTCATCCTCGAGGGCATGCTGAAGTCGGTCGAGGACAGCGAGCCCAGCCTGGCCGCGCTCGCCGCCACGAATCGATCCCTCTCGCCGGCCTCGCAGGTGTCCATGGCGTTGCCTGAAGGCGGCTGGGGCTACTGCACCGAGTTCCTGATCGAGGGGACGCAACTCGATGTCGACGTCATCCGCGAGGAGATCGAGGCAATGGGCAACTCAGTGCTCGTCGTCGGCGAGCCGGAGCTGGTCAAGGTGCACGTGCACACGGACGACCCGACAAGCGTGATCAATCTGGCGGGACGGCACGGCAAGCTCATGAAGCTCAACGTCGGCGACATGTCGACACAGCACCGGCGCATCCTCGAGACGGAGGGTGGCGAAACGGGGACCAGGCCGCCGCGGCCCAACGGAGTCGGCATCGTCGCGGTCGTGGCCGGTCGCGGGCTCGTCGAGATCTTCCGCGGCCTTGGGGTCGATGCGATCATCGAGGGCGGTCAGACGATGAACCCCAGCACGCAGGACATGCTGACCGCGATCGAGTCGGTGCCCTACGACGAGGTCATCCTGCTGCCCAACAACGGGAACGTCATCCCCGCGGCCAAGCAGGTCATCGGCCTGACCAAGAAGAACGTGCACGTCGTGGACACCCACAGCGTCCCGCAGGGCGTCTCGGCGGTGGTCGCGTTCCGGCCCGAAAGGCCGGCGTCCGAAAACCTCAGCGCGATGAAGGCCGAGGCCGAGCGCGTGCAGACGATCGAGGTCACGCACGCGGTGCGCGACACGCGCTCGAACGGGTTGAGGGTGAAGAAGGGCGACGTGATCGGACTCATCAACGAGCGGCTCGAGTTCGCGGGCGACGACTACGCCGAGGTCGTCAACAAGGCCCTCGGCAAGCTCGGCCCGGACTCCTACGAGCTCGTCACGGTGTATCGCGGCGAGCAGGCGAGCGACGATGAGATGGCCAAGCTCGAATCCGAGATCCGCTCCAGCTATCCGAGCCTCGAGGTCGAGGTCCAGCAGGGCGGCCAGCACCACTACCCGTTCATCCTCTCGGTCGAGTAGCGCAGTTTCCCGCGTGACGCGCAGCTTCGCGGTCGTCACCGACTCGACTGCCGACCTGCCCGACGAGTGGCGCGACCGCTACGACATCGAGGTCGTGCCGCTGAAGGTCATCTTCGGCAAGGAAACGTTTCGCGACCGGGTGGACATGACAGACGAGGAGTTCTTCCGCCGGCTCGCCGCGTCCAGCACGCTGCCCACGACGTCGGCGCCATCGCCAGGCGAATTCGCCGAGGTCTACCGCAAATTGGCCAGGGATCACGACGGCTGCATCTCGATCCACATCGGCGCGAAGCTCTCGGCCACCGCCGAGGCGGCGAGGATCGGTGCGCAGGCAGTCGAGGGATTCAGGGTCAGCGTGATCGACAGCCAGAGCGTGTCGATGCCGATAGCGTTCCTGTGCCGCGTCGCGGCGGAGAGCGAGACGCTCGGCGAGGCGATCGCGGCAGTCGAGCAGCGGGTGCCGAAGTGCCGCGTGCTCGCCCTCCTCGACACGCTGCGCTACCTGGAGATGGGGGGACGGCTGAGCCGGGCGGGGGCGATGATCGGCACGATGCTCGACCTCAAGCCTCTCCTGCTCGTGGCGGAGGACGCCACGATCAAACCCGTCGACCGTGTTCGGACGCGGTCGAGGGCGATCCCCCGAATGATCGAGTTCTTCCGCTCGGAGCAGCCGGTCGAATACGTGGCTGTGATGCACGCCGAGGCAAAGGAAGAAGCCGAGCGCATAGCAGCCGGCCTGCACAAAGAGTTTCCAGACCATGAAATCCCCATCGGTCAGATAGGCAGCGTCCTGGGCACCCATGCTGGTCCGCAAGCACTGGGAATCGTCTACATCAAAAAGTAGAGACAAGGAAGGCTCCTCCCCATTCATGGGGAGGTGGCGCGAAGCGCCGGAGGGGCCGGTGGATCACGCCGTCAACGAAACGCTTCCCGCGAGCGTCACATTGTGCCCCGGCAAAGGCCACACCCGGATGATCGGCGGCGTGACCGCGATCAGCCGGGGCAGCGCCTTCACCAGGAACCGGAACAGGTGCTGCTGCCGCCGCCCCCACCCCAGGCCGTACTGCTCGCGCAGGCTCTGGGGCAGAAGCCCCGCGGTGACGATCTCGAAAGGCACCATCGCCGGGCCGGGAACCAGCCGCAGTCGAGGTCTGACGACCTGCCGCCCAAGATCGAGCGCGAGCGGTCCAACCTGCAACGCACCGCCCGAGACCATCCCGTCGACGTAATCCACGAAATCGTCATAGGTGCCCGGGAACCGATCCAACGGGATGCCGAGCAGCTCACCGAGGACCTTGGACTCCTGGAAGAAGTCGTTCCGCTCACCCGCCGACAACGCCCTGACGAAAGTGTCGTAAGTGACCAGAGCGGAATCGACCAGCGTCGCGTGGACCCACAGCAGGAGGTCCGGGTCCAGTGCCCGGTAGTCATGTCCGCGAACCCGACCGTGCGTCTGGTTGACCGCGCGCGCCGCGGCGAGCGCCGTCTCGCGGTCGCCAAACACGATCGCCATCGTCATGCGAATCGTGCGGCGAAGGCGCCGCATCGGATGGGCTCGGAAGTCGGAGTGCTCGTCCACGCCGGCCGCGACCTTGGGATGCGCGAGCTGCATCAAAAGGGCGCGGCCGCCGCCCAGCAGCAGCACGTTCTCCCGGTTCACGCGCCGGGTGATCGAGTCGTCGGCGTACAGCCCAGGCCGCATGGAACCCATTAAAGCAACCCGCGAGCCGATCTAAGCCGTGGCGGCGGCAATCTCCGAGTTGAACTGGTCGATCAGGGGTTTGTAGAAAGCGTCGATCTCCTTCCCGATCTTGTCGATGTCGTACGCGCCGAGCTTCGTCAGGTCGGCGTTCACGCCGGCCTGGTACTGGGCCACGCTCGCGTCGTCGCCCGCCAGCTGCGCATCGAGCTGCTTGCCGTAATCGGTCACGAAGGACTGGAGGTCGACCATCAGGTCATGCAGGTCAGCGGGAAGGCCGGGCGAGGTGGACTCCTGAACGGCTTGCTGCGCGTCCGTCTGCATCGTGGTCAGAGTCGAACGCGCAGCCGTGAGGTCGCCGCCGGCGCTCTGTTTGTTGAGCGCGTCGAGGTCGCCGAGGGCGGTGTACAGCGAGTGCCAGAAATGTCCGTCGAGCACCTGGTCGGAGGCGATCGTCCGGGCGGCTCCAAGCGCCTTCCGCGCATGCACGACACGAGCCGATTCCCGGTCCAGGTTGCCGCGGCCGATCGCTGTCAGCCAGCGATTCTGAACAAGCTGGCTTTCAACCGAGCTCAGAGATGCGTCATCCTGGTTGATCGTTCGCGTCGCGAGCTCGGAGTTGGCCACGGACTTGTCGACCAGCGTGATGGCCTGCTGCGCGTTGAACGTCGAGTCGCCGCCTAGCGCGCTCAGCTGCGAGTTGATGCTGGTGAAGGATGAATTCAGCGAGTTCTGGTGTGAGACGACCGTGTTCATCGTGCGTTCCGAGTTCGCCACGAGGGCTCCCGAATACACGATGCCGGTTCCCGCATAGCCGATGATTCCAAGGATCAGGATGCCCAGCACGATGAGCTCGATTCGTTTTCGAAGCACGAGCTTTCGAATTTAGCGCAGATGGCCATCCTGGTTCTCCCGCGCACCCTCGACGCCCCCGTTGAAAAGCTCCCCGACATCGGGCCCACCAATGCGCGCCGCCTGGAAAAGCTCGGCATCCGGACGATTCGCGACCTGTTGCTGGCGCTTCCGTTTGGGTGGGAGTCCTATGGTGGGCCGACCGCGATCTCATCGCTCTCGCCGGGAACTCAGGCGACCGTCGTGGGGTTCGTGAAGTCGATCAACGCCAAGCAATCGCTCCGAAGGCGAATCAAGCTGACCGAGGCGACCATCGTGGATCAAGACGGTGCTTCGCTGCGCCTGGTGTGGTTCAACATGCAGTTCGTCGCCAGGCAATTGCACAAGGGAGACCGCATCGCTGTGGCGGGCACGGTGAAGCTGTCGCGCTACAGCGGCCTCAACATGCAGAACCCGCATTACGAGCGGCTCGACAGTGTGGAGGAGATCCAGCCGGCTCGCGTGGGCGGGATGATGCCGAAATATCACCTCGTCGATGGACTCAGCTCGCGCAGGATCGCACGCTGGGTCGAATCCGCGTTGCCGCTGGCGGGGCAGCTGGAGGACCTCCTCCCGCCAGACGTCCGGGAACGGCATCACCTGCTCGACGTCGGCGATGCCGTGCGCCGCGGGCACAAGCCGGACAACGACGAAGACTACGTCGAGGCGTCCCGCCGCATGGCGTTTGCCGAGCTGTTCGAGCTCCAGGCTGCGTTCGCGCTCATGCGCAACAACATCGCGGTCGAGCCTGCGACGCCGGTCCGCTACCGGCAGGAGGTCATCGACGCGTTCAAGGCGGGCGTCGGCTTCGAGCTGACCACCGCGCAGCGCAGGGCGACCTGGGACGCCTTCAAGGACATGGAGGGCACGGTTCCGATGAACCGGCTCCTCGACGGCGACGTGGGCTCGGGGAAAACGGCCGTGGCGGCCGCGTGCGTCGCGATGGCGCACGGGTCTGGCCTCCAGTCGGTGGTCATGGCGCCGACCGAGATCCTCGCCCGGCAGCACCTGCGCCGTTTCCGCGCCTACCTCGAGGACAGCTTCCCCGGGCTGACTGTCGAGCTTCTCGTCAGCAGCCAGAGCGCGCCGGAGCGCCGGCGCGTGCGCGCCGCGGCAGCCTCGCACCACTGCGCCCTGGTGGTCGGGACCCACGCGTTGATCGAGGACGACGTAGAGTTCGCCAACCTCGGCCTGGCCGTCGTCGACGAGCAGCACCGATTCGGCACCCGGCAGCGAGAGCTGCTGCGGGGCAAGGGTCTCGGCCGGCCGCACTTCCTCGCCATGACGGCGACGCCCATCCCGCGCACGCTCGCGCTGGCCGTTTACGGTGAGATGACGCTGTCCGTGATCGACCAGATGCCGCCCGGCCGCACGCCCATCGAGACAGAGGTCATCGACCCGGACAATCGGGCACGCGCTTATGACCTGGTGCGCAAGGAGGTGGCGGCTGGTCGCCAGGCTTTCGTCATCTGTCCCCTGATCGAGGAGTCCGAGACGCTGGCCGCGCGCTCCGCGACCGCCGAGTTCGAGCGGCTGCAGAAGGACGTCTTCACCGACCTGAAGCTGGACCTGATCCACGGCCGCCTCAAAAACAAGGAAGAGATCATGCAGCGGTTCGTCGCCGGCGATGTCCAGGTCCTGGTCGCGACCGCCGTGGTCGAGGTGGGGGTCGACGTGCCCAACGCAACCGTGATGATGATCGAGGGCGCCGATCGCTTCGGGCTCGCCCAGCTGCACCAGTTTCGCGGGCGGGTCGGCCGAGGCGTGGCCCAGGGCCGGTGTCTCCTGATCGCCGACGACCCGTCGGAAAACGCGCTCAACCGCTTGAGCCTCCTCACGCGTGTGCGCGACGGCTTCACGCTGGCCGAGGAGGACATGAAGATCCGGGGCATGGGGGAGCTGATGGGTCCTCGCCAGCATGGAATGTCCGACGTGGCCATGGTCGCGCTGGA
>Ga0209806_1001423_pt1 | contig 15786 bp, 15 predicted proteins | sample GraSoiAngelo_152_FD_186166 | JGI IMG/M metagenome (GOLD analysis project Ga0209806, IMG submission 186166) | Grasslands soil microbial communities from the Angelo Coastal Reserve, California, USA - 14_1009_12_30cm (SPAdes) (version 2) | ecosystem: Environmental > Terrestrial > Soil > Grasslands ... | reverse complement strand
GGACCCATATTTTCGGGGTAGTAATTAATACGGCCCTGGCTTTCGCACGGCGTGGACGTCCTCGTCCTGCTGCTCCAGGTCGTCCTCATCTTTGTCGTCGCGTTCATCTATTCGAATCTGGGCCTCGGCGGTGGTCTCCTGTTCGTACCGATCCTGCTCTCGACGGGAGTGTCGTCCAAGGATCTCGCGGTGCCGATCTCGCTCACGTTGACGATGGCGACGGCGGCCTCTTCGGTGATCAACCACCATCGCCGCGGCCTGGTGGATTTCCGTTTGGGAAGTCTCCTCGTGACGGGCGCCCTACTCGGGGCCGTGGTCGGGACATTCTTCACGCTTCTCGTGTTGGACGAAAGGACCTTCAAGGCGTTCTTCGCCGCGGTCCTCCTTCTGTTCGGGGTCTACATGGTCCTCGATTGGATCCGGAACGAACGGTCCGTCGATGAGGACAACGACGCGTTGATGAGCCGTCCACGAGTCCTAGGAACCGCGTCAGCGACGGCCGGATCGGGATTCCTCTCGGGGGCCATGGGCATCGGAGGCGGCCTGCTGAATGTCCCGCTCCTCGTGTACGTCCTCGGCCGCAAGACCCGGAAAGCGATTGGGACGTCATCCCTCCTGATCATTCCGACCGCCGCGGTTGGATTCGCCGCGTATCTGGCCGGTCTCGCATTCCGGCCTTCGGGTTTCGGATGGCCCGAAGCCTATGGACTCATCCCGATCCTCATGCCGGTCGTGTTCGTGGGCGCCTATCTTGGCTCTCGGTGGGGATTGGCGAAACTGAAAACACGATCGGTTGCGTTGATTTTCATCGTCGTTTTGTTCATCGCGGCCGCGAAGCTTCTCTTTGACTTGCTCTGAGATCGAGTCTTGCGTAATTGGAGGACATCGATCCATCGAGAATATTCGAGGAAGCCGGGTTTGTCCGCGTCAGCCGGAGGGAAGGAGCCCTCGGCGGCGACTCGCCCATTCCTGGGTCCTCGAGAAGATGCCACGGTCGACGAGGACGCCGACGAGCAGGATGACGACCATCATGCCCATCACCTGCGGCAGGAGCAGGGCATCGCGGCCTTGGTTCACGAGGAACCCGAGGCCGACCGTGGCGAAGATCACCTCGGCGCCGATGAGTGATCGCCAGGCGAAAGACCAACCGATTTTCGCGGCGGAGATCAGGTGAGGCAAAGCGGCAGGCACCGTGACGCGGAGGATCAGGTCCATCCCGTCGCTGCCCATGTTTCGGGCCGCCTTCAGGTAGACCGGAGGAACGGTGCGGAGGGCATCTGCGAACGACACCGTAACCGCAAACAGGGATCCAATGATGGTCACGAAGAGAAGGGCCGCTTCGGAGAAGCCGAACCAGATGAGGGCGAGCGGCACCCACGCGATGGAAGGGAACGTCTGCAGGCCGAGCACGTACGGTTGGATGCCCTTTCCGAACGTTTGGAAATGCACCATCAGGAACGCCAAGATGGCTCCGAGGACCAGCGAGATGAGGAAACCCACGCCGAGTCGTGCAAGGGTCGCACCAATGGCTCGGAGCAGCACCGCTTGGGTCCAAAGGTCGTAAAGGGAGCTCGCCACATCGACGGGACTCGGGAAGAGATATCGAGGCCATATCTGCAATCGAACGATGAGCTCCCAAATGCCGACGAAGGCGACTGCGACGAGGACCATCGGGACCAGGTGGCGAAATCTCGCCAAGGAGCCGGGCTCCCGCCCACGCATCATAGCTGGATCTTCGGTTGATTCGACCATTGAACTTCGGCCTTCAGGATTTCATTCGACCGACGGATTTGCTCCACGACCTCGGGGGTCTCCAACGTCCTCGGTCGAGGAGCGTTGTTCGTGAGGACCGCACTCACCGTCCCGGGCCTATGGGACAGGACGACGATGCGCCCTCCTAGGACCGCCGCCTCGCGGACGTCATGGGTCACAAATAGGGTGGTGGTCTTGCTCCGGAGCCAAAGATCCTGGACCACGGATTGCATTTCTTCTCGGATCTGGACATCCAACGCCGCGAACGGTTCGTCCATGAGGAGGACACTGGGCCGCAAAACGAGGGCCCTGGCGAGGGCCACCCGTTGCCTCATCCCTCCGGACAGCTCGTGGATACGGGCATGGGCGAACTTCTCCAGCTGCACCATTCGGATATATTCGTCGACACGCGCCTCGCGCTGACTCCGCGGCACTCCCGCGACCCGGAGCCCGAATTGGATGTTGCCCTGGACGTCGAGCCACGGGAAAACAGCCCCGTCCTGGAACACGACGATTCGATCCGCACCGGGACCGTGAATCCGACGACCATCCATTTCCACCCATCCCGTCGTCGGTGTTTCCAGACCTGCGACGATGTTCAGTAGGGTGGATTTGCCGCAACCCGACGGCCCGACGATGGTGACGAACTCCCCCTCCGAAATCTGGAGGTTGATATCTCGGAGGGCCTCCGTCGGACCGGCCTTCCCATTAAACCGCTTCCCGACCATCACGAGTTTCAGCGCAGCTCCCTTCATAGTCCGGTCACCGGCGGCAGACCTCGTCTCACGAGAATCTCGTTGAGCAAGGTCAGGTCGTACAGAGACTTCGCGTCAAGTCCCTTCTTAATGAAGCCGAGGTCCTGCGCCCATGTGAGATACGTAGCGAGGGAGGATCCGATCGGGTCGTATGTGAGGTTGAGGTTCATGAAAGCCGCGTCCACGATTGTCTGGTCCAGATGAACTCGGGTCAAGTTCGCGATCTCGCCATTCACGATCGTGAGGTCGGACGTATCGGCGGATTGGAGCCGCAGGGTCACATTCACGTACGTGTTGAGGAACTTCGTCAGGATGTCTCGGTGACCATCAAGATATCGTTTTGTCGTCACGAGGTGGGTCGTCACGAACTGTTCGTTCGGCCACAAGGTCCGCTCGTCGAGGAACACCTTCCCGCCGGCCTCCCGAACCAGCCGCGTCGCCCAGGGCTCCGGAACCCATGCGCCATCGATCTGCCCGCGTTGAAAGAGCGCGAGAATATCCGGATTCGGGGGATAGATTACGTCCACATCGCCGCCCCGGATGAAGGTCGTATGTCCCCTCGTAAGCAGGTAATGTTGTAGCGCGATGTCCTGCGTGTTCCGTATTTGCGGGGTCGCGAACTTCTTTCCATGGAAGTCGGCGTCGGTGGTCAGGTTGACGTATGGCTGGATGATGAAGGAAGCCCCGCCGCTCGCCGCGCCGGCGACGACTCGGAGAACGTCGGGCCCGGCCACGGCGAGTCCATTGAGGGTCGGGGAAGGGCCCACGAAGACGAGGTCGACTTGTTGTGTCAGAAGGGCCGAGATGGCGTCCGGGCCCGCGTTGTAGGCTCTCGATTGAACAGCGAATTCACTTCCGAACGCTCGTTGATAAATGCCAGTCGCGATGCCGAAGAGCGCGGTAGCGTGGGTCACATTCGGGAGGAAACCGATCCGGAGCGTGTTCGCCGAAGGGGCCGTGGCGAGGTAACCAAAGAGGACGGTAATCGACAAGAGGAGTGCGGTGACGGCTACCGCTGCGAAAGCGAGATTCGTGCGAAGGTGTCCCACGACTCGGTGAACCCCCGTTCGTGATTTAGCTTATCGGCGCCTTCGTCGCACATGATTTCGCTTGGATATCTAACGGTGGACGGCCGAACACAAAAGGCAGAAATACCCGCGGTCCGTGCGGCATTCCCGCTCGGACCTCGAGGATGGGATGGGCCGCACGGATGGGTCGCACTGGTTCTACTCGTACCTCCCGATGGGAATCTCGGGCGGGGCGACGTCGACCCTGATCCCGCTCTTCGCGTACGCGTTGGGTGGGAACCTCTTCAACGTGGGTATCATCGCCGCCGCGACGAGCGTCGCTTCCGTCCCGGCGTTCATCCTGTGGGGAGGCGCGTGCGATCGTCGAGCGCGGCGAAAGCCGTTCCTCCTCATTGGATTCCTTGGGTCGGGCATTGCGCTGCTCGCGATGGCGGCGAGCCGAACGATGTCCGAATTCTATCTCGCCAACCTGCTCGCCGGATTCCTCGGTGCAGCGAGTGGCCCCGCGGGGACCGTGCTCCTCATGGAGACATCGAACCGCGCGGATTGGCCCAGCCGGCTCGCGATCATGAGCCGGATGACGGCGACGGGCTGGGTCGCCGGCTTGGCGCTTGGCGTCGCTTGGCTCGCCACGGGCCCAGGTTTGGTCGGAGGCGGATTGACTTCGATGAGGTTCCTGTTCGTGATCGGCGCCGCGCTCGCATTCTCCGCGGGCCTCGTGGTGCAACTCGCGACGCGCGAGGCCGCAACTCGCGTGGACCGCAAGGACGTCCACCTGGTCGATGCCCATCCGCGCGTCGAGCGGGGACGCTACCTCCCGATGCGCATCGTTCACTTCGTGGGACCACGAACGGATTCCGCGGGGAACCGTCTCCCGCGTCCTCTTCGAGCGTACTTGTTCTCCGTGCTCCTCCTCTTCGGAGGCTTCACCGCATTCTACAGTTTCTTTCCGATTTTCCTCTCGCAGGTGTACGGCTTCGGCAACCCGGCGATCTTCGCGATCTACATCGCGAGTCAGCTCACGTCGATCGCGGTGTACCCGCGCGTCGCCGGTTGGGTCTCCTCGCGCGGGAGCCGGCCGATGCAGTTGTACGGAAGCGTCGGCCGATCCGTCCTGTTCAGCTCGTTCTTCCTCCTCGGCATCGTGGGCCTTGGCGACCTCCCGCGGCTCGGCCTCATCGTCGTGCTCCACGCGGGCGTCGGCGCGTGTTGGGCTATGATCAACGTCGCGAGCTCTACCCTCGTGTCCCATCTGGCGCCGGAAGGTGCACGGGCGCGGGCCCTCGGTGCGTTCAACGCGGTCCAAGGATTCGGGTCGATTTTCGGGCCTCTCCTCGGGGGACTCGTGGCCGGGGTCTTCGGATACGGGCCCGCGTTCGCGACTAGCGTGGTCCTGGTCCTCGCGGGGAGCGGCATCCTCTGGACGACGCGAATCTCAGACACCTGAGACCGTACGAAAAGGATTAATGAAGTTCGGTCTTCCAGCGGAACAGGTGTCCCTTGGACGTGCTCATCCTCGGTGGATACGGCGCGATGGCGCAGTCGACCGTCCCCGATCTCCTCGCGAGCCCGGGCGTCGACCGAGTCGGCATCGCGGGGAGGAGCGACGCGAAGGCCAAGGCGTTCGCTGCGGCCCAGCGGGACGGTCGGGCCATCCCGGTCGTCGTCGACGCGCGCGATTCCCCTTCGCTCGTCCGCGAGATGAAACGTTGGGACTGCGTGATCAACAGCTCCTGGTACGATCTGAACGTGCCGATCATGGAGGCCGCGATCGAGGCGGGGATTCACTATTGCGACCTCGGCGGGCTTTATCATCAAACGATACGGCAACTGAAGCTCGACGCGCGAGCTAAGGACGCCGGCGTGACGTGCGTCCTCGGCATCGGCTCCACGCCCGGGACGATGAACGTGATGGGAGCCTACGGCGCGAGCAAACTCGACAAGGTCCGCAAAGTCCTGCTCCGGAGCAGCGGCGCCGTCGTCTCCGGCGGAGAGGCCGGCATGTTCGTTCCTCCGTACGCGATCCGTACGATCTTCGACGAGTTTTCGATGGACGCCCCGATCCTCCGCAAGGGAAAGGTCCGGTTCGTCCCCGCACTCTCCGGACTCGAGCGGTCCGAGTTCATGCCCCCGGTGGGCGTCGTGGAGGGCTACTTCACGATCCATTCGGAACTGGCGACGATGCCGAAGACGATTGGAAAGGGCGTCCAGGAAATGGATTTCATCGTCGCGTTCCCGCCGGAGTTCCGGCAGACGATCGAGACAATCGTCCGTCTCGGCCTCGCCAGGCGCGACGAAGTGCTGGTGGAAGGGACGAAGGTCCGTCCGTACGACGTGACATCGACCGCGATCGACGGCCTTCCGAAACCGAAGGAACCCGAGCTCGATGTGGACATCCAGCGGTGCGTCTTGATCGGCGAGCGGGACGGGAATCCAGTCACGCTCCGCTACGAGGCCGTGACCTGGCCCCACAAGAAATGGAAGGTCGGGGGAGGCGTCGTCGACACGGGCGTCCCTCCCTCGATCGCCGCCCAGTGGATGGTGAAGGGTCGGACGAAGGGACCCGGGGTCGTGCCTCCGGAGATTGCGTTCGAACCCTTAGCGTATTTCAAGGAACTCTCGGCGCGGGGGCGCGGCATTCAGGTCACCGAGATCGCCGAGGAGACGCGGACGATCCACTGAGGCGATCGATCGCGACGTCACACACTCGGCGGGGGCGCCTCACCGTACATGGCCGCCTGCTCGCCGGCCGCCTGAAGCTGGACCGCGGGTGCCTTCTCACGATGGCGGTGCGCTTCCTTCGCGATGGCGGCGAATGCGCCGTCGGCGACTTCGAGGGCCCACTCGATGTCCTCGTCCGTGTGTTCCGTGGAGAGGAACGCTCGTTCGCCGGTGTTCGGGATGCCGAACAGGACGTTGTTCCCGAGGCAGTGGATGAACCAGTTCCACCAGCGCCGGGTGTTCGCACTAAGCGTGTCGCGGAAGTTCCGGATCTCGTCCTTTGTGGTGAAGTACACGTTCCCGATCGACCCGACGTATTCAACCCAGGCCGGGATGCGACGATCGTCCGCGAGGTCTTGGAGGCCGCTGAAGAGCTGCCGGCCGAGGCGATTCACGTGTTCGTAATATTCCGGATGCTCCCCGAGGATCTGGACCGCCTTCAGGCCAGCCGCGACCCCGATTGGATGTCCGTTGTAAGTGCCCGCATGGAAGGTCGCGTTCCGCCACCCGCGGCCCGGTTCGAGGGTCTCCATGATCTGCGATTCGCCTCCGAAACCCGCGAGCTGGAATCCGCCGCCCGCGATCTTCCCGAAGGTCGTCATGTCCGGGCGGACGTCGTAATATTCCTGGGCGCCCCCGTACGCGAGGCGGAATCCCGTCAGGACCTCATCGAAGATGAGGACAATCTTCCGCTTCCGGGTGAGCTGGCGGAGGCGCTTCAGGTAGTTCCCCTTCGGGACGATTACTCCAGGGCCGCAGAGCACGGGCTCCACGATCAGGGTGCCGACCTCGTCCTCGTTTTCTTCGAGGATCGCGGCGGTCCCTTCGATGTCGTTGTACGGATAGATGACCACCGTGTCCGAGACGGCCTTCGGGATTCCCCGTCCATAGGGGACCGGTTTGTATCCGTTGTTTCGGGCCATGCGGGGGTCCATGTCGAGGCTCTGGAGCACGTAGTCGTGAGCACCATGGTACGCGCCCTCGGCCTTCGCAATTTTTTCGCGGCCGGAATAAGCGCGCGCCGTGCGGATCGCGTGCATCGTGGCCTCCGTGCCGCTGTTGCACAAACGCATCTTCCGCATCGACGGCACGGCCTTTTGGACGGCCGCTAGGTAGTCGATGAAGAGTTCGCTGGTCACCCCGAGCATCGAGCCGGACTCGAGCTGCTTGATCACTTCGAGGGCGATGTCACGGTTGTTGTGTCCGAGCAGCAACGCGCCGAAGCCCATCATGAAGTCGAGGATCTTGTTCCCATCGACATCGTAGATGTAGCCGCCGTCTCCGTAGTCCGCCAGAAACGGGTGCGGTCGGAAGTAGCGGATGTTGCTCTCGACCCCTCCGGGAGTGAGCCTCGCCGCACGGCGCCAGAGCTGGGCGCTCTTCTTGTGCCGTGTGATGTACTTCCTGCTGAACTTCTGGGATGGCAGTGGATCACCTCCAGGCGAAAACGAGGTCGGCGCAGAGCCGACTTCGGGACCCCGGGCCCGTTCGGGGAGGATTCGAGGCGCGGAGTCGCCTCGATTGGCCCGGTGAACGCCCTTCACCCGGACGTTCCTCAATAGACATTGGAACCTATGAATAGGTTACGTGTACAGTTTGCGCTTTGCATATCAAACCATGAATCCCGCAAAAGTATAGCTATAACGTAGACCCCTTGTTGGACGAATGTCGTCCGTCCGAAACACCCCCGCCTTTATACACTTCATAAGATGGCTGTACAAAAAAGGCTTCTGGATGCACCCGGCTAGAGGCTCGCCTCCGACCGGATAGGTTCCGGTGGAATGTCTATTTTCGTACATGAACTTGCGACGCGGTCTCGGGCGGGGCGTGATGGCCTTTCCTGATTCTCATTGACCAAGTCGCCACCGCCTCCATGGCGGAAGACAATCGATGGCCCAATGAACCCTGCATCGGCGGCATCGGATTGCTTGGGTTTCTGGTCGCTGTCCAATCCGGAAGGATGCGTGGGGCAGGATTTGAACCTGCGAACCCCTACGGGACAGGATCCTGAGTCCTGCGCCTTTGACCAAGCTTGGCAACCCACGCACGCCGCAGGCGGCTGCGAATTCGTTAGTTCGTAATAATCTTCCGGTGCCGCGTCTAGCTCAGAAGCGAGTCGATCGATCCACGGCCCGATTCGTCGGATCGCTCGGGCAGCCTTCGCCAGCGTTTCACGAATCTCGTTTCTTCATGATCTTCATGAAGCCGTTGGAATCGAAGACCTCGAGTCTCCGATCTGAGAGCGTGCTGCGGAACTCTTCCCAGCTGATCACTTCGATCCGATCGTTCCGACCTTTCGTGAATTGAATGCCGTCCGTGCCCTTCACGCGGCCCGGTCGGAGTCCTTTCTTCTTGGCCTTCTCGATGGCGGCCTCGATACTGACGGGTTCCATGACCAATCCAATCCCTCCGAGACGCAGCCCCACAACGAGCCGCGCGCGGATGTATATGGAGGTCGCTATATAATTGTTGTTTTTGGCCTTCGAGCTTCGCACAACCCTTCTATCGCGGCGCCGCTTGCAGGAGTGTGTTGCGCTTCGGTTCGTCCGGCATCCGAGGTCTCGGGAATGTCGATGTGACGCCCGAGCTCGCTCTCCACGTCGGCATGGTGATTGGGGATCTGTATGGAGACACGCTGATCGGCCGGGATCCCCGTCTCACCGGGCCCATGCTCGAAGCGGCCTTGAGCGCCGGTGTCTTGTCGAGCGGGTCGAATGCAGTCCACGCGGGCCTCGTCTCCACGCCGACGCTCGCTCGAGGCGCCCGCAGCTACGCCTGCGGCGTGATGATCACGGCGTCTCACAATCCGGCCCCGTACAACGGGATCAAACTCTGGAATCCGGATGGGATGGCCTTCGACGAGGAACAGCAGCGGGAGATTGAGGAAGCCCTCGACCGCGTTCCCTTGCCCGCGCCATCCTGGGATCGGATGGGCTCGGAGTCGTCGCAACCGGACTTGGTCGCACAGCATGTGGACGCGATCCTGAAAGACGTGGGAACGACGAAGGGCCGGGTCGTCGTGGATTGCGCCTGCGGGGCCACGTGCACGATCACGCCCCTCCTGCTCCGGAAGATGGGATGCGACGTGATCGCGATCAACGCGCAACCGGACGGTCACTTCCCGGGCCGTGAACCCGAGCCGACCGAGGAGAACCTCGCTCGCCTCGGGGCGGCGGTGCGCGCCTGTCGGGCCGATCTCGGGATCGCCCATGACGGAGACGGAGATCGGATGGTCGCCGTTGACCGCGAAGGAACCTTCGTGGGAGGCGATTTGCTGTTGGCCCTCTTCGCGCGTCAGGAGGTTCGGACCGGACTCGTCGTCCCGGTGGACGCTTCGATGGTGCTCGAGGACCTTCTCCCGAAGGCTACGATCTGGCGGACTCGGGTCGGAGACGTCTACGTCGCGGCGGAAGTCAAGCGACGCCGAGCAGACTTCGGGGGAGAACCGTCCGGTACTTGGATTTTCCCGAAGACGACGTTCTGTCCTGACGGAGTCTACGCGGCTGCGCGACTCGTCTCCTTGGTCGCAGGACGCCCGCTCGATGAACTGGTCCGAGAAATCCCGCGTTACCCGGTGATCCGCGGCTCGATTGCATACCCGGCGGGGGAACGCGCGAGAATCGAGTCTCGGGTCGACGCCTCGCTCCGAGGCCTTGCCGCGGATGTGAGCACCGTGGACGGATGGCGGCTCCAGTTCGACGACGGCTGGGCCCTCGTCCGTTTCTCCGGGACCGAGCCGAAAATCCGGGTGTTGGCGGAGTCGCGGGATGAGCGCAGAGCAAAGGAGATATATTCCACGGTCCTATCGAGCGCCCGAGGAGCCGCCGCATGAAGGCCGTAGTCCTCGCGGCCGGAGAGGGCACGCGGATGCGGCCCCTCACCGCGAATCTTCCGAAGCCCCTTCTGCCGGTGGCCGGCAAGCCGTTCCTTCGACACACGCTCGAGGCGTTGCGCGCCGCCGGGATCAAGGAATTGGCGATTCTCATCGGATGGCATGGCCATCGGATCCGGGAACGTTTCGGAGATGGCGCGGACCTCGAACTCTCGATCGCGTACGAGGAACAAGGAGAACGTCTCGGGACCGCCCATGCCATCGGATGCATGCGCCGGCACGTGGATGGTCCCTTCCTCAGCGTGAATGGCGACGTCGTCGTATCGGGACAGGCCCTCTCGGAGCTTCTCGCGTTCCACGGGAAGGTGCGCGGGCCGGTCATGGCCTTGGCCGAAGTCCCGGATCCCAGTGCGTTCGGTGTCGTGGAAATGAAGGACGGGAAAGTCTCGGCCCTCGAGGAAAAACCACGGAAGCCGAAATCGAACCTGATCAATGCGGGCATCTACGTGTTCGACGAAGACATTTTTTCCCTCATCGACGCGACACCGAAATCGCCCCGCGGTGAATTCGAGATCACCGATACGATTCGTGTCCTGATGGCGAAGCGCGATGTCCATGGATTCCGCCTTCCGACGGGATGGATCGACGTCGGGCGACCGTGGGATCTCCTGCGGGCCAATGCGGCCTTGTTGGCTCCATTGAAAGGCGCCACACACGGACATGTGGATCCCGGCGCGACCTTGGTCGGCGAAGTCCTTGTCGAGGAGGGAGCCACGGTCCGGCGGGGCTCGTACATCGAAGGCCCGACGATCGTCGGAGCCGAATCAGAGATCGGACCGAACTGCTACATCCGGCCCGCCACGTCGATCGGGCCGAAGGCGAAGGTCGGGAACGCCTGCGAGGTGAAGAACTCCATCCTGATGGCTTCCACCCACGTGCCCCATCAGAACTACGTGGGCGACAGCATCCTCGGCGAGCGATGCAATCTCGGTGCCGGCACGAAAGTGGCGAACCTTCGGCTTGACGAGGCGCCCGTGAAGGTCGTGTTCCGCGGGGTCGAAGTCGACACGGGACTTCGAAAACTCGGGGTCATCATGGGGGACGATGTGAAGGTCGGCATCAACGCTTCGATCGACGCGGGCACGATAGTCGGGGAGGAGTCCTTCCTCGGCCCAGGGGCCCACGCGCGGGGAAACATCGCGCCGCGGAGCCGGATCTTCTGAGGTGACGGGCGTGCGAATCGCCCAGGTGTCCCCCTGGTTCTCGCCGCATTTCGGAGGTGTCGAGAGCCACGTCCGGTCCCTCTCCCGGGAACTCGCGCGCCGCGGCCACGAGGTGACGGTCGTCACGACTCAGCATGATCCCTCCCTGTCCACGGAAGAGACGATGGATGGGTTCCGGGTGGTTCGAGTGCGGCCGCGGTTCATCCTCATGCAGACCCCGATCACACCGCGCATGCGGGGGAGCCTCCGCGGCTTGTCGTCGGACGTCGTCCACGCGCATTCGCCACCGCCGCTGGCGTCGCACTACGCAGGCGCCGTGGCCTCCGAACGCGGGATCCCGTACGTCGTGACGTATCACTGCGATGTCGAGCTGCCGTCGGCTTTCGGGTCCGTCGTCGAATCCATCTATCGTCGGAGCCTGGGGGCGGACACCCTCCGGAACGCCGATCAGGTCATCGTGACCACGCGGACGTACGCCGCCACGAGCCGGGTGATCTGGAGGTACAATCCGAGCGTGATTCCGAACGCGGTGGACCACCGTCGGTTTCGGCCGGATGTGGACGGCTCGCGGGTCCGCTCCAAGCTTCGCATTCCGCCGGACGTCCCCGTCGTCCTCTTGGTGGGACGCATTGTGCCTCACAAAGGCGTCGAGCACTTCATCGAAGCCGCGCGATATGTCCCGGATGCGCGATTCTTGATTGCGGGAGGAGGATCGTCGCTCGAGCCGATGAAACGCCTCGCCATCTCCATCGGCGTCGCGGAACGTGTCCGTTTCCTGGGCCGTGTCTCGGACGAACGTCTTCCCGAAGTGTACGCGGCCTGCGATGTCTTCGCACTTCCGAGCGTCTCCCGTCTCGAGGCGTTCGGAATCGTGGCGCTCGAGGCGATGTCGACCGGGAAACCCGTCATCGTCGCGGACATCCCAGGGGTGCGGGAGATGATCGAGGACGGCCGGGACGGACTCCTCGCGGATCCGATGAATCCGAGGGACCTTGCGGAAAAGATCCGACGGCTCCTCTCGGATCCCGAGGCGCGCCGGACGATGGGCGCACGGGGTCGAGAAAAGGTCCTCGAGTCTTTCAGCATCGAGCGGGTGACGGACCGCATCGAGGCCGTGTACAGCGCGATCTTGGACGGTCCAAAGGCGACTACGGTACGACCTTGAGCGGAATCCTCACTCCCTTGTTCGTCCAAGCCGCCCAAGTCTCCTCGTTGTACGGATACCCCGCGATCAGATGGATGCCTCCAAACTTGTTGAACAGGGCCAAGTCCTGGTCCGAGGGCTCGAACACGCCGCTCGGGTGGGAGTGGACGGTGCCGACGACAGCGAAGTCGGTGGGGAGCGTGTGAAGCTGAAAAATCGCGTGGTGCTTTCCGCTGATGGTCCCTGGGACGAGCAGCAGCTCATCGATCGTGCCTTCGTCCGCGCGGAGGACTGCCCCGAACTCCTGCGGATACATATCGCGGGACGCTTCGAGGATCATTCGCAGGGTCTTGCGCGCGATCGCTTCGACGCGTTTCATGATCCCTCATTGCCCTGACAATTTTTCTTCGACGCGGCGATAGAAGTCGTCCCGGAAGCGGATGAACTTCGCTCGGCGTTCCGACGCGGTCAGAACGACGTCTTCGTTGCCTTTCAGACTCGATTCGTGCTGTCCGTCCATCACGAGAAGGCACTCCTTCGGTTTCATGAGACGGACGTGAATCTGGCCCGTGGCAGGAAACACGTGAGGCCGCGAGGCCGGCTTGAACGGGGCGATGGCCGTCACGATCATGGCGTCCACGTGCGGGTCCACGATCGGGCCCCCCGCGGACATGGAGTACGAGGTCGATCCGGTCGGGGTCGCGACGATGATCCCATCCGCGCGGATTCTCTCGACCACCTGGTCATCCAGGCGGATCTCGAAATGTCGAATCTTCGCGATTTGTGCGGTGTGGACGACCGCCTCGTTGGTACAATCGAACAGACGTTCTCCGTCCACCGTCACCTTAAGTCGCATTCGTTCCTCGACCTTGTAGTCCCCTCGGATGGTCCGTTCCAGATATCCGTCGACTTCCTCCGCGTTGACCTCCGCAAGGAAGCCGAGGGATCCGGAGTTGATTCCGAGGACCTTCGAGTCGGAAAGCTGCAACGCCCGTAGGATCGTCCCGTCTCCTCCAATCGCCAGGACCACGTCCGCTTTCATGTGGGCGAGCGGGATTCCTTTCCGACCTAGCGCGCGTGCCAGGTCCGATTCGAGCAGGACTTCCTGGTATGGATCCAACTTGGTCAGGACCTTTGTGGCACACTCCATCGCGGTTGGGATGTGTGGGTTCGCCGTGATCCCGAACCTCATGCAAGCGCCTCCCAGGTCCGGCGGTCTCCGACCGCGGCGAGGTCCGTGCGTGCGGTCGAAGTGAGGGGCATGTCGAGTTCGCTGCCCTTGAGATCGAGGACGAGCCCGCCCGCCTCGCGGACGATGAGCACGCCTCCGGCGATATCGACCGCGCGAAGCTTCGTCTCGGGGAGTTTGGAATGCATGTAGTACAGGTCGGCCGCCCCGCGGGCGACGAGGCACAGATCCAGCGAGGCGGCTCCGAGGACACGGACCCGGCGGGCTTGGCTCGCGACCCGCGCGGCATCGGGCGCGGCCTGCGTGCCCAGATAGACGCTGAATATGAGGTCGTCCAGATCGACCGGACGGACTCGAATCGATCGGGCATTCAGGAACGCCCCGCCGCCCTTTGCAGCATAGTAGGTCGCGCCGGAGACGAGGTCTCGCACGAGGGCCTCTTGGACATCCGAAAGGCGCTCATGGCCGATGGCCAAGGAGACGGAGTATGCCGGTATGCCGCGGATGGCGTTGTGCGTTCCGTCGATTGGATCGAGCACGAGAGTGGCGTTTCCTCCGCGCTCGATGTAACCGGCCTCCTCGCTCAGGACGTTCAGCGCCGCTCCTTCGTAGTCGAGTACTTGCAAGACCGTTTCCTCCGCGACCCGGTCGATGCGGGTGCTCGGAGCGCCATCGGCGCCTCGGCCTACGACTTCGGCCGGATTCCCCGACATGGCGTCGACGGCGTGCTGAACCGCGTCGGCGAGTTCGAGGAGAAGCCCCTTCATCGGTCGACCTACGACCTTTCTTGATATAGAATTATGGCCCGGTACTTCGCACACCGCGACGAGCATCACACGGTGATGATGATTTTTCCTTGCGCGTGTCCCTCTCCCAAATACCGGAGAGCGTCCGGAACCTCACTCAGCTTGTAGCGTCGGTCGATGACCGGTGTCACTTTTCTGGCCTGGAGAAGGTCTCGCAAGACCGCCATGTCCGGCTTGTTCATCTTCGCAATGAACCAGACGACCTTCCGGCTGCTACGCAATGCCGCCAGACGTACCCGGACGATGTGGCTCAAAGGTCCCATCAAACGGCCGCCCTTCGGTGCTCCGACGATGACGAGGGTCGCCTGCGGGTTGAGTATTCGCTTGCACTCGGACCACGACCTGCTCCCGGCGACATCGAACATCAGGTCGTAGCGCCGGCCACTCCGCGTGAAGTCCTCCCGGGTGTAGTCGATGACATGATCGGCGCCAATCGATCGCACGAGGTCGACATTCCTCGTGCTACACACGCCGGTCACTTCGGCTCCGAGCGCCTTCGCGATTTGTACGGCAAAGGTGCCCACGCCCCCCGATGCCCCGTTGATCAGGACCTTTTGTCCCGGCTGAATCTGCCCTTTGTCGCGAAGACCCTGCAGGGCGGTGAGTGCCGCCACCGGCACGGCCGCCGCCTGCTCCGGCGTCAGGTTGGCTGGTCTTAGCACGACGGCGTTGCGAACGCACACGTACTCGGCGAAGGCCCCGCTCCTCCCGCCGAAGACCTCGTCACCTGGTCGAAACTCCGTGATGTCCTTGCCGACCGCTTCGACCGTCCCCGCGAAGTCGATTCCCAATCGGTCGCTCTTCGGTTTGAGAAGCCCGACCGCGATACGCGCAACGTACGGCCGGCCTGCGACACCATACCAGTCCGCAGGATTGACAGAGGCCGCGCGAACCCGTACCAGTACGCCGTCATCCTCGACCGCCGGCTTATCGACGTCCTTGAGTTCCAGGAGGTCCGGTGAGCCATACTTCTGGACAACGATCGCTTTCATGGTATCCTCCTCACTCGGCCTCGGTTTGGTGTCAGGTACCCGCAGGGTTCTGGCATGGCCAAGAACCGGGATTGGGAGCGGCTCCATATGCGGCTATGCGATAAACGCGCGGATGGGTCCGTCGTCAACGCTATGCTTATATAGAAGTACCAACATAGGCGAATTCCCGAATTCCACATATTCGGAGAGATTTACATGATGCCAGCAGGAACGCAGATATTGGTACTCAAAGAGGGGACGCGCCGCGAGCGCGGCAAGGGAGCGCAGTTCAACAACATTGCGGCGGCAAAAGCTGTTGCGGACGCGGTCCGCTCAACCCTAGGCCCGCGTGGGATGGACAAGAT
>Ga0209806_1001421_pt1 | contig 15791 bp, 7 predicted proteins | sample GraSoiAngelo_152_FD_186166 | JGI IMG/M metagenome (GOLD analysis project Ga0209806, IMG submission 186166) | Grasslands soil microbial communities from the Angelo Coastal Reserve, California, USA - 14_1009_12_30cm (SPAdes) (version 2) | ecosystem: Environmental > Terrestrial > Soil > Grasslands ... | reverse complement strand
CGCGATTCCCGCCAGTCCCCCATTGAAATCGTCGCCTCTCGAATCAGGGCATGACCGCCGGGAGTGAGGCATCGAGAGATTTCCTGCACGACCTTGCTGACGTTGGGAATGTGGTGGAGCACCCCGAGACAACTGATCAGGTCGAACACTCCCTCCTGAAACGGAAACTCACCGCTCGGCCTCGGCTCGATATACCTGACCGGGACGCCACCAATCTCGTCCCTGACGAATCCCCCGGAAGGTTCGAGAATGGTTAGTTGATCGATACGATCGAGAATTGGTTCGAATTCCGCGCCCCAGGCACTGCCTACTCCGAGCACGTTGAGAAACCTGCCGTTGGGAAGGTGCTGGAAACCGTACCGCCAATTCAGGCGATGGTACCCATAGGTTCGAGGTTCTGCGGACTCATAAGTTCCGAGAAGCCGGAAGTATGCTTCCTTCTCATCTTGGTACCATTTCTCGATTTCCGGGAGGCTGAAATCGTCTCCGTACAACGCCTCCCCGTCCAGGTAGCGCCGGAAGTCATCGGTGTGAAGTCGGAGCTCCCCGCCGACCGAGCTCCTATCTGGCCGCTCCACTCCGATCGACTCTCGAGAGCCCGAGAGACCGTCAGGATTTCAAGATTTGGAGTGGCTTCCTTCGAGCATTGCCCCCAAGGATCTCGTCGAACGAAGACTGCTATCTCATTGCCTGGCGTCGAGCGGAATTCGACGTTAGATTCTGGAAGATCGTGAGGTAGTCACGCGCTAAGCGATTCCAATTGAATCGATCCAGGACGAGACGGCGTAAGTCCAGGCGGTTCACACTCTGAGACAACTTGAGCCCGGCCCGGATGACCGGCTCGATGTCCGTGCCGATCGCGGAAAAGGGCAGGAGCTCCCTTGGCAACCACGGTCGGCTGGTCGCAACGGGGGTCCCCATCGCCATCGCCTCCAGAAGCGAGACCGGCTGCCCCTCATTGCGCGACGGCAAGCAGAACAGATCCGCGGCGGAATACAGAAGGAACCTCTCCTTCCGGACCGGACCTAGAATCCGGACCCGCGAGACTGACGGGTCCTTCGCCGCAAGGGTCCGGAAGGGTTCCAGGTATGGACCGGCGCCGGCGACAACAAGGATCGCCTCAGGGATCGCGCGCAGGGCATTCAGCAACAACCCAACCCCCTTCGACTCCTCCATCCGCCCGATGAAGAGCAGGACCGTTGCGTTGTTGGATAGCCCGAGGGATTCCCGTGCCTCTCCCCGTTCAATCCAAGGAAAATCCGTGGGATCGATGCCATTGGGAATTACCACGACCCGAGGGTCGCCTCGCGGGACCCCGGGTAGGGCCTCGGCCACATTCTGGCTCACCGGCACAATCGCATCGACGTCACGAAGCTGCTTCTTCGCTCGGTAAGTCGCTCCGACAACGGCGAAGTATTGATACAGGACCCGAGGATGGACGACTCCCACTTCTTTGATCAGCTTGGTCCGCGCACCGCCGTAGTAGTCTCCTCGAGGCGTCCCATGAACGGTTGCAAGAATCGGCGGTCGCGCCGGGAACTCGAGGAAGCCGTTGGCGTACAGACTTTGCGTGTGGATGATGTCCGCCGATAGCCCGAGGTCGCGCGCATACGAGGCGGCCGCCCTGGCAAAGTAAGGCCACCACCGATAGGTCGGCTTGCTCCGCAACCTCCCGGGAACGTAGGCGAGTTCGTGAATCGTGACCCCATCCTCTTTTCGAACGACACTTTGTCCTCTGAAGGACGTGGTCAGGATCGTCTCCTCGACTCCCAGGCTCGAGAGGCTCCGGGCAAGATTCCAAGACGACTCCTCCAGCCCTCCCGTGATCTGCGACGGGAGCGTCCTAGCTAGAGTGAGTACCGACAAAGTCATTCGGAATCCCTCGGGGCCAGTACGTTTTGACGAAACGTGTCCAACGGCAGACGAGGAAACGGAGGCGTGAACGCCCGCCCTGGCGGTGAGGAAGGGCGGGTCAGGTTTAAGGATTCCTCCCATGTTGCACGCCTGTGGACATCGCCGTTGTGATTACGGTCCGAAACGACCCCTGGGTGCTCGACTGCATCGCGGCGGTTCTCGAGCAAGAGGTTCCGTTTCATTTCGAGGTTCATGTTGCAGACAATAGCTCGGATGACCAAACGCCCGAATTGCTCCGCACGGCGTACGGGCGTCACCCGCGCGTCCACTTGAGCAAAACGGTCGGCAACCTCTCTCAGTCGTGGAACGCGGCCGCGCAGGCAACGAAGGCTACGATCCTCGTGCGGGTCGACGCAGACGCGATCCCCGTGCCAGGGTGGCTAATGGCGCTTACTCGACCCCTCATCGAGCGACGCTCGGATTGGTCGGCAGGACCGGCGGGCGGCGCGAAATCCCAGGCGAGCCTGGTCGCCCGGTACTTTGAAGCGCGCACCGAGGCGTATTCGAGACGCCTCGCATCGGAACCCGAGCTACGGGACGCCGTGCCATCATGGAACGTTGCCTACCAACGGTCCGCTCTCGATCTGGCGGGCTGGTATGATCCTTGGCAGGCCTCGAGCGTCGATTGGGACCTTCACAAAAGACTTCGGCGGGCTGGGCTGAAAGGCATGTTCGTGCCCGACGCGAGAGTCCTCCACCGGCATCCCGCGACCATCCGGGAGCTCGCGCGCAGAGAAGCTTGGTACCGAACCGGACACTACCAAATGTTCTTGAAATACGGCCTACGAGAGATGATCCCGGCCCTTGTCGTTCCGGGTGCTTATGCTCTTGTCATCCTCCTCGCGCTCCTTGGGATCGCTTGGCCCGTTTTCTGGTGGCTGGGTCTGATCCTCGTCGTCGCTCTGTCGGTGAAACACATGATCGAGGGCCTTCGAGAGCAAGATCCTTTGTGGCCCCTTCGAGCCGTGTTTCGACCACTCGAGGGGGTGGCGGGTCTTTTTGGTTTCGCGAGGGGGCTCTTCCGCTACGGTATCCGGAGACGGCCGCTTCCTTCGCGGATAACTTCGCCCTTTGGCGATGAGAAGCGTAACGATCGAAGGCGAACCTCATAGGGAAGCATGCAACGACTGATGTAGGGCGAATCGCCCTTGAGCAAGGTGGCCGACTCAACGCTCGGCAGACACTCGTGCAGATGGGGGAGACGTGTCGGGTTTGGCCCTACGGGAGGCAACGAAGACGAGCACCGCGGCCCCGACCGACCCCAGACTTACCGACAACGCCACCAGCAAGGTCGCCCTCAGCGCGAAGTCTGGAGAAGCGAACTGGTCGAGATTGAACATGCCCGAGGCCCACGGTCCCCATGCCTCACCGTCGAACACGCGCACCCGCCAGAACCAGACGCCTCCTTCCAACGAGGGGGGTTCCCAACGCGATATGGGAGATGTCACGACACCGCTCGTGCTCGCAACAGTCGAGAAGGATGCGTCCCGACTCAGCTGGAGCTCGAACTGAATTTGCGGATCATTCTCGTCATCGTTGACTGACCATGTGAGGACAGGCATCTCTTCAAGCCGCGTGTCGGTGGACGGGGATAGGCCGACCGCATTGGGTGAGTGGTTTGGATCGTACGCCACCGCAACATCGGTGACGGTGGGGGTTTCGGTTGGATCCAGCCTTGAGAGGACCAGTCGATACTGAACGTACCGAGAACGAGGCACGGAGACCGTCCGGGTTGAAGGATCGGCAATCTGCCAACTAGACCAGGTCCCATCGAGGGAAGGGCGATCTCCGGATCGGAGGGCGGACGACACGGCTGTCCCCGGAGGATAGGATCCGGTCGTCGAGATGGATATCCACGTCGTCCGGGAACGGCCGGAGTCAAAAACCTGAGACTCATAGGTCCCCATCACAGAATAGGCCGGCCCGGGGACGGCCAGCCCGATTTGATTGTTCGAAGCATCGGTCCCTGTGTAATAGAAGCGGACTCCCGAAGTATCCGAGAGTGGAGCGCCACCAACGGTCCCAACGTAGTCCCACGCCGGGTAAGGTCCACCTGACAGAACCGGGTTCCCTGTCTCCTTTGTCCACGAGAGCCCATCGGGCGAGTCGGCGCGCCCCTCCCGCCATACGCCGCCATCGAGGCCTGCGTAGTACATGGTCCAAGGGGTGCCAGGCACAACTGCCGGGAATCGAACTTTGGCAGCGTCCCAGGCGCTAGGTCCGACATCGAGGATGGGCCGATTCGACAAAGCGGAGAATCCGGTGTAGTTCGTCGATCCCGCAACGCCTATGGCTTCCGAGGTGCCGTCGGATCCCAGGTAATACAGCAAGAGCCTGGTCGGCGTTCGGACGACCCAGGGGGTACCGACCGTGAGCGAATCCCACGCGCCGGAAGTTCCTGGATAGAGGGAGACTCCGTCCACCAACCAGGCGATCGCATCGAGAGAGGTGGCATGGTAAATCTCCCCGCCCTCATTGGGGCCGGTCTGAAACCACATGTGGTAAGTGGAATTTTCCTTCATCACAAATGGTGCTCCCATCGTTGAGAAGGTGTCGAGGGCGACTCCTTGTTTTGTCCATGAAACACCGTCAGAAGATGTGGCGTAAAGGATGCGCCAACGAGCTCCATCGGATCCGCGGTACCACATTCTATAAGTGGTATTGTCGAGGAGCACGGTGGGGTCTCGAGCCCATTGGGAATCGTACGAGCCCGCGGGACCGTTGGCGATGACGATGCCGCTTCGGGTGAGAGCCATGCCGTTTCGGTCCAAGTTCAAACTTCCTTCCGGGGTGACGACAAGACTTTGAAGCGTGCCCGTCAAGAAATCTGACTGCGAGGTCTGGATCCAGTATTCCGCGGAAGCCGGGGAGGCCACGAACCCGAGGATAGGTCCGAGGGCGAGAGCGGCGACGCCAATAATAACAAAGATAGGTCGAATGGCCCGGACTTCAAGACCGACTCGTTGCATCGAGTGTGACAGCCTCCCCCAAGCTCACATGGAGACTACAATCCATAAATGTATTCTAGGTCCGACCCGGTTGGTCGCGATCGCGCTCAGAAACTGGTTCGGGGGAAGTCCGACCCATCTTCGGGGGTCCTCGTCCGATCCGATTTGTCAAAACGAAACGTCGCTTCCCGCTACACTTTTATAGCCATCAGCGCCTTGCGCGTCTGCGTCTGACCCTCGTCGGACACCAGAAGGATATAGATGGGATGGGTTGTAGCGATGCTGCCCAGCGCTGACTGTCCCACCGGTCAGGTGAGCCCTTGTTCCTGAAAGAAATCCAGATGGAGAACTTCAAGTCGTTCGGTCGAAAAATCTCGATCCCCTTCCTCCAAGGATATACGTCGATCACGGGCCCGAACGGCTCCGGGAAGAGCAACATCGCGGACGCGATCCTGTTCGTCCTCGGCCCGAAGAGCGCGAAGGCGATCCGCGCCGGCAAGCTGACGGACCTCATCTGGAACGGCGGCAAGGACAAGAACGGCGCCAACGAATGCCAGGTCAGCCTGATCTTCGACAACTCGGACCGCCAGATCCCCGTCGAGGCGGACGAGGTCAAGCTCACCCGGTACGTCGGCCTCAGCCCGTCCGTCGATGGCGGGTACAATTCGTACTTCTACATCAACGACCGAAAGTCCTCCCTGTCCGAATTCGACTCGCTCCTGGCCCACGCGCGGATCTCGGCGGAAGGCTACAACCTGGTCCAGCAAGGGGACATCCAGCGGATCGTCTCCATGTCTTCCGTGGAACGCCGGCGGATCCTCGACAACATCGCGGGCATCACGAAGTTCGACGACGACATCGGCCAGGCCGAAGGGAAGCGCAAGGAGACGGAGGACAACCTCGAGCGGATCCGGATCATCCTCGACGAGATCGACAAGCAGATCAAGCAGCTCGAGGCGGACCGCGACGGCGCCCTGAAATACCGCGACCTGAACGAGAAGCTGACGACCGCGAAGGCCCAGCTCGCGTACAAGAACCGGGAATTGATCGAGCGGCAGATCGTCGGGACCAAGGAGCAGATCGCGAAGCACGAGGGCGACAAGGCGAAGTTGGAGGCCCAAAAGGAGGAGCTCCGAGGCCGCCTCGATGCGGCCGTCGCCCGACTGAACGAGCTCGAACAGGAGATGGCGGACCGCGGCGGGGACGAGGCGAAGCAGCTCAAGGAAAAGCTCGATGGCCTGCGGATCGAGCGGGCCCGCGCGACGGACGGAATCGAGACATCGAAGGAGACGCTGAAGCAGATCCGGACGGACGCGGCGGAGGCCAACAAGGAGAAAGCCAAGGTCCAGAAGGAGACGGACGCGCTCGCACGGGAGCGCGGGAACGTCGACAAGCGCGTCGGGGAACTGGACGAGCAGATCAAAGGGGCCGACAAGGATCTCCATGAAGTCGACGAGGTCGCGTCGAAGAGCGACGCGAAGGTCCTCAACATCCAGAAGCAGATCATCGCCCTGAACAACGAAATTGACGAGGTCGAGGAGAAGCTCAAGGGCCTGGTCCTCGAAGGCGACCGCACGAAGGAGGCGATGGCGCGCGTCGAGTCGGAGATCGGACTGCTCGAGGAATCCCGCAAGCAATATGCGGTCGAGCACGACGACGCCGAATGGCAGCTCAAGGAACTCAAGTCGTCCACGAAGGAATCGGGGAAGAGCCTCGAGAAACTCCAGGAGGACTTCCACGGCAAGCGGACGGAGGAGGGCCGGCTCGCGAAAGAGCAGGCGGACCTCCAGACCGCGCTCCTCAGCCTGACGAGGCAGTATGCGCAGCTCAAGGCCGAGGCCGACGTCGCGGAGAACATGAAGCGCGGGTACGGATCGGCGGTGTCCGCGATCCTCGAATGCCGGGAGACCGGTTCGATCAAGGGGATCCACGGGACGGTGGCCCAGCTCGCCCACGTCGACTCCCAGTACGAGACGGCGATCGTCACCGCCGCCGGAGCGCGGATGCAGGCGATCATCGTCGACGACGACTCGGTCGCGGCCCAATGCATCGATTACCTGAAGAAGCGCAAGATCGGCCGCGCGACCTTCCTCCCTCTCACCAAGATGCTCGTCGGCAAGCCTCGCGGCAAGGCGATCCTCGTCGCCAAGGAATGCCTTGGCTTCGCGATCGACCTGTGCCACTTCGACGAGAAATACCGCGACGCGTTCTTCTACGTCTTCGGCGACACCCTCGTCGTCCAGACGCTGGACGAGGCCCGGAAGTGGATGGGCGGCGTCCGCCTCGTGACGACGGAGGGCGAGCTCATCGAGTCCTCCGGCGCGATGGTCGGCGGCGAGATGGAGAAGTCCACCGTCCGGTTCGGCCCGAGCTCCGCGAGTGAGATGGAGAAGATCGCGGAGAAGCTGCGGGAGGCCCAGGCCCAAGCGGAGAACGTCGCGAACCGCCTCGATGAGATCCGGAAGGAGATCCTCGCGCTCGAGGAGACGATCAAGGACACGGGCGGGAGGTCCGGGGCCGTCGAGGTCAAGGCGAGCACCCTGGAGGCGAAGCGAAAGGAATTCGCCGCGAAGCTCGCCGCGGCCGACAAGGACCTCGCGGATCGGAAAGGCCGGTTCGAAGACGCGCGGAAGACCGCGACGCGGATCGAAGAGGACCTGGAGAAGTTCACGAAGGCCGTCGAGGACCTGAAGTCCAAGCGGGACGAGCGCAAGAAGGCCGTCATGGAGGCGACGCCGCAGCAGATCTCCTCGAAGATGAAGGAGCTCATGAGCCGCCGCGCGACCCTCGCCGAGGAGCTGAGCGGCCTGCGGTCGAAGGGGGAGGCGATGGCCACCCAGACCGCGTTCCTCGAGGAGCGCCGCGGGGAGCTCGATGCGCGGTTCGGGACCTTGGAGGAACAACGGAAGGACCACGAGAAGCGGATCGAGACGTTCCAGGGGTCCCTCGGGCGGCTCGAGACGGAGATCCGAGGGCTCGAGAAGACGGAGGCCCAGCTCGGCAAGAAGATGAAGGACCTCCAGGACGCCCGCGACGCCGCGTACAAGGAGAAGACGGACCGCGAGGCGGACCTCGACAAGGCCACGCACAAGATCGAGACGAAGGAGGACTTCCTGCTCAAGATGCAGACGGAGCTGAAGGTCCAGGAGGAGCAGCTCGCCGAGGCCGAGCGTGTGATGACGGAGATGGCCGTCGAGGTCAAGGAAGGCCGGCTCCCGAGCCTCGAGGAGCTCAAGTCGACGATCGGCGAGTGCGAGGCCGCGATCACAGCCCTCGGGCCGATCAACCTGCGGGCCTTGGAGGATTACGACGCGCAGCAGGCCCGCGCCGTCGAGCTGAAGGACGAGTTCAAGAGGCTCGAAGGCCAGCGGGAGGAGCTCATCCACCTGGTCGAACAGCTCACGGACCGCAAGAAGGAGGGGCTCGCGAAGGTCTTCACCGCGATCAGCGAGAACTTCAAACGGGTCTACGCGGAGCTCAGCGAGGGCGGCGAAGCGGACCTCGTCCTCGAGGATCCCGAGAAGCCGTTCGACGCCGGACTGATCCTGAAGGTCAAGCCGGCCCACAAGAAGGTCCTGCGGCTCGAGGCCCTCTCCGGCGGCGAGAAGTCCCTCGCGTCGATGGCCCTGATCTTCGCGATCCAGGAGTACGACCCGTCTCCGTTCTACCTGCTCGACGAGATCGACCAGAACCTCGACGCGGTCAATGCGGAGAAGGTCGCCCGCATGATCCGGCGGAACAGCAACGCGGCGCAGTTCGTGCAGATCTCCCTGCGCAAGGTGAGCCTGAAGGAGGCGGACCACTTGATCGGCGTCACGATGACGCCCGAGTCGGTCTCCGAGGTCATCATGCGCGTGAACCTGGCCGACATCGAGGACGAGAAGCCTGAGAAGCCCTCCGAGGTGGTGACGGCATGAGCGAGAACTACCAGACGGTCCTGAACCACCTGCTGTTCCACAAGGCCCTCATCAGCGAGACGGAGGGCGGCCAGCGGATCAACCGGTACCTCGCGATGCTGAACGAAATCGACCAGGGCATGCACGTCGCGGTCCGCGACCCGTTCGAGAAGTCCGTCGTCGCCGCGTTCGAGCTGGTCCTGGAGCGACAGATGGACCCGTGGGAGATCAACCTCACCCCCTTCACGAAACTGTTCCTGGAGAAGGTCAAGAAGGAGGGGACGGTGAACTTCGTCACGGCCGGGAAGCTCGTCTTCCTCGCCTGGTCGATCCTCAAGCTGCAGAGCGACAAGGTCCTCCTCAACGCGATGCCGCCGGAGGCGCCGCCGGACGATGGCGCCTGGGACCTCGACATGTTCCGCGACCCCGCGGACCTCGACTACAACCAGGTCGTCCTCGACGGGACGGCGACGCCCCTCACGGAGGCGATCCGCCGGGAGGGCCGGCGGGCCGTGACCCTCATGGAGCTGATGGACGCCTTCGACGAGGCGCGCCGGGAGGCCGACCTGCAGCTCCAGCGGAATGCCCTGCGGGAAGCGGCGATCCGCAAGTTCGCGCCGAACTTCCATCAGAAGGTCCACGGCGAGGACCTGACGGAGGACATCGCGCTCACGTGGCAGCGCCTGGCCCAGTTCAACGGCGAGCCGATCCCCTTGCGCCAGCTGACCGTCGGCGACATCTGGGACGAGGTCACCGTCTTCATGTCGTTGCTCTTCCTCGCCCACCTGGAGAAGGTGAAGCTTTGGCAGAAGGACTACCCTTACGGGGAGATCCTGGTCAAGCGGCTGTCGATGGAGGCGGACCTCCCGACGGAGGAGCTCCTCGCGATCCCGGCCCTCGGGCCGAAGCCTCCCGCCGCGACGCCGGAGGCGGTCCCATGAACCCGCGGGCGATCGTCGAGGCCGCCCTCTTCAGCGCCGGCAAGGCGCTCACGCCGGAGGAACTCGCGCAGACGACGCGCCTCGAGTCCGACGTGATCCGGTCGCATCTGCGAGCCCTCGCCCAAGAGTACACGAAGCGGGAGAGCGCGATCGAGGTCGCGCAGATCGGCACGAAGTGGACGATGCAGATCCGATCCGAGTTCGCGGAACGGGCGCGGGCCTTCGCGCCTCCGGAGATCGATCGGGACCTCCTCAAGACGGCGGCCCTGATCGCCTACCACCAGCCGCTCCTCCAGAGCGACCTGTTCGACATGATCGGCTCCAAGGTCTACGAGCACACGAAAGGGCTGGAGGACCTCGGCCTGATCAACCGGAAACCGTCCGGACGATCCCTGGCCCTGACGACGACTCGCTACTTCGCGGAGTTCTTCGGCCTCAAGTCGACGGACCGCGAAGGCATCCGCCGGCTGATGGCGCAGAAGGCCGGCGTCCCGTATAAGGAGCGACCGGAGGAGACCCCCGACGACACGTCCGAAACGCCCGCGGCCCCGAACGAGCTGCCGCCACCGGAATCGAACGAGGCGTCTCACCAGGCCGCGGCGGTCCCCGCGGGATCCCCGTAGGCCACTCCGGAATTTCGTCCCGCCATCGCGTCCGGATCGACGGGATGAATCATACGTGATAATCGAAAGATAAGCCGTTTATAAGCTCCGAATCCTCGCAACCGTGCTGATTCTCGGTGGAGGAGCCGATGCCTTCCCCCGAGGCAGCGGAGCCCTCGACAGGTGAGCGGGTACCTCCGGGACAATGCGCTGCGGAAGCAGCTAGAAGAGCGGGTCAAAGAGACCGCCCGGACCCGGCAGGCCGCGGAGGACGGCCTCCGCGCCGCCCAGGACATGATCGACCAGGCGCGCCGAGTCGACGCGACCGTCACGGAGGCCGAGAAGGCCCTCGCGGAGGCCGGCGGCGCGATGGTCGCGAAGGACTACAAGGTCGCGGTCGACAAGGCAAACGAGGCCCTCGAACGCGGGAAGCGGAACTACCGGGACCGCGCGCGGGCGATCGTCGACTCGAGCGCGAACTTAGGACGCCTCGCGAAGGGCGTCGGGGCCGATCTGGCGGAGACGGAGTCGACGCTCGCGAAGGCGGAAGGCGCCCTCGCCGGCGGCGACCTCGGAGTCGCCATCGACTTGGCCAAGAAGGCCTGGAAACGGAGCGAGAAGATCCTCCAAGAGCACCTGTCGTCCTCTTTCTCCAACGCGCAAGCGCTCATCCTGTCCGCGAAGAACCTGAACCGCAACGTCGCCCCCATCGAGGACCTCCTCTCTCGCGCGCGCACGGCGATGGAGAACAACGACTTCCAGAGCGCCCTCGAATTCACGAAGGAGGGGCTCGACACGATCCGAGAGGACCTCACCTCCGCGCAGGGGAAGGAGATCCGCGACGCGGAGGACCTGATGCGGTCTGCCGCGGAGCTCGGCGCGGACACGACCAAGGCTTCGAACCTGATCGAGCGGGCCCGGGGCGACATCACCAACCTCGACTTCGAGAAGGCGAAGAACGCGCTGAGCCAGAGCCGGGCGGAATCGGAGAAAGCCCTCCAGCGATCGCTCGAGGGGAGCGCGGGGGATTTCTCGCGCATCGTCCAGGAGGCGAGGGCGATGGGCGCCGACCCGACGGCCGCGCAAGACCTGTTCGCGAAGGCCGAGGGCGCGATCCGCAAAGGAGCATACCGGGAAGCGGCTCAGCTCGCGAAGCAAGGGTTCCAGACGGCCCAGCAGACGCAGTTTCAGCGGGTCGTCGGAGTCCTCGCGACGTCCCGCGAGAAATTCGCCGCCGCGGCGAACATGGGCGTCGATCTGAAGGCGCCGTTCGAGGACCTGAACACCGCGCGCGAGGCGATCCGCCGCGGCGCATTCCAAGAAGCCCTCGGTTACGCCAAGCGCGCGGATGGCGCGGTCGACGCGATCCTCGATCGATACCGCAAGGTCGAGGCGCGGTTGAAGGAGCTCCACCGGGCCTTCGCCGAGGTCGAGGGGTTCGGCGTGCAGACGGTACGCGCTCGGAAACTCGCCGAGGCCGCCCGCCAGGCGTACAAGGATCGGAATCCACCGGAGGTCGAGAAGGCGATCCAAGCGTCCTTCGACGAACTGCGGAGGGCGGAGCGCGAGCGGGTGATGGAGGCCCTCGAGCGCGCGGAATTCATCTTGACGTTGGGCGAACAGAACGGCGCGGACCTGGCGGAACCCTCGAGGTCGCTCCAGGAAGCGATCGTCGCGGTGAAGGCGGACGACTACCGCCGGGCGCTGGACCTCGCCGCCGCCGTGCAGGCGAAGGCGGGGCGGATCCTCGCCGAGCGCGCGGCCGGACAAATCTCCTCCCTTCGGACGGCACTCCCCCATCTCGGGGATGAGAGCGGGACCTTGAAGGCCCTGATCAACCGGGCGGACGCCTCGATGGGGGCGCAGGATTTCGAAGGCGCCCTGAAGGCCGTCGCCGAGGGCCAGGCGTTCGTCGAGGCGCGGGTCCGAACCCGGGCCGACGAGATCGTCGGAGACCTCGCGGTCGCGGTCCGCATCGGCGTCGACCTCGGGGCGAACGTGTCGAACCTCGAGGCGCTGCACCGCGAACTGAATGCCTATCTGGCCAGCGGCCGGTCCGCGGAGATCGTCGGCACCCGAGAGAAGGCGACCGAAGCTTTGGCGGGCCTCGCGGACAACCTGCTCAGCCTCGTCCGAGGACGGGTCGTCACGATCCAGGGCCTCAAGGTCGACGTGGACGAGATGAACGACCTGGTTCGCCGGGCGCGCATGGCGCTGGGAGTCCAGAATTACCACGAGGGACTGCGGCTCCTGAACGAGGCGAATGACCACGCGAACAAGGCGGCCGGGATGCACAAGCAGGCCTACAACGCGATCGCGACCGCGGCCGCGTTCGTCGCCGACGCGAAGAAACGGAACGTGGACGTCTCGAAGGTCGTCGAGATGCTCGTCGACGCGAAGAAGGCGTTCGAACAGATGGATTTGGAACGCGCCCTCCAGCTCGCGGGAGCGGCCCGCGCGGAGACGGACAAACTCACGGTCCTCTATTCCTCGGCCCAGAAAATCTTGTCGTCCCGCGCGCGGCTCGAGCTCGCAGAGCGACTCGGGATCGCGGCCCCGCATCTGCGGGAGGTCTTCGCCGAGGCGAAGGAGGCGATGAAGGCGAAGGAATACGAGAGGGCCCTCGGGCTCGCCCAACGCACGGAGGACGAGTTCACGTCGCTCATCCGCGAGAGGCTCCTGCTGACGCTGAACGAAGCGGAAGAGATCCTCGCATCCGTCGAGGGCGCGGACCTCGCGACATCGACCGAGGCCCTCGGGAAGGCCCGCGGACATCTCGAGGCCGGCGAGGTGGAGCGGGCCGCGGACCTCGCGATGCAACTCAAGGCGCAGCTCGAGACCCTGCGGCGGCAGGGAGAGGAGGCCGAGGCCGCCCTCCGGAGGGTCCGGGAGGTCCTCGCGGACGCGGAGGCGATGAACACCCCGCTGCCGCGGACGAGCGGGCTCCTGGAGAGGGCCGAGCGGGCGTACCGGATGGGGCAGTTCGACGAGGCCCTCGACATCGTCGCGCAGGCGGACGTCGACGCGACGAAGGAACGCGACCAGGCGGTCGCCTCGATCATGAAGCGGTTCGAGGAGGCCCTCGCGAAGGCGCGACGCGAGGGGGCCGACACGCGGTCCTCGGAGAAGCTGTTCGAGAAGGCCCGGGAGCTGTTCCGGGCGAAGAAGTATCGCCAGGCGATTGCGACGGCCCTCCAGAGCGAGGCCGAGGCAGAACGGGTCGGCCTGCAGCAGCAGATCGCGAAGCAGGCGGTCGAGAGCGTGGAGGGAAAGCTGCGCGACCTCGGCAAGGGGTCCTCGATCGTCATGGACCTCGTCTCCGACAGCCGCAAGGCGTTCGCCCTCGGGGATTACGTCAAGGCGCTCGACACGGCGATCCATGCATCCGATTCCATCGCGGACCTGCGGGTCCTCCTCGACGAGGTCGCGGAGGTCCGGGATAAGGCGAAGGCGCTCCTGGAGACCGCGGTGGACGTCGGCGCGGACGCCTCGAAGTTCGAGAAGGCCTTCCAAGACGGCGAATCCGCGTTCGAGCTGGGAGAGGTCGAACGGGCCCGGGCCGCGTTCGCCGGGAGCATCGAATGGGGCCGCAGTTTGATCGCCTCCTATCTGAGGGACCAGCTCACGAGGGCCGAAGCCCTCCTCGCGATGTGCCGCAAGATGGACGTCGATCCGACGGCCGCGATGAACCGGTTCGCGGAGGCGAGGACGCGCCTGGAGTCCGACGACTTCCAGGAGGCCATGGCGAACATCCGGTCCGCCCGCGACGAGGCGAACACGGCCCTCGCCGCGAAGCTGAACCGCGCCCTCCAAGACGCGGCGGAGAACGTGGCCCACGCGAAGCGGCTCGGGTCCGACGCGCGCGATGCGGAGGCGATGCTGCGCCAGGCCAACGAGCGCATCCTGCGCGGCGAATACGACAACGCGATGGACGTCGTGAACAACGCCCTCGAGCGCGTCGAGTCTGCGAAGATCATCGAGAAGCGCTTCATCGATCTCACGTTCAAGGCGGAGACGACAGTCCGCAACGGCCGCAAGTTCGGCATCGACATGAAGCCCGCGGAGGCGAAGCTCGCCCAGGCTGTCCAGCTCCGCAAGTCCGACTTCGCCGAGGCCACCCGGTCGGCGGAGGAAGCGTACCGCCTCGCCTGGGAGGCCACCGAGGCCTTCGCCCCGAGCATGCGGGGCTTCCTCGACGTCGCGCCCGCTCGGGTGAACGAGTGGACCGAGGCGACCTTGACCGTCGAGAACGAGGGGAAGGGGGCCGCAAAGGACGTATGGGTCCGGATCCTCGGCGACGCGGAGACGGAAGGGAACTTGGCCCTCCCCGCGGTCCGCGCGCACACCTCGGAGGCCCTCCGGCTGCGGCTCAAGATGACCGCCTCCGGGTCCGTGCCGCTCGCGATCCAGATCGTCTCCCACCGGGTCTTCGACGACAAGGAGTACACGCAGGAGATGATCGCCCAGATCGACGTCTCCGAGATTGGCGCGGAGAAGGCGAAGCGCCTCGTCGCGGACCTGGAGACGCGCTGCCCGATCTGCAAGGGCCTGATCAAGAAAGGATTCAAGGTCACCCGCTGCGGCTGCGGCCGGGACTTCCACGAGCTGTGCGCGTCCCGCGTCGGCCGGTGCCCGGTCTGCTTCCGGTCCATCCAAGGCGCCTCGGAGTGATCACGCGAGGCGGCCCGCGGCCTTCTCCGCCGCCTCGAGGAACTGCCCGGTGGCCAACCACTCCAGGATGCGGTTCGCATCGCCCGCGAGGGACCGATCCTCGTCGAGCGGCGGGACCGCGGACCGCACGAATGCGAGGCCGGCGCGGGGCCCGACGCCCGCCCGGAGCGGCTTGAGGAACTCCAAGCCCTGGGCCGCCGCGAGGACCTCGAGGGAGACGACGCGCGCCGCGTTCTCCAAGGCCTGCCGAGCCTTGAGGGCGGCCGCCATTCCCATCGGCACGAAGTCCTCCTGATTCGCCGACGTCGGGATCGAGTCCGCGGACGCCGGGTGGGCCAGGACCTTGTTGTCGCTCGCGTAGCCTGCGGCCACGTACTGGACGATCATCATGCCGGAGTTCAGGCCGCTCTTCTTCGTCAGGAACGGCGGCAGGTCGCTCAGCCGAGTGTCGACGAGCCGCGCGATCCGTCGCTCGGAGAACCCCGCGAGGACCGCGAGGCCGAGGGCGACGTGGTCGAGGGCCATGGCCAAGGCCTGCGCATGGAAGTTCCCGCCGCTCACGCTCATTCCTTCGGGGAAGATCAGCGGGTTGTCGGTCGCCGCGTTCATCTCGATCCGGAGGGCGGCGGCTGCGTCGGAGAGGGCGGAGCGCACGGCCCCGAGGACCTGCGGGAGGCATCGCAGCGTGTAGGGGTCCTGCACCTTGTGCGGGCCCTTGTGCGACGGGATGATCTCGCTCCCGCGGAGGAGCCTTCGCAGATTTGCTGCGACCTCGCGGGCGCCGGGCTGCGGCTTGAGGGAGACGAGTCGGTCGTCGAA
>Ga0209806_1001420_pt1 | contig 15793 bp, 11 predicted proteins | sample GraSoiAngelo_152_FD_186166 | JGI IMG/M metagenome (GOLD analysis project Ga0209806, IMG submission 186166) | Grasslands soil microbial communities from the Angelo Coastal Reserve, California, USA - 14_1009_12_30cm (SPAdes) (version 2) | ecosystem: Environmental > Terrestrial > Soil > Grasslands ... | reverse complement strand
GTCCGCCAGCCTTGGCAGCACCTATTTCCTCGCGCGTGATCCGAAAAATGTAAGAGCCGCCGGCATTCAGAGTGTCGACTTTACGCTGGTCGATATCAAAGCCTGTGACCCGGAACTTCTGCTCGGTATAGAGAAGAGCAAGAGGCAGTCCGACATATCCCATCCCGATCACGGCGACCCGGGCTTGACGGCTTTCAATTTTGTTTTTAAGTTCGGTGGAAGAAGAGGGAACAGTGGGTGTGGCCATGATTTAGAAGAAATTTCTCCCCGATTCTAGCATGCGGAGTTGGTCGTCGGTCCTCGGCGCCGCGGGTAGCGCCGGCATCTTGCCGTGCATGTTCGCCGCGCCAAAATTGGCAGTCGAGATGTGCGCGGTATAGCCGGCGAGACGCCGGCGCTACCCCGACGACCGACGACCGAAGGACTAAGATAGTCCACAGTTCCTCACCGAAAGGTACCTTGCTTGAGAATTCCACGCAGATTGCGTGTCCTGGTCCTGTTGCTGTCGCTGGCCTGGTTGATCGCGAATTCCGGGAAATTTCTGATTGTGGATGAACCGCAACACGCCGATGCGATTCTCGTGCTCGCCGGCGAAACTGACCGCCGACCCGCTCGTGCCTTGGAATTGCTGAGCCAGGAGTATGCGCCACGCGTTGTTCTCGATGTCCCCGCGGATGCCATGGTCTTCGGGTCTAGCCTATTGCAAGTCGCCCAAAATTGGGCAAACGCTCAGCCGCAATCCAAGGCCATCAGCATTTGCCCAATTCACGGTCTCTCTACCAAGGCGGAGGCTCTTGAAGCCGCGCAATGTCTCCACAACGTGGGAGCGCGTTCGGTATTAATCGTGACTTCCGACTTTCACACGCGACGCGCGTTGAGCGAATTCCATAAGGAGGCTCCCGATTTCACATTCCACGTGGCCGCAGCCTACGACCGTGCGCAGTTTGGAACTCTTTGGTGGCAACATCGTCAATGGGCGAAAATAAATTTCGACGAGTGGCTTCGCCTCTTGTGGTGGGAGTTTGTCGACCGCTGGCGCTAGCATTTGGAGAATACGTAGGGGCAGACGCCCTCGTCTGCCCAGGCGAGCAAAGCTCGCCGAGAGATCAAGAATTGCAGCCGTGCTCGCACACTGAAAAGCGCAGTTCGGTTGACAATTCGCAATTCTCAAAATACTGTCCATCGTTAACCAGGTTTGCCATTCATGATTTTGTTCTGGAAGAACCATGCCTCCTCCACGCGTCTGAGCCGGACCCTTTTCGCCTTCGCGCTATCGGCCCTGGTGACATTGCAGGCACTGGCCGCGCCTCAATCGATCGGTACAGCAGACCCCTCACGTTATCTCGATGACATCAAGTCGCTGACCGCTCCTTCCATGGAAGGGCGAGGCGACGACACAAAAGGTCTGGCACGCGCTGCCCACCTGCTCGAGAAGCGTTACCACGAACTCGGATTGAAGCCTGCTGGCACCAACTCCTACTTCCAGCCCTTCACCGTCATCACGGGAGCTAAATTACAAGCCGACAACCGGTTCTCTGTGCAGGAAGGAGATCAGAAACAAGGACTAAAGCTGAACCAGGATTTCGTCCCCTTCAGTTTTTCTTCTTCCGGTTCGGTGAGCGCTCCGCTTGTGTTCGCTGGTTTCGGCGCCTCGGCAGACGAATTTGGATATGACGATTACGCCGGAGTCGACGTCAAGGACAAGATTGTCGTGATCCTCCGCTATGAACCGGCGGGCTTTGCCGAAAAGAGCGGCAACACAGGGCTCACGCGCCATTCTCAATTGATCAGCAAAGCCATCAATGCGCGGAACCACGGCGCCAAAGCGGTGGTGTTGGTAAATGGAAAGCTCGGCGAGGGAGAGGACGACCTGCTGACCCGGTTCGGAAGCGTCAGCGGGCCTGCAAATACTGGTATCGTGCTCGTGCAGGTGAAGAACGACGTCGCCGACCGTTGGTTTCACGCGGCGGGCAAGTCGATGGCGGACGTCCAGGGCCAGATTAACCACGCCACCAAGCCGCAATCTTTCGCCTTTCCTGAAACTTTACACATGTCCATCAACGTGGACATCGAAACCACGCACGCGACCGTCAATAACGTGCTCGCGTATTTGCCGGGAAAGACAGACGAATATGTCATCATCGGAGCTCACTACGATCATCTGGGGCGCGGCAACTATGATTCTCTGGCCCCTTCGCAGATCGGGCAGATCCATCCTGGAGCCGATGACAACGCTTCCGGCACTGCCGGAGTCCTTGAGCTTGCGCGCGTATTCGCGCCCCTGAAAGGCCAACTGCAACGCGGAGTTTTATTTGCTTCCTTTGCCGGTGAGGAACTCGGCCTCTTGGGATCAGCACATTGGGTGCAAGAACCAACGCTGCCCCTCGACAAAGCCGTCGCCATGCTCAACATGGACATGATCGGCCGCATCAAGGACGACAAGGTCTACATCGGCGGCATTGGAACGGGCTCCACACTCAAGCCGATGCTCGAAAAGGCCGAAGCTAAATCCAACTTCAAAGTTGAATATTCCGCAGGTGGATACTCCGCGAGCGACCACACTTCGTTCGTGACCAAGCACATTCCCGTGCTCTTCTTTTTCTCCGGCTTACATTCCGACTACCACAAGCCCTCCGACACCTGGGAGAAAATTAATCCTCAAGCCGCCGCTCGTCTGGTGGATGTAGTCGGCAACACTGGACTGGAACTCGCCGAGGCTGCTGACCGGCCAACCTTCGTCGCGGTCGTCGAAGACAAGCCCCTCGCGGGAGGCAGTGGCGGGGGCTATGGTCCCTACTTCGGATCGATCCCTGACTTCGGACAAGTTGAGAACGGCGTGAAATTCTCCGACGTGAAGCCGGCATCTCCGGCCGAGAAAGCAGGTTTGAAAGCGGGCGACATTCTCGTTCAGTTTGGCGACAAGCCAATCAAGAATCTTTACGACTTCACGGACGCGCTCCGCCGCAGCAAGGTGGGCGATGTGGTCGATGTCACTGTGCTACGCGACGGCAAGCCCGTAAAAGCCTCGGTCAAACTCGAGCAGCGAAAATAGAAATGGAGCGACGGGCGTTCCCGCCCGTCGGGAATTATGGAGTCAAGGGCCGTCCTCGCCCTGGAGAATAAATGAGAGTCCTCGTCATCGGCGGAGCGGGCTACATTGGCAGCCACACAGCGCGAGCATTGCGTGACCATCGGCACGAAGTGGTCATCTACGACAATCTCTCGACCGGTCATGAATTCCTGGCGAAGGGATTCGACCTGATCGTGGGCGACATCGCCGATGCCGCCAAATTGCGGACCGCTTTGAGCAGGGTGGACTCGGTGGTGCACTTTGCCGCTCACGCCTACGTTGGCGAGTCAGTCATCAATCCCCGCAAGTATTTTCAAAACAATGTCGAAGCTGCGCTCACACTGCTCAACACCGCCATGGACGCGGGTGTGCGCCGCTTCGTCTTTTCCTCAACCTGTGCGGTTTACGGGACTCCCGACAAAGTTCCCATGACAGAAGATGCCGTGCGACGGCCAATCAATCCCTACGGCATCTCGAAACTCTTCTTCGAAAATGCCCTGGAATCGTACGATCGCGCTTACGGGTTGCGTTTCGCAATCCTGCGCTATTTCAATGCTGCAGGTGCCGATGAGAGCGGAGAGATTGGTGAAGTTCACGATCCCGAGTCTCATCTCATCCCTCTTGCCCTCGCCGCCACTCGCGCGGACGGACCCGTCCTGCGCATCTTCGGCACCGACTACCCCACCAAGGACGGAACCTGCATCCGGGACTATATCCATGTGAACGATCTTGCCGAAGCGCACGTTCTGGCTCTTCATCATCTGGAATCCGGAGAACCGTCGTTGGCGCTCAATCTCGGAACTGGTCGAGGACATTCCGTGTTGGAGATCCTGAAAGCGGTGGAAAAAATCACAGGCAGCAAGGTGAATTGTGTTCAGGGTCCACGCCGGCCCGGCGATCCTCCTGCTCTCGTCGCCGACCCGACCCGCGCACAGCAATTGCTGAAGTGGGTAGCGACTCGTTCTCTCGACGATATTGTGGCCACCGCATGGAAGTGGATGCAGCACTCGCAGGCGACCGTCTAGCACTTTGCTGGAAACTCTCGTGAGAGCTTTGATCGCATCAGCGACGATTTCTTCCGCGCGCCGGTTACGGAAGCTTGCGGTACCAACGTAATCACCATGAAAGCAGAGCACCACTCGTACAAAAAACTGCACCGCAACCTCCTCACTGCGGCCCAAAACGGTTGCAGCAGCTAGGGTAGCGCCGGCGTCTCGCCGGCTTTCGGGCCGGCCCCATCGTGAGCGCTTTTTGCGGGAGAACAGATGCCGGCGAGACGCCGGCGCTACATCGTGGGGCCAGTAACGCGGCGGGTGTCCTCGCATCTCTATTGGTCGCGCCCATTTCACACCTCTACAAGCAAGGCGATGCTCATGGCAATCCAATATCTGACTAAGTTTGCTTTGAAAGGGACACCCTTCCGCCAGCTGCCTCGAAAACACGGGGCCTCGGCCCGTCCGATGAATTGACTCGATACTCGATCCGCGCCTTCCTATTTCAGGGCGTCGAAATATTGAAACGTGATAGTTCGACCCATGGGCTTTGCGCTCGCGCGAAAAAACAAGAAATCCACAGGCGAGTTACCTCATCAGTGATTGCAACCCTGTTTTTCAACTGTTATAGTTCCGGAACGTCAGTCCACCTCGAAAGTGTTGTTTAGCTATTAACACATAGGTAAGTGGTCGTCTTTTCTGAAGACGACCCAAACACCTGACTGCGGAACGGGTACGACCGCGTCGAGGAAACGCAGTTGACTGTTCTTTACCTGGGGATTTTTGGTTTCTCACTAACGCTTTCATTCATCCTTACCCGATACGTCCGCGGTCTTGCTACGGCGCGGGGTTGGGTACAAGCTCCAATTTCCGAACGTCACCTGCACGAGGCGCCTCTGCCACGTTTGGGCGGCGTCGCTATTTTTGGAGCTTTTGTCATAAGCTTGGGGGTTGCCGTAGTTGTTGCGTCGTTTCGGCCTGAACTGGCGTTCGGGTCGTCTCTCCGGGTTCTCACCACCATTCTGGTACCCGCCTGTCTGGTTTTCCTGCTCGGCCTGTACGACGATATTCGCTCCGTTGGTCCGTACGTTAAGTTCACGGTTCAGACCATCGCCGCCGCGATGTTGTGGTTGGGCGGTCTTCGTATCGTGCATCTGCCTGTTCTCTTCGGATTTCGCGAGTTCCCCTGGTACGTCGGGCTGGCCATCACTGTGCTTTGGGTGTTGGGAATTACCAACGCGTTTAACTTGATCGATGGGCTGGATGGACTGGCCGCGGGGTCCGCACTGTTCTCAACGTTAGTCGTGTTCGTTGTGGCGCTGCTCAGCCATGCTTCCTTGGTAGCGTTGACTACGATTGCACTCAGCGGCGCGGTCCTGGGCTTTCTCCGTTTTAATTTCAACCCGGCTACGATTTTCCTGGGTGACTCTGGCAGCTTGTTCATCGGCTTCCTCTTGAGCGCCTTGGCACTGGAAGGTGCACAGAAGGCTCCCACTGTGATTGCGGTCGCCATCCCCGTGGTCTCCTTCGGCCTTCCGATCCTGGAGACCTCGATTTCCGTATTGCGTCGCCTGATCAGTGGCCGCCCGGTTTTTACTGCCGACCGCGAGCACATTCATCACAAGTTGTTGCAGCTCGGTCTCTCCCATCGCCAGGTCGTTATCGTGCTTTACGCCGTGTCGGCGCTATTTGCGCTGCTTAGCCTTTTTCTGCTGTGGCCTACTGGAAGCTCGCTCGGATTGGTTCTGGCAGTGGTTGGGACCGGTGTTTGGCTGGGCGTTCAACACCTCGGCTATCCCGAGTTCGGAGAGATTCGGCGAGTTGCGCAGCGCACGCTCGATCAGCGTCAAATTGTGATTAACAATCTGGCCATTCGGCGCGCTACCGCCGAATTGAGAGTAGCTCGCGATTACCAGCAGATTTGCCGCATACTCGTCGCCGCGTTTTCCGCCAACGATTTTGACGCCATTGAGATCAACGTGAAGCCGTCGCTTTCCGAATATCAATCGTTGGGCGAGCTTGAGGGGATTCCATTCAGCGACGGCGAAGTACATTTCCGCTGGAACCGTCCCGGCACGCTGCTTCTGCCGGGAGCGTCCAGGACCTGGGGCCTGACCCTCGATCTACTCACGAGTGCGGACCTGCGGCGCGGCGCTATGCATGTTCAGCGTCGATACCATGACCGTCCGCTGCAGCTCGACGTGAACCTGCTCATTTCGGAGTTTCCGACTGCGCTTGCGGATGCGCTCGACCGCGTCTTCGTGAGTGCCATGGCGATGGCTCCCAAGACGAGTGACGGTCAGGGCCTGGTCGAGGCGCAGGCCGGCTAGATTTCCCCGAGAAACCGAAACGAACCCTGGGTTGTGCAATCATTTTTGCGCTCTCCCCCATGGCTCTGCTCCAAGCGCATAAAATCGTAAAGGGAAGGACCCGTGCCGAGTGTCACGATGAGCGAAGCCTGGAAACAGTGGGAGGGAACTGTTGTCGATGGACGCTTCGCTCTCCGCGAGTTTCAGGGTAGCTCTGACCATAGCGCAGTTTTCCTTACCTTCTACGGATCTCCCGCACAGAAAGCCGCCATCAAGTTCATCGACGCGAACCCTGCCAGCGCGCAACTGCAGTTCTCGCGATGGGAGCGCACTGCCCGGCTTTCTCACCCGCACTTGATTCGCCTCTTGCATTGGGGCCGCTGTCAGTTGGGCAATGCTCCCATGCTTTATGTTGTGACCGAGTTTGCGGAAGAGAATCTTTCTCAGATTCTGCCCCACCGGCCGCTCACGACTACCGAGACCGAATACATGCTTCGTTCCGCCCTGGAGGTGCTTGCCTACTTGCACGGAGCCGGGTTCGCCCATGCCCGTCTGAAGCCCTCGAATCTCCTGGCGGTCCGCGATCAGCTTAAAATTTCAGGCGACACGATTTGCGCGGCGGGAGAAAAATGCCTCAGTCCCGGTGAACCTACGGTCTACGATGCCCCGGAAATCGCCACCGCAGGAGCGTCGCCCGCGGGAGATATCTGGTCGCTCGGCATTACGTTGGTTGAGGCCCTGACTCAGAGAGCCGCCCCCGGTGGCGCTATGCGTCAGGGCGACCCGGCGGTTCCTGAGACCCTTCCGGCGCCCTTCCTCGAGATTGCTCGGCAATGCGTTCGTCTCGATCCGCAACGACGGTGGGCCGTGTCGGACATTGCAGCGCGATTACTGCCGCCGCCTGCGCCCGTGCAGAAGCCGCGTATCCGATTCGGATATGTCGGCGCCGCTGTGATCGTTTTGGCGCTCGCTGCGCTGCTCGCAGCACCAAAGTTATTGCGTCGCAACCCGGCGGAAACCCCGGCCCAGCCTCCTGGCCAGTTAAAGAGTCCTGAACCTCCGCCGTCGGATCAGCCCGCGGCAAACGCGCCGGCAACCATGCCGCCGGAAGAAGCGAGCCCGTCCACCCGAGCTGCGAAGAAGATCCCGCCCTCTCCGGCCATTGTGCCGCCACCGGCGCAGCCTATTCCTACACGATCCGACAATGCGCCCGGCGCGGTTGCTGAGAAGGTGATGCCTTCGGTGTCCCACAGATCGCTCAACACCATTACGGGCAAGGTGCGGGTTGCAGTGCGACTCGCGGTTGATAAGTCCGGGCACGTTGAACACGCAACTCTCAGCTCACCAGGGCCTAGCAAATACTTTGCCGATGTTGCTTTATCTGCGGCCCGCCGCTGGACCTTCGAACCTCCACGAGTAGCGGGCGACGCCGTCGCCAGCCAATGGATCGTTCACTTCGCATTTGGAAGAGGAGGAGTGGAGGCGAAACCAGACCAGGTCTCGCCTTGAGCAGCACGTGATTAGGTCTACTTATTTCGAACAAGCTAGGGAGATGTGGTGGAGCGACGGGCGTCCTCGCACGTCCGGCGGGCGGGGACGCCCGCCTCTCCACTTCCGTTACTGCTGCGCTTCGGGCGCTGGCGGCTGACGCTGGGTCTGAATCATTTGTCTGCGCGCCTCGTACAGATTCTGTAATACCTGGTGGGGCGTTTTATCACTTTCGGTATTGATCGCTCGCGCCGCTTCATTCGACGACGGACTCACTTCCGCGCCTCCATTTTCGGAAGTCGCGCTTCCGCCAGCCGTATTCGTGCCTGCAGGCTCGACTGCAGATGCTGTGGGCGTCAGTGTTTCTATCGCTGCCGCGGCGATCCCTGCCTGCTGCGCTTCCAGTGCAGCTTGCTGAGCTTGCTGTTGCTCCAGCATTTCCTGGTATGGCTGCATGATGGCGGCCTGCAACGCCGTGCGCGGATGCGCCATGGCGCGCGTTCCAGAAGCAGTCGTGGCCCCGCCGACGCTCCCCTCGGGGCGATCTGTTTTCGCGGTCAGAATGACGTGCGCGACCGCATTGGGATTTGTTTCCGTTCCCACCATCACGTAATTGAAATGGGAGCCGTTCAAGAGCGCAGTCATCACGTCGCGGGCCGGCGCCGGACCCAGTTGGCTCACTACCCGCTCATTGGCTCCGTCGGGAATATCGATCGAAGCGCCAGTTTTCGCAGAGATCGCACGCAGGATATCGCCCAAAGTCGAGTTCTTGGCGACCACCGACAACTTCCCATCGATATACGTGACCAGCGGCGCAGCCGCCGGTCTTTGCTCCGGCGTTAGCGGGAGTGTTTCTGTAGCTGCTGCCGGAGTGCTGGCCGCAGTCACCTGCACGCCGTCTCCTGTGACGCAGGCGATGGGAGATCCTTGCGCGGGCGCCTGCCCATCCGCAGCACACGGCGTCCCCTGAGCCATGGACAGAATGCTGGTTAGGCAGAGGCAAGCACACAATGCGAGAGATTTCAGGCCCAAATTCATAATTGCCTTTCTGGGAGAGTCCGGCAATCTCTGCGAACGTCGAGGGGGAACGGCGACCTTTGCAGGGTGGGGAGGAAACGATGGTACTACGACCTTCGCTACCGGAGCAACATCAAAACAGCCCTCAGAGGCCCCTTCAGTATGTTGCCAAATCAGCGACAAACCCTGCCCTCCAAGTCACTTACGGCTGAGAGCAAGACGAATGCCAATCGTCTGCCTGCGCGCCCGATGCCCTATTCGTCCGGCGTTTCGGCATCCCTCGGCAGCGGCCCCTCAATTGGTTTCCGCGGAAACGTGCCATCTCGCATGGCCGCGTTGTAGACGAACGTGGCCACGATCACCGCCGCCTGCTTTAGATCATCTGCTTGCAGGCGGTCGTAAACGTCCATGTTTGAGTGATGTGTGCGCGTGTCGTAGTCCAGCGGATCCTGAATGAACTGGAAGCCGGGGATGCCAACCGCATCGAATGACAGGTGATCGGTACCGCCCGTGTTTCGCATGGTCAGAGTCGTCATCCCGAGGTCCTTAAAAGGCTCCATCCAGCCTTCGAAGATCGGCGCCACCGCCGCATTTTCCTGCAGATAAACACCACGCAATTTCCCACTTCCGTTGTCCACATTGAAGTACACAGAAACCTTCGCTTGCTCCGGTTTGACGGTGACCGGGCCGGCTTCCCGCCGTCGAAGAGTCGGCATTCCTTTCATATCGGGAGTGTCCATTGGGGGCCGCGATCCGAAATGCTGCTGCACATAAAATTGTGAGCCCAGAAGTCCCTGTTCCTCGCCCGTCCACAGCCCGATCCGGATGGTCCGCCGAGGTTTAACGCCAACCGCTTTCAGGATACGCATGGCCTCCATCATCACGACCGAGCCCGCGCCATTGTCGGTCGCACCCGTGCCTGAGTGCCACGAGTCCAGATGCGCGCCAACCATCACCACTTCATCTTTTTTGTCGGAGCCCGAGATCTCAGCGATGGTGTTGTACTGCATCGAATCATCATCGTAAAAAGTATTGGCGACGTTAAGCTCCAGCTCGACGTCTTTTTTGTGCTCCAGCAATCGCGCGATGCGGTCCCATTGCTCTAGTGCCACCGTGACCGCCGGAACAGTCGACGTCTCTCCCGTTTTCCACGAACCGCCTGACTGCACGAAAACCGTTCCCCCTCCAAACGAGCCGTAGCCATGATCGACCACCGCCAGCACCTTTTCTTCGGCGAGAAATTTATTCAGTTCCTTCTGGAAGGCAATGCGCTTACGGTATTCACGCACGCGCAGTTCTGCTTTCTCATTCGGGAGCTGATACTGCCCGACATCTGCCAGTTCCTTGTCGCTGAGTCTCTCGAACATCGGCTGCGCAACGGTCTTCACTTCCGGATCAGGACCGAGCAAGGCAATCAGGCTCGCCAGCTTTCCATGGTATTTCTCGAAATCTTTCTTATCGTCGATTTTCACGCGAATGCATTTGCCTTTCATCACTCCGTTTGTGCCCGGAGTCCAGGCTTTGGCGTAGGCAATGAGAGGCGCAACATCCGGCGACAACATCCGCACGCTGACGAAATCATTCGCCCAACCTCTTCCGAACGGCCCCCACGATTCCAAATGCGCATTCACCAAGCCGAAAGACGTCAGCTGATCGCGCGTCCACTCGTTCGCGCGCTTTGCGTTGGGTGATCCCGTCAAGCGCGGCCCGATCCCATCCATCAACCCGCTGGCCAGTTCCATCACCTTGGAATTACGAAAGCCCTCATAGCGGATCCGGCTGACCATCTCCAGATCGACTTTTTCCTGCGACCAACAGGGCAGTATCAGAATTACGTTGAGAACGAGCAAGAGAGAGTACGACGAGACTTTCTTCATTCCACACTCCACTTTCGGTGAAAAAACGAACGATCATACTACGCGAATGCCGATCTTGATTTGGGGTAGCGCCGGCATCTTGCCGGCATGTTTGCCGCGCCAAAACGGCGGGCGAGATGTCTGCCGTGAAGCCGGCGAGACGCCGGCGCTACCCGCCAGAGCACAGGGGATTTTTCTGCCAGGTGCCCCATCCTCACCTCGCGTTCTTTGCGAGGTTAGGGTGGAGATTGTTCTGCGAGTCTCGTTACACAACACTAGCTTTCAGGCACCGGCGGACAACCAGGAAATTCCTTCACGAATGTGTTGCCCATGTATTGCAGATCGTTGATGCCGATCTCGCTACTGTAGAACGCGTCCGTGGTAAGCCGGCGCAGAAACGCGAAGAACTCCACTCCCTGGCTCAAACTCGCGTCCGTCAGCGCGTTCTTGCGGTATGCGATCAGGTCCAGGAACTCTTTCTGTTGAGGCGCGCTGCAAACGAGGTACGGATGAGCGTAGCGGTCCATGCATTGTCCATCCAGCCACATCAGCCCTCCGCCTAGCGCGAGCTGGTAATCCTTGTTCTCGCTGGTAATCAAATCAATGAATTCAGGCGCGCCCGCTTGCACCGCTCCCCCCGACCGTTCATCGGCAGGCAGGATGGCGTCGCAGAGCGCACTCAGCGTCGCATATTGATGAGCGGAGAAGAATTTCGGCCGGTACTTGCCCGCAGCGGAATGAGCTTTCTCCTGCTTCACCATGTGGTGGACCTGCTCGGCCGCCTGCAGCGGGATCAATTGCAACACGGATCCGCCCACTGCTCCCATCGCCAAGGTTCGCAACACATCCCGGCGGCTCACCGAATTTCTGGGCATGACGATCTCTCCTCCGGTCAGGTGTCAGGATAAAGTTTCAAGTTTCGAGTTTCAGGTTTCGAGTTTGGGCGTTTTGGTCTCGAGCCTCAAATCTCGCCCTTACGTTTCGCAGTTTTTGTTTGCCCCGACACCTGAGACCTGACACCTGACACCCAAACAAACGCTCACAAGTTCCCCTTCTTGGCCTCATCCAGCAAGTATTCCGACGCGCGCCACGAGAGTGCCATGATCGTCAGCGTCGGGTTCTTGTCGGGATTCGACACAAAGCTCGCTCCATCCGTGACGAACAGATTCTTCACGTCGTGCGCCTGGCAGTATCCATTCAGTGCAGAACTCTTCGTATCGATCCCCATGCGCGCCGTACCCAATTCGTGAATGATCACTCCGCCATCGGCAATTCCGTGGGGGTTCGGTCCATCCGCGAGTGTCTTGGTGGTGTACGTTCCTCCGGCGGCTTCCACGATCGCGCGAAAGGTTTCCTGCATATCTTTCGCCATCTTGATCTCGTGGTCGCTCCACTTGAAGTGGAAGCGCAGCACCGGAATGCCCCACTGGTCTACCGTGGCCGGATCAATCTCGCAAAAGCTATCCGGGTTCGGAATCATCTCGCCCCGTCCGGAAAAGCCCAGGTATGTCCCGTATTCCTTCCGTAAACGCTGCTTCAGACCCAGGCCATAGCCTTCGCCGATATCGCAGGTTTCGTGAAACATGCGCACGCCCGGCATGTGCCGTCCGCCCCATAACTCGATGTGGTAACCGCGCGGGAAATCGTTCTGGCGATCGAATTTCCACCAGGGAACATACATGTGCATTCCTCCCACACCGTCGTGATTGTGAGGAGGAACCTTCTCCATCTGCGGAAAGTAACCGCCGCCGTCACTGCCCACCGAGTCCGTGAGGTAATGTCCGACCACGCCGGACGAATTTGCCAGTCCATCGGGAAATTGACTCGACTTCGAGTTGAGTAGCAAGCGCGCCGACTCGCACGCGCTCGCCGCCAGCATCACGGCCTTCGCCTCTACCCGCTTTTCCGTGCGGGTCTTTTTGTCGATGTAGGAGACGCCCGTGGCCTTGCCATCCTTCCCCACCAGAACTTCGCGGGCCATTGCATGCGTGATGAGCGTGAATCGTCCGGTATCTTGCGCCGGAGGAATCATGACCTGGCTCGAGCTGAAGTTAGAGGCCGTCTTGCATCCGCGGTCGCATTGCCCACAGTAATGGCACGCGGGACGGCCATTCAGTGCTCGCGTGATCACAGCCAGGCGCGCGGGAATGCACGGAATGCCCAGCTGGTCGCAGTACTTCTTCACCAAAACTTCATTGCATCGTGGCTTGGGTGGCGGTTGAAAGATGCCGTCCGGCGCGCTCGGGAAATTCTCTTTCGTCCCGAACACCCCGATGTAGGATTCGACTTTGTCGTAGTAAGGGGCAAGATCGTCGTAAGTGATCGGCCAATCATCTCCCAAGCCGTCGTGCGACTTAGCCCGGAAATCGACCGGAGCAAAGCGCAACGCGATTCGACCCCAATGGTTGGTGCGTCCGCCCACGATGCGCGAGCGATACCAGCGAAAGGTCGAGCCGGCCGCAGCGGTGTAGGGCTCGCCTTCGATCGTCCACGCTCCCGTAGGTGCGATGAATTCGTTTTCGAGACTGTTGCCCAGCTCCAAAGCATGTCCGCCGACGCCGCCGCCGCGATGAGGCAGTTCGTACGGCCACACGTGCTCTTTGAAGTCTTCACTCGGATCGAGAGCTGGTCCGGCTTCCAGCATTATGACGCTCAGGCCGCCTTCGGTAAGCACCTTCGCCGCAGTCCCACCGGCAGCTCCTGAGCCCACGATGCATACGTCGTAAATCTTCGGTGAGCGACTAACTTGCGCCATGCACACGATCTCCACGCGGTAAAGTGAGCGGAAACTCGCGATTATAGCTCATGAAAGTGGCGCGCTTTTTTGAAGCAGCACATTGCGCTTAGAATGACCCCGTGGCCAATCCCCTCAACGTAGGTCTCATCGGTTTCGGTCTTGCGGGCCGGGTGTTTCACGCGCCCCTGATCCATGCGAATCCAGACTTGCGCCTCACGCACATTGTCCAGCGTCACGGCAATGAAGCCGGGAAGAAATATCCGCAAGCCAAGCTGCTGCACAATGCGGATGAAGTCTTTACGGAAAAGAGCATCGACCTGGTTGTAATTGCCACGCCCAACAGCAGCCATTTCGAACTTGCCGCGAAGGCCCTGCGAGCGGGCAAGCACGTGGTGGTCGACAAACCGTTCACGATCACGTCGGCCGACGCGGACGAGCTCATTGCGTTGTCGCACAAGATGGGACGTGTGCTCAGCGTATTCCAGAATCGCCGATGGGACGGCGATTTCCTGACCGTGCGGCAGATCCTCGATCAGAAGCGTCTGGGACGTCTCGCCGAATACGAGAGCCGCTTCGACCGCTTCCGTCCGGCGCTGAAGCCGGGAGCGTGGCGCGAGGAAGCTATCCCCGGATCCGGGGTGTTGTTCGATCTGGGCGCGCACCTCATCGACCAGGCGATGGTCCTGTTCGGGCGCCCGCAGGCAATCTTCGCGGATCTGCGCTCGCAGCGCGACCAATCGGTTGCAGTGGACAGCTTCGAAGTGCACCTCGCATACCCAGCGCTCAAGGTGACATTGAAGGCCGGATCGTTAGTCTGCGAGCCCAGCCCCCGATTCACGCTTTATGGCACCGAAGGCAGCTACCTGAAGTTGGGCCTCGACCCCCAGGAAGAAGCCCTGAAGCAGGGAGCCTCACCCGCACAACCACACTGGGGCATCGAACCCAAACAGGCCTGGGGCACCCTCACGAATTGCAACGCCAATCTCGCGCGCGAAAAGCATCCGACGCTCGCTGGCTGCTATCCCGAGTACTACAAAAATATCTATGGTGCCATCACTGGAAAAGAAGAACTAGCCGTTAAGCCGGAACAAGCAAGAGAAATCATCCGCCTGATCGAACTGGCAGGACAGAGTGCCCGTGAAAAGCGATGGGTGCCAGTGAACTGAGATGCGAATAAGTTCTGGCCGGAAAGAGAGTCTGCCAACCACCCTCCTTACTTGTCATTCCGACGCCGAATGCGGCGGAGGAATCTTTCTCGCCACAGCTGCGTGCGCCCTCTCAACACTCCGTACACGCGGATGTTGAACCAACACGCCGCTGATGATGCAGAGGTGATACCGCCTCTCGCGAGTCCTGGTGTCCCAGATTCCTCTGCCGCGCTCGGCGTCGGAATGACAAGAACGACGGACCAGACATCCCATGCCAGGAGTTAGAGGCTGCACCTGACACCTGAACCTGCGACCTAAGTCGTCCCCAGCAATTCAGCCCGAACATTCTTCAAAACATACGCGGCCCGTTCCACGCCCACTTCACCCGACAGAATCGGATCTTCGTTCTCAATGCTGAGAATGCCGTCGTAGTCGACGTCCATGTATGCCTGCAGAATCGCCTTCCACTGGCTCGCGCTGTGCCCGTAGCCGACGGCCCGGAACGTCTCCGACGCCTGCGGCAGTTCCTCGGTCGTAAACGCAAAGTTCAACACGCCGAATCGATCCTTGTTTTCTGGAAAGAACACCGTGTCCTTCATGTGCGCATGAAACAACGCTCCGTTCTTTCCCAGCAGATGGATGACCTCGACCGGATCGCATCCTTGCCAGAAGAGGTGACTCAAGTCGCAGTTCGCGCCGATTTCCTCACCCACTGCCTCGCGCAACTGCAGGAGGGTCTTCGGGTTGTACACCACGAAGTTCGGGTGCATCTCAAAAGCCAGTTTCTTGATGCCATGCTCGCGGGCAAACTTGGCCGCTCCTTTCCAGTAGGGAACGACCCTCTCCTTCCATTGCCAATCGATCATCTCGCGGTACTCGGGCGGCCAGCGGTACGTCACCCAGTTGGGCATGGTGTCGGAGGGCGATCCCCCAGGACAACCCGAGAATCCGACAATGACGGGCACCTCCATGCGTTCTGCCAGCAGAACTGTGTTGCGGAACGATTCGACATCTTTCGCCGCATGTTTCGGATCCGGATGAATCGGATTTCCATGACAGCTGAAAGTCGCGACGCGAAGGTTGTGGTCTTCGAACTTCTTCTTCCAGGCCTTGGCTTTTGCCGGATCCGCGAGCAGTTCGGCCACCGGACAATGGTTGGTCCCAGGGTAGCCGCCA
>Ga0209806_1001419_pt1 | contig 15794 bp, 10 predicted proteins | sample GraSoiAngelo_152_FD_186166 | JGI IMG/M metagenome (GOLD analysis project Ga0209806, IMG submission 186166) | Grasslands soil microbial communities from the Angelo Coastal Reserve, California, USA - 14_1009_12_30cm (SPAdes) (version 2) | ecosystem: Environmental > Terrestrial > Soil > Grasslands ... | reverse complement strand
GCCGAACCGCCGGATCCGCTCGGCGGGCAGGTCGGTCCCGGTGGTCCAGATCTCGAAACTGACGTCGTCCTGGTTGTGGATGCCGGCCCAGAGCCGGTCCTTGGGGAGCCCAAACACGTCCGTCATCAGCTCCCATGCGTAGGGAATCGCCTTCTCTTTGAAGTAGTCACCAAACGAGAAGTTGCCGAGCATCTCCAGAAAGGTGAGATGGTGACCGTCGTGTCCGACCACTTCGATGTCGACCGTGCGAAAGCATTTCTGGACCGTGGCCACACGCAGGTGTGGCGGCTTTACCTGGCCAAGAAAATACGGCTTGAAGGGGACCATCCCGGCGCTCGTGAACAGCAGGGTGGGGTCACCGAACGGGATCAGGGAGGAGCTCGGCAGCACCTTGTGGTCCCGCTCTGCGAAATAGTTGAGAAAACGTTGGCGGATCTCGGCGCTATTCATGCTGGGCGCCTGCGGGCGCGTTTCCTGAATTGTAATCGAGTTCAGGAGACGGGCAATTCGCGTTTGAGGTGCTCGACCGCAGCCCGCTGCAGGCGCGATACGTGCATCTGCGAGATCCCCAGCCGCTTGGCCACCTCGGCCTGAGGCAGCTCGTCGACGAAGCGCAGGTACATGATCCGGCGCTCGCGCGGGGTAAGGTGGCGCATCGCCTGGTCGAGCAGGTCCTGTAGCTCGATCTTGTCGAGGTTCTCGTCCTCACGTCCCAGCCGCTCCGTGAGCTGCAGCCCGTCCTCTTCCTTGGCGGGGCCGGTTGATTCGAACGAGATTGTGTGCTGCGCCGGGCTCGCCTCCATGGCAGCCAGCACGTCCTCCGGCTCCAGCTCCAGCTCCTTGGCGATCTCGTTGACCGACGGCTGACGCCCGAGGCGTGCCTGGAGACGTTGCTGGGCGAGGTCGGCTCGCTGCATGGTTTCCTGCAGCCGGCGAGGCACCTTGACGGCCCAGCTCTTGTCGCGAAAGTAACGTTTGATCTCACCCACGATGGTGGGGGTGGCGAAGGTGGAGAATTCGAGTCCGCGCTGCGGCTCGAACCGCTCGATCGCCTGGAGCAGGCCGATATAACCGACCTGGACGATGTCCTCCAGCGGCTCTCCCCGGTTGGCGAACTTCTTGGCGAGAAAGACCACAAGATTGTTGAAGAGCTCCACCAGCTGCTGGCGGACCTGTGGATCCTTGGTCTTCTGGTACTTGAGAAAGAGCCGGCGCACGACGTCGCGGTTGGGTCGGACGGTGGACTGCGTCGAAGACCCGCGCTCTACTCGATCAGGTATTTGACCATCCTCATCCGCATGCTGCCCGTCTGGTTATCCACTTGATAGCGCAGCTCGTCGACGAACAGCCGGATCATATTCAATCCGATGGTGTCATAGTCGTACTCGGTCTGGCGGCGCGCCCGCCGGACAGTCTGCTGCTCGAGGTCCCGGGGAGGGATGCTCCGCACCTCCACCTCCAAACGGCGAGGCTGGCCTTTGAAAAGCAGCTTCAGCTGGCCGTTGCCATTGCCCCACTGCTCGGTCGCGGTGTGGCATGCGTTCTCGCACGCCTGGGTGATAGCGATATTGAGGTCATCGATCTCGTGTAGAGAGAACCCGACCACCAGGCCCAGGGAGGCCGCGGTCCGCTTGGCCACCAGGATGTACTCCGGGATGGCGGGAATCTTCAGCTCGGTGATGTAGGCGCCCGCCACCGGATGCGAGGAGGTCGCGCCGGCAGGACGGCGGCTCTCTTTCATGACTGTTCCTCCTTTCGACCAGCACGCGCCCGCCGGCCCCAGGACGAGAGCCCGTCCAGGCGATCCCGAACGCGGTCGCGCCAGCCGGTGATGGTGGCTCCGGTGGCCGTCATGGCTCGATCGGCTGCTGTGAACTTGTCGTTGACGCTGGTCACCATGTCATCGATCTGCTCGAGACTGTGGCGGACCTCCGGCAGCGCTCGCCTGGCCTCCTCCAGGGCGACGTCGAGGATGGCCTCGATGGTGCGCAGGCTGCGGGTGAGGTTGATGAGGATGAAGCAGAGGAAGAGGCTGAGAAGAAGGAAGCCGATTCCGACCAGCAGGACTCCCCATTGCCAGAGCGTTGTCTATCACCTTCCTGGGTGCCGCCAGATTCCCCGCGCTTGGAGTGAGCCGGATTATAGCGTCGACACACACGTTCTACCGTGATCGCCGCCCGCCTAAACCAGGCTGGCGGGGCGGGGGCTCCTCATCCCTGCCGGCCCAGCGAGTGGCGGCCAGCTGGAGCCCGGCCAGCAGGACCAGGTCCACCGCCGGATGGAGGTCACCCAGGGCCAGCCGGCTGCCCAGGATCACGGTCGCACCCAGTTCGCCCAGGCCGAAGGCGACAGCGCTCAGGGCGAGCCGGAACAGGTAGTTGGGCCGCCGCGGCCAGACCACGTAGGCCACCTGCGTGGACAGCAATATAAGAAGGATGGCGAGCAGGAAGGCAGGGGGAACGGCCGGGAACACGTCGCGGCCACTCTAGCAACAAAAAAGAGGTCCGGCGATCCGCCGGACCTCTGAATCGATCGGTTTGTGTAGCTAGTCGGCCTGCGCCTTGCCGTGAGCCAGGCGCTTGCCCTTCTGCGGCGCAGCAGTCGCAGCGCTCTTGTTCGAAGCGGTCTCACCGCCGCCGGTCGTGAACTTGGGCGCATTCGAGTGCCCCACGTTCTGGCGATGGTCGACCGACTCGGTGTTGCCGGAGTTGCCCGGGTAGGTGATGGTCGTGTAGTCGACCGTCAGGCCGGAGACCAGCAGATGGACTGACATGTCATCGTTTACGCGGTTCACGCCGACACCGGTCAGGGTCTTGGTCGTGTTCGCGCTGTCCACAGTGATGGCGAGCTGGTCCAGGACCGCGCTGCCACCGCCCATCCAGCCCTGTGCGTAGCCAGACCAGGCGTTCTTAGAGTCGGTGCTGCTCGCGGTGCCAACCACGATGCTGCCGGCGCCGATCCGCCACTCGCGGAGGTTGCCACCGATAGTCAGGTTGACGGTCTGCGTGCTGCCGTCACTGAAGGTAAGCGTCACCTGGCCCGCTGTGCGGGTGGCATACCAGTAGTAGGTGAACGAGCTGTTCACCAGCAGATAGACATGCTTGGGGTTCTTGTACGAGGTGGCGAACGTAGCTGACGTACCGTTGGCGAGATACACGAAGTTCCCGCTGCTCAGGTCAAACGGGACCGTTGTGTTCGGCAGCACGGGGCCTGCCGGCGGGTTGGAATAGAAGGACGCCAGGGCCGTGTTCGCCTGCGCGGCCAGGCTGACGGTACCGGTGTCCGCCGATACGAGTGTGCTGAGACCGATCAATAGACCAGACGCGAGAATAAGTCCTTTTGCGGGTTTGGACAGGAGTCCGGCGTTCATGCCGACTACTCTAAATTGCGTACCTTACGCGGTCGGTGGCGCGCGGCTGGCAGTCAGTAACGGGGGCGAATAGTCGGGGTCACAGTCCTGCCTGACCTTATGAGAAGCCTTGCGACGTCGGCCCCGACCACAAAAGATTCGCGCTCCAGGCGGTTATGACGGACGTGTTTCGGTCCGCCTCCGAATCTCCAGGCCGAGCTCGCGCAGCTGGCTCGGGTCGATCGGCGCAGGCGCGCCCGTCATAGGCTCCTCGGCCTGCTGGTTCTTTGGAAATGCAATCACTTCCCGGATGCTTTCCTCGGCGGCCGCCAGCATCACCACACGATCCACCCCAAAGGCGAAACCGCCGTGGGGGGGCGCACCGTATTCGAAGGCTTCGAGGAGGAAACCGAAGCGTCGCTGAGCCTCGTCCGGCGTCAGCCCGATTCCCTGGAAGACGCGCTGCTGCATGGCGGCGTCGTGGATCCGAATGCTTCCCGAGCCTAATTCGGTGCCGTTCAACACCAGGTCGTACGCCCGGGCCCGAACCCGCAGCGGTTCTTTTTCCAGCAAGGCCAGGTCTTCGGGATTCGGCGAGGTGAATGGGTGGTGGGCCGGGGTGACGTCGCCGGTCTCCTTGCTGCGCTCGAAGAGCGGAAAGTCGGTGACCCAGACGAACTCGGTCGCCCCCGCCGCTATCAGTCCCAGGCGGCGGGCTGCATCCCGGCGGACCTGACCCAGGGCCGGGGCGGCAATGTCGGGTCGGTCGGCAACCGCCACCACCAGGTCGCCAGCCTGCGCACCGGTGCCGGCCTGCAGGGCATCATGCTCGACCGGGGTGAAGAATTTCGCGATCGGTGATTGCCAGCCGTCGCCGGTGCGCTGCCACCAGGCGAGGCCTTTGGCGCCCTCTGCCCTGGCAACCTCGGTCAGGGCATCGATTTCCTTGCCGGCGATCCCGGCCCCGCCGGGAACCCGGATTCCCCGGACACAACCTCCCTGGTCGATCACTTGACGAAAGATCTTGAAGCCGGTCTTGCTGAAGATCTCGGTCAGGTCGGCGATCTCGAGGCCATAGCGCAGGTCCGGCTTATCCAGGCCGTATTTCGCGATCGCCTCGGCGTGCGTGATCCGTCGAATCGGAACCTGGATCCGAGACTCCAGGACTTTTTCCCATACGTGCCCGAAGCAGCGCCCGATCACGTCCAGGACGTCGTCTTCCGAGACGAAGGACATCTCGAGGTCGAGCTGGGTGAATTCGGGCTGGCGATCCGCGCGAAGGTCCTCGTCCCGATAGCAGCGGGCTATCTGAAAATAGCGGTCCAGGCCCGCCACCATCAGTAGCTGCTTGTAAAGCTGAGGAGACTGGGCCAGGGCGTAGAAGTATCCTGCCCGCAAACGGCTGGGCACCAGGTAGTCGCGGGCGCCTTCCGGCGTGCTGCGGATCATCACCGGAGTCTCGATCTCGGTGAATCCCTCCCGGTCGAGAAAGTCCCGGACTGCCTTGACCATCCGATGGCGCAAGTGAAGGTGGCGTGCCATGCTCGGGCGGCGCAGGTCCAGGTAGCGGTAGCGCAGGCGAAGCTGCTCGTCGACCTGACTGTCTTCGTTGATGGCGAAAGGAGGCGTCTTGGCCCGGCTCAGGATCTCGACGCTGGCGGCCTCGACCTCGATCTCGCCGGTCAAGAGGTCGCGGTTCTCAGCCCCCGATGGACGTCGCCTGACGACCCCGGTTACTCGAAGGACGTACTCCAGCCGCAACGAGCCGGCGGCTGCGTACGGCTCGGCGTTGGCCGGCGCAAAGGTCACCTGCACCAGCCCGCTGCGGTCCCGGAGGTCGATGAAGATCAGGCCGCCATGATCCCGGCGCCGGTGCACCCAGCCATAGAGGTCGACGGTCTCCCCCACCTGGGCGGCGCGCAGGCTGCCACAGGGGCTGCGCCGGGTCAGGCTCACACCCGCCCGTCCAGTCTCTTGCCGACCGCCGCGGGCAGCTCTCCGTAGCCGACGCTGACCTGCTCCTTGTCCCGCATGTCGCGAAGGATGGCCTGGCCATGGGCGCGCTCCTCCGGTCCGACGATCAGCGCCAGCCTGGCTCCCCGCCGGTCGGCTTTGCGCAGCTTGGCGTCGAGCCTGGCTTCGCCGGCGTCGACGATGACTCCAAAACCATGCCCTCGCAGGGTAGAGGCCAGCTCGATTACCTGGCCGCGGTCCTCGGCACTGACCGTTACCGCATAGACATCCAGGCCGTCGGACTCCCCCGGCCGCTCCTGCTTGAGGATGACCGCGGTCCGGTCGAGGCCAATCGCGAACCCCATGCCCGGGGTGGAGCGAAATCCCAGCTCGGCCGCCAGGCCATCGTAGCGTCCGCCTCCCACGAGCGCGTTCTGGGCGCCGCCCAGGCTCTCGTGCCAGCCCTCGAACACGGTGCGTGTGTAATAGTCGAGCCCGCGCACCAGCGTCGGATTCAAGGCGAAGGGAATGTCCAGGGCGCGCAGGCCGGCCTTGACGGCTTCAAAGGCCGCCGCGCAGGCGGCATCGAGGTGATCCACTATCCGGGGGGCGTCGGCCTTGAAGCGTTGGTCGGCGGGCACATTGCAGTCCAGCATCCGCAGCGGGTTTCGCTCGAAGCGGACCTGGTCATCCGCACAGAGCTGCGGGAGCAGCGGTCGGTAGTAGTCGCGGAGCAGCTCGCGGTAGGCTGGCCTGCAGACCTCGTCACCGATGCTGTTCACCTGCAGGCCGATCCCGCTGAGACCGAGCTCTTTGAACCACGACCAGGCGAGCTGGATCGCCTCCACGTCGAGGCCCGGGTCGTCATCGCCGATCACCTCGACGCCGAGCTGATGCAGCTGCCGGAACCGACCCGCCTGGGGGCGGCCGTACCGGAAATACGGGCCGATGTAGAAAAGCCGCACGGGCTGCGGCTCCTCGGTCAGCCCGCCCTCAAAGTACGCCCGGACGATGGGGGCCGTGCCCTCGGGGCGCAGGGTGAGGGAGCGTTCTCCGCGGTCTGTAAATGTGTACATCTCCTTGAGAACGATGTCGCTCGCATCGCCGGCGCTGCGACTGAAGAGCTCGGTGGCTTCGAAGATCGGCGTATCGATCTTGCGGTACCCATAGCGGACAGCCAGTCGCTCGGCCGCCTGCTGCATCAACCGCCAGTAGGGTTGATCAGCAGGCAGGATGTCTTGCGTCCCGCGCGGACGCTGCAGCGGCGTGCGCGCCATGGATGGGAAGGATACGGGAACGCGCGTGCCGCCCGGCAATGGTTACGTCAGCTGGCGAGCTGGCCCGACGCCGGCAGTCCCTCGTCGCTGCGTGCCACCCGGTTGCGCCCGGTGCGCTTGGCCACGTAGAGCGCCTGGTCCGCCGCCTGCACCAGCGCCTCCCGGGTGTCGCCGTCCCTGGGGAAAGTGGCGATGCCAAGGCTGAGCGAGAGATGCGAGACCAGGTGACCCTCGAACACGAGCGGTTGGGAGGCCACCGCGCTTCGGATCCGCTCGGCCACGATCGCCGCCGCGCGCATGTCGGCTCCGCGCAGGACGAGCACGAATTCATCGCCGCCATACCGCGCGACCAGGTCCTTGGGCCGGACCGCGGGGACGAGGACCTGCTGGGTCAGATACCGAAGCACGGCGTCGCCGGTCGGATGGCCGACCGTGTCGTTGATCTGCTTGAAGTGGTCGACGTCACACATGACCAGCGCCAGCGATTCGCGTGTCTTACGCGCCCGCTGCAGCTCGCGGTCGAGCCGAGACTCAAACTCCCGGTGATTCGCCACGCCGGTCATGGTGTCGGTCATGGCGAGGTGTTTGGTCTCCTCGTATGCCGCCGCGTTCTCGATGGCGATCACCACCTGGTTGGCCAGGGTCTGCAGAACCCGCAGCTCGCTTCGCTCCAGCTGTCGGGGAGTGCGCATATGGACCACCAGGACGCCCGCGATCTCGCCGTCGAGGGTCATCGGGACCCCGAGGGCCCGCTCCAGTCCGATCCGTCGCGACGCACCCAGGGGGGTGGCCTGGTCGGCCGTGATGTCGAGCTCGAAGACCTGCTCCGGGCGCTCCACGCCGGCGGCGACCGCGGCGCCGCTGGCCCGCACGCCGGCCAGCTCCCGCCGGGTGGCGCAGCCGACGTAGACATCGGAGAACTGCTGGCGCCAGGCCCGGTTGCGCAGGTGTATGGACGCGTAAGGCATTTCGAGGATGTCCGCGGTGGCGTGCGCGACGGCACGCAGCAGGCTGTCCGTGCCGACGGTGACCGTGGTCAGCGCTTGCGAGATCTTCTCCAGGGCAACGATTGCCTGGTCCAGGCGATGAGCCTGCAGCTCGGTCTTCCTCCGAAGGTCCGCGTTCTCGAGCATCAGGGCCATCTCGGTGGCGATCGTTTGCAGGACCTCGATGTCCTGTTGAGGCAGCGAATACGCCGGGCCAACCCCCACCAGGAGGTATCCGGCATTGCGCCCGCTGCGGATCAGCGGAACCACCAGGACCCGGCGTGCGCCGGCCAGCTCCGCGAAGAGCCGGATGGCGCGCCGGCGATCCTCTGCAGTGTTTTCGACCGTCTCGATGGTTGCGCCGGCCTCGTTCGAGAAACCGTCCGCCATCTTCGGTCCGCTGAGCCGGGACAGCTGCCCGGTGTGTTCAACCTTCAGGCCGACGATGGCACGCAGGTCGAGGGCATGTAGCTCGCCGGCACGCGACAGGAGGAGGGCGGTCTCGATGCCAAGCGATTTCAGGCTGACACTCAGGATGGCTTCGGCCATGGCGCCCGGCTCGCTTTCCTTGCCGAACCCCTGGCTGGTCTGTGTCAGAGCGGCCAGCCGGCTCATCTGGTCGTTGAGGGCGCGGGTCCGGTCCTGGAGGTCGTGGGTCATGGTGTTGAAGGCGGATGCGAGCTCGCCCAGCTCGTCGCGCCGGCGAACCGTCAGCCGGCGGCTCAGCTCTCCGCGAGCGACCGCCTGGGTGCCGGCGACCAGGTCCTCGATCGGACGGGTCAGGCGGAGTGCCAGGACGTAGCCGATCATAAGCAGGAGCAGGACAACGGCCGCAAACAACACGGTCATCTGGACCGCCGAGCGAAGGCCGGCAGCGACCACGGCGTCGCGAGAGAGGGCGACCGCCAGATAGCCTTGCGGTTGCTGGCGCAGGTAGAAATGCGTGAACTGGAACTCATAGGGCTGGCCCTTTACGTCCAGGGTCCGGCGGGCCGCGCGGCCCGGCGACGCCAGGTCGAGGTAGGACGCACTCTGTGGGTCCATGGCTCCGGCCGGAACCCCGGCAAGGGTGCTACCCAGGAGCCGCCGATCGGTGTCGAGCAGTGCGACATCGGATTGACCGGCCGCGCGCATTTCACCGAGCACAGCCGGCAGCGGCGTGGCAAGCAGCACGCCCCCGGTGACGCGGTCGTTGAAGATGATCGGCCCGGCGGTGGCCAGACGGATGGGGGCGCTGTCGATGTAGCCGATGAACTTGTCGCCCAGAGCGTCGAACGATCCGAGTAGCACCGGGCGAACCACGGGCTCGGCCGAGACATCGTTCCCACTCGCAAACACGAGGCCGCCAGGGTTCCTGGCATCCGGCTGGTCGATTTCGAGGATGGTGCGCCCAGACGAATCGAAGACCTTGATGCTCCCGAGCCGGTTGTTGATCTCGAGCGGCACCAGCAGCTTGCGCAGGGCCGCGGCGTCGTGATTTTTGACCGCCAGGTCGACTCCCTCCGTGTTGGCGATCAGGCGGACGGCGGCGACCTGCCGGCCCTGCACCTTGACCGCAGCGTCGAGCGCGGCATCCTGTGCCTGGACAAGCTGGTCGGCGATCCGGTGTTCGAGGGAGCTGGCCACCAGGCTGGTGGTGAGGTAAGTGCCGACAACTCCCAGGATCAGCATCAGGAGCAGAAAGGGCAGGATGATCTGGGTCCGGATCCTGAGCGCAGGGATGACCAGGCGCCGGCGCCCGTCCCGGTTCTTCTTACCCACGGCACGTCCACGACTGGGCTTGAACGCTGTACGCGGGGTATACGAATACGAGCTGCTCCGAGCCCGAGTGCTGGGGCGTCCACTGGTCGCTCACCACCGCGTGCGGTCTGTAGTCGCCGGCCGCGATCACGATCGGGGGTTCCGGCTGGATGGTTGTCTTCTGGCCGTCCGTGCGGACCCAGCCGTAGTACACGGTACCGCCGGCGCCGTTCGTGATAAAGCCTCCGGTGGCGGTGACCTGGCCGTTCGAGCAGGGGGCACCACCGCCGTTGGGACGCTTGCTCACGTTCTCCTGCGCGAAGACGATCCTGAACGGGCCCGGCGTCGGCGTTGGAGTGGGGGTGGGCGTGGGCGTTGGGCTGGGCGTGGGCGTTGGGCTGGGCGTGGGGGTTGGGCTCGGGCTCGGTGAGGGGGTTGGAGTGGGCGTGGGTGTTGGTGTGGGTGTTGGGGCCGGCGTGGGGGTCGGAGTCGGGGACGCCGACGGTCTGGGGGTTGGAGTCGGGCGTGGGGTAGGCGTGGGAGGGATCACCGGACGGGTGCTCGGAGCGACGCTCTGATTGGGTGGCGTGACCACGGTGAGAATCGGTGGAATAACGAGGATGTCGGACTGGCCTGTTGAATTGAAGAGGTTGTTGTCCCGCATGGCTTCCTCGGCCACCTGCGGGCTCAGCGGCTTGGTCCGGGCCCCCGAATCCAGGCCGAAGTCGGGGCCCAGGCTGGGAACCTGAACCCAGGCCAGGCCGTCGTTCGGCCGCAAGGCGGCCAGGGCCACCGCTCCGAAGAGCACGACGACGCCAACGCCAAGCCCCGTGAAGCCGGCGAGCGTGCGGCGTCCTTTCCGATTGGCACCCATCATTCGCGCGTCGTCGCGCACTACCGATGCTAGGGAGGCGAACTTACGGCGGCCGTTTCACCCAGCGCCGAGCCCGTCGCTGCCGTAACGATTTGGTGACAACCCGCCCGGGGCGTCGGCCCGCCGGCCTTTTGAGGCGTTCGACGGTCGCGAGGCCTAGCTCGCGGCCAGGTTACCTTCGCGCGCGACCGTGTGCACGTCCTTGACGGTCTCGAGTCGCTCCATCAGGCGGCTGAGCTGGGTCAGGCTGCTGATCTCCACCGTGGTCGAGATCACCGCCGTCTTGTCGTCGTAGACCTGGACCTCGGCACCGGTCAGGTTGATCTTGTTTTCCGCGATCACGGTGGCAATGTCACGCAGCAGCCCGGTCCGGTCCCAGGCCTCGATCTTGATAGCGACCGGGTAGAGCTGCCGGCCGCCGGTGTCCCAGTCGACCTCGACCAGACGCTCCTGGTTGAGCACGTTCATCACGTTTTTGCAGGTGGCCCGGTGGACGGTGATCCCCTTGCCCCGAGTGATGTATCCCTTGATCGGGTCCCCGGGAACGGGCTTGCAGCATTGGGCGATCTGGGTCAGGACACCTCGCTCGCCTTTGACCCGGATCTCGCCAGTCGGCTTGAACTGGGGCACCATCGGGATGAGCGGGAACTCGCCGTTGCCGTCCGGCTGGCTGGCCGCCACATCCTTGAGCAGCACCGCGTGGGCGCTGACGTCACCGTATCCGATCGCGGCGAAGAAATCGTTGAGGTCGCCGAAGTGAAACTCCTGGGCCAGCTCGAGCACGCGAGCGTCGCCAATCGACGCAAGCGACCGCTGCTCAATCCGGCGAAACTCTTTGTCGAGGAGCTCTTTACCCTTGGCGACATTCTCCTCTCGACGTTCCTTCTTGAACCAGGCGCGGATCTTTTGGGAGGCTCCGGCGGTCTTGACGAAACTGAGCCAGTCACGGCTGGGGCCATGCGGCCCCTTGGAAGTCAGGACCTCAACGATGTCACCGTTCTCAAGCGGATAGTCGAGCGGCACCATCCGGCTGTTGGCCTTGGCCCCGATGCAGCGGTGCCCGACCTCGGTATGGATCCGGTAAGCGAAGTCGACCGCGGTCGCACCACTCGGCAGGGCGAGTACATCACCCTTGGGGGTGAAGACGAAGACCTCGTCGCGAAACACGTCGACCTTGACCGCATCCACGAACTTCTCGGCGTCGAGCACCTCTTTCTGCCAGTCCATCAACTGGCGGAGCCAGGCGAAGCGCTGGTCCATCTTGCGCTCTTCTTTGGAGCCCTCTTTGTAAGCCCAGTGCGCGGCCACGCCCCACTCCGCGGTCTTGTGCATCTCGTGGGTTCGGATCTGGATCTCCATCGGCTCCCCGGAGTGGCTGACGACGGTGGTATGCAGGGACTGGTAGCCGTTCGACTTCGGCATGGCGATGTAGTCCTTGAAGCGACCGGGGATCGGCTTCCAGAGCGAATGGATCACGCCCAGGGCGCCGTAGCAGTCCTTGATCGAGTCGGTCAGCACCCGGATCGCGGAGAGGTCGTAGATCTCGTCGAAATCCTTGCCGAGCGCGAGCTTCTGGGCGATGCTGTACACGTGCTTGGGCCGGCCGCTGGTGTCGGCTTTGATGCCGACGGCTGAAAGCTCTCGCTCCAGGATCTCCTTGATGTCGTTGACGTAGGTTTCGCGCTCCTTGCGCTTGCGCGCGATCCGCTTGACGATGTCGTGGTACTCGTCCGGATGCAGCTGGGAGAAGGAGAGGTCCTCCAGCTCCCATTTGATGTTCCACATCCCGAGCCGGTGGGCGAGCGGCGCATAGATGTCGAGCGTCTCCTGGGCCATGGCTCGTCGCCTGTTCTCTGGAAGGAAGTCCACCGTGCGCATGTTGTGCAGCCGGTCGGCGAGTTTCATCAGCACTACCCGGACGTCCTCGGCCATGGCGACCAGCATCTTGCGGACGTTCTCCGCCTGTGCCTGCTCCTGGCTGTGGAAGGAGATCTTCTCCAGCTTGGTCACGCCGGCCACGAGCTTGCCGACAGTGGGGCCAAAGCTCTGCTCGAGGTCCGTGACTGTCAGGTGGGTGTCCTCCACGGTGTCGTGGAGGATGGCGGCGGCCAGCGTGTCCCGGTCCAGCTGGAGGTCGGCGAGGATCCCCGCCACGCTGAGCGGATGCTCGATGAATTTCTCGCCCGACAGCCGGTTCTGGTCGTGGTGGGCACTGGCGGCCGTGTCGTAGGCGCGCGACAGGACCTCAACGTCCTGCGGCGGTAAGTAGCTGAGCTTGGTCAGCAGATCCGCGAATTGCATTGTGCCCTTTGTGGAATTATCCCCGAAGTCCTGGAAACCCAACCGGCGCAGTCGCGCGGGTAGGGACGCCGGGCAGGCTGCCGCCTAGTAGGCCTTGGCCCAGATCACCTCGGTGGCGGCCGGCTTGCCGCAGACGGCGCAGGCTGCCGCGGGTGCCACAGACCCGGTCGGGATTACGCGCGTCGTGGCACCTGTCAGCTCCTTCACCTTGAGCTCGTCCTCGGCGCTACCGCACCAGGGGGTGAGGACGAACCCACTGCCACGCTGGAAGTGCTCGACCATCGCCGGCAGTGAGTCCAGCCGGACGGTGTTGGTCGTTCGGAACTCCATGGCGCGGGCAAACATCGCGTCCTGGATCTGCTTGAGCATGGCCGGGATCCTGACGCCCAGATCGCGAAGTCCGATCGCCTCCTTGGCCCGGTCGTACCGCCGGACCACGGTCACTTCGTTGCGGGCCAGGTCGCGGGGCCCGACCTCGATCCGGATGGGGACTCCTTTCAGCTCCCACTCGCTGAACTTGAAACCGGGTCGCTGGTCACGCCAGTCCTGCTTGAGTCGAATCTCGGAGAGATCCTCCAGGACGGGCGCCAGTGCGGCAGCGATCTGCGAACGCTCGGCTTCACTGCGAAAAATGGGCACGATCACCACCTGGATGGGCGCCACCATGGGCGGCATCTGGATCCCGGACTCGTCGCCATGGACCATGATCAGCGCCCCCACGATCCGTGTCGACATTCCCCAGCTGGTCGAGTGCGGATATTGCTTCTCGTTGTTCCGACCGGTGAAAGTCAGGTCATAGGCCCGGGTGAAGTTCTCGCCGAAGTAGTGTGAGGTGGCGGCCTGCAGGGCCTTCCCATCCTTCATCAGTGCCTCGATGGCGGTTGAATATTGCGCGCCCGCGAATTTCTCGATCTCGGACTTGCGGCCCGGGATCACCGGGATGGCGCACCATTCCTCGGCAATCTGCCGGTAGCACTCGAGCATGGTGTAGACCTCTTTTTCCGCCTCCTCCGAGGTCTCGTGGAAGGTGTGGCCCTCCTGCCAGAGGAACTCCATGGTGCGAAGAAAGAGCCGAGTCCGTAGCTCCCAGCGAAAGACGTTATTCCACTGGTTTGTCAGCACGGGCAGGTCCCGGTAGGACTGGACGTAATCGCGCAGGGTGGTGGCGAGCAGGGTTTCGGAGGTGGGACGCAGCACCAGGGGCTCCTCGAGCTCCTTCCCACCCCCGCGGGTCACCAGGGCGAACTCCGGGGCAAAACCCTCCACGTGCTCGGCTTCCTTCTGCAGGAAACTGAGCGGGATCAACATCGGGAAATACCAGTTCTCGTGCCCGGTCTTCTTGATCAGGGCATCGAGTGCATTGCGGATGTTTTCCCAGAGCGCGAAACCGTATGGGCGGATGACCATGCAGCCGCGCACCGCTGAGTAGTCGGCCAGCTCGGCCTTGCGGACCACGTCGTTGTACCAGCCCGGGAAATCCTGCGACTGCTTGCGGATCTCCTTGACAAAACCCTTTTCGGGTTGCTCTTCCTCGACAGCCATGTGGCTGTCGAGTATACGGACTGCTAACTAGCTGGCGAGCTTTTGCTCGTCTTCGCGGGCGATCGCGTCGAGCTCGCGCAGTAGCGCCGGCACGAGCTCTTTCTCGGGGAAAGTGCCGACGATCTTCCCGTGCTTGAAAAGGATGCCCTTGCCTTTGCCGCCCGCGATCCCGATGTCGGCGTGCTGACCCTCGCCCGGGCCATTGACCACGCAGCCCATCACCGACACGTTGATGGGTCTCTTGATCTTCTTGAGAGCCTGCTCGACCTCGGCCACCATGGGCAGCATGTCGATCTCGAGACGTCCGCACATGGGGCAAGCGATCAGGTTCGGGCCGGTCTGCGTCTCCGAGAGGGCATTGACGATCCCGTAGCCAACCTCGACCTCTTCCACGGAATCCCCCGCCAGCGAGACCCGGATGGTGTCCCCGATCCCCTCTTCGAGCAGGATGCCGATGCCGACCGCGCTCTTGACCGAACCCGTGCGTGGGGGACCGGATTCGGTGACCCCCAGGTGGAGCGGGTAGTAGATCTTATCGGCGATGGCGCGGTTCGCCGCAATCATCGTCGGCGGGTCCGACGCCTTCATCGACACCTTGATCTGGTTGAATTCGAGGGCTTCGAGGATGGCGATGTGGCCCAGGGCCGCCCGCACCATGGCGTCGACGACCTCCTCGGTGGGTGGGCGTCTCCCCTCCCCTTCCTTACCGCGACCGGGAAGCGAACCCGCATTCACCCCGATCCGGATCGGAATGTCGCGTTCCTTGGCCCGCCGTGTGATCTCCTTCACCTTGTCGGGATCCCGGATGTTCCCGGGGTTGAGCCGGAGACCGTCCACCCCGGCGTCCATCGCCAGCAGCGCCAGCGGATAGTCGTAGTGGATGTCGGCGATGATGGGCAGAGGCGAACCCTTCTTGATTTCGATCATGGCCTCCGCCGCCTCCCGGGTAGGGACGGCGACCCGGACGATCTTGCAATCGACGTCCTTCAGTCGGGCGATCTCATTGAGCGTCGCCTTGACGTCGCGCGTATCCGCCTTGGTCATGGACTGGACCACGACCGGGGCCGCCCCGCCCACGATCACGTCGCCCACGCGCACCGGCTGACACTTTCGCCTTGGCTTCATCTAGCGCAACACATCGTTATATGTCACAAGTCCGATCAATCCAAACAGGATGGCGAGACCCACGTAGTGGACCATTTGCTCGCGGGCCGGGTCGACCGGACGGCCGCGAATGGCCTCGATCACCAGGAATGCCGCCCGCCCACCGTCCAGCGCCGGGAAGGGCAGGATGTTGACCAGGCCCAGGCTGAGACTGAGGAACCCGATGAACGGGATCAGATTCAGGCCGCCGCCCTGGGCCACCTGGGCAGTGGTCTTGACGATACCCACCGGCCCTTCGATCCCCTTCGGACCGAGGAGGCCGCCCAGCCGCTTGTCGGTGGCCAGCTGGTAGATGCCGCCGAAGATACCGGCGATGGTATCGCCCGTCCGCTGGATGGAGAGGCCGGCCGCCTGAAGCGGACCGTAATGGTAGGTCACTATCGCCGGCCGAATCCCGATCACGAACCCACCCGAATCCTGGTCATAGACCGGGGTGACGGTGTAGGTCTGCGTCTGGCCGGCGCGCCGCACCGTAACGGTGACCGGGGCGCCGTTGGAGGCGTTCACCCAGCGGTGGAGATCGTTGTACTGGTTGACCGGGTGTCCATCAACCGACAGGATCACGTCCCCCGGTCTGATTCCGGCCGGCCCGGTTGGCATGACGTTCG
>Ga0209806_1001417_pt1 | contig 15797 bp, 14 predicted proteins | sample GraSoiAngelo_152_FD_186166 | JGI IMG/M metagenome (GOLD analysis project Ga0209806, IMG submission 186166) | Grasslands soil microbial communities from the Angelo Coastal Reserve, California, USA - 14_1009_12_30cm (SPAdes) (version 2) | ecosystem: Environmental > Terrestrial > Soil > Grasslands ... | reverse complement strand
TCGACGACGATGAGGTCGAGTACGATTGCGAGCCGGGGCCGGTGCGCATATCGCTCAGAGTCCGGACCGGCCGCGTGCAATCGCTCCGCACCTACGTGGCAGGGCGCTGGGTCACCCCGCCTCGAGACGCCGCGGTCACCGACCTCGGCACCGTGTCGGCGCGCGACGCCGTCGACTTCCTGCTCGGCCTCGCCACCCGCGAAGACACGCGTGCGGGGGAAGAGGCAGTGCTCCCCGTGACCCTCGCGGACTCGGTTACGGTCTGGCCGATGCTCCTGAGGCTCGCCCGCGATGATCGCGCGCCGCAGCGCACCCGCCGTCAGGCGGTCTTCTGGCTCGGACAGGCTGCCGGCGACGCCGCTACGAAAGACCTGACCGACCTGGTAGACGATGGCGACCTAGACGGGGACGTGAAGGAGCAGGCGGTCTTCGCCTTGTCGCAGCAGCCGCACGACGCCGGCGTCCCCGCCCTCATCCGGATCGCCCGAACTCACCCGGAGCCGGGCGTGCGGCGCAAGGCGCTGTTCTGGCTCGGCCAGTCCGGCGACCCGCGCGCCCTGGCGCTCTTCGAGGAGCTTCTGACCAAACCCTGACCGGCATACCTTCCCGGGGTATTTTAACCGCCCCGAGGTCAGGGAGGTTGTCGCCGGTGCTGATGGTCGCGGCCGCACTCCTCGTACAGGTACCCTCCGATTCCTCCGCTTTGCGTCATGCGGGCGGACGTGCGGCGCCCGTCATGACGGCTGTCCGGATCGAGCGCCCACCCGTGCTCGACGGCAGGCTCGACGACCCCGCGTGGCAGCAGGCCAGGAGCGTCGGCGGCTTCACGGAGACCGATCCCCAGGAGGGGACGTCGCCCGTCGAATCGACGACGGTGATGATCGTGTACGACGACGCCGCGGTCTACTTGGGCGCGCGGTTGTACGACGCCGAGCCCGCCAAGATTTCGCGCCGTCTCGGCCGCCGTGACGACGATACGCAGAGCGACATGTTTTACGTGGACTTTGACAGCTACCACGACCACCGCACGGCGTTTGAGTTCGCGGTGAATCCCGCCGGCGTGAAGCAGGACGACATTTGCAGCAACGACTTCTTCATCGGGGATCGGTCTTGGGACCCCGTGTGGGACGTCGCGACGTCGGTCGATTCCTTGGGCTGGGTCGTGGAGATGCGGATCCCGTTCTCCCAGCTGCGGTTCCCCCAAGCGCGCGACCAGGTGTGGGGCATAAACTTCTTCCGCTGGGTGTTCCGCAAGAACGAGCGCAGCCAGTGGGCGTTCCAGCGGAAAACCGAGACCGGATACGCCTCGCGCTTCGGCCATCTGGTGGGTCTGCGGGCCATCCCCGCGCCCAAGCGCCTCGAGGTTCTGCCCTATGCCCTCGGCCGCGGGACATACGACCGTCCCGTTTTCGGCAGCCCGTTCGACCGCGGGCACTCGTATTTCGGCGGCGCCGGGCTCGACGTGAAATACGGCGTGACCTCAAACCTCACACTCGATGCCGCGGTGAACCCCGATTTCGGCCAGGTGGAATCGGATCCCGCGTTCGTCAACCTCACGACCGTGGAGCAGTTCCTCCATGAGCGGCGGCCGTTCTTCGTGGAAGGCGCGAGCATCTTCGATTTCGGCGGCACTGGTCCATACATCCAATTCGGGAATACGCCCCAGTACTTTTATTCACGCCGCATCGGCCGTGCCCCGTCGCTCGAACCGGACGCGCCGCCAGGCGGGTTCATCGACCTGCCGACGCACACCACCATCCTCGGCGCCGCCAAGCTGACGGGTAAGACGCCGGGCGGGTGGTCGCTGGGCGTGCTCGACGCGGTGACGGCGCGGGAACAGGCGAACTTCGCGTCAGGCGGTTCCGGGTGGCACGAGGATGTCGAACCGCTCACGAATTACGTCGTCGGGCGCGTGCGGCGCGAGGTCGGGGGCCATACGGGATTCGGCTTTCTCGCTACCGCGGTCGACCGCCGCAGTAGCAGCGCTTCGCTCGATTCTCTCCGGGGCGGCGGATACGTCGGGGCCGCGGACTTCTACCACCGTTGGGCCAACAACGCCTACTCCGTATACGCCTCCCTGGGGGCCTCGCACGTTACCGGCGACACCCTCGCCATGCGGCTCACCCAAGAACAGCCCACTCGGTATTACCAGCGGCCGGATGCGCCCTACCTGAGCCGGCGCTACGATCCACACCGCACGTCGCTCTCCGGGGTCGGCGCGGACTTCTCCATCAACAAGGAAGGCGGCAACTCCAACTGGGGCTTCGCGCTCAGCACCACCACGCCCGGCTTCGAGGTCAACGACCTGGGCTTCCAGCGTCGTACCGATCGCACCGCGGGAGACCTGTTCGTGGGCCATCGCTGGACGACGCCCGGCCGCGTGTTCCGACAGGCGAGCATCGGCGTGGATCCCCTCGCCTTTGCCTGGAACTACGGAGGGGACCGCATCCAGCTCGGCCGCGACATCAGCGTGTTCGGACAACTCCTGAATTACTGGAGCGTCAACGTATTCGTGTATCAGCAGCAGCGGGGGATAGATGACCGGCTGACGCGCGGCGGGCCGGCCGCCGCGGCGCCCGCGCAGTGGCAGGCCGGCGCGACCATCACCTCAGACAATCGCCAACCCGTGAACGGTAGCCTGAATACTCAGTACTTCCGGGACGCCGGTGGCACCTGGTCCTTCACGGTGAACCCGGTGGTCAACCTGCGTCCCAGCGCGGCGGTTTCGCTCCAGCTCGGGCCGAGCTATGTCAGAGGCTTCACCGTCGCGCAGTTCATCACGTCGCAGGACGACACGGCCGCCGCTGCGACCTACCGCGCCCGCTACGTCTTCGGGGAGCTCAGCCAGCGCCAACTCGACTTGACGACCCGCCTGAACCTCACGTTCAGTCCGACACTCAGCTTCCAGTTGTATGCGCAGCCATTCACCTTCGCGGGACGCTACACGAACTTCAAGGAGCTCAAGACACCGCGCACATTCACCTTCAACGTGTACGGGCGGGACAACGGCTCGACCATTACCTACGACCCCGGTACGGCCGCGTATACCGTGCACCCGGCCGCCGTCGCGCCGACCGACAGCTTCCAATTCTCGAACCCCGACAGTCGTGTGCGCTCCTTCCGCTCGAACGCGGTGTTGCGGTGGGAGTACCGGCCCGGCTCCACGCTGTTCTTCGTCTGGAGCCAGTCGCGGTCCGTCAATCTGCTCGACCCCACGCTCGACCTCGGACATTATCTCGGTCACGAGATGTTTCTCGATCCCCCGACCAACGTGCTCTTGGTGAAGTTCAACTATTGGCTGAGCCTTTAGCCCCCTTCCCTCCACCGCCTTCCCTTGTTGTCTTTCCCCCATGCCATTCTGGACCCTGCGCCGCAAGGTCGTCGCGACGGTGACGCTGATGATCGCGCTCACCTTCGGCTGGGCGGCCGTCGTGGTCGCCGTGGCGCTCACGGGCGCGCACGACGAGGCGCGCTCCGCCGATGCGATCGCCGTCCTCGGCGCCGCGCAATACAACGGCCGACCATCGCCCGTGTTCCGCGCGCGGCTCGACCACGCGGCCGCGCTGTACCAGCGGGGACTCGCGCCCGTGGTCCTGGTGACGGGTGGCGTCGGATCGGGCGACACGGTGAGCGAATCAGAGGTCGGACGCCGCTACCTCCTCAAGGCCGGACTCCCGGACGGCGCGGTGGTCGGGCTGCCGGCAGCGGCGAGCACGTCGGCCTCGCTCGCCGGGGTGGCCGAGTGGTTCTCGGGGAAGGACAATCGCCGCGTCCTGCTCGTGTCCGACGGCTTTCACATGCTGCGCCTCCGGATCATCGCCACCCGGCTGGGACTCCAGCCGTTCACCTCGCCAGCCCCCAATTCTCCCATCCGATCGAACCCGCGGCGCAACGCCGGCTACTTCCTCGCCGAAGGCTTCAAGGTCCCCATCACCTGGGTCTTCAACCGCTGAGGGTGCCCATGCAGCTCGAGAGCCGCCGGGTTTACACCGGCCGAGTCGTGCGGGTCGACGTCGACACGGTGCGATTCCCCGACGGCTCCACGGGGGAGTTGGAGATCATCCGCCATCCGGGCGCCGCCGCGATCGTGCCGTGCGCCTCCGACCCACAAGGGGATCCCGATCCCACGATCCTCCTGATCCGTCAGTTCCGGTATGCCGCAGGGGGGCCGCTGTGGGAGATCCCGGCTGGCACGCTCGACCCTGGCGAAGATCCCGAGGCGTGCGCCCGTCGCGAACTGCTCGAAGAGGCGGGGGTCACCGCCGGCCGCCTGCAGCGGCTGACCTCCATCTGGACCACGCCCGGCTTCACTGACGAGGTGATCCACCTCTATCTGGCGAGCGGGCTCACGCCGGGGGAACCGTCGCGCGAGCGCGACGAGTTCATAGAGGTGGTGCCACAGCCCCTGTCGCAGGTCCTGGCCCGCATTCGGGACGGCGAAGTGCGAGACGCAAAGACCATTGTGGCTATCCTTTATATGGCTGGGTTCGTCCTCAAGATGTAGCAACCTGCTGTCCCCCGACGAGGACGGATGTGTCGGGCCGACTCGACGCTGGGCTGGTGAAGCTGTGGCCGGATCGATGGTTACGTGGGTGATGCGACGGGTACGGTTCGTGCCGTATCATATGTAGGAGAGGAAGTGCAGGCTCGAACTGGGAGCGCTCCATGCCAGCAACCCTCAAGCGGAATGGCCAGGTAGTCGTGACGCCGCGCGCCCTCGAGCGCCAGGCGCTGCACGAGTTGGACGATGGCCGGCTGGTGCTTGAGCACCTCTCGGGCGACCACCAAGCCTTCGGCACCCTGGTGGACCGCTACCAGACCCGGCTGCTCAACTTCATCAATCGGACCATTGGAGACCGGGAACGGGCGGAGGACCTCGTGCAGGAGGTCTTTATCCGCGTGTTCCGGCATCTCCACCGCTTCGATCAGACCAAAAAGTTCTCGACCTGGATCTACACTATCGCGTCGAACCTCGCGAAGAACGAGCTTCGGAACCGCAGCCGTAACCCCCTGGTGCTGTTCCAGACGATCAAGAAGCACTGGGAGGCGGACCACCGGCCACTCCAGTTCGAAGACACCACGGCCCGGCCCGACGACCTGTACCGCAAGCGGTTCCTGAAGGAAGCCGTGGACCAGTGCGTGGAGCAGCTGCCCACCCACCATCGGGCCGTCTTCGTGCTCCGCGAGCTGGAAGGCAAGAGCTACGCCGAAATCGCCGACATTACGGGCTGCAACCTGGGCACCGTGAAGAGCCGCCTCAATCGGGCCCGGAACAGCTTCGCCCAGCTCATCGGGCCCCTGCTGGAGTAGGCACCCCACAAGCCCTGACCCACCCACCCCACCCCCCTGCCAGGGGGTGGCTGCGGGCATAGGCCGGGAACCCGGTCCTCGTCTGACGGTAGTAAACTCTCGCCATGACGTGCGCCGAATTCCTCGAACGCTATACGGATTTTCGTGATGGCCTGATCACTGCGCCACGAGAGCTGCGCCGTTTTGAACGTCATCTCTTGCGCTGCGCCGGTTGCCGACGGTACGACACCGCCGTGCGGCGCGGCGTGCTTGCGTTGCAGGCCGCGGGGACAATCGAGCCCTCACGCGACTTCAGACGGCGGCTCGACGCACGGCTGGAGCGCGAGCGCCGCGCGGCACGGGACGTACCGGCGAGTGCAGGCGTAGCGGCGGCGTTGGTCCTCGCGGCGGCACTCGCGATGCTGGCTCTGGAAGGCGTCCGGCGCCCCGAGGTAGCGCGCGCCCCGGTGCTCCCGCCCGTCCCATTCCCCAATCCGGTCGTACAAGCCGGTGTGCCGTTCGTCTCGTTCCAGGACCCGCGCGCGAGTGTGTTCGCGGGACCCCAGGCCGCCGACGGCGCCGCGCTCGTCGAGCCCGCATCCGCGGGGCGGTAGGCTTTCTCTCGACTCGAGCCCGCGGTAACTTCCGCCCCGTATGGGGGCTCTCACCTTTGACGCGCTGCTCCGGAGCCTGAAGCAGGGCGCGCCGGATCCAGTCTACTATCTCCATGGTGAGGAAGACGTGCTGAAGGACGAGGCGGTGCGCGTGCTGCTGGAACGCGCGGTGGACCCGGCCGCTCGCGACTTCAACGTCGACCAGCGTACGGCCGCCGACCTCGATCCCGAGGCGTTCAACGCGCTGGTGAACACGCCCCCGATACTCGCCGCCACCCGGGCCGTGGTCCTCAGAGGGATGGAGCAGCTCCGCAAGACCGCCAAGGTGCGCCAAGAGCTGCTGCACTACCTCGATTCACCCAATCCCAGCACGGTGCTGGTGCTGGTGCATGGGACCCCTGAGCCACCTGACGCCGAGCTGTTACGCCGGGCGACCGCGGTGGAGGTCGCGGCCCTGCCCCCGGAGCGAGTCGTGCGCTGGATGACCCACCGCGCCAAGCAGTTGGGTTTCACCCTCGCGCCTGAGGCTGAGGAGCTGCTCCTGGCCAGCGTCGGAAACGACCTCTCAAGCCTCGCCCGCGAGCTCGAGAAGCTCGCACCGCTCTGCGCCGGGCGGCCGGCCACCCGGGACGAGGTGGCTGCGCTCGTGGGCGTGCGCCGTGGCGAGACGCTCCAGGATTTCGTCGACGCGGCGCTCGAGCGACGCGCAGCGGACGCTGCCCGGCTGGTCGAACCCGTGCTCGAGCAGGCAGGTATGAGCGGCGTCCGCATGCTCAGCGCGCTGGGCACCGCCCTCGTCGGCACGGCGCTCGCCCGGGCGGAGCTCGATCGCGACGCCCGGCGACGCGATCGCCTGGAGGGTGCGTTGCTGTCGCACCTCCGGACCGCGCGACCGTACGGCCTGGGGAGCTGGGAGCAGACGGCTCTCCGCTGGGCTCGCTGGGCGGAGCTCTGGACCAGGCCCGAGCTGCGCAGCGCCCTGCGACTGGCCTTGGACGCCGATCGCGCTCTCAAGTCGAGCACGTTGACCGACGAAGCCGGCATCCTGGAGCAACTGGTGCTGTCGTGGGGCGTGCGGGTGAGGGAGGCGGCGTGACAGGCGGACGGAGGCTCGTGCTGGCGGCCGCGCTGCTGACGGCAGGACCCCTGCTTCACCTGTCCGCCCAAACCGACACGGTCCGGGTGGCCGCCCTCCGGGTCGCCCAGACGCGCCCCGACTCGGCCCGCGCCATGGTTCGCCGGCTGCTCGCGAGGCTGTCCCCACAGGATTCCATCTATCCTGGCGTACTCTTCACGGCGGGCCGCATCGCGGCCGACGCGACGACCGCCGCGACCAACCTGCAACGCGTCGTGGTCGAGTACGGGCGGTCGGCATGGGCCGACTCCGCGCTCGTGCTGCTCACACAGCTCTACTTCGCTCAGGGCGATCCCGCGGCCACCGTACAAGCGGCAGAGCGGTTGCGCCTCGACTATCCCGACTCTTCGTTGCGGCCTCGGGCGGACTTCTGGGGCGCGCGCGCCTACTTCGACCTCAAGGACGACGCACACGGCTGCTCGTTGATCCGCGAGGCGCTGGACGGCGCGGGTGCCGACGTGGAGTTCAAGAATCAGGTCACCTTCTACGCCTCGCGCTGTGCCTCTACCACGCCGGCCCCCCCGGTCACCGCGCCCGCTACGGCGGGCGACACTCAGGCGAAGCCCGCGTCTCCGGCCGCGACGTATGCCGTCCAGGTGTTGGCGGTGAAGAGCGCGGCGCAGGTGGACGAGATGCTCACGCGTCTGAAAGTGATGGGCTTCGACGCCCGCGTGGTGCGTGACACGAGCGGCTTGTTCAAGGTGCGGGTCGGGCGGTACGCGTCGCACGACGAAGCGGCGCAGGCCCAGCGGCGCCTCAAGACCCGGCTCGGAGGCCAGCCGTTCGTGGTGGAGGAGCCATGACGCCGCGCGTCGAGGCGGACACCCCGCTGATGCAGCAGTATCGCGAGATCAAAGCACGACACCCCGACACCATCCTGTTCTTCCGGATGGGTGACTTCTACGAGATGTTCGAGGACGACGCGCAGCTCGCCGCTCGCGAACTGGGTCTCACCCTCACGTCGCGGAACAATGGCGGTGCGTCGGAAGTGCCCCTCGCCGGCGTTCCCGTCAAGGCGGCGACGGAGTACCTGCGGCGGCTGATCGGCCTCGGTCACCGCGTGGCGATCTGCGAGCAGGTGGAGGATCCCAAGCTCGCGAAGGGCCTCGTGCGACGTGCGGTCGTGGAGACCGTCACCCCTGGCAGCGTCCTCGCCGACGACTGGCTCGAGCGCGGCCGGAACAATTTCCTGCTGGCAGTCGACGCTCGGAGTGCACCGGCCGGAATTGCGGCGCTCGATCTCACCACCGGCGAGCTCCTGCTCGAGACTGTGGCGTCGGAGGACCTCGCCGCGGTGCTCGCTCGCTACGAAGCCCGGGAACTCGTGCTTCCCGGCGGCACGCCGGCTCCCCTCCCGCTTCCGAGCGCCGTGCGCACCGAGCGCGAGGCGTGGGAATTCGACCCCGAGCTGGGGCGCGAGGATCTGGCTCGCACCTTCCGGATGGCATCCCTCGACGGGCTCGGCGTCGAGCCGGGCGACCGCCCCGCCCTGGGCGCGGTGGGGGCGCTGCTCCGCTACGCGCGGGAGCTCAAACCGGGCGGCCTGCCACACCTGGCCCGCCCCCGCATGCTGCGGCGCGGGGACCTGCTGCCGCTCGACGAGATGACCCGGCGAAACCTCGAGCTGGTGGAGCCGCTCCGCGCCGACCCGCCCGGCCACCCGGGCGCGGCGGGGACGACGCTGCTCGGCGTGCTCGACCGCACCATGACGCCCATGGGGGCCCGCCTGTTGCGCGCATGGCTGCTCGCGCCGCTCGTCGACCCCGCGGCCATCACCGCGCGCCTGGATGCCGTGGAGGTCCTGGTCGGCGACGTACGCGGGCGGGACCGCCTGCGCGAAGCACTCGACGGGGTACGCGATGTCGAGCGCCTGGCGGGTCGTGCCGCGCTCGGGCGCGCGACCCCGCGCGAGCTGGGGGCATTGCGGGATTCCATCCTGCGTCTGCCCGACGTTCGCGCGGCGCTCGACGGCCTGGAAGCGCGGGGGCGGGCATCGCTGCTCGAGGAAGCCGCGGACCGCCTCGATCTCCTCCAGGACCTGGGCGACGAGCTCACCCGGGCGCTGGTGGAGCGCCCGCCGGCCCAGGCGTCCGACGGCGACGCGATCCGAGCCGGGTACGATCACGAGCTCGACGAGCTCAAGGACGCTCGCGACGGCGGGAAGCAGTACATCGCCGGGCTCCAGGCGCGCGAGCGCGAGCGCACCGGCATCTCCTCGCTCAAGGTCGGGTTCAACAAGGTCTTCGGCTATTACCTCGAGATCACGAACCCGCACCGGGACCGCGTGCCGGCAGATTACGAGCGGCGCCAGACGCTGTCCGGCGCCGAGCGGTTCGTCACGCCCGAGCTGAAAGCGTACGAGGCCAAGGTGCTGGGTGCCGAGGAGGGAATCGCGGCGCGCGAGGCGCAGCTCGTCGACGCGTTGCGCGTCCGCGTGGCCCAGGCGATCGCTCGGGTGCAGACGACGGCCGGGGTGCTCGCCCGGCTCGACGTCTGGGGCGCCCTCTCCGACGTCGCCCACCGCGAGGGCTATGTGCGGCCCGAGGTCAATGACGGCTTCACCGTCGTGCTCGAGGGCAGCCGCCATCCCGTCGTGGAGCGCATGATGGCGCGCGAGGCCTTCATCCCGAACGACGTGCTGCTCGACGAGGCCGGGCGCGTGATCCTCCTCACCGGGCCGAACATGGCGGGGAAGTCGACGCTGCTCAGGCAGGTGGGATTGTGCGTCGTGCTCGCTCAGATGGGCGCCTTCGTCCCCGCGCGGCGCGCCGTCGTCGGCGTCGTGGACCGCCTGTTCACGCGGGTGGGGGCGTCGGACAATCTGGTGCGCGGTCAGTCGACGTTCATGGTGGAGATGAGCGAGACCAGTGCGATACTCCACGGCGCGACGGCGCGGAGCCTCGTGCTGCTCGACGAGATCGGACGGGGGACGTCGACATACGACGGCGTCGCGATCGCGTGGGCCGTGACCGAGTTCCTGCACAACACGGTCGGGTGCAAGACGATCTTCGCGACCCATTATCACGAGCTCACGCAACTCACGGAGGAGCTCGCTCACGCGCGCAACTTCAACGTGGCGGTGCGCGAAGCGGGGGACGAAATCGTGTTCCTGCATCGGCTCGAGCCGGGCGGCACCGACCGGTCGTACGGCATCCATGTGGGGCGGCTGGCGGGACTTCCCGCAGCGGTCGTGGGGCGGGCCTGGCAGGTACTCGCACTCCTCGAAGCGGGTCATCATGTGGCGCACCAGCCTCCGCCCGCACCCCCCGACGCGGCCCAGCTCGGCCTGTTCAGCCCGTTGGGAAGCCCGCATCCTCTGCTGGAGGAGCTCGATCGACTCGACGTGAACACGCTGTCGCCGCTCGACGCGCTGAATCGGCTCGCGGCGTGGAAGAAGCAGCTGGCGGAGGGACCATGAGAGTCTGCACCGTCGCGTTCGCCGGCCTCCTGAGCGTCGGCGCCGCCGGGTGCCGCCAAGCACCCCCGGCCGAGCAGTCGGGAAGCGGGTCGCCCGGCGTTCCGCCGGACCAGGAGCCGCCGGTGGCCCTGAACGCCGACTCGCCGATCCAGTACCCGCCCCGGCTGTACGACCAGAAGGTCGAGGGCGACGTGATCCTGCGCCTGTTCGTCGATTCCACGGGACGCCTGCAACCCGAATCGACCCGCGTGGCCGAATCGAGCGGCTATCCCGCGCTCGACTCGGCGGCGCTCACGGGCGCGCGCAAGCTGCGCTTCGCTCCCGCCCGGCGCCACGGCCTGTCCATCGCCACGGCATTCCTCCAGCCGGTCGAGTTCCGCCACCCGCAGGCGAGCGGGGCCGTGTCGAAGGGGGAGCCGGACACCACGCGTCCCCGACCTGCGCCGGTCCCCCCGCCGGTGGCTCCGGTCCGCCCGGCGCGGCGTGACACGACGCCTCCGAAACGGGACACCGTCCCGCAGCGCCAGGACTCGACGCGCACCGTCCCGGACAGCGCGGCGAAGCCGGACACGAATGCCGTCCCACGCTAAGCCATACGGCAATATCCTCGAGACCATTGGCTGGACGCCGCTGGTCCGGCTGAACCGCGTCACGCAGGGGATCCGGACGCCCGTGTACGCCAAAGCGGAGTTCTTCAATCCCGGCGGGTCCGTGAAGGACCGCATCGGCGTGGCGATGATCGAGGCGGCCGAGCGCGAAGGGCGCCTCAAGCCCGGGGGCCTGATCGTGGAGGCCACGTCGGGCAATACGGGCGTGGGGCTCGCGCTCGCCGCGGCGGTGAAGGGGTACCGCTGCGTCTTCACCATGCCGGACAAGATGTCGCAGGAGAAGGCGCGGCTGCTGCGCGCGCTCGGCGCCGAGGTGATCATCACGCCGACCGCGGTGCCCCCCGACCATCCCGAGAACTACATCATGAAGGGGCGGGCAATCGCCGCGGCGCACCCCAACGCGATCTTCGCCGACCAGCACTACAACCCGGTCAACCCGGAAGTGCACTACCGCACGACCGGTCCCGAGCTGTGGGAGCAAACGGCGGGGAAGATCACGCACTTCGTGTGCGCACCGGGGACGGGCGGTACCGTGAGCGGGGCGGGTCGGTTCCTCAAGGAGAAGAACCCACGGGTCCGCGTGATCGCCGGCGATCCGGTCGGCTCGATCTACACCGAGTACGCGCGTACCCATCAGAAGACCGAGGGCCACCCCTACAAGGTGGAGGGTATCGGCGGCGACAAACTGCCGACCTCGCTGCACTGGGACGTGATCGACGAGTGGATCACGGTGTCCGACAAGGACGCCATGCTGATGGTGCGGCGCCTGGCCAAGGAAGAGGCCCTGTTCGCCGGAGGCTCGACCGGCGTCAACGTCGTGGCTGCGCTCGACGTGGCGCGTCGGGTGAACGACCCGCAAGCGCTCGTGGTGACCGTGCTGGCCGACACCGGAGAGCGGTATCTGTCAAAGGTCTTCAACGACGAGTGGCTGCGGGAGAACCAGATCCTCGAGGCGGAGCGCGTGTCGGTGGCCCAGCTCCTCGAGGCGCGGAACTCGGGTGCGCCCCCGCTGATCTCGGTCGCTCCGACGGCGACGGTGCGCCAGGCGTTGAACCTGATGAGCACGTACAACGTGTCGCAGCTCCCGGTGCTGGACGTCGGCGACGGGGTGGGCGCGGTGTCCGAGCAGGGGCTCATGGCCCGGGCGCTCGAGGACCCGGCGACGCTGGACCAGCCGGTCCAGGATGTGATGGATGCGCCGTTCCCGGTCGTGGATGCGGACCTTCCCGTCGAGCGGCTCACCACCCTGCTGTCGCGCGGGACGCCGGCGGCGCTGGTGCGACGCGAGGGTAAGATCGCGGGGATCGTCACGCGGTACGACGTGCTCCACCAGCTCGCCGGAATCCACTGATGCGGATCGCGGTGATCACGGGCGGTGCGACGGCGGAGCGCGCGGTCGCGTTCGCCGGCGCTGCCCAGATCGTGGAGGCGCTGCGGAGTCGCGGGCATACGGTGCGGGTCGTCGATACGGTGACCGGGCTCCTCTCCCCCACCGACGAGCAGCGGCTGCTCACGACCGCGGTCGGCCGGGAGCCGCCCGCGGTGGCGGAGCTCGACGGGCGCGAGCGCGCGATGCTCTCGAACGGGCTCGCGGGGCTCAAAGAGGTCACCGGTGCGGACGTGCTGTTCCTGTGCCTGCACGCGGGGCGTGGTGAAGGGGGGATCCTGCAGGCGGTGCTCGACGTGATCGCCGTGCCCTATACCGGCAGCGGGGCGCTGGCGAGCGCGCTCGCCATGGACAAGGACCTCGCCAAGCGGCTGTTCCGCGCGGCGGGGGTGCCCGTACCCGCGTGGTTCATGGCCCCCGTCGCCCCTGAGGATGTGACGACGGCGCTGGGATGGCCGGTGATCGTCAAACCGTCGAAGATGGGCTCCTCCGTGGGGATGACGCTGGTGCGCAACGCCGAAGGGTTGGACGCGGCGGTGGAAGTCGCGAAAGCGTTCGATACCGAGGTGATGGCGGAGCAGTTCATCCCCGGGCGGGAGCTGACGGTGGGGGTGCTCGGTGACGTGCCGTTGCCGGTGGGTGAGATCATTCCGAAGCACGAGCTGTTCGACTACGAGTGCAAGTACACGCCCGGGATGTCGGAGGAGATCTTCCCCGCGAAGCTCGATACGACGTTGGCGCGCCAGCTGCAGGAGCTGGCGCTCACGGCTCACCGGGCCCTCAAGCTCGGGGGGTACTCGCGCGTCGACTTCCGATTGAGCCCCGAGGGCGACATCTTTTGCCTGGAGGCGAACACGCTCCCCGGCATGACGCGCACCAGCCTCCTCCCCCAGGCCGCCCGGGCTGCGGGGATCGAGTTTCCGGAGCTGTGCGAGCGGATCTGCCGGCTCGCGGGGAACTCGGGGAGCGCGCGCGGGGGATAACTACGCGATGGACCCGCAGCGGATGTTCGGCATGACTCCGTGGGTGCGGCGGCTGATCGTCGCCAACCTCGTCGTCTTCCTGCTCCAGGTGACGCTGTTCGTCAGCCCGGGGTTCATCGGTACGCTCGGGCTCACGCCGCTCTACGCTTTCCGGCAGCCGTGGACGTTTGTCACGTACATGTTCGTCCACGCCAACCTGCTGCACCTCGCTTTCAACCTGCTCGCGCTGTACGTCTTCGGTCCCGAAGTGGAGGAGCGGATGGGTGGCGGGGCGTTCGTGCGCTACTACCTGCTCTGCGGATTGGGAGGGGCCGTCCTGTCGCTGGTGCTGGGGTGGGGCTTCGGCAGGATCAATCCGGTGGTCGGCGCGTCGGCCGCCGTGTACGGCGTGCTGCTGGCGTTCGCGTGGGCGGCGCCGGACGCCCCGATCAACGTGTTGTTCTTCCCCGCGCCGATTGCGGCCAAATGGCTCGTGACGTTCCTCGTGGCGGTCTCGCTCATGCTCGCACTGTTCCCCACGAGCGACGGTGTGGCGCACCTCGCGCATTTGGGCGGCTTCGCCGCCGGCTTCCTCTACCTGAAGGTCAGCGACTGGCGGCTGGGACGAGCCGAGCGCAACCTCCGGCGCCGGAGCGAGCCGAGCGTGCTCGTGCATCCGGGGCGCGCCGCCCGGGCCAGCGACGCGCCCAAGCCGCCGCGCCGTGTCGAGCGTGACCCCGCGCAAGCGGAGATCGACCGCGTGCTCGACAAGATCTCGGCGCGCGGCATCGACAGTCTCACCCCCGCCGAGCGGCGGTTCCTCGCCGAGATGAGCCGCAAGATGCGCGACCACACCTGAGCGCCGTCCCTCGAACCGTCGCGTCGTAGATTGTCAAGCCGGGCGCGTTCCGTCGCACCGGGCCCCCGGGCGGGCGCGCGCTTGTCTCCGGCGGGGCTGGTTCCCAAATTGGGGCCGGCCGCCTCATGCTCGTCAATCTCGTGCCGGAGTTCCTGGCGATCCTCGCCGCGCCCGACCCCACCGCGGCCTATCACGAGTATCTCGACCGCCACAAGCCCGTGCTGCAGAGCTACTGGCACAACTACGTGCTGGACCCGACGTCGCCGCACGCGGAACAGGTGATCGCGGCCACGTTGCGCGCCGAGCGCGCGGATCTCGAGCGGCTGCTCGAGGACGTGGACGTCGCCGCAATCGCGGAGGATGCGCTGCAGCGTTCGCTCGAGCGCTTCGAGGCGGACTGCGCCGTGGACCTGTATCTCATGGTGGGCGTGGGCGCCGCCAACGCGGGCGAGCTGGTGGTGGGCGGACGCGGGATTGCCTTCGTATGTCTCGAGCATTTCACCGGCCGGCCGAATCCCCAGACGTACGGCATGGGACTCGCGCCGCACTTGTTGCCGCTCTGGATCGCGCACGAGGTGGCGCACGCGGTGCGGTACACGTCGCCGACGAGTCGCGCCGACCTGAAGCGGCTGGTGACCGACCTGCGCGGCTACTACGACTATTGGGACACCGGCAGCCGGGCCACCTTGCGGGAGCTGCTTGCGAACGAGGGGGCGGCCGTCGCGGCGGCGCAGGCGGTGGCGCCCGGGTTCGAGCCGTGGGAATACTTCGGCTACACCCGTCGGCAGTACCGTCGCATCCGGGAGCTCGACGCGTTCCTGCGACGCACGGCAGCGCCGTTACTGGACGAGACGGGCCTGGGGCTGCGCCTGCGTTTCCTGTCGGGGGGCATGAGCCCCGCCGCCCGCCTGACGGCGGGGAAGGTGCTGCCGGAGCGCTCGGGGTACTATCTCGGCCTGCGACTGGTGGAGAGCTACCTCGCCGAGCGGGGCCTCGCCTCGACGGTGCGCGCGGCGGCGCAGGAGTTCAAGACGGCGGACGAGCGGGCGCTCGGGATCCAAACCGCATGAGCCCGCGGGCCCGCGCCGAGCGTCGCCAGAACCGGCCGCTGCGGGAGGTGCTGGACGACCTGCTCGGCCACGCACGCGAGATCGCCCGCCGGGCGAAGGAGATGACGCCGGCGGAGCTCGACTACGCGCAGCAGCGGTTGGAATGGCTCGCCGACGAGGTGTGGCGGGTCGCCACGGGCGAGGTACCGCCGGCGTAGCCCCCGAAAAAGTTCCATTCTGCGGGCCTGGTTCGCGGGCTTGACACCCGTCGGAGCGGCCGGCAGGTTAGCACCCCATCGATACGGTTTCGTAGGAGCTACCCGCAGACGCGGGACGGCGTGGCTTTCCACACCCCTCTGGCCACGCTGCTCTCAACGCCGCATTCGTGACGGCCGGCAGTGAAACTCGTGGACCCCATCCGGATCGGGAGGTAGTTATGGCAGCGGATTTCTTCCTTGGCGAGTCTCTGGTAGGCG
>Ga0209806_1001415_pt1 | contig 15815 bp, 17 predicted proteins | sample GraSoiAngelo_152_FD_186166 | JGI IMG/M metagenome (GOLD analysis project Ga0209806, IMG submission 186166) | Grasslands soil microbial communities from the Angelo Coastal Reserve, California, USA - 14_1009_12_30cm (SPAdes) (version 2) | ecosystem: Environmental > Terrestrial > Soil > Grasslands ... | reverse complement strand
CGACGGCCGCGAACCTCACGGCTCTCGCCTGGCATTCACCGGGCCAGCTAGACCGTTCGCAAGTCAGGGTTTTACGCCTGGTCAAGGCAACCTTCTACCCAGCATCGGCCCAGTCGGCTCTTTCGGGCCAGAGCCCACATCTCGCCGTTGGACTGGGCTTCATCGACTGATGACTACCAACAAAGATACGCTGGACAACTATTTCACGAATAGGTGAGTGAAAATGATCAGCAACAAACAATCTAACGGAGATATGCGACATAAAGACGGTGTCGAAGGCTTCACGGAGAGAGAATTCCTATACTTGATGGAGAGGAGTTTCGCTAGAATCGCCTTTGTCTGCGAAGACTCCCAGCCCCATATTGTCCCTGTTATCTACGAGTTTGACGGACGCTATCTCTATTTGAGCGGCTGGAACCTGAAATACAGCCGAAGATTTCAGGACCTTGATGAGGAAAAGATCACCCTTCTAGTTGACGACTTGGAATCGGCTAATCGATTGGTTCCCCGAGGAATAGAAGTCACAGGTCTCGTTGAGACCAAGGAGAAAGAGGAGAAGCTATACCTCAGAATCACGCCAGTGGGAAAGACGAGCTGGGGGCTCTAAACATGACTGCAACAATCCTATCCGCGCTTGAGAACCAGATTACCGAAGCAGTTGAGCGGCTAACCGAGAGCGTTGTCAGCATAGACAGCGTTCGAGTTACCCGAGACTTCCGCTACGGCCTCGTACCAATCGAAGGGAAAGGCTCCGGACTAATAATCGACCGCAACGGATACGTCATCACCAACAACCACGTAATCGATGGAGCGACAAGAGTCCAGGTTCACTTGAAAGACGGCAGAACCTTCCTCGGAGAAGTAGTAGGCTTAGACGCCTCCACAGACATCGCCGTAATCAAAGTAGACGCCGCCAATCTTCCTGCCGCCAGCCTAGGCGACTCGGAGAAACTGAAGGTTGGACAAATAGCTCTCGCCATCGGCAACACGCTTGGGCTCCAAGGAGGACCAACAGTCTCCATGGGAGTGGTAAGCGCCCTCGGACGGCCTCTGCCCGGCACAGACTTCATCTTCGAGGGACTGATCCAGACTGACACCGCTATCAATCCTGGAAACAGCGGCGGACCCCTCGCTGACATAGGCGGAAACATGATTGGAATGAACACAGCGATGATTCCATTCGCCCAAGGAGTAGGCTTCGCCATACCAGTCAATACGATAAAATGGGTGGTGCAGCAAATCCTCGAAAAGGGAAGAGTCGTCCGCCCATGGCTTGGAATATCAGGAGCCAACATGAACCAGGCAATCGCGCGAAGATACGACCTCCCAGCCGACTCAGGAGTCTTGGTGGTCGAAGTGGACACGCGAGGACCAGCTTACGATGCAGGAATGCGGGTGGGCGACGTGATAATACAGGTCGGGTCCCACGCGGTCAAACAGATGAAGGACGTTCTCATGGCGCTCTCGAAGCTCGCTATCAAAGAAGAGGTTGAAGTCGACTTCATAAGGCTCAACGCAAAACGAAAAGCTTTACTGAGATTGAAGGAGTCTCCTATAGCAGTGTCCGCGTCGAGGGAAAGGTAGAACAGGTTAGCATGGCCCTAATCGATCTCAGCCAGATAGTCAACCTCGTCTACTTCGCCTCCTTCTTCCTCATCTTCTTCTACGGGCAACGTCTCCAAGTGCAATGGCAGCTCGTCAGCGTGAAGCGCAGCCTCGGAAAACTGGAAAGGAGCAAAACAGCCGCCCGCCAAAAATTCGTGGACTCTATATCGAGATTCCAGATGGACAAGAAAACCGTTGAGACCAAAATCGACAGACTAAACAACTCGTTCACTATAACCCCAGTAAGCCTCGACCCATCCGGAATAGTCGGAAAACTAGAACACGTCCTAGACACGTACGACGACCATTTGAAAATGGAAGTCAAAGCCATTGCCCCTAACGCGACCGAATCTGATGTTAACACTCTGAGTAACCAGCTTGAGATCTCAATCGGCCTAGACGGTATGTTCCGCCTAGTCCGCCACTTCTACCTCCTTGCCAAGAAAACCGGAGGAATAATGGCGCTTGCACAGCTTCAGATGGCTCTTCCGATGATAATGGAAGAGGCCGAAGCATACGGTGCCGCAATCGATGCTTTCGCAAAAGCCGAACCCATAGGCGACGGAGTCGGGCCCCTGGTCGTAAGCCAGATCACAGCGGGACGACAAGGAAACGAGCTAGTCAAAGACACAATGGTATACGATGTTGATTTTGAAGGTCGAAGGGTTTGGGTTGTCCGAGCAAAGGGACCAGGAGGAAACGTTGGGAAACCGGGTCTCGCAGTCGAGAGGCTGATCCAGGAATCAGGCCCGATAAGTCTGGTAGTAACTGTTGATGCAGCGTTGAAGTTCGAAGGCGAGCCCAGCGGAGATGTTGCAGAGGGAATTGGCGCCGCTATCGGCGGACCGGGCACAGAACGATACCACATTGAGGCTAGCGCTTCGAAGAACCAGATCCCTCTCTTGGCAGTAGTCGTGAAAATGTCCTCAAAGGAAGCCATATCCTCCATCACACCCCTGGTCAAGACTGGAGTTGACGCGGCCGTTAACAGAGTCCAGACTGAGATCAGATCCAAGTCCAAGCCAGGCGAGAGCATCATCCTCGTTGGCGTGGGAAACACCATCGGCGTCCCTTAGCGCGGCTCGACCGTGGAGCCAACTCTATTGAGCGCTGCAAGAGACAAATTGTCTCTGTTCACGGACAAGAAACACATCAGCATCGAAACTTACCGGAAGACCGGAGACCCTGTCCGCACACCGGTCTGGTTCGTTGAAGAGAACGGAGAATTGTTCGTCCGAACTGATTCTGACACTGGAAAGATAAAGCGAATACGCAACAATCCAAGGGTTCGAGTCGCTAGTTGCAACATGCGCGGAACCGTCAAAAGTGACTGGGTCGAAGGGGAAGCTCGAATCATCGAACCAGAATCCTCCGAACATGTCTTCTCTCTTCTCAAAGAGAAGTACGGGATGATGTACAGAATGATCAGGTTTACCGAACGGTTCAGTCGTGGCAAAGCTAAGCCTGTCGGCTTGGCGATCCGCATCAACTCCTGACCCTTTAGCTGAGTTCTCACAGTGAAAATCGCCCATCATCAGCCCTGAATCAAGATCGGAACAAACACATCCAGAGCATGGGATGATCCACGCTGGAAACGTGGGAAATTTCCAATCAACACAAGCCCGTATCGTGCCCTGATCAGCTGTCTCGCCTATTATCCCTGCCAGACAGCAAGCGTTCTAGAAAATAGGAGTCTTAGCGACCGGACCGCGTCGCACAAGTGGACAGTTCAGACTGGTCACCAAAAGTAAACTGATCTTATTGGGACAAGTGCCCTGTATCTTGTCGCAAAGGCGGCTCTCTGTCTGCGTAGAGCTCCGAGCCGAATATTCTAGGGTTCAGTGATCTTTATCGCTTGTACTGGGCACTGGATCTCACAGGCACGGCAGAAGATACAGTCTTGTTCCCGAGCCGGGTCAGCCTTCCAGTTCGCCAACGGCGCCTTTCCACTGTCATTGGTAACGCCTTTGTCCATCTTCTCCTGTTCTCCGGGAAGTTCCATCCGGTCGAACACGTTTACGGGGCAGACGGTTATGCAGATGCCGTCAGCGATGCAAATGTCAAAGTCCACCCCAACGTTACTCCCATGGACTCCGTACTCCTTGCTCACCCCGTTCTTGTAGAGAACCTTGTGCTGAATATGCGTCTCTTTTGTAGGCCACTGGTTTGGAAAACTAGCGTCCTCGATGAGCTTCCGAACGTTTCCTTCTGCCAAGGTAAATCCTTCTTCATGAGCCCCTGTTAACGGCATATAAAACCGTTGAATTCAAATTGTACGATGTCAAGCATTCCCTCCTTGCCACTTCGGGAATAAGCTCGTGACTTGGCCAAACGGACCGAGTCTACCCTCGAGTATCGTTGCCCCCATACCATTCTCATCGGCTAGGAATAGCCAACGACTTCAACCTCTCCCGCGGTCCCGTAGAGTGTACTAGGTTGTTACAACACACGTATCCACGTGCTTTCAGCCATACTCTGCTCTAGGCCAGTCGACAATGCGCACCCAGATCTCCACCCTATTCCACGAAACAGTGAACGAGTGTTTCCGAAACGCGCTCGACGGAATGGGACCGACGGTTCGCGATGTAATCTACGATCTACTTTCAAAGAAAGGAATTGAACAGTCAGAAATATCCTCCCGTTTTGACGATGTCGTCGTGATACTGACAGATTCTCTCGGAGCAAGCGCCCGCGTTCTCATCTACAGGACAATGACTTTACTGTGTCAGGAATACCAAATGAGAGCAGATTTCAACTATCAAGACTCTCTCCGAGATAGAATGATCCTGCTCAGAGATCGAGTGGTCGATGATCATCTTTATCCAAAGCGGGTACAACGAAACGATCCGATCTTCTCAACACCTAGCAACACTCAGCTTAGCGAGAATCCTCGAGTGGCAATTACTGGAAAGAAATAAAAAGTATCGAATCTGCGATATCTCGAGCGCGAGTCTAAGTCTCGCATCCAACTTGTTAGCTTTCTTCTACTCCACCGGACCAGTGATTCCTTAGCAAGCCATCTGGCCATCAGTGGATTCTTGACTTTGACCAGGCGCCCTCACCCCGCGACCCGATTGAACCGCTCTCAGCTGGCGCTTGCCAGGAATCTTTGCTATGTCTGCCTTGGGTTCGAAAGTGGTTTAAGACCGGTATTCTAGTCGCGTTCCACGCCGGGATGGCTGAGTGGTTAAAGCGACGGCCTCGAGATCTCAAGAGACAAGGGCCAGGACACGACAGCCGTTGGGCGTCACGCCCTCGTGGGTTCGAATCCCACTCCCGGCGCCTTAGGCGAGGGTAAAACAAAATGCTTTCCGGAGATCTAACTGTCTGCTAGTCTATTCTTTCTTGAACTTGTTCCAGAAGTGCTGTTTGTGTTTGGCGATTCTGGCCGCTTTCTCTACACCGGCATCAATGTCCTTGCTGTCCGACTTTTCCATTTGATCATCTGTCGAACCTTCTGACGTTCCTATCGCCGATTTCGCGCTTGTTGAACCTCCACCAGTGCCCGGTTTCACCTCTCCCTTCAGTGGTGCGCCATCAACTTCGTTCAGGTCCACTTTTGGCTTTTCCGCTTCTTGTCCATCGCCTGTTTCGACAAGAGTGATCTGGAACTCGCACTCCGTTGCGCCTTGCGACACACAGCGGACCTCTTTTGCTTGAACTGTCTTGTCGAGTACTTCGGCGAATATTCCAGCTAGGAAACCGCTGGTGAATATGCAGTTTGGTTCTTCCGAGGCCCCGTTCTCCGTGGCTTCAAAACAGTTGGCTACAACTATGTTTGCGCTGCTCTTGTCGAAATCGAGCCCGTCAATCCTGATCTTGCCCAGTCCAAGGTTCGTGTCTTCCAGCGCTGAATGAACCAGGTTTTCCAGACTCTGCCTGCTCTGCTCGCCTGTAGATCCAATGCTTTCTCTGAAAATGCTCCCCTCGTGCACGCCTATCCCACTTGCCAAGTAAGAGAGGAAGGGTGCTGACTGATCTCCGACCAATCTTTCGAGAGCCTCCCGCATAATCCGGATAACGTCTCTCCTCAGAATGATCATTTTTTGTCCGAAGAAGGACACTTCTCCCCTGTTGTCGTTGAAGCGGAGCTGATTCACCGATCCTACGAGTCGTCGGAGGTCGTAACCGGTAGATTTCTTGGGGCTAGTTTGCAATCTTTGTCGCTCCTGACAATTCTCTCTCCAAGGTATCTACAGCTTCAGTTACCTTCTTGGCAAAGGCAGAGTCGGGATTGTCTACGACGAAAACGGATCTGCTGAGGTTGTTGATGACGTCGAGCTGGAACTCGAATGCTTGTAGGAAATGTGATCTGAACAGCTGGGATAGTTCCTGGCCGACTTTTACAGCGTCCTTGATCCGGACACCTGGCGGGATCATGTTGAGGGTGAGGAAGGTGGGCTTCTCGAATGTTTCTGCCAAGAGGACCATGACTGCAGTTCCAAAGAGGTCTTGTTGGTCGACCCTAGAAACAAGCACCAGAGCGTCGCAGCAGCCCATCGCAAGAACGGTATCGTTTTCGACCCCTGGATGAGTGTCGACTATAATGTAGTCAAGCTTGTTTTGCTCGCCAACCTTCTGTATTGTGTCCTGAAATACTTCGACTTCCAGACCAGACTTTAGCAGGCGAAGCATGTCCTCCACCTTGTTGCTTGCGGGACAGAAGAATAGTGCTCCTTTCTTGAGGTTGAACCTCTGTGTCAGATCTATCACGACATCTGCTGGTGTTGCATCTCCAAGAAATATGTCTGTGAGCGTTGCCTTGATCTCGCTTTTTTTCACGCCGAAAAGCACGTGTAAACCGGGTCCGGACAAGTCCAGATCCATGACTCCTACTCTCCGGTTCTTGGCGAGTATTGCCGCTAGATTCGCGGTTAGAGTTGTTTTTCCGGTTCCTCCTTTGAAAGAGTGAACCGCGATTACTTTTGTCATTCTTTATCCTTCTTCAACTGGTCTTTTACCGACTGGAAGAATTCCTGGTTCTCGATCCGTCCAGCTTCCGCCTTGACAGCCTCAAGATCAATTTTCAATCTCGCATGCGTTACCTTGTGTCTCCTGAAGGCCAGGAAAGTGCCGATCAACAGCGTCGCGATTAGAGCTGCAAGGATTCCGAAATAGTACAATGGGAAAGAGACGTTACTACTAGATTGGATTGGTTGGACGGTAATCGGGTTTGATGTTGCAGACATCGTGGACCCGCTGTTATCGTGAACCGTAACCGTGATGGTGTATGTCGCAGAGGATGATCCGGTCCCCAGTGAATACGTGTGGCTGTCCGTTGTAGGAGGGCCCGAAATCGTGTCAGTGGTTCCATCACCCCAGTTCACAGTGGTAGTCGCAATTGTTCCATCGGAATCAGTTGCCGTAATGGTAATGACTATCGCCTGTCCCGACGTGGCTGTAGTCGCGGACTGCGTTAGCGTGATTGTTGGAGACCTGTCGATGATCGTCACTGTTTGTGTAGAGACGTTTGTGGAGCCGCTGTTGTCTGTAACGTTGAGCTTCACCGAGTACGTGCCAGCAATGGAGTAGCTATGAGTCGGAGTTGCTCCTGATCCTGTTGATCCATCCCCGAAATCCCAAGAGTAGCCTACTACTGTTCCGTCAGGGTCATAACTTGTAGTTCCGTCGAAGCTCACTGAAACCGATGTGAGAATAGTTCCGGTTGTGAAAGTGAAACTAGCGATGGGGATCCTATCTTGCAACTGGATAGTCTTTGTCGCTCTTCCAGAATTCGGCGGAGACGCTGAGTCGGCGCCTGCTACGTTTAGCGACCACAAGCCTCCAGGCTCGATACCTGGAGAATATGTCCCAACCCATAGGTTGAGGGTTGAGTCGTAGACGAGCTGTGTGATCGTATCATTGTGTCCACCCCCTGAGAATAGGAGGAAGGCGGCTGCTTGGCCTGTTTGATCGGTTAGCTCGGTTAGGTCGGGGTATTGGATTGTGGCATTGAACTTGATCTGTTCGCTTATCGCAAAGTTAGACTTGGAAGTAATCGTGACCGTCAAAGTGGCAGGTTGGAGCTGGGGCGATGCGGTTACGGCTGTACCGGGGCCTGTGTTTCCGAATCCGTCATCAAACCCGTTTACGGCCAGAGTCGCGGTCCAGGTGCCTGTCTGGTTGCCGGGAAAAGTCTTGTAAGTTGCGTTAAAGGTCTGAGCGACGTTGTCATAGACAGTTGTGAGTGAGACGCTGTTTCCGCCAGCCCCTGTTACAAGTACTAGCGCAGTCCCACTATTAGCATATTGTCCGTCAGGGTAGCGCGCAGTAAACGAGAATTTCATCGTCTCTGTTCTCTCATACGAGGTTTTGCTCGCACTCAACGCCGAGACCGACATTGACGCAGCTTTTACAGCGAAGCCATGAGCATCGGCCGGGTTCTTTGCGGTACTCTTGCCCGTAATCGTGATCACGTAGTTGTCGAGAACAGCGTTTCTAGGAATCTTCCAGGAACCCGTGACTAGCCCTGTGGAAGAAGCTAGAGCTGTAGCATTGAGCACCACGGTTGAAGTTGTCTGGGTTCTGATGATTATCGTTGTAGTCTCGGAGGCATTGTATCCACTCGCTCGTATTCCGATTGTCTCTGTTCTTTGGTATTCTGTCTTGTCGGTGAGAATGAAATAGAACCCGCTCGGTGTCACGGCGACGGGATTGCTAGCAACCGCTGGTTTCATTTGGTTAACCCAGCCAACGTACTGTCCTACGAGAGAGCTTGTTCCGCGACCAACAAAGGCGGCACTTGGATATGCTAGGATAATCCCGAACTGAGTCTCACCGAGAGACGTTGTGTAGTTTTCAATGATGGAACCCCATATTCTCGTTGAGGGATCTCGAACAAAGAAGTTGAACTGGTATTGTGTTCCAGGAAGAGCCCCGGAAACACTCAGAATCAGAGTGATTGAGTACCCTTCTTGCGACGTAAACGGCAACGGTGTGAGTGCGTACTGTGTTCCAGTTGTGGGAGCGTGAACCAATGACAGACTTGCAAAGGCGAATGTGCTAAGAGCGGAGAGAACGAATAGGACAGCGTACCTAGTCGCTTTGGCTTGTGGCACCTGACTGCTCCCCGCGAAACAGAACCTGTCGAACGAGAACCAATACGGGACTAAAGTGTCACGTAACTTCGAATGGGAGCCTAAGGTACCGAGCTTTCTCGGCAAGCTAAAGGTGATTGAGCTGCTTTCAGCGAACTGAACTGTTCAACGAAGAACCTACTTGGCCTTCGAAGAAACCAATAAAGGGACGCACTCAGTCATGAGGCTTGATTATGTCAAAAATGATGAAACTGGATGATGATGCAAGGAAAATCCTGGAAGGCAAGAACTTCATCTTCCTCGCAACCGTGAACCCAGATGGCTCCCCTCACGTCACACCGACGTGGGTCGATACTGACGGTCACTACGTGCTCATCAACACGGCAGTGGGTCGTGTCAAGCACAGAAACGTGAAGAAGAACCCACAGGTTGCTCTCGCGATAACAGAACAGGGCAATCCGTACAAGCTTGTGATGATTAAGGGTCGTGTCATCGAGGAGGTAACTGGACACGTAGCAGAAGATCATATCGACAAGATGGCGAAGAAATACACCGGTGCGGAGAAATATCAGAATAGGCGACCCGGTGAGAAGAGAGTCCTCTTGAAGATCGAGCCTCACCACATCTCCCGAATGCGATAAGCAACCAATGAAGACTAACTAACAACTCAGCTCGGCGCTTCTGATGGCACGAGTGTAACGGGTCGGATCACTGCTTCGACTGGAAGCTCACTTCGGAAACCGAACTGGTTTTACGGCGGCTTCTAGGGCAGTCCGGTGGGCGTAGGGTTTGCACTTGCGGTGTCAGGTGACTTCTATGACGCGTCCGGTTTGGGCTTGATACTGGTATCGTATGATCCTTTTCACGCAGTCTCCGTTCCAGCACTGGTAAACTCGGTCACCGTTCGAGAACAGTTCACGCATGATCATAGGCTTGCCGCATCCAACGCAGTGGAAAGCTCCTGATCTTCGCTCGTCGAGGAGAAGACGAAGGTCAATACCCCTAGTATCAGCTTCTTTCTTCATGTACTGTCGATAGGTAAGGGTGAGCGCCTGCCAGTAGGCGGCGTTCTGGGGTGTCGTCTCGTATTCGAAATTGCGGCCAGCGACTACGGGTGGGCTGTAGCCTTCTGCGACATAAACAGGGTTCTTGGAGTATGGCACCTTGATCCTCGGGCCGCCGGTTGGCGGGGAAGCATGGCTAGTGGGGACGGAATGCTGATTATCGTGATGAGCTGGTTGCTGATGAGCAGTGGGCACTGTTAGCCCTTCCAGCCCTTAGGTTCCCCGAGAGCTACTTCTTTTTGCTTGTACGAGGCTTCTCCGACGTCAGTACAGGTACCGGGAGCGGAACCTCCACGATCCCGTCCTGGGTAACCTGGAAGGTAACCCAGTAAGTTTCATGCGGTGCGCCTTTCATCTTGCGCACCCGGAACTGTTTGACTAGTAGCCCCCTGTCCGCGAACCCAGGGTTGAACCTCACGTCAAATATTCCATCCACCACATAGAACAACAGATCGTCGAGATCAGCATATGCCCGCAACGGGGTGTGGTGGGAGCAGAAGAAGGGAACAAGCCTCTCCTTGGGACCCTTAGCTCTCCACGACTTGACACCGTCAAGCATGTGGAAGACAAGCGGCCTCTCCTCTTGGACCAGAGTAAACATCTCCGTCAAAGAATCAACGAAGACAGCGCCTCTTCCCATCATCTTCATCTCCTCCATCATCGTGAAAAGCGCGCTTGTAACCGAGTGAAGATCCTTCGGATCCTTGACGAAATGAGAATATCTCGGAGTCTCAGTTGGTTCCATTCTGAAGGAGAAACAGTCCAGAAACCTAAGCTGGCCGGAATCCAGGTATCGGTCAATGTTCCAACCGAAGGATTCCATGTCTTGTTGTAGCGCTATTGGGGGTCCTTCGAAGTTCATGTAGATGCAAGGCTCCTTCTCTATTTTCAGCATGCTATAGAGGAGTTGCTCCATCAAGACAGATTTTCCTGTTCCTAGGTCTCCTGCTAGAATTGTGAGGCTGTTTCGAGGGATGCCTTTTGGAAGGACCTTGTCCACCGCGTCGATCCCAGTTTCGAACGACTTCGGCAGCACAAGCACCCTTTTCGAATTCTCTCCGCTTGCGCTGTCGAGATAAAGGATATTGTAACTACGCCAACGCTCGGCCATGCGCCAGGTTAGCGTCACGAGCAATGTCGGTTAGAGCTGGCTCAACGATCGGCGAGGCTTGCTCTACCCTAGGTTGCAAGAAACGAGGTGGAGAGATAGTGGACTATGGTGTCAGCGTATTTGGGCGGCTATAGTTCTGATGAAGGTTTTGTCGAGCGCACCAGCTTCGTACAGATTCACCATCGTGTTGGTGCTTGCCTCGCCGCTGAGTCTTCCCTGGTCATCTCTAACATGTCTCCATTTCAGTTGCGTGTGCCCGCTCTTGGAGTTGTAAATGATCCCGAGAACATAACTGACTCGGACGAAGCTGATATCGTTCACCCGGCCTAGAGTCACCTTGTCCTCAGCCTCAACGTACATTGTTCCTAGCTCGCGGGCCCGTTCTGGGAAGACCGAATAATCCGCGCCGTATTCATTTGGAATGAAAGAACGACATGTGCTGGTTATCATGAATCTTCGAAAGCTTTCGAGCAGACATGTTGTTTCCAGTTTGGCCAATCTTTAGTCCCCGAACTCTGCGGCTCAAGATAGAAAGCGCTAGTTGAGGCTATTAACTTCACTCCTCAACACACGCTTCAGCTGGCTCAGGATTTAGAATCAAAGCAGGCGGGGTAAACGTATCAGACTTCTTTTCAACCCCCTAACTTATCTTTCCCAGATACATAGATTTCATTCGGAAGGCGTCGTAGATGGCTATCCTCGTCCGGGTCCCTGTGCCGATTCTAGAGGACCTCGTCGAGGCTGCAATATCAAAACAAGGAAACATCTACCGGGCAGAACTTGCAAAGCTAATCGGCGCTTCCAAGGAATCGCTCGACGGAAAGACCTCGCTGTATTTGATCAGTCTCATGAAGCTCTGTGGATTCGCCGAAGCAGACATGGCTAAGATATTGAGGCAGTCGAAAATCGTCAACCAGCGCGGGGCGGTAACCCACGACATTTCCGCTGGGGACGAGCTGAAAGGAGTTATTGACAAGGCACTAGAAGGGTTCCAGCTGCTTATCTCCGAGAGCTTCAAGCCAACAACGCAGGAAAAAGAGGGACTGTTCAACCCTGCGGCATATCGGAAAAAGAACCCTGAAAAATAAAGGGTTCAGGAGACCCCGGAAAACACGTGTAGACAAAACACTCGATCATGAGCCACGCTGACACCCCTAAGGCGGGAGCTTTATCTCGAGGAAATCACCAGGAACCAACGCAGGCCGCATTACAGTCGTGAAGATGCGGATAAATAGGTAAAACAGGCTAGAAACTGGGCAGTTGGAAGAAAATTGTCCACTCAGAGAACGACCCAAGAAGAAGACCCCGTAGCGACGCTGGCAGAAGGGCTTAGCCTCTGGGTTGGAAAACTGAGCGACCTTGTCAAGAAAGTCGTTGACACAGGGCCGATTCGAAATGTGGTTAACTGGGCCCGGATGTATTCTCTCTGGCCGGTCAATATCACAACAGCCTGCTGCAGTGCGGAGTTCGGCGCAGCCAGCGGTGCACGACACGACCTCGAGAGATTTGGAGTTCTACCGATAGGTTCCCTCCGACAGTCGGACCTCATTGTGATCGAAGGGACCATCACTAAGAAGATGGCAAAGCGGCTCCGGATGATTTACGACCAGATGGCGTTGCCCAGATATGTTATTGCAATGGGAGACTGTGCCATGTCTGGCGGCCTATTCCATGACTCCTACAGCATCGTGAACGGCGCGCACGAGTTTGTTCCAGTCGACGTCTACGTTCCTGGTTGCCCGCCAAGACCGGAGGCTTTGGAGCAGGCAATCATCATGCTTCAAGAGAAAATTCGAAGGTCAAAGGTGTACGAGCAAGGATGAGCCTCTCTCACGAAAGAGAGGATGATCTCGTCCAGAAACTGAAAGAAGCCTTTTCCAACGACATCAAGGAAACAAACATCATCCGTCGCGGGAGGCTCGAAGTGACGGTCGCACCAGAAAAGATCAAAGAGGTCGCGGTATTCTTGCGGGACAAGCTGGGCTTCGATCATCCGAATGGCGTTTCAGCTGTCGACTACAACCGAGAGAACAGGTTCGAGATAGTCTACCATATTTCATCGATGCGTACCAAGGAGATGCGGGATCTCGTTCTCGACCTGAAAGAATCGGTTCCCAGAAACGCCCCCAAAGTAGGATCTCTAGTTTCGGTCTGGTCGGGCGTTGAGAACTATGAGAGAGAAAGCTTTGAGATGTTCGGAATACAATTCGATGGCCACCCGAGACTGGAAAAGCTGTTTCTCACCGATAACTGGGACGGGCCCCCTCCCCTCCGGAAGGACATCCGATTCCCTACGGACTGAGTTCCCGATGTCAGCACCATCGAAACCAGTTCCCCTAACAACTGTTGAATCCACCGAGACCTCCGATTCTGGTGCTCAAACGCTCACGTTGAGCGTTGGTCCACAGCACTCTGGCTCCGGACACATGCGGTTGATCGTCGAGGTGGACGGAGACATCATTGTCAATGTTGCCCCGGACCCGGGCTATGTCCATAGGGGCATCGAGAAGATTATCGAGCTCAGAAATATCATCAAGAGCATACCTGTCATCGAGAGACCGTCCATCATCGACGCATCCAACCTCAACCATGCATGGGTGAGATCCATCGAGGAAATTCAGGGAGTCGAAGTCCCTCGAAGGGGACAATATCTCAGAACTCTTCTGAACGAGATGAACCGGATAATGAGCCATCTCTATTGGCTCTCCATCTACGGCGTATTCCTTGGTCACACTACGATGTTCATGTGGCCGCTCGGCGATAGAGAGCTCTTCATCGACCTCGCAGAGAAGCTGACCGGGGCTAGAATCACCTACTCGTACCTTGTTCCAGGCGGGGTCCGGCGCGACTTGCCTCCAGGATTCGCTGAGGAGGCTGTCAAGAGAACAGAGTATTTCGAGAAACGTCTCAAAGAGTATGATCGGATATTCTTCAACAACCCACTGTTCACATCCCGGGCCAAGGGAATCGGTGTACTGTCGAAGGAGAAGGCGATCGAGCTCGGATGCACTGGGCCGACTCTTCGAGGATCGGGTGTTGACGCTGACCTTCGGAAAGACGAACCGTACGCAGCCTACTCGGAACTAGAATTCGAAGTCTCAACCCGGCCCGACGGCGATTCCTTCAGCCGGGCGATGGTGCATATGGATGAGATGCGAGAGAGTTGTAAGATGATCCGCCAGATTGTCAAGAAGATTCCCGCGGGACCGATCCGGAGAAAGGCCCCGATAGTTCTGCCTCGTGGAGTCGCATATGGCAGGGTCGAGTCGGCGCGAGGCGAATGCAGCTTCTATCTCATCGGGGAGGGGGGAGACAAGCCCTACCGTGCAAGGTACATTACAGGATCATACCGGAACATGGCGGCTATACCAGCGGTTCTGCTTGGAAATCGTTTGGCGGACATGCCTACCGCATGGTGGAGCATCGATTACTGGCCGGTAGAGGCGGACAGGTAGAAAGATGGCCCCGATCATCGGCAAAGCGAAGGCGGCGGTCGATATTTCGATCGCGTATCTAACAGGTATCCGTCATCTCTTTCACAGACCGTATACACTGAGATTTCCACAGCAGCGGTACGCGGTTGAGAAGGGATACAGAGGACGGCACCTCCTCCACCTCGATCGATGCACTGGTTGTGGGATTTGTGCATGGATCTGTCCTGAGAAATGCATCACGATCGTACCGCGGGGCCAGAGATGGTATCCGCAATACTTCTATGGCCGCTGTTGCTTCTGCCACTTCTGTGTAACTCCCGATACACTTGTTACGACGAACCCGTCTGTCTCACCCATAGGCCAAATACAGCCCGGAGACCGGGTCTTAACTCATACTGGGCACTACCGGCGAGTGCGCAAGGTCCTTACCCGAAACTACTCGGGAAGACTCTACAGCATCAAGCCGTTGGGAGCACCTTTCTCGCTTAATGTCACGCAAGATCATCCCCTCCTAGTCTCTTCCCGAGACATCGTCAAGAAGCTGAGACTCGAAAAGAAACCATGTTCCCTCGTATGGAAGACACCCCTTGAACTCAAGCGGGGCGACTACCTTACAATCCCTATCGCGAAGGAGGTCCGGGACACCGGCTTTTATGAACAGGAGATTGAGGTTGGTCAGTCCAGCACAGGAAAACGTCTCAGAAGCAAGCTGAGCCTGATAACGGAACCTGATTTGTTCAGGCTAATCGGTTACTACCTCGCAGAAGGTTACGTTGTAAAGAGGACTGTTGGCTTCGCCTTTGGCGAACACGAGAAAGAATACATTGCCGACTCGGCCCGACTCTTGGAGAAACATTTTGGCCGTGTAACAAGGAGGGCAACTATACACAATTCGACCCATGTCCTCTTACACTCTGTAGCTGCCCTTCAGTTCTTCGAGACCTTTGGCCGGGGCTCTGAAAACAAGAAACTTCCAGATTGGGTCATGTTTGCGCCGACCCAGAAACAGCGAGAACTCATACGAGGAACATTGAGAGGCGACGGACATCTTCATATGCCAACTAGGGGCAATCGTTCAACGTTCTTCGAGTACACAACGATTTCCAAGACTCTCGCCTTCCAACTGCAACAACTCCTCTTCCGGGCAGGAATCGTTGGCCAGATTGCACTTGCCAATCGCGCTAATAGGAAACCAAACTATGTGGTGACGGTTCGAGGCCGTTTCGTCTCAGCAATGGCAGATCTAATGCAGGTCAAGTTTGAGGACAAAAGAGTCAAGACGTTCTCTCGCTTTGAAATGGACAGAGATTATGTCTACGCGCCCGTCGAGAAAATATCGTCAGTTGAAGTTCTTGATCAGCCCGTTGTGAATCTTTCGGTTGAGGGAGATGAGTCGTACGTGGCGGGAAACGTGATAGCCCACAATTGCACGGATTATTGTCCAGAGTTTGCGCTGGAGGAGACTGTGGAGTATGATATTGCGGAGTATACGCGTGATCGGCTTGTGTGGAGTCCGGAGAGACTTTCCAAGCCTCCGGTAAAGAAGGACGACAAGTATGTTTTC
>Ga0209806_1001412_pt1 | contig 15836 bp, 15 predicted proteins | sample GraSoiAngelo_152_FD_186166 | JGI IMG/M metagenome (GOLD analysis project Ga0209806, IMG submission 186166) | Grasslands soil microbial communities from the Angelo Coastal Reserve, California, USA - 14_1009_12_30cm (SPAdes) (version 2) | ecosystem: Environmental > Terrestrial > Soil > Grasslands ... | reverse complement strand
TCATCCTCGCCCTGATCGCGCTCATCGTGATCATCGCGCTGATCACGACGGGCAATCAGCTCCTGAACGTTTACTCGAACATCACCGCCACGATGTGCAACTACCACGTGGGGTGTTGAGGCACCGTCCCTCTGCACAGTCCGCCCAGGGCATGGTCGAGTTCGCCTTGATCCTTGCGCTGGTGGCGCTGGTCGTCATCGTCGCGCTGCTGCTGACCGGCGCCCAGGTCGTGAACCTCTACTCGAACATCACCGTAACTATGTGCAACTACCACGTAGGGTGCTAGAGGCCGGCTAGTCCTCCCCATTCATGGGGAGGTGGCGCGCAGCGCCGGAGGGGCTGGCTAGTCTCCCCCAGCCTGGGCCGCCGCCCTCGCCGCCCGCTCCGCGTTCTGCCTGATCCGGCCGAAGTCCCTCTGCGCGAGCGCCTCGTCGGGAAAGAGCGAGCCCGACAGGCCAACCGCCTTGACCCCCAGCCGTAGATACGCGCCGATGTCATCGATCTGCACGCCGCCGGACACCCAGAACGGCACCCCGCGCAGCGGACCGTTCAGCGCTTCGATGTAGCGTGGCCCGCCGACAGGTGCGATCGGAAAAACCTTGACCACCGTGGCGCCGGCGAGCCGCGCCTGGTAGATCTCAGTCGGCGTCAGCGCGCCGAGCACGCACAGGATGTCCTCCTTGCGGCACGCGTCGGCGACCTCCGGCAGCAGGACCGGGGTCACGACGAACGACGCCCCGGCCTCCTTGGCCTCCCGCACAGCGCCTGGATCCCAGACCGTTCCGACGCCGACCGGGTAGCGGCCCATGGTGGTGGCGATCAAGCCCCGGATCATCTCGAAGCAGGAGGGGACCGTCTTGGTCACCTCGATCGTCATGACCCCGCCTTCCATCGCAGAAAGGCAGGCCTGAAAGCCCGCTTCGGCGTTGTCGGTGCGAAGCACGCCGCAGAGACGGTTGGGGAAAACCTCGGCGAGGGTTCGCATCCGCCGCCCAGATTAGTGCAATCCCCACTCGCGTCTTGGGCCTCCGTATGCTGGTACATACGTATGACCGGGGCGACCGCCACTGAGAGCACCCGCGACCAGATCATCCACGCGGCGGCCGACTCCCTACTCGAAAACGGATACTCCGGCACGAGCGTCCGGTCCATCGCCTCCAAGGCCGGTGTCGCGATCGGCAACCTCCAGTACTGGTTCCCCACCAAGTCCGAGCTGCTGGTCGAGGCCTGGCGGTACCTGACAGCCAAATCCGTCGAGGAGCTCCGCCGGACGCTGAACCAGCTGACCGACCCGCTCGAGGTCCTCGAGGTGGGGGTCGAATCCCTGTGGGACTCGCTGCGCCGCCTCGGCGACGTCCAGCTGGCCGCCTTCGACCTCCTGGTCCAGGCGCCGCGGACGGAGCGCCTGCGGGCCTACCTGCCCGAGCTGTTCACCCGCTACCGCGAGGTGATCCAGGAGCAGCTCGACCGGCTCGAGGAGGACGGCCGGATTCGCCTGACCGTTCCGCGCGACGTGCTCGTCCCCCTGGTCCTGAACACCGTGCTCGGCTTCGGCCTTTATTACGTGGTCACCCGCGACGACGAGTCGTGCCTGCGCGCGCTGTCCGCCTTCCGCCAGCTGGCCGGCAGCGTGATCGAGGCCGTCGAATGAGTGTTCAGCAGCTGGACCGCGAGCTCGATCGGCTGCAAGGCCTGTGGTCGGACGGCCTGTCGGACGCCTACCGGGTCTACCTGGACTCGGTCCGCCACTTCGACGCCGACGTCCAGCCGAAGCTTGCCCTGGCGGCGGCGCTCATCGAGGTGGGGACGCGACTGCAGGGCCTGGGCGGCCGCGCCGCACCGCCGACGACCCTCTTGATGGGCGACCTGTGCCTGGCACGAGGCTCGCGGCTCCTCGCCGACAACGCGCCCCTCGCCGTCCAGGTGGCCTTCGCCCGTGCGATCGAGTCGATCTCGTCGGCCGCCGCGTCGGAGACCCCGGCTCCCCCGACGCGCCCGCTGCTTCAACAGTCCCTCGGGGCCACGCGGTGAGCGCCGCGCGGCTGGAGTTCGCGACCTCCCGGTCCACCGAGTTCGTCGACCTGACCGAGCGGATCCGCGACGAGGTCGGCCGCGCCGGACTCCGCAACGGCCGCGTCCATCTCCAGTCGCTGCACACGACCGTCGGCCTTGCGGTCAATGAGAACGAGCCTTTGCTGCTGCGCGACTTCCAGGAAATGCTCGAGCGGATCGCCCCCACCGGCGCCGGCTACGAGCACGACGATTTCACGCGCCGGATCGACGTCGCTCTGGACGAGCCGGTCAACGGGCACGCGCACTGCCGCCAGCTGCTCCTGAGCGCGTTTCTGACGCTGCTCGTCGAAGATGGCGAGCTGGTGATGGGACGGTGGCAGTCGGTCTTCGCGGTCGAGCTCGACGGCCCGCGCCGGAGGCAGCTCGCGATGCAGCTCGACGGCGATTTTGTCCGGCCACAACGCGTGGACTTGCCGGAAGCACTCGTCGAGGTCGAGCTCGCGCGCCAGCTGATGGTCGACCCTGAGCCGGTGGCGGCGCCGATGCGCAGGCTCGTCGAGGCGGGCGGGAAGCGCCTGCGTCCCAGGCTTGTGCAGCTGACGGCAGGCATCGGCCCGCGCAACGACCCGCTTCGTGCCGCGGAGCTGGCGGCCGCGGTCGAGCTCCTTCACAACGCCACCCTCATCCACGACGACTACGTCGATGAGAGCACTCACCGCCGGGGGCGGCCCACGGTGGCCGCGGCCGAAGGCCCGGAGCGCGCGATCGCGGTGGGCGACTACTACTTCGCCAAGGCGACGCGGCTCATCGCCGAGATTGGGAACCCCGCCGTGACGTCGGCGGTCGCCGAGGCTCTCGAGGCCATCTGCGCCTCCCAGATCGACGACGTGGCGCTGCGCGGCGCCTACCCGGGCGACCGGGAGTCGTACATGGGTGTCGTCCGCGGCAAGACCGCTTCGCTGTTCGCCGCGGCCTGCGCGTCCGGTGCGCTCCTGTCGGAGGCGCCGCCCGAGGTGGTGGGAGCTCTGCGCCGGTACGGCGACCTGCTCGGCACTGCTTTCCAGATGGCCGACGACATGGTCGACTTCAGCTCGAGCTCGGGCAAGCCGGTGGGCCTCGACATTCGCCAGCGTGTGCTGTCGCTGCCGCTCATCTATGCCGCCGACGACCGGGTCGTCGGGCCCGAGGTGAGAAAGCTGCTCGCCGGCACTCTCGGCGACGCAGAGGTTGGCCGCGTGACCGAGCTGGTGACGACAAGCGATGCGCTGCCGCGCGTCCGGCGGGAAGCGCAGGCGCTGGTCGAGGATGCGGTGAGGCAGATCGAAAACGTGGAGCTCGACGGTCTGCGGCCGGTCCTGGCCGGCCTGGCCCGCGCGGCGGTCGACCGAAACTCCTAAGCCCGGCCGGAAAGAATGCCGACCGTGCCCAGGCCCAGGCCATGGAACCGCACGTCTGACCAACCGGCCTGAGCGGCCATCGCGCCGAGCTCGCCCGGGGTGCGGTACGAGTCAACCGTGTCGCTGAGGTACCGATAGGCTGACCGCTGGCCGGAGATGGCGCCGCCGATGGCCGGCAGCAACGTGCGCAGGTAGACGCGGTAGGCGGAACCGACCAGGCCGCGGGGCGGCCGCACGAACTCCAGCACCACCGCGCGACCAGGTGGTCTGACCACGCGCAGCATCTCGCGGAGCCCCCGGATCGGGTCGGCGAGGTTGCGCAGCCCGAAGGCGATCGTGGCGGCGTCGAAGCTCGCATCGTCGAACGGCAGGTTGAGCGCGTCTCCCTCGATGAATTCCTGACCTGGGTGATCCCGCCGTGCGATGTCGAGCATCCCCGCGCTGAAGTCGAGCCCGACCACTCTGCCCTCCGGGCCGGCGAGCCTCGCGAGCTCGGCGGTCAGCTTGCCAGAGCCACATGCGACATCGAGCGCGGCCCCACCACTTTTGAGGTTGGTCTCTCGCGCGGCGCGGCGGCGCCACCCCGCGTCGGTTCCAATCGACAGCACGGTGTTGACCGTGTCGTACCGGCGCGCGATCCGGTCGAACATCGACCGCACGGCCGCAGGGTCTCGTTCGCTCAGATTTTTTGCCAGATCGACGCGATGCCCTGCCCGACGCCGATGCACATCGTCGCGAGGCCGTACTCCGCATCGCGGTGCTCCATCTCGCGCACCAGGGTGCTGACCAATCGCGCGCCGCTGCTGCCGAGCGGATGACCGAGCGCGATCGCGCCGCCGTTGACGTTGACCTTCTCCTCGTCGAGACCCAGCAACCGGATACACGCGAGTGACTGGGACGCAAACGCTTCGTTCAGCTCGACGACCGCAATGTCGGACGGTTGCAGTCCAGCCTTCTCGAGCGCCTTCAGCGAAGAGGGCACCGGGCCGATGCCCATGTAATCCGGATGGACGCCGGCAGGCGCGGCGGAGACCAGCCGAGCGAGCGGCCGCAGCCCTCGCTCCCTCGCCTTCGTGTCTGACATCAAGACAAGTGCGGTCGCACCGTCGTTGAGCGGCGACGCGTTGCCGGCCGTGACAGATCCCTTCTCGGCGAAGGCGGGCTTCAGCCTGCCGAGTGCTTCAAGCGAAGTGTCCGACCGCGGACCCTCGTCGTCTCGTAGTGAAAGCGCCTCACCTTTGCGCTGAGGCACGGTGACCGGCACGATCTCCTCGGCCAGCCGGCCGGACTTCTGCGCGGCCAGCGCACGCTGGTGGCTCCGCAAAGCGAACGCGTCCTGGTCCTCACGCGAGACCTCGTACTTCTGCGCCACGCGCTCGGCGGTCTCGCCCATCTGCAGCGTCCCGTACATGGCCGCCATCTTGGGATTCACCAGCCGCCAGCCAAGCGCGGTGTCGTAAACGGTCTGCGGACCGCGGGGAAATCCCGAGTCTGGCTTCGGCATCACCCAGGGCGCGCGGGTCATGCTCTCGACGCCGCCGGCCACGATGATGTCCGCGGCGCCGGCCTGGATCTCGCGCGCCGCGGCGATCGTCGCCTGCATGCCGGAACCGCACAGCCGGTTGACGGTCTGGCCCGGGACCTCGACCGGAAATCCCGCGAGCAGCAGCGCCATTCGCGCCACGTTGCGGTTGTCCTCACCCGCCTGGTTGGCGCAGCCGAGGATGACGTCCTCCACCTCGCCAGGTTTCACATGCGCCCGGTCGCAGGCCTCCTGGAGGACGATCGCGGCGAGGTCATCCGGCCGCAAGTCCTTCAGCTGCCCACCGTACCGCCCCATCGGCGTGCGGGCCGTGGCAACGATGACCGCCTCGGTCCTCCCCATTTATGGGGAGGTGGCGCGAAGCGCCGGAGGGGCTGTCACTTCTTGGATCTGCGGGCCAGAAAGGCCTGCACCCCTTCGGCAAACTCATCGCTTGAGGCCTGCGCCTCCTGGAGGTACGACTCGAACTCCAGGGCCTGCTCGAAGCTCGACTCGAGCGCGTGGTTGACGGCACGCTTGGCGCCCGCCATCGCCTGGCGCGGCTGTGCGGCGAGGTGATCGGCAAGCTCGCGGACCTCCTCCTCGAGCCGCTCGGCTGGAACGATGCGGTTGATCACGCCTAGCCGGTGGGCGTCGGCTGCTTGCAGGGGCTTGCCGGTGAAAAACATCTCGTAGGCGACGCCGGTGCCCGCGAGTCGCGGCAGCAGCCAGCTCACGCCGCCGTCGGGTGCGAGCCCGATGTTGACGAAGGCTTCGAGGAGGTACGCCTCGGGCGTCGCGATGCGTATGTCGCATGCGAGCGCAAAGCTCGCGCCGATGCCGACCGCGGGCCCGTTCATCGCCGCGATCACGGGCTTGGGCATCGTGCGCAGCCGGGCCAGCATCGGCATGTACTCGTTGCGCAGGACGTTGCCCACGTCCTCCGGGGTCCGCATTCCGGCGCCCTGAACCATCTCGGTCACGTCGGCCCCTGACGAAAAAGCGCGGCCGGAACCGGTGAGCACCACGACCCGGACCGCATCGTCGCGCTCGGCCTGCTTGATCGCTTCGCCAAGCTGCTGCCGGGTGAGCGCGCCGATCGCGTTCATCTTCTCCGGCCGGTTGAATCGAATCAATCCAACGCCGTCGTGCGTGTGGAATTCGATATGCGTTTGCGGTTCGACTTCGGTTGCCATCTCTCTCATCTTCCTTTGAATACGCCCTTCCGTTTCTCGAGGAACGCGTGCATGCCTTCCTTCTGGTCTTCGGTCGCAAACAAGAAGTAGAAGCTCTTGCGCTCGGACGCGAGGCCTTCCGCGAGTGGCGAGTCAAAAGCCTTGAGCACCGCCTCCTTCGCCATACGCGCCGCGAGCGGAGGTTTCTCGGCGATCTGCCGGGCCATCCGCTTGGCAAGCTGGACGGTCATCTCGGCAGGCACCACCTTGTTGACCACGCCAAGCTCGTAGGCGCGCTGCGCGGTCACCGGAGCGCCGGTCAGCATGACCTCCATAGCCACGTACTTTCCGATGCTGCGCGGCCACCTCTGCGTGCCCCCCGCGCCGGGGATGATGCCGAGGTTGATCTCGGGTTGGCCGAACCGAGCCGTCTCGCCGGCGAGGATCAGGTCGCACATGAGGGCGACCTCGCACCCGCCGCCCAGCGCGTAGCCGTTCACCGCGGCGATCAGCGGCTTGCTGAAGCCGGCAAGCGGCGCCCACCGGCCGGTCTGGTCGCGGCGCAGCTGGTCGACGGCGCCCCGGTCGGCCATGTCGCCGATGTCGGCGCCGGCCGCGAACACCTTCGGGCCGCCGGTCAGCACCACGGCGCGAACGTTCTCGTCGGCGTCGAGCTCGGCCAGCGCAGTCGTCAGCTCGCGGATCAGGTCCGGGCTCAGCGCATTCAAGACCTTCGGCCGGTTGAGCGTCAGGGTCGCGATCGGCGGCTCGAGCTCGAGCAGGATGTGCTCGTACCCCATCGCGGCTATCATCGGCTAAATGCCCGAACGCAGACTTTTCGACTCCTATGGGCGGATCGCCGACGACTTACGGATCTCTGTCACCGACAGGTGCAACTTCCGCTGTATCTACTGCATGCCCGCGGAAGGCCTGAAGTGGCTGAAGCGCGAGGACATCCTCCGTTACGAGGAGATCGTGCGCCTGGCGCGCATCTTCGTCGACCGATACGGCGTCCGGACGATCCGCATCACCGGCGGCGAGCCGCTCGTGAGGATCAAGCTCGAGGAGCTGATCGGCATGATCAACGCGATCGACCCGACGCTCGACATCACCATGACGACCAACGGCGTCCTGTTGCGCCAGAAGGCGATGGCGTTGAAGGAAGCGGGCCTGAAGCGCATCAACATCTCGCTCGACACGCTGCACATGGACCGCTTCCACGAGATGGCGCGGAGCGACCAGTTCCAGCGCGTGATGGACGGCATCACAGCGGCCCGCGAAGCCGGACTGTGGCCGATCAAGCTGAACATGGTCGTCATGAAGGGCCGCAACGACGACGAGGTCGTCGACTTCGCGCGGCTGGCGCACGCCGAGGGTTACGAGGTCCGCTTTATCGAGTTCATGCCTCTCGACGGGGACAACATCTGGACCAACGAGCAGGTCATGCCGAGCCGCCGCATCCAGGAGCAGATCGAAGACCAGTTTCCGCTCGTGCCCTTCAACGACGCCAGGCCCGGCCCGGCGACGCGATACACGTTCGCCGACGGAGCCGCGGGTGGAGTCGGCTTCATCTCGTCGGTCAGCCAGGCCTTCTGCACGTCATGCAACCGCGTCCGGCTTACCGCGGAGGGCGGATTGCGCACATGCCTGTTCTCGCTGCACGAGACGCCGTTGCGCGACCTCATGCGGTCCGGCGTTTCGGACGACCATCTCGGTTCCGTCATCGAGACGGCGATCTGGCGCAAGGAAGAGGGTCACCTGATCAACAAGCCCGGCTTCATCAAGCCGGCGAAGTCGATGTCCCAGATCGGGGGCTGAGTGGTTGATCGGGTGCTGAAGCCCGAAGAGTCGCAGCGGCCCTATACCGTGACCGAGCTGGCGAACGAGATCCGGCGCGAGCTGCGCCCCCTCGTTGCCGTGATGCTGAAGGGCGAGGTCAGCGGCATGAAGCAGGGAGCCAAAGGCCACTACAGCTTTTCCATTCGCGACGGCCAGAGCGTGCTGGAGGCTTTCATCTTCGCGGACGACGCGCGGCGCGTGACGATCCTGCCCGAGGACGGGCAGGTCTTCATCTTCCGCGGGAAGGTCGACTTCTGGCCGCAGTACGGACGGCTGCGTTTCATCGTCGACCAGGTCGAGTTCGACGATGTAGGCAAGCTGCGGGCGCGCCTCGAAGAGCTGAAGCGACGGCTCGACGCGGAGGGCGCGTTCGCGCCCGAACGCAAGCGGCGGCTTCCGTTCCTGCCGCTCTCGGTGGCGCTGCTCACATCTCCCACCGGCGCCGTCATCCACGACCTCCAGGAGACGATCCTGGAGCGCTACCCGAACATGGGCATCGTCGTCTACCCGGTCCTGGTCCAGGGAGCAGGCGCCCCCATGAGCGTCGCCCGCGCGCTGCGCCGATGCAATCAGGAACGTCTCGCCGACGTGATCGTGCTGGCGCGTGGTGGCGGCGGCTTCGAAGAGATGTATGCGTTCAACACCGAGATAGTTGCGCGTGCGATTCTCGAATCGACGCTCCCGGTGGTCACGGCGCTGGGCCACACGTCGGACCGCACGGTTGCGGACCTCGTGGGCGACGCCGAATGCCGGACTCCGACCGAAGCAGGCGCGCGGGTCGTACCGAAGAAATCAGACCTGCAGGCCCAGCTGCGCGAGAGACAGCGCCGGCTCGACCGGGAGATCGGCCAGCGCTTGAATCGTGAGGTGGAGCGCCTCGGCCAGAAGAAGCAACGCGTGCTCCAGCTCCTGCCCGCCCTCGTCCGGCAGCGCATCGATCGTTTGACCAGGGCCGCAAGCGAGCTCAGCCGTCTGAGTCCCATCGCCCAGGTGGCGCGGCGCGAGGAGGCGCTGCGGGATCGCCGCCGGCGCCTGGACAGCTCAGCGACTGCTCGCCTGGCGAAGAGCCTCAACGACCTCGGCGCGCGCCGGGCGTCGATCCGATTGGAACGCGCCCTCGCGGAGCGGTTCGCGGGAGCCACGAAAGCGGTCGCCCACCGGGAACAGCGACTTGTCGCGCTCAGCCCGGACGGCGTGCTCGCGCGTGGCTACAGCATCACGCAGGACGCCGAGTCCGGCGCGGTGCTCCGTTCCGCCGCCGCCACCGCGAAAGGCAAGCGTGTGCGGATCCGACTGGGATCGGGCCGGCTCGGGGCGACGGTGGAGGAGGTGGAGCGATGAGCCAGGACCTGACCTACGAGCAGGCCCTTGAGCGGCTCGACGAGCAGCTCAAGCTTCTCGAAGACGGCAACCTCTCCCTCGAGGGCGCGTTGAAGGCGGTCGACGAGGCGCGCGTCTACCTGAAGATCTGCACCGAGCGCCTCGATGAGGCGAGAAAGAAGATCGAAATCCGAGGCGAACCAGAAACTACTGAATAAGGCTCCTCCCCATTCATGGGGAGGTGGCGGCCGTCGCCGTCGGAGGGGCCGATCCAAGCTTCTCGTCCATCGCCCGGAGCCGCTGGCTCAAATTCTTGATGAACTCCAGCAGCACCTCCGGATGCTCGTGGACGATCGCCTGCAGGCGGTCCCGGCGCAACACGCGAACCGTGGTGTCCATCGTCGCCTGAGCACCCGCCGATCGCGGCTGGTCGTCGAACACCGACATCTCCCCCACGACGCTGCCGCTCGAGTGCCGGGCCAGCGTCACCTCCTGACCCGAGTGGTCGACGTGGATGCGGATCTCGCCGTCGACGAGCAGGTAGAGCTCGGCGCCGGCGTCGCCTTTTCGGAAGACGGTCTCGCCCTTGACGTAATGCCGCGTGACCATCAGGCGGTCGACGCTGGCCAGCTGCTCCAGCGTTAGCGTGCTGAACAGCGGCACCTGCTTGAGGGCGATGAGCTCTTTCATCTGTTCATTGAGTCCGTTGGTGGCCGCCGCGGCTGTTTCGCGGACCCACCTGTCGGAATGGTTCGCGAGCGCCTCCAGCTCCGCATGCGACGGCGGCCGCGCCACGACCGGATCGAAAGACTCCGGTTCGAGCAGCCGCGCGAGCGGGCCGGCGAGCCAGCCGGGGCCGAAGTTTAACAACGTTTCGATTGCCTCAACCCTGGTTTGCGAGTGCACCGAAGCCAGGCCTTGTTCGACGGTGGCAAAGCCGCGCTTGCCGTGCAGGGCGCGCATGGCGGCCAGCCCAGACGTCGCGGCGTTGTTCACGTAGTCGTCGAGCCCGATCCGGAGCAGCGCGTACGCCGCGGCGGCATCGCCGTCGGTATGCCGGATGGCGCCACTCACCCGAGCTGACAGCCGGGCCAGCTGCACTCCGCTGGCAAGGTGGGATTCGAGATGCTCGCGCGCGCGCCGGTACAGGTCTGGCCGGCCGCTGCGGACCAGAGCCTCCACCGCCGCGGACGACGTCTCGCCCTGCACCAGGAGCAGAGGAAGCACGAGGGTGAGGGCTTCCGGCGCCTGGGAGGCCATCGCCTCCGCGGCCAGCCTCCGCACGTCGCGATCGCCGCTCGCCAGGCCGTCAGCGAGGGCTTCGGCGAAGGATTGCTGCCAGCCGGGTGGCGGAGCCCACCGCACCGCTTGCTTGAGGGCTTCACGACGGACCTCGAGATTGGCGTCGCGCATGCAGGCGATCAGCGGCTCGGCCGCCTCGGCGACCTGCCCCTTCAGCCGCGCAAAGCTGCGGATCGCCTCCAGCCGAACGACCGGATCGCTGTCAGCCAGCGAGCGAAGGACAACGGCGTCATCCGCGATGAAGGCCGCGGCCCACGCCGCCGCCGCCCGGTCGCGAGCGGCCTCGGAATCGCCCAGCGCGCGGAGGACGTCCATCGAGGACTCCCACGGCTCGGCCCGGGTGATGCCCGCGATGGCCGCGGCCGCCCTCACCCAGCCGTCCTCGTCTTCCGTGGCGGCCTCGAGCTGCTCCACAGGGATTCGATCTGGCGGCGCCATCTGCAAGGCCAGCCGCTTCACCACGGAATCCCTCGATTCCAGCAGCTCGGGCAGCATCGCGGCAAACGTCTCGGGCGAGGTCTTCGCGAGCGCTGCCGCGGCGAACTCCCTGGTCTTGGCGTCGGCGCCGCGGATGAAGCCCTGGAGCTCGCCGATCTGGTCCGGCGTAGGCCGGCCGACTGCCTGCTGAAAGTCGGCCAGGCTGAGGGCGTGCGCCCGCAGTCGAGCGTAGATCGCGTCCACGTACAGGCTCCGGACGCGCCAGGCGGCAGCGATGAACAGCACGCCGGCCGCGATCCCGATCAGAGCGAGCGCCTTGACAGTTGATGCAATGGGCCCCTGGAGCAACAGCAGCACGACGCCGCTCAGGACCGCCGCGCCCGGAAGCACGAGGTTGTCGAGGAGCAGCTGCAGCTTGGGGACGACCTGCGCCGGCAGCGCACCTCCGAGGACGTTCTGCGTCGGGTCGTCAAGGCCCGTCTGCAGGCTGTTGCGGACGATGAACAGCACGAGCGCGGTGGCGAGCGCGGGGTTGACGGCCACCGCCGCGAACCCGATCAGGGTGAAGGCGGGAAGGATCAGGATGGCGTTCTTCACCCCCAGCCGGTCCAGCACCCACGGTGCGATGAAGAGGCTGACCGCCAGCTGCACCACGTAGCAGGCGAGCCACGCGTTGCCGATCAGGATGGTCAGCGCCTGCAGGTTGTTGTGGGTGGCCGCGACGAAGAGCACGGCGACGACGTAGTCCCCGATGCGGCTGACAACCTGGAGCACGAGCGCCAGCAAGACAAGGGCGAGCACCAACCTGCTGCCGGTCAGGTACTCGACCGCGCGCCGTAGGACGGCGATGACTCCATGCCGTTTGCGCTCGAGCTCATGCTCGACGAGGAGCTGGTCTACCTCGTCGACGAACGCCGGGCGGAAGAGTGTTCGCTCCAGTCCGACCGACATCACGGCAGCGGCCAGGGCGCCAAAGGCCCAGATGAAGATGAGTGGTTCGGTCGCGAAGACGGCAACGATCGTCGTCGTGAAGCCGGAGAGGATGTAGCCGACACTCGAGCCGGCGGCGATCACCGGAAAGATGCGCTTGCCCTCGAGCACGTTGAAGTGCTGGCTGACGAAGGTCCAGAAGTTGAGCATCACCAGCTCGAACGCGACCGAGTAGACGACGTAGGCCCCGAACGCCACGGTCGCGTCCTCGCGAATCGTATAAGCGGCGAAGACGGCTATCGCCGCGGCCGCATTCGCGATCAGGACGATGCGGAACGCTGACCCGACGCCGAACCTCCGCGTCAGCACCCCTTGCAGGGCGGCCATGGGCCATACCGTCAGCGCGAGCACGATGAAGAAAAGCGGGTAGGCGTGCGGGCCGGCCTTGTTCAGAAAGATCGATTGAGCGGCGCTGAACGCGGTGTACATCGCCCACCCGATCACGATCGCGAAGCCCGCGACCTGGAGCGTGCGCCGGAGCTCCGTGCGCCGGACGTGGAGGACCCTGGCCAGGAGAGGCGTCACGGCCTCCTGCTGAGCGAACCTAGGTTTGCTGGACGCTTGCGATCCTCTGCAGGGCGGCGATCCGCTCTGCGATCGGCGGATGCGTGTCGAAGAGGCGGGCGAAGAAGCTCCCGTGATGCTCCTCCGGGTTGTCGATCATCATGGCGGCCACCGCGTGGTTGAACCGCTCGGGCGGCCGGTCGTTCTGGGCGATCTTCTGCAGCGCGGAGATCAAGGCCTGCGGATTGCGCGTGAGCTCGACCCCGCTGACGTCAGCGAGCGACTCGCGCTGCCGCGACAGGGCCAGCTGCATCAGCGGCCCCACGATCACGGCGACGAGCGTGAACAGAACTCCGATCGCCAGCACGATCAGCGCGCCCTGGCCGCGAATCCTCATCCGGCCGACGCTGTTCCAGAACACGCTCGAGATCAGCGCGGCCATCCCGATCATCGTCGTCACCACAAGCAGCAGGCGGACGTCGAAGTTTTTCACGTGGCTCATCTCGTGCGCCAGCACTGCTTCGAGCTCCTCGCGGTTCATCATCTGAAGCAGGCCTGTCGTCACGGTCACCGCGGAGTGATTCGGATCGCGGCCCGTGGCAAACGCGTTCGGACTCGGGTCGTTGATTATGTAAACCTTCGGCAGAGGCAGGCCGTCGCCGATGGCGAGCGCCTGCACGACGTTGTACAGCTGCTGGTACTGACGGGAATCGGCCGGCTGCGCGCCCATTGCCGAGAGCACCGTCGCGGAACCGAAGTAGTACGCGTAAAGCGCCGCACAGATGCCCAGGATGCCGAGCACGATGGCGCCGGCGATCGCGCCGTTTCCGCCCGAGGCCAACGCCCCGACGATCGCTCCGACCGCCAGCCAGACCAGGAGAAATCCGGCGATCACGATCACGCTGTTGCGTTTGTTGCGCGCGATCTGGTGATACATCTAGGTGGCTTCCCGCCGACCCCGTTTCAGCGTGTTTCGGGCTTGCTCGGCTACATAGCGTCCCCAGATCTGGATCCACACCAGCCCGTTGCCGAACGCGGACACGTCCTCCGAATGATGTTTGAAGTGGTAGGTCCACATCGCTCGATGCTTTTCGTACGAGATCTGGCGCTCGCGGTTGCGAGGCGCAGGCTCAGCGCGGTGGACGGCGTTCGCGGTCGGCAGATAGAAGATCTTCCAGCCGCCGAGCTTGAGGCGATAGCACAGGTCGAGGTCTTCGCCGGACATGAAGTAGCGCGGGTCGAAGAAACCGACACGATCGAGCGCAGACCTGCGAAGCATCAAACAGGCCGCGGTGCCCGCGTCCATCTCGTGGACGTCAGATTCGGGGACGTGCCCCATGTTGTGGCGGCCGAAGCGCGGACTCCTGGGAAAGAGCTTGCTCAGGCCGACCGTCTGGTAGAACAGCGTGCTCGGGATCGGGAACGCCCGCCTGGCATCGGGGTCGAGACGCCCGCCGGGCATCGCCAGGCGGGGGCCTACGGCCCCTGCGTCGGGTCGGGTGAGAAGCAGGTCGGCAAGCCGACCGCTGCACTGCGGGTCCAGGATCACGTGCGGGCTGAGAAGCAGGACGAACCGGCCCTGGCATCGCTCGAGACCGACGTTCGCGGCCCGTCCGTAGCCGAGGTTCTTGGACTGGACCAGGACGGTCGCGTGCGGGAACTCGTCAGTCACCGCGGCCGGCGAGCCGTCGGACGAGTCGTTGTCCACGACGACCGCGTCGACTGGTACGTCGGCGCTCGCGAAGAAGGCTTTCAGGCACTGCAGCAGATCGTCTTTGGAGTTGCGGCTCACGACCAGCGCAGTGATGAGTGGTTTGTTCGATTCGGGCATCGGATGGGAATTATCCCCGGACGCGCCGCCGCGTAAGCGCATCTACAATCTCCCGGAAGTGCAGACCGGAGCGCGACTGGGCCTTGGCCGGCGCCTGGCCCAGGTCCAGCGGAACCGGTTGGTCCGGCAAAACCTGATCCTGTTCCTTGGCGGTCTTGTCGCGGGCATCGGTGGATTCGTGTACCACGCGATCGCCGGGCGAGTCCTCGGACCCGAGACCTACGGCCAGGTCGCGTTCCTGATCGCGCTCTACGCGGTCGGCACCGGGCCGGCGCTGATCCTCATCGTTGTGCTGGCCCGCTACACGGCGATGCTGAACGCGCGCGGCGATCCAGGTGTCCGCTCGCTGCTCGCACGCACCGTGCGGCTCATCGCGATCCCCTGCCTCGCGCTCATCCTCGTGACGTCGCTGTTCGCGCGGCCGATCGCGGCGTTCGAGCACCTCGGCTCGACCATTCCGATCCTCATCCTGGGATTTTCCATCGCCTTGATCTGGCAGGTGGCGATCCCGCGAGGCATCCTGCAGGGCCTGCAGCGATTCACGCCTCTCGCGCTCAACCTATCGCTCGAGCTGGTCATCCGCACGACCGTCGTTTTCATCCTTCTCAAAGCGGGGTACGCAGTCTCCGGCGCGATGGCGGCCGTGTTTGCCGGCCTCGCGATCGTCTTCGTGCTCGGCCTTTACTCGCTGCGCGACCATTTCCGCGGTATCGGCACACGCGTGCAGCTGCGCGTCATGGTCGGGTTCTCCTTGACCGCCGCCGCGGGAATCATCGGTGTGCAGATCCTCTACAACCAGGACGTCATCCTGGCCGAGCACTATCTGAGCAGCCACGACGGCGGCATCTACGGCGGGCTGAACAAGATCGGAACGATCCTTTACTTCCTCACCTTGAGCGTCAGCCAGGTGCTGTTTCCGCGTGTCGTCGAAGCGGTCGCGAAGGAGCAACACCCCGGACGCATCCTGCTTTCGTCCGCCGGCATCCTCACGGCGCTCGGTGCCGCCGCGCTTCTGGTCTTCGCGGTAGTGCCGGGGCTTGTCGTCAACGTTCTTTTCGGCCCGAGCTTTCGCGACGCCATCCCGCTGGTGTTTCCTGTCGGCGTGATCGGGCTCGCGCTGGCGCTCGACAACCTGCTGGTGCAGTTCTTCATGGCCGTGCACGACCGGGCTTTCGTGCCCCTGCTGGCGCTGGCGGTCGTGACCGAGGGCGTCTTGATCGTCTTGTTCCACGCGCGGGTCGGCCAGGTGGTGCTGGACGTGCTGGTGGCCCTGCTCGGCCTGCTGGTGCTGTTGACCATTCGGTGCTACGTGCTGCTGCCGAAGCTGCACGCCGACAGCGTCGCCGAGCCGGCCCTGGGCTGAAAAAATTAAGTCCCGCCGCCCCGAAGGGCCGCGAGACTTAAGGTGCTCGGCAACGACCTACTCTCCCGCCGGGTTACCCCGACAGTACCATCGGCGCTGGAGGGCTTAACTTCCGTGTTCGGAATGGGAACGGGTGTCTCCC
>Ga0209806_1001411_pt1 | contig 15840 bp, 15 predicted proteins | sample GraSoiAngelo_152_FD_186166 | JGI IMG/M metagenome (GOLD analysis project Ga0209806, IMG submission 186166) | Grasslands soil microbial communities from the Angelo Coastal Reserve, California, USA - 14_1009_12_30cm (SPAdes) (version 2) | ecosystem: Environmental > Terrestrial > Soil > Grasslands ... | reverse complement strand
AATCCGAACGCTTCGTTGAGCCACTCTATAGCCGCGGGAAGGTTCTTATAAACAATGTGCGGGAGCACAGTATCAACTGGAACGGATCGGTTCTTCATGCTGCACCATTGCAGTCGATCGTCTCGCCTGCGTTGAGAAAGTCCGCTTAAAAGCTTTCCCTTCGTGCCCTCTCGTGTCCTTGGTGGTGAAGGTTTTCTTCTTGACTGCGAACTCCCCCTGCCGACGAACCTGGTTCAGCCCTTCCACCAAGTAAAGATCAGGACATGTCCGTACATCGCTGTGAACGTATTTCTTGGAATCACCAGTCAACAGTACCCATCCGATTGTATCGATGCCCGCCGCATCCGCGGGTTCCAATGGCCGTTTCCCGTGCGCCCTCTGTAGTTTAAGGGTTCTTCGGGCACGGAGTTTTCACCTGATTACCGCCGTTACCTTTACGTAAACCATGGGGTGCCTAATCATGGACACAGAGGGAAGTATATGCGTCCGTGGATCAGGCTGGCCTTGACTGTGTGTACCTCGGTTCTGCTGGTCTCCAGTCCCTTGTCTCGCGCCCAGCAGGATCAGCCCGAGACCAAGCGCAGAATAATCACAAAGATCGTACCGTCCTATCCCAGCCTCGCCCGGAGAATGGGCATCACCGGATCTGTCAAAATCGAAGCCCTGGTCCTTCCCAACGGTTCCGTGAAATCGACCGAGACCCTTGGCGGTCATCCCCTTCTGGCTCAAGCTGCCGTCGAAGCGGTCCGAACTTGCAAGTGGGAACCCGCTCCACATGAGACCAAAGAAATCATCATTTTCAACTTCCATCCCAACTGACCGGTGGAGTGCAAACCGTCGGAGATCTGATCCCGAGCGCTGATCCCTTCATGCCCGCCGCTACCTCGGCCAAAGCCATCCAAACGTTCCCGCCGTCAGCAAGGCGTACACTAGACCGTCAATCACTTCCTTGATCGTCATGCTCCACGTCTGTCCCTTCCACACCGCATTCGGCAGAACCCCAAGTCCATACGCCAGGAACGCCGCCGTGCCCGCCACCCTAAACACCGCGGGATAATGCGCGCCGACGGGCACGGTGTGTCCGGTCAAATAGGCCACGAAAAACCCTACCAGCAGGCAGTACACGAACCACAATCCCAGAAATTTCGGCATGGCTGGCGGTCCCAGCGGTAGCACCGTGAGCGAGCCCACCGGTCCGCGCTTGTATTTCTCCATCGCAGCAGGCGACTTCATCTCCTTCATCGTGCAAAACGGAAACATATAAAGCCCTCGCTGCAACCCTGCCGCACGCAAGGTATCGAGAACTTTGTCCTCATCTGGAAGCCTCCCGTAATTGCTGCGGTGATAAGTCAACACCATATGCATGATGGAACTGGCGACGAAGACGATGACCGCCGACAACACGATCGGAAGCCACAGCGCAGAGAGTGGAACCATGCAAAACCTCCCTCAAAATACGAGCCAGAAATTTCCCCGCGAGGCTACCCTCCTACGTCGCGATGGTCAAGAGTCGACTGAGGCGTAGAGTCGCATGCCTCACAACCGGGTTCCACAAACTCCCGACGGGCGCACCAGCCGCGGCTACCGTAGAATGACAACCCATGCCTCAAAACCTCGCACACGTCGCGGTCGTGGTTCGCAACTACGACGAGGCTCTCGCCTTCTACACCAATGTCCTGGGATTCCATCTCCTCGAAGACACGAATCTGGGTGCAGGTAAGCGCTGGGTTCTGGTAGCGCCCCCCGGTTCCAAGGCGACGAGCATCCTCCTCGCGCAGGCCGCCACTCCTGAACAAATCACACGCATCGGAAACCAGACCGGCGGCCGCGTATTTCTCTTCCTGCACACTGACGACTTCTGGCGCGACTACCACGCCCTCGTCTCGCGAAAGGTTGAATTCGTCCGCGAACCCAAGGAAGAGCCCTACGGCACAGTCGCCGTTTTCAAGGATTTGTACGGAAACCTTTGGGACCTGATCCAATGGAAGTAGAAAACGCTCACGTAGGGGCAGACGCCTCGTCCGCCCCCCGGCGAAGCTCGCCCAATTTTTGTATGGAACGACCGACCGCCGGTGAAGCCGAGCCTTTCAACGACCAGATTACAAAATTTCCAATATTTCAATTTTCCTGGAACTCCACTTTCTCAAATCCCAATCCCTGCAGCAGGCTTGTCAATGTCGCCCGCGCATTCGCCTTCGCGGTTTTCAGAATCCCATCTAACAGTGCCGCCTGCTGTAACTGCCGCTCTGCTTCCTCGCGCACCTGGCTCTCGAGATTCGGATCCACCGGCACCAGCAATCCTGTCTGCCGTGAATACACCCGCGTCCGCGTATTATCCAGGCGCGTCGAGAACAACTGTCCGGCCGGTAAGCGCAAGCGCACTCTCTTCCCATCGACCATCACATCCCCGCTTTTCAACGCACTGAAATCCACGCCGGCAATCACCTCGCCGTGCACGATCATCAGAAGGCGGTCCCCGGCGAGAAAATTGGGTAAGATCGCGTTTTCTTTTTCACCGCTCACGATCTTGTCCATCGTGTAGACAACCGTCTCCAGTCTCTGCAACTGCTGGATCTTATTCACCACGGTTGGCTGGCTCACATCGATCTGCGTGCTGCGTGCCAGCCAGTGCCCCGGCCAGTTGAACGCAACTTGACGCGCGATGACGAGGACACCCAACGCACCCACGGCAACCCCCAACACAACCCCGGCGGCCCAGCCCGCCTTCGCTCGCGACCCAGTTCCTTCAGGCTTATCCTGAACCGGCATCTCACCTCCAGGTTCCGTCTCCACGGAACATAGCACACGCGCGCCTGAGCCCAGACGTTGTGCCAGGCACAAGCCTCTACGGCTCCAGTAAGGATGTTGAGGTTGTTCTTCGTGGATTGTGAGCAGGTTGGCTTAGGAAGAGACGCAAACAAAAAACCCCGCGCCGACGCGGGTTGGGCGTTTACGCCGGCGCGGGAACTCTTGTTCCGTTCGTGAACCTAACATATCGTGGACCGAGATAAAGACACAATCCGGGAGATACCGGAGTCGACAGGCCCTTGCGAGTACCTTTGTTTTCTGGACAATAGCGAATACGACCAATGGCGCAAACGGCGCATGACTCTCTTGGCGGTCCTAGCCGCTTTTCAAAATGATGCAGAGTTCACCCAGTCCCTTGGCGCCTGCCGTCTTTAATTCACCCCCGAGGCATTCGGATCGCTCAAGGCAATGAGCTGGCCGACGCGATAATCTTCCTGGGTCAGAGAAACTTCAGGGTCCGCCGTCATGATCGTCAATACCTCACCGCTGATATTGCCTCGAATGGTCAAGCTTTGCTCCTCCACCGCGATCACTCGATAGGTTTCGTCGAACATTGTCATGACGCCTCCTCGCTACCCGTTAGATGCACGCATCCCCATCCCCGTTGGGAACAGCCAGGCGGTGGACGAAATCACTTTGTCCGAAACCTTCCACTTCGGAGGTGCATCCGACGGGGAACCGTATTGAGCACAAATATCATGGTTGCGAGGCACATAGGTAATGTAGCGCCTTGCCCGAGTGGCACTTCCCGGAATCTAAGCTGTTTCCTGTACGGCCCGACATTCAAACCCAGCATCGTACGGAATGCCGCTTCTTCCATGACGCAAATCCTGCCCACATTATTTTCAAGGAGTTCCCCGTTGATGAAGATGAACCTTGCGGTGATCGCCATGCTTGCGCTCGGTTTGACTCTGTTCGGCTGCAGTACGAGCGGCACCAAGACGAGCAACGTCAATGGCAACTGGACCGCATCATTGACCGACACCCACGGCGCTCAAGTGCTCGCTTTCAACACCACGATTACGGAAAGCTCGAACAGCTCGCTTAGCGTCAGCAACTTTAGTTTCTCTACCAACTCCGCATGTTTCGTGAGTGGTGAGACAGAAAGCGGCACGTTCGCGCTCGGCGGGAACTTCAATGGCAACGTGGCCGGCAAGTTCGGCATGAACGTGGTCTCGGGATCTCCCGGCGGGAACAATCTCACGCTGACCGGAACAGTCAATGGGAATACCATCGCCGGCATGTGGTCCCTGACGGGGAGTCCGAGTTGCACCGGGAACGGCACATTTACGATGACTCGGATGTAGACTCTCCGCTCTACAGTTCGCGCTCCGAATGTTCTCCGGATTCCGACCGATGTCCGCCCGAGTGAACACAAGCTACGTTCGTGGATGGCTCAGAGAAGATTTCTGAGCCATCATCGTATTGAGGCCTGTTATGAAAACCGACTTCCTATTGCGCATCCCCTCAGAACCTCTGCCACCGCCAGTGAAAGAGCCGCCGCCCGATGCGCCGGAAAATCCGGACATCCCGGTGCGCGAACCCGATCCTGACGAACCCACTCAAATCTGATCGCGGCCAGGTACCTCAAATTCCCTCTCGAGCTGAGGTTGCTTTCTTCTTTCTCCCTCTCTGTTTCTCGTCCGGTGTTTGCGTCCTCTTCAAAGACGGATATCGCTTCGACAGCTCTCGCAGCTTGACGTCAACCTCTTCCTGATCGTTATCCACCAGGGCGCAGAGCAGCGACAGCAATTCTTGCAGTTTCTCGCGGTCTTTTTCGGCGATAAGTTCTTTACAGATGGCCCGCAGAAGTTCGGCGTCGATCATGGTCTGCCCCGTTCATGTCAGCCACGAATTCATCGTCCCATCGGACACTCGTGTGAACAATCGGGTCTTCCCGGCAAAAATTTCCTCTCACTCCATTCTCCTCCGTTTCCAGCCTGAGGAATCCTCGCTGCTCTCATTACAGCGGAGACCCTACGTGCGCTGGCGAACTCGCCGCATCTTAGTCTGCTCGCAAATCGAGAAACGTGAGGTGCAGGAGGATATGGACATCGATCCCGAACAATTGGTCGAGGAACTCTGCGAGCTGGTAGCCAAAGAAACGGACTCCGCCGAACTCCGCCGCCTGATCGCCCGGCTGATCGAGTCTCTCGATGCGCGACAAAAACAAAGGCACGGCAAGGCGAATGCTCCTCCCGAGGGGCAATCGACCTGAGTCGCCTCGCAGAACGATTCGCGACCGTCTCAGCCACAGCGGCGAGGAATACGGTCCGCTGCGCTGGGGACGTCCAGCTCCCAGATGCGAAACACCCCGCTTATGCGAAATGTCACGAGTCGTCCTGGGATTTCGTGGCACGTCCTATGATTACGCGGCAACAGATAGCAGAACGCACAGCCATTGCCGACGCCCGATCCAGCCGCGGAGCGGCGAAATTCATTAGCCCAGCGCGTAAGCGCTGGGTACCCGAGAAAATTATCCCAAGTCCCGTAGGGGCGACACTCAGCGGGGCAGCACTGTCACCAGATCTGATCCTTGTCGGTGCGTCACCTTCTGGGTCGCGTCGATGTCCCGCTGTTAAAGATGTCCCGCTGTTAAAATAGAAGAGCAATGGCCCTACCGTTCGTCCGCGAACTCTTTGCGGACGTGGAAAAACTGTCCGCTTTCTCACGCGTAGCCTCCCATATCAAAGAGGGTACGGGGCGGATCAGTGTATCTGGGCTCACTCCCACCGCCAAAGCTCTGCTGCTGGTTTTGCTTCAAAAAGCGACCGGGCGGCCCCTGATCGCGGTCGTCTCCGACAATCGGGCCGCCGAAGACCTCGTTCCAGTGTTGCAGGGGTTTGCTGAGCTTACCGGATCGGCGGAAGCAGACTCGATCGCCGCGCTACCTACACGCGATGTGTTGCCGTTTCAGAACCTCTCGCCCCATCCTGAAATCCAGGAAGAGCGCGCCACCGCTTTGTGGAAGATCGCGACCGGGGCGGTGTCGATCGTCGTGGCACCGGTGGCAGCCACGACCATCAGGCTGGCCTCGACCGAGTACTACACCGATTTGGCGCGCACCGTTCGTCGCGGCGAGACGATCGACACCGAGCCGCTGCTTCAGCATCTGAACACCGTCGGCTACGACGCGACCGATGTAGTCGAAATGCCCGGCCAGTATGCGCTTCGTGGTGGAATTCTGGATGTCTATTCGCCGGAAGCGGACCGGCCGGTGCGCATCGAGTTTTTCGGCGACGAGGTGGAGTCGATTCGCAAGTTTGATCCGGCGTCCCAGCGATCTTCGAGTCCGGTGGACGAGGCCCTGCTGCTGCCACTCACGGAAACTCCGGTGCGTGAAGATCTGCTGGGCGCCATTCACGTGCGGCTCTCGGGCAAGCGCCTTGCCGGAAATGAAGAGGTCATCGAGCAGGCGGTGCGCTCGGGCGGCGTCACAGTATTTCCTGGATGGGAGTTTTATGCACCCGTGGCCCGCGAGAGCCGGACTCTGTTTGAATTGCTGCCCCAGGCTGCGGTATTCGCCGACGAGCCGGAGACTCTGAAACAGGAACTCGATCGCACCTGGGCGCGCGTTGTCGAGATCCACGAGCGCAGTCTGATCGGAAATCTCGTGCGACCCGAGGACCTCTATTACCCGCCCGAGCAATGGTGGGAGAATTTGGCGAAGCTGCCAGGCGCAGATCTTGGACACCTGGGCGCAACCCGTGCCGACCAGATCGAAACTTCCGTTCAATTTCCGTCGCAGCCCGCGCCTCGCTTCCACGGATCGATTCCAGCCATGCTGGAGGAAGTGCAAAAGCTGACCGCGAGCGGAAAGAATGTCGTGTTTGCCGCACCCAACACAGGCGAGATTGAGCGGCTCGCCGACATCTTTACCGAGTACAACCTTTCCTTCCGCCTGGGCAGCCGGACCCGCGGCGGTGAGAGCTACGCCGACGAGACGGCCTACTTTGCAGCGGATGTCCTCACCACGACGCTGGTGAAAGCGTACTTGCCCAACGGTGTGATTTTTCCGGACGCGAATCTCGCTATATTCGGCGCGCGCGATCTGTTCGACGAATCGGAACTGGTGGCCTCACGGCCGCAGCGGCAGAAGTCGAAGGTCTCGGCCTTCCTCTCGGATTTTCGTGATTTGCAGGTCGGCGACTACGTGGTGCACGTGGAGCACGGCATCGCGCAGTACCAGGGTCTCAAAGAAATCAACCAGGGTGATGGACCGGCGGAATTCATGCTTCTGGAATTTGCGGAAGCGGCGCGCCTGTATGTTCCTCTTACGCGGCTCGACCTGATCCAGAAATATCGCTCGGCCGAAGGCGCGAAGCCGGTACTCAGCCATCTCGGCACCGCGACCTGGGCCAAGACGAAAGCGCGCGTCCGCAAGGCCATGAAAGACATGGCCGACGAACTGCTGAGGCTGTATGCGCAGCGCCAGATGGCGCAAGGCCACGCATTTCCCGCCGATACAGAGTGGATGAAAGAATTCGAAGACGCTTTCGAATTCACCGAAACGGAAGACCAGGCGCAGGCTATCGTGGACGTGAAAGCCGACATGGAGTCCGGGCGTCCCATGGATCGTTTGCTGTGCGGCGACGTGGGTTATGGCAAGACGGAGGTCGCCATGCGCGCGGCCTTCAAGGCCATCGGCGACAACAAGCAGGTCGCGGTGCTTGCGCCCACCACAGTACTCGCCTTCCAGCACTATGAAACTTTCCGGCAGCGCTTTGCGGCGTTCCCGGTCACGGTCGAGATGATCAGCCGCTTCCGCAGCGCGAAACAGCAGAAGGAAATTCTGCAGAAGGCGGAAACCGGGAAGATCGACATTCTGATCGGCACCCATCGCATTCTTTCGAAGGACATCAAGTTCTCCGATCTGGGATTGCTGGTTGTGGACGAGGAACAGCGCTTTGGCGTTCGGCACAAAGAGCGGCTGAAGCAGATGCGCAAGCAGGTGGACGTGCTGACCATGTCCGCCACGCCGATTCCGCGCACGCTGCACATGTCGCTGGCCGGGCTGCGCGATATGAGCGTGATTGAGACGCCGCCGAAAGATCGCATGGCGATTCAGACCGTGGTCGCGAACTGGGATGAGAAACTGATTCAGTCGGCGCTCGAGCAGGAACTGGAGCGCGGTGGGCAAGTGTACTTCGTGCATAACCGCGTGGACAGTATTTGGGAGATTGCGGCGAAACTGCAAACACTGGCCCCGAAAGCCCGCATTGTCGTAGGGCACGGACAGATGTCGGAAGGCGAACTGGAGAAAGTGATGCTGAAGTTCATGCATCACGAAGCCGACGTCCTGGTCGCGACCACGATCATCGAAAACGGCCTTGATATCCCCCTTTGCAACACCATTCTCATTAATCGCGCGGAGCGGCTGGGGCTTTCCGAGCTTTATCAGTTGCGCGGCCGCGTGGGACGGTCGGATCGGCGGGCGTATGCCTATCTGTTGCTGCCTTCGGAAATCGATCTCACACCCATCGCTCGCAGGCGCCTGGCCGCGCTGAAGGAGTTCTCTGACTTGGGTGCAGGCTTCAAGATCGCTGCACTCGACCTGGAGTTGCGTGGTGCGGGCAACCTGCTGGGGGGCGAGCAGAGCGGGCACATCGAGGCGGTAGGATTCGAACTCTACACCCAGATGCTCGACCGCGCCGTGCGTGAGATGAAGGGTGAAATGCCGGAGGAGGAGGTCGCGACCCAGCTCAATCTCGGCCTCAACATTCGCATTCCGGCCGATTACATTCCTGAGGAAAATCAGCGTCTGCGGATGTACAAGCGCGTGGCTGGCGTGGAGCGCGAAGCGCAACTGCATGATGTTCGCGCCGAACTTATTGATCGCTATGGCGAGCCCCCGTTGGCAGTGCGGAATCTCCTGGACTATGCCGAGCTGAAGCTTTTGGCCGTGCGCGTGGGAGTAAACGCCATCGAACGTAAACGCGAGCAAGTGAGCATAAAATTTCGGCAGACCGCCACGGTCGATCCCGAACGCCTGGCGCGATTCGTGGCTTCGCAGCGCGGCACACAGTTCAGCCCCGATGGGACTTTGAAATTCGTACAAAAAGCAATCGCAGCGGAAGAAGTCCTCAGTCACCTGAAGCAACTGCTGGAAGAGCTCGCGGGCACACCCAGCGCCGCTGCCTGAAGCTTCCGGGGGGCCGCGGTCATCTAAACTGCATAATCGTTTTGTTGGAGGCATTCATGAGTGTGAATCAGGCTGCTGTGAGTACGGCAGAATCCGTACGTTCCAAGAGCGCAAGGACAACCACCAGTGGCTACGCCGCCATGACACCCAAGGCCCCGCTTGTTCCTTTTTCGTTCGAGCGCCGCGAGCCACGGGAACACGACGTAGTCATTGATATCCAGTACTGCGGCATTTGCCACTCCGATATTCACCAGGCGCGCGAGGAGTGGGGTGAGGCTACTTTCCCGATGGTGCCTGGGCACGAGATCGTGGGCACGGTGAAAGCTGTAGGCAGCAAGGTAAAGCGGTTCAAAGTCGGGGATCGCGCGGGAGTCGGTTGCTTTGTGGATTCCTGCCGAGCCTGTCCCGAGTGCCAACGTGGACAGGAGCAATACTGTTCTGTACTGACGTCGTGGACGTACAACGGGCGCGAACAGGATCAGCTCACTCCCACCTATGGCGGCTATTCCGAGCGGATCGTAGTCGACGAGAACTACGTTCTGCGCATGCCGGAAAACCTTCCCGCCGATGGCAGCGCGCCTCTGCTCTGTGCGGGTATCACGCTTTACTCGCCGCTCAAACATTGGGGTGCGGGACCAGGCAAGAAAGTGGCCATCGTCGGCCTGGGCGGGCTGGGACACATGGGCGTGAAACTGGCGCATGCGCTTGGCGCAGAGGTCACAGTACTCAGCCAATCCAACCGCAAAGCGCAGGATGCGAAGCGGCTGGGAGCGGATCATTTCTACGCGACATCGGATCCCGAGACCTTCGCGAAACTGGAGCGGCATTTCGATCTCATCGTCAACACGGTATCCGCTGACATCAACTGGAATGATTATCTGAAGCTGTTGAAGGTCGACGGGGCGATGATTGTGGTGGGTATCCCGGAGAAGGAAAATGCCGTTGCCGCAGCCTCCATCGTGATGGGCCGGCGCACATTGGCGGGCTCGGCGATCGGCGGCATTGAGGAAACGCAGGAGATGCTCGATTTCTGCGGCCAGCATAACATCGTGAGCGATATCGAAGTCATTCCGATCCAGAAAGTGAATGAAGCGTACGAACGCGTACTGAAGAGCGACGTACGGTATCGGTTTGTGATCGATATGGCGTCGCTGAAGCAGCGTTAAGCGTGCTCACCCAAAAACGACGGGCGGGAACGCCACGAACCACGTAGGGGCAGACGCCCCGTCTGCTCAGCCGAGCGAAGCTCCGCCAAATGAAATCTCCCAGAAATGCCTGGCGGTTGCTCTGGATTGCGGCGTTTTTTCCCTGCGCAATAAAAATCGATTGGAAACCAGCCCGTTGGGCGGTTGGTTCGTTTTGGAACGGTACGGGATTCTCCCAGCGTTCCTCAGGAAGATAGGCGCTTCGCCGCAGAGCGCGACTCCTGCTATTGTAGTCAGTTACTTTTCCGCTGAAATTGTTTCCTGGCGCATCTTAGGTTCAACCTGAAGTCATTATTTTTGAGCGAACTCCTATGCCGATGAAAGTTTGTAAGGCGGTCTTCCCTGCAGCCGGTCTGGGCACACGCTTCCTGCCCGCCACCAAAGCGCAGCCGAAAGAGATGCTGCCCATCGTCGACAAGCCGATCATTCAGTACGGCGTGGAGGAGGCGCTGGCCGCGGGTTGCGACCAGATCATCATCGTTACTGGCCGCGGAAAGCAGTCCATTGAGGATCACTTCGACGTCAGCTATGAACTCGAAAAGATGCTCGAGGAGCGCAAGAAGACCGATCTGCTGAAGATCGTGCATTCCATCTCTGACATGATTCACATGGCCTATGTCCGCCAGAAAGAGGCGCTCGGGCTCGGACACGCGGTGCTGATGGCGCGCGAACTAGTTGGACAGGAAGCTTTTGCGGTGTTGCTCGCCGACGACATCATTGACGCGCAGGAGCCTTGTCTGAAGCAGATGATGCGCGTTTTTGAGGAGACCCAGTGTTCCGTAATCGCCACCCAGGTCGTAGAAGGCCCGGCGATTTCCGCCTACGGCGTGCTCGACGTCAAGCCGGCGGATGGGCGCTTCGACGGCCGCCTGTTTGAGATCAACAGCATGGTCGAAAAGCCCAAGCCCGAGGACGCGCCTTCGAATCTGGCCATCATCGGACGTTACATCCTGACGCCGCGAGTCTTTGAGATTCTCGCGAGTACCCCGCATGGCTCGGGTGGAGAATTGCAACTCACCGATGGCCTGATGGCGCTTCTGCGGGAGCAGCGAATCTACGCCTATGTGTACGAAGGCCGACGCTACGATGCCGGAGATAAACTAGGCTTCCTGAAGGCAACCGTCGAACTCGCCCTGAAGCGCGAAGAGCTTGGCGACAAGTTCCGCGAGTATCTGAAGGGGCTGAAGCTCTGACGGGCTTTTGCACGTATCAGGGCACGCCTTCAAGGGGATGCGCGTCTCACGCCTGCACTTCCTGGGCCGCGGCCAGCACCTCGGGCACCACCGTATCAATATCCGAATCTTTCGTAAGGTAATTCACGATGCAGGCGCGTAAACAAAACTTCCCCTGCAACTCCGCATTCGAAAGATAGATTTTCCCGCGACCGATGATTTTCTTCAGCAACTCCAGATTGAACCAGTTCCGCTTTTCCTCCGGCGCTTCCCGGCTCGCGAGATGCCGGAAGCACACCGCGCTCAGCTCCACTGGGGCCAGGCGCTCCAGTAGAGGCGATCCGTCAATCGACCGCGCCAGTCTCTGCGCGTGATCCAGATCACGGTGGATTGCCGCCCGAAAACTCGCCAGCCCGTGATAGCGCAGCGAAAGCCACAGCTTCAGCGCGCGGAATCGCCGCGACAACTCGATCGACTCCTCGAAAAACGCGAAGCCTTCGATGGGATCGCTGCTGAGTTGCTTGGCATAGGTTCCCGTGTACCGGAACGTCTTGCGCGCTTTCTCCACGTCGCGATAGAGCAGGCATCCGCAATCGAGCGGCTGGTAGAGCCATTTGTGCGGATCGAGAGAGAGGGAATCCACGAGGTTGAGCCCATCGAATTTCTCTGGAGCCGCCAGGGCCGCGAGCGCGCCATAGGCGCCGTCAACGTGCATCCAGATGCCGCGAGCGTGAGCAATTTCCGCGATCTCCCGCAGCGGATCGACCGCCCCGGTGTTCACGGTGCCGGCCGAGGCCACCACTGAAATTGCCGGTCGCCCACGCCCTTCATCTTCGCGGATCGCGCGCTCCAACTCCGACGGAATCATGCGGTAAGAGTCGTCGCACGGGATGTAGCGCAGATTCTCGCGACCGATGCCCAGCATAGCGACCGCCTTCGGCACAGCCATGTGAATCTGTTGCGAGGCGTATACCACGCCCGCGGTCTTGTTCCACAAACCCTGCTCATTGCCCGGGGTCTTCGTCTCGCGCGCCATGGCGAGGCCCATGAGGTTCGCGGCGGAGCCTCCGCCCGTCAGCGTTCCCAGGAAACCACGGCAGCCCACCGCCTCGGCCAGCCAGCGCACTACCGTGCGCTCGACGGTAACGCCTGCCGGCGATGAGCGCCACGCCGTCATATTCTGGTTGATGACCGACGCCAACAAATCGCCGAGCGCGGCCACCGGCTCGCCCGCGCCCTGCACGTATCCGAAGAAACGTCCGTTCTGCGCGCGAGCCCGTTCCATCACTTGGCGCAAGTCGGCCAAGGCTCGGTCGCCGAGCCCTTGCTCGGGCAGGTCGAGAGCAAAAACCTGCTCCGTCTCCGCGCCGCTGGTGTTGGGGAAAATGGACCGCGCGTCGAGCACCGAAAGATATTCCGCCGAGAGGGCGACGACCTCGGCGGCCAGGCGCCGGAAGTCGTCATTGGAAATTTCGAGGGAATTCATGCGTGCAGGATTTAATCACAAAGGAACTGGCGGCAACAAAATATCGGTGCTCAATCACGGCCGTAGTTCGCAAACGAACGCGTTTTTATGCATTGTGCCCGCCCGTTTGGATCCCACCGGTTTTCTCCGCGATCTTCGTGGCCGTTCTTTGCGACCTTCGCGGTTAAAAGCTTTTGATTTTTTGCCGAGCGCGCTGCAGACGGACCCGCACGGATCCCGTTAAGGCCGATGAGCCGCGCCCACCGGCAACGCGCAGAAGGCTCCCTCGCTGAAGCCTTCGCCCTCGATACCGAACGCATGATCAAAGCGCGCCCGGTAATTTTCCCAGGCGATGGTCGCCGTGAGTTCCACCATCTGCGGCTCGTTAAATATCTCGCGCAGTTGCGCAAACAGCGCCTCCGGCACTTCGACCGGAGTCCGCGTCATGAGCGTGGCATATTCGAGAACAAGTTTCTCGGTCGGGGAGAACAGACCACTCTCCTGATAATTGGGCAGGGCTTCGAGCTTTTCCGGGGTGATTCCGTTTTGTCTGCTGACCGCAGACCCGATGTCGATTCAAAAAGGACATCCAACCAGCGTTGCCACACGCAGGGTCGCGAGGTCCTTGAGCGCAGTATCGACGCGGCGGCTGGAGAGCAGCGACTGCTCCATCTGTCCGTAGCCCCACAAAATCTGTGGATGATGCGCCGTGACCTGCGCCGGCATGACGACGCGTCCCAATTTGCACTTGGTGAGCGCATACACGATCCGAGTCAATAGCCCGCCGAAGGTTCCCTGCTGAGACGGTTCCGCGCCGCGAATGCGCGCCATGTAAGGCACCTCCTGATGCTTTTGATGAAAGAGCGTCGCTCAAGGAAGCAGTCGAATTGCAAGGTCCCAGACACCGCGTCCGAGCAATGCATGAAAGGAAGATCCTTCGTGAATTTTATGTTTTATTGCATTTATCCCTGTGCCTCTGTGGTGAAAAGGCTTGTGCGGAGCTACAAAATCACCCGTTCATCCCCCACACGCCGTGTCACCCGCTCGCGGTCGAGATATTCGAGCAAAGGAATCGCGTACTTGCGGCTGACACCGGTGAGTTCCTTGAACTTGCCGACGTCGATCTTCGGCGATTTCGTTTTGTAGGCGGCAAGTTGTCCTCGCAACTGCTGCAACGCGGAGTGGTGAAACACCAATTCGTCGGAAATCTTGACCAGCACCTTGTCGCGCAAGAGCAACGTAACAATTTTCTGCGCCCGAGCTTTGTCGACCTTCAGACCGGCCAGCACGTTGTAGAGCGCCGGAACCTGGAGGCCCGCCGAGGAGAATGCCTGCTCGATTGTCTTTTTCGATTCGGCTTCTTCATCTTTCAAGACCACGCCGCGACCAGGGAGGCGGACGAGGTCGCCGGCGACTTCCAATTTTTTCTCACTAGTGAGGAGGTCAAGCATCGCCGCCAGTACCTCGGGCGGTGTTGCGACAGTCTCGCGCAGGTGCTCCTTGCTGATGCCAGCAACCAGGGGATTTTCTTTATGGAAGGCCGTAACGCCGCTGACAATTGATTCCCTCAGCACTTCCACCACTGCACCGTGCAAGTAGCGATCCCCTAGCTGCAATATCTGCCCCTGACGGATGGACTCGGCTAGGTGACGCCGAATCGATGTGGGTAGCCAGCCCGTCTCCGCCACCAGTTGAGGTACGGTCAATCCCTGGTTGGATTGCCTTGCAATCCGCCCTTCTGTGATCCTCTCAGGCGTTCCCTCGTCGAGCATCTTGAGGAAATACCCCTTCTTCGAGCGGAGTGGCGGAGTCGCATCGAGCACGACTCCTCCACCGATTGTCACCACCGGCGAGAACTGCCGCACGATGAAGCGGTCGCCCGGAAGAAGCAGCGTCCGCTCGTCCATCCGCAATTGCGCATACGCGTTCTCGCCCGGCTTGATGGCCTTCTCGCCGTAAAGCGCGACCTCGGCAACCATTTCCGAGGTGTAGGCGTGCAGGTGCACGCGGGCGCGATCCTTGAGCGGCTTGGCGGAAGATAGAAGGGAAAGCGAAACATCGGCTCGCTCAGTCGCTCGGAAGGTATCGGGAGGCGCCAGCATCATCCCGCGCGCCAGATCCTCGACCGCGACCCCGGCGAGATTCAACGCCGTGCGCTGACCGGCAAGGGCCTGTTCGGCGGGCTCGCCGTGTACCTGCACGCCGCGCACGCGCACCCTCTTGCCGCCTGGAAAAACTTCCAACTCATCTTCCCTGCGGATCGTACCCGCAACCAGCGTGCCCGTGACCACCGTCCCGAAGCCCTTCATCGTGAACACGCGATCGATGGGCAGCCGCGCGAGCGCATTCGCGTCTTTGGCGGGAACCTCGGCAGCAACTTTGACCAGCGCCTGCTTCAGCTCGGGGAGGCCCGCGCCGGTGAGCGAGCTTACCGCGACGATCGGCGATTGGGCAGGATCGAGGAACGACCCGCGCAGAAAATCGCCGACCTCAGAGCGCACCACCGCGAGCGTTTCGGCGTCAACCAGGTCGCTCTTGGTGAGCACGGTAAGGCCGCGGCGGACGGCGAGCAGCCGGCAGATATCAAAGTGCTCGCGGGTCTGCGGCTTGATGCCTTCGTCGGCGGCCACTACAAACAGGAGCAGATCCACGCCGCCGGCGCCGGCCAGCATGTTGCGAACGAAGCGCTCATGTCCGGGGACATCCACAAATCCCAGGCGCAACAGGCCACCGGCAGGCGCGGACAGCTCCATGTGGGCGAAACCGAGATCAATGGTGATGCCGCGGCGCTTCTCCTCGGCCAAGCGGTCAGCGTCAATTCCGGTGAGTGCCTTCACCAGCTTAGTCTTGCCGTGGTCAATGTGGCCGGCGGTGCCTACGATGATGGGCCGTAGCGCGGATTGGGCCGAGGGCGACGACACTAAAACCAGTTTAGTCGAAATGAAAAGCTCACCGAGGTAGACGGAGCCGGGTTTGCGAATTGCTGGCCGCGATAGAATGAGTTGAATGGCAGAAGTGGGCACAATCCGGCCGCAGGTGCAGACCCAT
>Ga0209806_1001408_pt1 | contig 15847 bp, 15 predicted proteins | sample GraSoiAngelo_152_FD_186166 | JGI IMG/M metagenome (GOLD analysis project Ga0209806, IMG submission 186166) | Grasslands soil microbial communities from the Angelo Coastal Reserve, California, USA - 14_1009_12_30cm (SPAdes) (version 2) | ecosystem: Environmental > Terrestrial > Soil > Grasslands ... | reverse complement strand
GTTGGAGTCAGCCCCGGCGAGGTGTTGATCAACGATCCCATCCGCGGTCAGTATTGGATCAGCAAGAGCGCGTTTGAGGCGGGCTATTCAGACTTCGACGAGGCCATCGTGTTCGCCTGAGCGCCAGAGCTCGACAGGCTCCCTGCCTACTCGAGAAGGGCACGGGGGAGGACGAACTGACGGCCGAAGACCCAACCTCATGACTCGGCGTTTTTGGTCTGTGATGCGGCACGAGTTCTGCCGCACATCGCCGAACCTCGATTGTTCCACGGACCCTCAGTCGTGCACTATGGCGCAGTGAGGAGCGGCTTAACGATCTGGCAGAAGACAACTGTTGCCCTGCTCCTAATTTGGGCGGTCACGTTGGCGATCGAAGTTCCGTACGGGACGATTTTCCAGCTAATCCCGCGGCGGGGTGTCGCAGCGTCTATCGGTCCAGTAGTTCTCGAGGCAGTATTTGTAAGCCTGATGGTTTTGTTCATCATCTACGGCTTGCGCTCGAGGTCGTGGGCCTACCTCGGTGCAACGATCATCGGCACAGTTCACGCACTTATATCAGCGGTCGTATATTTCATGCCAGTCGGCCCGCCATTGGCGATCGCCGTGTACCTCACTGCCTTGCCGGCGCTCGTTGGTTTGGCTGGCGGCGGAGCTGTGATCGATGCCAGGCGCACCTATACCAGTCCGCCCACGACGTAGCCATAGGCACCCTGAATGGTAGACAGCCCCCGGTTCTGGACTCGGGTCGGGGGCGTGGGCGGCATCGTGTTTTTCGTTTCATTAGTAGTTCTGATTGCGTTGATGCCGCTGTCCCATTCCATACCAGAACCCGCTTTCGACGCTCCTTCGAACGCTTTCCTGGCCTATGCAAAGTCGGAGGCAGATCTGCCCTTTGCGCTGTGGTTGGTAGGAGTTCTTGGCCTGTTCGGATTTGCACTGTTTGCCGCAGTTCTCGCAGTCAGGTTCCGCGTTGCTGGTGATCGGTCGCATGTCGCGTCGACCCTGGTCCTACTGGCAGCAGGCACCTTCATGGTTCTCTGGCTGGCTGAGCTGGCCTTCGCTATTGCCCAGACGTTCAGACGCGCTGACCTCGATGCAACTGGTGCAAGCATCTTTTTCGGCCTCTCGAACGGGATCTTTGTAGTCAGCTGGTCTGCAATTGCTGCTTTCCTCGCTGCCTCCGGCTTGGCAGCTCTCTCGACCCGGGCGCTTCCCCGTTGGCTTGGATGGCCAGCACCTGTGATCGGAATTGGCCTGTTCCTGGCGGGCGCCGCCCCACTGAGCTCGATCTGGTTCTTTCCATACTTCCTGTTCCTTGTCTGGGTCCTCGCCACCAGCGTCGTGCTCTTCGTGACGAAGCCAAACTCCCAATGACCACGACCGAGCGGACAGTCTTCATTCAAACTTCCGTCGCTTTACGAACACTTAACACTAGGATCCGACAGCGTGCAGGGTGCCGCTCGTGGCTCGGGAATCGCGGTGGACCCCGAGCGCGTGCGAGAGGCGCGGCTTGAGGCTGGTCTGAGCCTCGCTCAAATTGCGCGAGACGACGTATCTCGCACCTTCATCCACTTCGTCGAGACAGGCAAGTCCCGTCCGTCCCAACGCATACTCGCGTTGATCGCTCGCCGCACCGGCAAACCAATCAGCTACTTCATGCGGCAACCATCGCTTGCGGCTCAACCAGATACTGACCTCTCGACCGACCTGGCGCGGGTCGCCGAACGTGTTCGTCAATTTGTTGCCGTGAGCCAGCTCACCAAGACCGAACTCGAGGCGATGAAGCTTGTGGAGCTGACCTTGCGCCAAGCCGGGGAATTGACCAAGTCGCTTCGATTGCATCCCCGAACGAAATCGAATCACGCCAGCTGACCGCTGGGTGCCGCGCTCGAGGCGCTGGCCAGCTCGAAACGATCGACCGGACCAGCCGGATTACTGACGCTTTGGGATCTGCTGCACCGACCACGTGTTCCCGTCCGGGTCGGCGAAGTAGATGAACGATCCCCATGGTTGCACCTCGACCTCGCCGGTTTCCACCCCGCGGCTCAGCAGGGTCTGCCGGACCGCTTCGACGTCATCGACGACGACCTGAAGTCCCTTTTGAGACCCTGGCGCCATCTGCGTGATGCCGACTCCCATGACGATCGAGCAGGCCGATCCCGGCGGCGTCAGTTGGACGAAGCGCAGGTTCTCGGTGACCCTGTGATCGTGGTCTTCATGGAAACCAATCTGGTTGACGTAAAACGACTTGGCGCGGTCGACATCGGTCACAGGAACAGCGACGAGCTCGAGTTTCATGTTCACTGAATCAGTCTAGGGTCGAGCTATCGTCGATCTTTCTTGCGGCCCTCGCCCTCGTTTCGAGCGGCCACGGCCAGGAGGCCTGCCAGCACTCCGCCCTCAAACAATCCGTAGAACACCGAACGCCCGATGGGCTGGTAAAAAGGACCAATGTTGAGCAGGAAGGTGAGGACCGCGAAGACAGGAAACGACAGCGCGAGCTGCTTCCACGTCTCGAGTGACTCCCACCACAACACCAGGCGAGGCGGAGGCTTTGTCACGGCCCGATCATTCTTGCTCGCGACGCTGCTCATCGTGGTGGCTACCGCGTGCGACCCCGTGACGGGAACGGGCTCTGGTACGCCGCCCGACCCCAAGCAGTACCTCAAGGTCGACGCCAAGACCAAGACCGCAATCGTGACCCTGATCGCCGGCTACCCAGCCACCGATTACCAGTTCAACTACGACGGCTACGGAAATGGCTCGCTCGTCCTGACCGTCCCTGTGGGCTGGGAGGTCACGGTGCAGTGCGCCAACCACTCGACCGTGCCGAACTCGTGCGCGGTGGTTGCATCCGGCAGCGACACGCAGCCGGTCCAGTCCGGCTGGACGACGCCGGACCCAACCCGAGGCCTGGACCCGGGCCAGTCCGCAAGCTTCGCCTTTACGCCTCAGACGGCGGGCGCCTACCGCATCGCCTCACTGGTCCGAGGTAGCGAGGCGAGCGGTATGTGGCTCGACCTCGAAGTCGTGCAGGACGGCACGCCGACCCTGACTGGAAGCTGAATCGCCCCGATGGTGACCATCCACGACGTGCGGGCGCTTGCGTCGACTCTACCCAGGAGCTACGAGGCGATCGTTGGCGGTCGAGTGAAGTTTCGGGTCGGCCGCATCGTCTACCTGGCCTTCTCTCGAGACGAGACCGTGATGGGATTCGCCTTCCCCAAGGAAGAGAGGGACTGGCTCATCGGGGGCTCGCCGGACAAGTTCATGCAGCCCATCGCATCCGATCTCCGCTACCACTGGGTCCTCGCCCGCCTCGCTGCTCTGGACAAAAAAGAGATGCATGAGCTGGTGATGGACGCATGGCGTATGGTCGTGCCCAAGTCACTTGCCGAGACCCACGACCCATCAGGGTGAGCCCAACCTAGAGATCCGCGGCCTCAATTGGGCCTACGTCCTGATCGGAGTCGCCGACGGGACGCTGCTCCCATTCATCCCACTTTTCCTCCTCCAGCGCGGCCTTTCCGCGCAGCTGATCGGCGCAGTCCTGGCCGCGGCCGCGCTCGCCTCGCTGGTCGCGGGCATGAGCTGGGCCTACCTCGCCGATCGCCGGCTTCGTCCGGAGCGAATCCTGGTTGTCGCGAGCGCTGCCGCCGCTCTGGCTTCCCTTCTCCTGGCGCTGACCAAAGGGGCGCTCGTGCTGGCGGCGGTGATCGTGGTGCTCTGGCTCGCCCGAGCGCCTTTCATGCTCCTGGACCCGATCACTCTGCGCAGACTGCGCAAAGCTCCCCGCACCGACTACGCGCGCATTCGCCTGCGGATGAGCGCCGGCTGGGCGGGGTCCGTCACCCTGTCGGGCGCGGTCTTTCAGGTCATCAGCCTCCGGCTCATGCCTTTTGTGTACGCGCCGCTGACCCTGCTCTTTGGAATGTGGGTGTGGCGCTTCCTAAAACCGGTCCAGGCCATTGAGTCGGTTGAGCTCCCACCGCTTGCGGGTGTGCCCCGTCGGGTTCCAAAGGTGCCGGTCGCCATGGTCGGATTTCTCGCCAGCGCGTTCCTGCTCGGCGCGTCGCTGGCCGCGACCCAGAACTTTCTCACGCTGCGTATCAGCTTTCTCGGCGGCGGCGCCTTGATCATCGGGGCTGCGGCTGCCTTCCAGGCCCTGACCGAGATACCGACGATGGGATACACGCACGTCCTCACCAGGCGGCTGAGTCACCGCGGCCTATACGCGATCGGGTGCGCCGTGTATGTGGTCGTCTTCATCGCCTGGGCGTTCGTCTCCGATGCGTTTACCGCGGCGCTGCTCAAGCTCGCTGTCGGCGTCGCCTTCGCGCTGACCTACGTCGCGTCGGTGGTGATCGCCGATGAGCTGTCACCGGCGCACCTCCGGGCGACGGGACAGGCGCTGATGAAGTCCGTCCTGTTCGGGCTGGCGCCCATCGCCGGCTCGCTAGGAGGAGGGTTGATCTACGGGACGATGGGGCCGCGCGCGATGTTTTTGATCTCGACCGTGGCGGTGGCGGCGGCGGGGCTGATGGTCGTGGTCGCGGTTCCGGATCGGGCGCGGCGGAGCGCCGGCGAAGCAAAGGCGCCCGCGGCGGAGCCGGTTCCCGTAACGCCCTGACTCACTGCTCCAGGGGAACCCAGAACTCGATCCGCGCCCCAGAACCCGGCTGGCTTTCGATCTTGTAGCGGCCGCCCGCCATCAGGGCGCGTTCACGCAGCGCCAAAAGCCCGAGATGGCCGGGAAGATTGCTGCGGTCGGCCACAACGAAGCCTAGCCCGTTGTCCTCGATGATTCCCGTGACGCCACCGTCGGCTTCGGTGACCGAGACCTTGACCAGCGTCGCTTCCGAGTGGCGTTCCACGTTTCCGATCGCTTCCGCCACCTGCCGAAAGACCATCGACCGAACGTCGAGGTTGAGGTCGGTGGGGAGATCCAGCTCGAGCTCGCACGTGATGCCGGAGTGCTCGAGCATCGCGACCCGGTCGCGGATCGATTGCGCGAGGCCATCAGGGCTTTCGAGCGCGGGCGGCCGGACTTCGAAAACCAGGCGGCGCAAGGCGCTCTCGGTCTGCTCGAGCACGGCTTTCAACGCGTCGAGCGCCGACTGGTCGATCACGCCGTCCGGCGCAAGCCGAGCCACCTGCAATTCCGCCGCCGTCAATTTTTGAAGCGCGTCGTCATGCAGCTCGCTCACGAAGCGCTTGCGCTCCTTGTCCACGACCGTGCTCATGTTCTTGAGCAGCATCTGACGGGCGCTGTCGACCTTGGTCAGGCGCTCGACCGATTTCGACAGGTCGTCTTGAGCTCGTTTGAGCTCCGTTACAAGGCCGGCGGCCAGAGCCGCCTTCTGCAACACCCACGTGTCTTCTCGCGAGAAACCGGTTGGCCGCCGCGAGTCGTAAGCGGCGATGAGGCCCAGTCGCTCGTCTCCCGCGCGCCAGGCCACGCTGATCGCATTCGAGACGCCGAGGGTCTCGAGCACATAGCCGAACTCCGGCGGTTCGCCGGCGTTGGCTCGGAAGATGAGGTCCTGATAAACCACGCGACTCGCAAGGTCGTCGCCGTCAGGCTCGCATCGCGTGGGCTTGAGTCTGGAGAGGAATGCGCGATCGACGCCGAAGCCGCCCTGAATCGGGGCCAGCTTGCCGTCATCGCGGAGCCGCCAGAAGACGACTTTGTCGGCGCCCACGAACTCACCGAAGGTCTCCGCCAGCTGGCGGTAGAAGTCGCTGAGATTCTGACCCGAGACCGGCTGCGACGAGACGGCAAGTAGGACCTGTACGGCGAGCTCGTGCGCGCGCTCGACGCGCTCGGCGCTGCGGAGCTTTTCGGCGCTGTCGAGCGCCGCGGCGACGTTGGACGCGAATATCGCCATCGCCTGCCGGTCGGATCCCGTGTATTCCGTTGCCCGAGCCACGGCCATCGTTCCGATCACCTCGCCGCCCGCGTGGAGCTCGACCTGGGTGGCGCGGCCGGTTCGCCCTCGGGCAGCCGCCAGAACCTCCGCGACCGCGTCGTCGTCAAGTTGCAGCGAGGTGGCCGCAGCGCGCGAGAAGAACCTTGTGCCCAGCACGATGACTGCCTCCGACGACCTGGTCAGGGCGAGGAGGAGCTCAGCCGCCGTTTCGGCGATTTCCTCCGGATCGCCCGCGCGCTCAAGCTCCGCCGCGGCGGAACGAAGCCTGTCCAGGACGTCATCCAGTTCCAAATTGAACGTGCGTGCGGTTGCCAATCTCTTCCCCTGCGCATTGAAACCTTACAAACCTTTACGAGGTTCGTCAAAAGGCATTCACTGAATGCCCCGCAGCCACGGGGCCAGACCGAACATTATGATCACCGCGGGTGGCATGGCGACGGGATCTCTAGGCTCGGAATGGCCCGACCTTCATTTGGCGTCATCGGTCTGGCTTCCGGACCTGACCGGGGTGCCGATTGCCCGACCGAGCAACCGGGCCGTGCTGGCCCACCGCCTGCAGGGACGCGAAGGCCCTCCGATCCACGTCTTGATGATCGAGGACGATCCCTCGATCGGCGACATGTACAGGTTCCAGTTCGAGCATGACGGCTTTCGGGTCACGGTCGCTACCACGGGCGAGATCGGTTTCTCGACCCTGACAGGCGAGGCGCCCGACCTCATCCTGCTCGATCTCCTTCTGCCCGACCGAAGCGGGTTCGAGGTGCTGGCCGCTCTCAACGAGCGCTACCCAACTCACCCGCCGGTCGTCATCCTCTCGAACTATGGGGAGCCCTCGATGATCGACCGCGGTCGCGCGCTGGGGGCCATCGAGTATCTGGTCAAGTCACGGGTCACGCCGGCTGACATTGCGCGGCAGATTCCCGTCTGGGTTGAGCAGGGTCGGGGGGGCGGACAGGGGGAATCTTGACCCAGGCGGTCGTCCTGGCCCAGGACCTCACGGCGGCCGGTTTCGTCGCCCTTGGGGCGGCGATCGGGTACCGCTGGTACCGCGATCGCGGCCGCGCCCAGGGGAAGCTCGCCCTCGCGCTGATCGCGCTGGCCGTCGTGGCGGCACTGAGCCGGTTGCCTTCCTCGCCTCTTTTATCGCTTGTCGTGGTCATCGCCTTCATGTTGTCCGGCTATTTCGTGCTGATGTTCCGCAACGAGTTCATCCCGCTCAGCAGGACCTTCCATACCGCGGCAACCGTGCTGCTCGCCGTGTCGATCGTGTGCGGGGTCCTCGCGGTGACTGTCTTCCAGCATGCGAACCCGGTGCTGGTGACGCTGCTTGGCGTGGTCCTGGTCACGACGTGGGCGATCTTCACGGGCGAGCCGATCGTGCGGTTCTGGCTGGCCAGCAATCGCCTTCCGGCCGTGCAGAAGACGCGAATGCGTTTTCTGAGCTTTGGTTTTGCCGTGCTGATCGCCATCCTGTTCGTCGACGTGCTCGGTGGGAGCAGCCTGCAGAGCCCCACCGCCGTCATCGTGACGCAGCTGCTCGCGCTCGCCGTCGTTCCAATCATCTATGTCAGCCTGTCGCCGCCCTCCCTCTTGCGCCGCATCTGGCGCATGAGCGAGGAAAACGCGCTCAGGGCCGCCATGCAGGACCTGCTCATCTTCACTCCCACCCGTGAGGTGATTGCGGAGCGGGCAGCCTTCTGGGCGGTGCGCCTTTTCGGTGCAATTTCTGGATTCGTCGTCGATGCGAAGGGCAAGGTCATTGCCGCCTCGGGCATGGAGCTCGAACAAGCGACGATCTTGTCGGACAGCCAGTCCCAATCATCGGACCAGATCGTCCGGGTGCCCCTACATCTCGCGGAGGGCCAGGGATCGTTGTGTGTCGTCGCAGGTGACTTCACCCCCGTTTTCGGAACGGAGGAGGTGTCACAGCTCAGGGCATACGCCAACTCTGTTTCAGCGGGGCTCCAACGGGTCGGCGTGACCGAGCGGGTGGCGGCGGTCGAGGAAAACAAGACCCAGTTCCTCAACCTCGCGTCGCATGAGCTTCGCGGCCCGGTGACCGTGATCCGCGGCTATGTGTCGATGCTGCAAAGCGGCCTGCTGGGCCAGCTCAATGAGCGCGGTCGCCAGGCAGCCGGCGTGATGGCGGCCAAGGTGTCTGAGATGAACGAGCTGATCGAAGAGATGATCGAAGCTGCCCGCCTCGATGAGGGCGGCCTCACTCTCCGCACCGCTGATGCCGACCTGAGGGAGATCGCACGCTCCGCCGCCGACGCGGTGGCGCCATTGGTCGAGTCGAGGCATCGACTTGTGCTCGATCTACCTGAACGCCGCGTGCGGGTCAAGGTCGACGTGGACCGCACGAAAACGATCATCGCGAACCTTCTGAGCAATGCGATCAAGTACTCCCCTGAGGGCGGCGTGGTCACGTGCCAGGTACGTTCTCGTGCCGGCGTCGCACGGGTCAGCGTCTCTGACGAAGGCCTCGGCATCCCGCGAAACGGCCTGCCCACGCTCTTCACCCGGTTCGGCCGGGTCATCACGCCGGAGACCGAGCACCTCAAGGGCACGGGGCTGGGACTGTTCCTCGGGCGCCAGCTGGCGCGCATGCAGGGCGGCGATATTACGGTGGCTTCGATCGAGGGCCAGGGCAGCACCTTCACCCTGCAGCTGCCGGCGGCACCGCCGCAGGATGGCGCGACAGATGGAGCCGCCCAGCCGGCCAAAGACCGGATGCGGGCCGGCGCGACCCGGGGGGTGGACCGTCGGCGGACCGATTAGTTTTAGTGTTGCTGACGGTCTGATCGTCTAATAGGTCGGCATAACTGAGCAGGGGTGATCGCATGAGCAGAGTTCGAGTACTTGTCGGCACGCGTAAGGGCGCCTTCGTCTTGAGCTCGGACGCGAGCCGGAAGACATGGCAGGTCGACGGCCCACACTTTGCCGGCTGGGAGATCTACCACCTGAAGGGCTCGCCGGTGAACCCGGACCGGATCTACGCCTCCCAGTCGAGCAGCTGGTTCGGCCAGGTGCTGCAGCGATCGGACGACGGCGGCCAGACTTGGGCCGCAGTCGGCAACCAGTTCGTCTACGAGGGCGAACCGGGGACGCACAAGTGGTATGACGGCTCCCCGCATCCCTGGGAGTTCAAGCGGGTATGGCACCTGGAGCCGTCATTGAACGACCCGGACATGATCTACGCAGGGGTCGAGGACGCCGCACTGTTTGCGTCCGGCGACGGCGGCACGACCTGGAACGAGCTGCCCGGCCTGCGCACACACAAGACCGCACCCGAGTGGGCGCCAGGCGCCGGAGGTATGTGCCTTCACACGATGCTGATCGACCCGAGCGAGCCCGACAGAATGTACGTCGCCATCTCGTCGGCGGGCACGTTCCGCACGGACGACGCGGGCAAAACCTGGCGACCCATCAACAACGGTCTGAAATCGAACTACATCCCGGACCCGGACGCATACGTCGGGCATTGCGTCCACCGCATTGCCATGCATCCTTCGCGCCCGAACACGCTCTTCATGCAGAAGCACTGGGACGTGATGCGCACCGATGACGGCGGCGAGAACTGGCGCGAGATCAGCGGCAACCTGCCGACCGACTTCGGCTTTGTGGTCGACATCAACGCCAACGAACCCGACACCGTCTATGTCGTCCCGATCACCAGCGATTCGCACCACTTCGTCCCCGATGGCAAGCTGCGTGTGTACCGCAGCCGCACCGGTGGCGACGACTGGGAGGCTCTCACCAAGGGTCTGCCGCAGGAGAACTGCTACGTGAACGTCCTGCGCGACGCGATGACGGTCGACACGCTGGACCCGAGCGGAATTTATTTCGGAACGAGCGGAGGCCAGGTCTACGCGTCCGCCGATGGCGGGGACAGCTGGAACGCGATCGTCCGAGACCTCCCCGCCGTGCTCTCGGTCGAGGTTCAGACGCTGAAGTGATCCAGGTCGTCTTGCCCAAGAACCTGCAGATCCTGGCCGGCGTCGGCCGGGTCGTGGAGCTCGAGGTCAAGGGCCAGGCGACACAGCGGTCCGTGCTGGACGCTCTGGAGGCAAGCCATCCCGCGCTGCTCGGCACGCTGCGTGACGCCCAGACCAAGAGGCGGCGGCCCATGATCCGATTCTTCGCCTGCGAGGAGGACCTGTCAGACGAATCCGTGGATGCGCCACTGCCCGGCGAGGTCGCAACCGGCAAAGAGCCCTTGCTGATAATCGGCGCGATCGCCGGTGGATAGGGTCCTCTAGGTATAGCCCGGGCGGACCGGGACAGGCCAGAACTGGTCGGTGTGGATGATGTAGCGCTGGGTGGCGAAGGCGCCCGCCCAGAGCGGCCAGCATGTGGTCAGCGTCAGGTGATACCCGTTCGAGTCGGTGACCAGGGCGGTGCGGTTGTCAGGGTTGACGATCTCCGTGCTGGTCACGCGGTACCGGTACAGCCCGTATCTGGTCTCCAGGTCGATCTCGTCGCCCTTGGCGAGCTGCGGGAAGTTGATCCAGTACACGTTGTGGGCCGCCACTCCGACGGTTCCCGGATCGCCCGGCCATCGGGTGGCCGGATAGTGGCCGGGGCTTGCGTACAGGACGCCGCCGTCCACGCCTTCCTTGATCGCGGCGTAGTAGTCCAGCTTGGGGACACGAATCGCAAAATCGACGCCGTCGACCGGTTGCTTCAGGCTTGGGTTGACCGCCTTGGATGCCGGCCTCGCGGCGCCGGCCTGGTACTTCCAGACCTGGTTGAGGTGCTGCCCCTGTGAGTAGCCCTTCCACATCCCGTAGCCGAAGTTGGCCATGAGAAGCAGCCCGACGACCAGGCAGGTGGCCCAGACCACGTTGAGGAGACGTCCCCATGACAGGGCAGGCCGCCTCAGGGCATGCGGGAAGGGCGCACGGCGGGCGTGCATCTCGCTGGTAGAACGCCTGGCTCGGCCCTAAAGGACGAAGTAGAAGGTGGCTCCCTCGCCGACCGCGCCCTCGGCCCAGATCCGCCCGCCGTGGCGGTTGACGATGCGCCTGGCCGTGGCCAGGCCGATGCCGGCGCCTGGGAACTCGTTCCGGCTGTGCAGGCGTTGGAAGGCGCCGAAGAGCCGGTGGGAATCGATCATGTCGAAACCGACCCCGTTGTCCTTGACGAAGATGCGCGCCTCGCCGTCGACCATCTCGCGGCCGACCGTGATCTTCGGCGCGCTCCTCAGGCTGCTGAACTTCCAGGCGTTGTTGATCAGGTTGGTGAGCAGGATCCGAACCAGCCGCTTGTCGCCTGACGCCGTGGTGCCTGGCGCGATGTCCACCTCAACTTTGCTGTCCGGATACGCGGCGCGCATCTCGTCCACCACCTGCCCCGCCACTGCGCTGAGGTCGACCTCCTCGCGGCGCATCTCGCCGCTCGTGAGCCGGAACAGCATCTGCAGGCCGTCGAACACCGAGGTCATGCGCTCACTGGCATCGCGCATCCGTTTCAGGTAGTCCTTCGCCTGGTCATCGAGCTGATGGCCGTACTTCTCCAGCAGTGTCTGGCTCAAGCCGTCGAAGGAGACCAGCGGCGCGCGAAGGTCGTGTGAGACCGAGTAGCTGAAGGCCTCGAGCTCTCTGTTGATGGCCGTCAGTGCGATCGTGCGCTCCTCGACCAGCGTCTCGAGCTGCGTCCGGTAGCGCCGAAGCTCTTGCTGCGCGCGATAGAGCTCGACGAAGACGGTTACTTTCGCACGCATGATCGCCGGCACGACCGGGGCGAACACGAAATCCACGGCGCCAAGGTTGTATCCGCGCCCCATGTCCGTTTCCGCCTCGTCCAGCGCCGTCACGAAGATCAGGGGAGTCAACTCGGAACGTGGACGCTGGCGGATCAGCTGCGCTGTCTCGAAGCCGTCCATGATCGGCATCCTCACGTCAAGCAGGACAACCGCAAACTCGTTGCGCAGCAGTTGCCGCAGAGCATCGGCGCCGGAGGAGGCCTCGATCACGTTCTCGTCGAGGGGCGCGAGGATGGTCCTCAGCGCAAAGCGCTTGGTCGCGTCGTCATCCACGACCAGGATGTTGACTTTCGCCTTGGAAGGCGGCGGTGGAGCGGGCTCGTTCACTGAGGCGGCTTGCCTCGCGCGCGTCACCATCTCGTCTTGCGGTACAGGCTCACTCCGTCCCGCACCTGCTCGTAGTGGTCGCGATCTGGGCAGTAGAGCAGCGACTCGCGCTTGCCGACGGCAAGAAAGCCACTGCGGATCAGGCTGTCATAAAACAGTCGGTGAGCGCGCTCCTGAAGCGGCGCCCGGAAATAGATGAGCACGTTCGCGCAGACGATGAGATGAAAGTCGTTGAAAGATCCGTCGGTGACCAGGTTGTGCCTGGTCCAGGTGATGCTCCCTTGCAGATCGTGGCTGAACCGCGCGCTCCGTCCGCTGATGGAGTAGTGATCGGCGAGGGAGCCGCGTCCGCCGGACTGCTGATAGGACTCCTCAAACCGGCGCACCCGGTCGACCGGATAGGACCCGAGTCGGGCCACCGCCAGCATGTCCTCGTTCAGGTCGGTCGCGTAGAGGGTGCACCGGCCGAGCACCCCTTCTTCGTCAAGCAGGACCGCCAGCGAATAGACCTCCTCTCCGGTGGCGCATCCGGCGACCCAAACCCGGCAGGAGGGATACGTCCTCAGGAGCGGGACGACCTCTTCGCGCAGGCAGCGGATGAGGTCGGGATCCCGAAACATCGTGGTCACGTTCACACCGACCAGGCCCAGGAATCGCTGCATGCAGGAAGCGTCGTGCAGGATCCTGTCCTGGTAAGCGGAGATGCTCTGTACGTTCTCGCGCGCCATCGCGTTCGCCAGGCCGCGCCGGAGCGGACTCAGCGCATATTCCCGGAAGTCGTAGCCGTAGCAGAGACGGATGCCGTCCAGCAGCAGCCGGATCTCGATCTCCTCGAGCTCGGTCCCCGTCCCTTCTAGCCGGAGCGCTGCCCCTGCACTCCGACTCACTGCACCAGCCATGACTTGAGCATGGAAAGCAGGTGCGCGTTGTTGATCGGCTTCGCGATGTAATCGGATGCTCCCGCTTCGATGCATTTCTCGCGGTCTCCTTTCATTGCCTTGGCGGTCAGCGCGATGATTGGCCGGTCGCCATAGGCCTTGAGCTCTCGCATCTTCGACATCGTCACGTAGCCGTCCATCTCCGGCATCATCACGTCGACAAGGGCAATGTCGATGTCGTTGCTCTCCTGCAAGAGTTCCAACGCTTCCTGGCCCGAGTCCACCGAAACGACCTCCATCTTCTGCCGCTCGAGCATCGCGGTCAGCGCAAAAATGTTCCGGATGTCGTCGTCGACGACCAGGACTTTCCTGCCGGCCAGCTGGCTGCTTGCCGGCTCGGCCCCGTTCGACCCCGCCTCCACCCCAGTCTCGCTCTCCGCTTCCTCCGAGTCCCCTGAACGAAGGATCGCCGTGATCTCCTGCTTCAGCCGCTCAGGTGAGCGGGCATCTTTGATCACGATGCTCTTGGCCGCCTTGCCGAGCTTGATCTCCTCCTTGCGGCTCAGGTCCCTCGCCGTATAGACCAGGAGCGGGGTCGAGCCCAGCGCGCGGGTCGACTGCAGCTCGTCGATCACCCGCCAACCGCTCATACCCGGCAGCCCGAGGTCGAGCACAACGCAGTCGAAAGCCTGCGTCCGAAGCAGGGTCAACGCCTCGTCACCGGTCGAAACGGCGGTTGTCCGCGTGTTGGTGGGCGCCATCAGGTCGGTGATGTACTGCCTCTGGACAGGGTCGTCCTCCACCACCAAGAGCGCCCTCTGGGGCTCGAGCTCGGCCTCCTGCGAGGACGAGTACGAGCCGTTCGACTCCACCTGCCATCCACCATCTGCCCCGACCCCCAACGGAACGGGCTGCGGCGACGCTGTTGCGTCGAAGATCGCCTCGCCAGGACCGCTGCGGTGATGCATGGGCACGATGAGCGGGAGATACACCGCGAAGATGCTGCCGACTCCAGGTTCGCTCTGCAGCCGGATCTCACCCCCGAGCAGGCGGGTCAGCTCGCGGCAGATCGAAAGCCCAAGGCCTGTCCCCCCGTACTTCCGGCTGGTGGAGCCGTCCGCCTGCGCGAATGACTCGAAGATCGACTGCTGTTTCTCGAAGGGGATTCCGATGCCCGTGTCGATGACCCGGAACGCGACCACCTGTGAGGCGCGGTTCAGGTGCTCGTTCGAGGGGCTCCAGCCCGAGGTCGCCATCTCGGCGACGAACTCCACCTTGCCCCTCTCCGTGAACTTGAACGCGTTGCTCAGCAGGTTGTTGAGGATCTGCTGCAGGCGCTGAGGGTCGGTTGGGATCGCCTCCGGCAAGCCCGGCCGGAGGTCGATCAGGAATGCGAGCTTTGTCGCCTCCGCGACATGCCGGAATGTGCGCTCTAGCATCGGCTTGAGCTCGGCCAGCGGCCAGTTGCTTATGTCGAGGGCCACCGTCCCGGATTCGATCTTGGACAGGTCCAGGATGTCGTTGATCAGCTTCAAGAGGTCTGTGCCCGACGAGCGGATGATCGTTGCGTACTCCATCTGCTTGGGCAGCAGGTTGCCGTCCGGGTTTGCCGCCAGCTCCTGGGCCAGGATCAAAAGGCTGTTGAGCGGCGTGCGCAGCTCGTGCGACATGTTGGCGAGGAACTCCGACTTGTACCGAGAAGTCAAAGCCAGCTGCTCCGCCTTCTCCTCGACCAGGACCTTGGCGGACTCGACTTCGAGCCGCCTCTGCTCGATCTCTGCGTTCTGCTCCGCCAGCTGGCGCGCCTTCTCGGCCAGCTCGTCGTTGGTTGTCTGCAGCTGGTCTTGCTGGCTCTGCAGCTCGGTGGCCAGTGACTGCGACTGCTTGAGCAGGTCCTCGGTGCGGCTGTTCGCGTCGATGGTGTTGAGAACGATGCCGATGCTCTCGGCCAGCTGGTCGAGGAAGTCGATGTGGGTCGGGCTGAAGGGCTGGAAGGAGGCGAGCTCGATCACCGCCCGGACCTCGCCTTCGAAGAGGACCGGGAGCACCACGATGTTGGCCGGCGACGATTCCCCGAGGGCGGAGTTGATTTTTATGTAGTCCTTGGGGACGTCGGTCACAACGATGCGCTTCTTCTCCAGGGCGCACTGGCCAACGATGCCCTCGCCCAGCGCGAACTCCATCGGGATGTTCCGGCGCTGCTTGTACGCGTACCCGGCCTGCAGCGCCAGGTGCGCGGCCCTGCCGTTCGCCCCGACCATGCCATAGAACACGCAGTGCTCGGCGTGAACCAACGGAGCCAGCTCGGAGAGGACCATCTTCGAGACCGTCATCGGGTCGCGCTGCCCCTGCAGCATCCGGGTGAATCGGGTCAGGTTGGTCTTCAGCCAGTCCTGCTCGTTGGTCTTCTCCGTGGTGTCGCGGAGGTTGCGGATCATCTCGTTGATGTTGTCCTTGAGGTTGGCAACCTCCCCCCGTGCGTCGACCCGGATGGACCGCGTCAGGTCACCCTTCGTCACCGCCGTCGCCACCTCGGCGATGGCGCGGACCTGAGTCGTCAGCGTTGCCGAAAGCTGGTTCACGTTGTAGGTGAGGTCACGCCACGTGCCGGCGGCGCCTGGCACGTTGGCCTGTCCGCCGAGCCGTCCCTCGGCGCCCACCTCGCGGGCGACGGTCGTGACCTGCTCGGCGAAGACGGCAAGAGTGTCGGTCATGCTGTTGATGGTGTCGGCGAGCTCGGCGATCTCGCCTTTCGCCTCCAGGGTCAGCTTGCCTCTCAGGTCGCCGTTGGCGACCGCGGTGACGACGCGAGCGATGCCTCGCACCTGATCGGTGAGATTGCTCGCCATCGTGTTGACGTTGTCGGTGAGGTCTTTCCAGGTTCCGGCGACGCCTTCGACGTTGGCCTGGCCACCGAGCTTGCCGTCGGTGCCCACCTCGCGCGC
>Ga0209806_1001407_pt1 | contig 15848 bp, 10 predicted proteins | sample GraSoiAngelo_152_FD_186166 | JGI IMG/M metagenome (GOLD analysis project Ga0209806, IMG submission 186166) | Grasslands soil microbial communities from the Angelo Coastal Reserve, California, USA - 14_1009_12_30cm (SPAdes) (version 2) | ecosystem: Environmental > Terrestrial > Soil > Grasslands ... | reverse complement strand
GAGCGCCCGTAAATGAGATGGGCTTCGCCCTGGTTTACCTGACACCAGCCTTCTTCACCGACACCACTCAAGGCGTTGTGCGTTGCCCACCGTGGCAACGTGTGCTGATCACAGTTGCTGGGGTATGGTCAGAACTTTACCTGTGCGCCATCGCAACTGTTGTGTGGTGGGGAACCCCTCCAGGTACCGCGATTCATGATTTTGCGTATGTACTGGTTTTGATGACAGGGATCGCGACTGTGTTGCTGAACTGGAATCCACTGATGAAGCTGGACGGATACCACATTCTTTGTGACGTGATCGGCATCTTGGACCTGAAGGAAAATGCCACAGCATACGTGTCCGCATGGGTGAAGAAGCACATCTGGCACCTGCCAGTCGACGTGCCATATGTCCCGAAGCGGAGACGCATGTTTTTCGCTTTCTATGCGATCGCTTCAGGGCTTTACAGCTACACCGTGCTCTATATTTTGGCGCGATTTGTGGGAAACGTATTTCGCAACTTCAACCCGGAATGGTCTTTCGTCCCGGAATTGGCGACTGGCGCGCTCATTTTCCGTTCGAGAATAAGATCTCTGGTGAACTTTATGAAATTCGTCTATCTGGACAAGAGGGACCGCATTGTTGTCTGGCTACGTTCGCGTCACTGGCGATGGGGGCTTGTGGCTATCGCGGTGCTTTTGGCGCTTCCGCTTTGGAACGAGTCGATTGCCGGCCGCTTCTTTCTCGAAGCAGCAGAACGCGCAGTTATCCGAACTCAAGTAAACGGCAGGGTTACCAACGTTTATGTCGACGAAGGCCAGACTGTTTACCCGGGTAAGCCTGTGGTGCAGTTACGCAGCTTGCCGTTAGCGTCCATGCAAGCCGAAACGGACGCTGCTTTGCAGCGGGCTGCTGCCGAGGTGCATGCAGCGGAATCCGGTTACTCAGGGTTAGGTGCGGCTTTGGCCCGACGCGATCAAGCCGTGCAAGAAGCACGTTCGGCTGCATCAGAAACTGCTGAACTGGAGCTGAAATCCCCCATTGCCGGGGTTGTAACCACGCCCCGGGTATCCGACCAACTGGGTAGCTTCGTCAAAGAGGGCAAAGAACTGGTTGAAGTGGCTGATCTCCATACCATGCGCGCGCGGATCTACGTATCGGAATATGACCTGAGTAAGTACCGGCCGAGTTCAAGCGGCCGCCTGCAGGTAGACGGGATCATGGGGCGATGGGAAGACGAGAACGTGCAGGTATCCACTGCATCGATCGAGATCGCACCAGGGTTAATCGATCTTTCAAAATTCAAGGGGATGCGGCCGCCGACCTTCTACGAGATGGACCTTTGGGTGAGCAATGAGGACGGCAGGCTGAAACCAGGCATGGTTGGTACTGCCAGAGTGTACGGGCAACGCAGGAGTTTGGCGGGTCTTGCACTTCGTGGAATCGCCGACTTTCTTAGCCGCAAGGTCTGGTGAATAGAGAAAGGCTACGGCGCCACCGCAGCCTTTCCAAGGAAACCCTCTTGATTAGGTTATAGCTATACGCTCCGCATGTTGGCGCGGGTGTTGCCACGGGTATTGCCGCGCGTGTTGCCACGGGTGTTGCCGCGAGTGTTGCCGCGAGTATTCCCACGCGTATTGCCGCGGGCATTGGAGCGGGCCTCACTCGACGAGGCAGACGGCGCGACCGGTGTGCTGGCTACGATTGCCTTCTTGGTGGTGTTCAGTGTGCTGATCAGCGATTTCTTCTGAATCGTCATGTTGGTCTCCTTGGTTTCTCTTTTGAATCAGAATTCGGTCGAATGCCTTTCCATAAAGCAAGAGTCGTGCCAAAGCGATGCCACCGCGCAATGATTCTTTATCTCCTTAAATGGAAGCGAGTTGCGAGCAACCACGTCTCAGGATCAGGCAGTGGCGAGCGGTTAAAAACTTCACCGCGGTTAATTATTAACCTTCAATGGGTTAATTATTAACCACTTTCGGACAACTTACAGCTTCAACTTCCGGCACAGATACTTCATGCGCTGCGGATCGATCCGAAGCAGATTGGCCGCCGCCGTTTTCTTGCCGTTGGTCCTGCGCAGAGCCGCACTCAAATACGCGATCTCGATCCGCTCCATCTCGGCGTCGAAATCCACCCCTGATTCCGGGATCAGGACCGCCTCCTGGCTCGCGACGCTGGAACTGAGCAACTGCTGGGGAAGATGGTGAGCGGCGATCACCGGACCATCGCTCATAATGACCAGGCGCTGCACCACGTTCTCCAGTTCCCGCACATTTCCAGGCCAGGAATATGCCTCGAGAATCTCCATGAGTTCCGGTTGCAACTGCTTGACCGGCTTCTTGTTAGACGTGCAGTACAGTCTCAGGAAGTGCTCGACCAGCAGCGGAATATCGCCCTGACGGTCGCGCAGCGGGGGCACGAAGATCGGGACCACATGAATGCGGTAATAGAGATCCTCGCGGAATCTGCCAATGCGTACCATGGCGTCAAGGTCGTCGTTGGTTGCCGTGATGAGCCGGAAGTCAATTTTCTTCGCGGTCCTTCCTCCCAGCCTCTGCACCATGCGGTCTTGAAGAACGCGCAAAAGTTTGCTTTGCAGGCCGTGGTGCAGCGTCGTGATCTCGTCCAGGAAAAGAGTCCCTGCCTGCGCAGCCTCAATCATGCCCGGCTTCGCCGTATCAGCGCCCGTGAAGGCACCCTTCTCATAGCCGAACAACTCCGATTCGATCAGACTCTCCGGAAGTGCCGAGCAGTTGAGGCAAATATAAGGCTGATCGCGACGCTCTCCCGTCTGCACGATCGCGTGCGCGACGAGTTCCTTGCCTACGCCGCTCTCGCCCCGAATCACCACGTTGGCATTCGACCCCGCCACCGCCTCGATCGCGCGGTAAACCTTGCGCATTGCCTCACTTCCGCCGATCAGGCCCGCAAATGCCGACCGGTTTTCGACCTGTTGGAGCAGCCACTGGCCTTCGAACTGCAAGGCGCGTTTTTCTATCGTCTGCAGAAGGAGCACGCGCAACTGTTCCCCGTCCACCGGCTTCAGGAAAAAGTGGTCGGCCCCGGCCTGCGTAGCCTGCAACGGCAACTCGCTGCTGGTTGACTCGGTAATCGCCACCAGGATCAGATCCTCCCGTAAACGACGGATTTCCACGAGGACATCGATGGCATCTGCAGGCTCCTCCCCGATGCTCTCCAGGTCGAGCACAATGCCGTGGATGTCGGGATCATCGATCAAACTCTTGATTTGTTCTTCGTTGCTCGCAAGCTTGACAAGAAACGCGGGCGACAGCTGCCGCCGCATCTCGCGAAACATGTCTTCCGCAAGCGTAATGATCGCAATGGAATGTCGATCGGCTGCCGGCAGGTGGTTGTCGCTGGGAGGCATGAAACTTGGCACTACTCGGAATCGCGCCGGATTATACGGCAATGCAGCTGGAACGCGACCACCACGCCTGTGCTATGCGCGGTATTTGCAATTCCTTGAATTTGGTGTTCAGTCATGGAGAAACTGCCTCTCCCTGTACGCGTTTCTGGCACTTCCGCAGCATTTTTAGGTACTTTTGCATGAAAATGGCGGGTATACTCTCATCCGTATTAGGTGGAATGGAGTTCGGACATTTCGCCGCCAGACCTGGCAGCCGGAATTGATGGATTAGAGGTCCAGGGAAGGGTGCGATCAGGGCAATGAGCGATTTCAGAGAGGAGAAATTCGACCACGAAGCTGCGACTTTGGTGCCCGATAGCGGCTCTTCCGCCTCCTCCCCTGCCGTGCCCGCGTTCCAAACGCCATCCAGCGGGTCCGCTGAGGGCTTCAACCCCTCAGAAGCAGCGACCATGCACGAAGGCACTCCTCCTCCTCTTTCACCAATCACCCACCAGAACCCGCCGCCGGGCCAAGCTCTAGGCCCTTCCTCCCCCGTTTCGCCGACCGGCACTTTTGGCAGTCTCCTACTTCAACCTGGAACCATTATTGGCAACCGCTACCGCCTGGTCCAAATCCTCGGCGAGGGCGGTATGGGAGCGGTGTATAAGGCCAGGGACATGGAGCTCGATCGGGTCATTGCCCTGAAAGTGATTCGGCCTGAGCTGGCCAGCAATCCCGAAATTCTGCAACGCTTCAAACAAGAGCTCATCCTCGCGCGACAGGTTACCGACCGGAATGTAATCCGCATCTTCGACCTGGGCGAAGCCGACGGGATCAAGTACATCACGATGGAGTACCTGGAAGGAGAAACTCTTTATCAGATTCTCCGCCGGCATGGGAAAGTCCCGGTACAAGAAGCTGTCGACATCATGCGCCAGACGCTGAGCGGCTTACAGGCGGCGCACCGGGAAGGCGTTATCCATCGTGACCTGAAACCCGGCAACATCATGCGCGATGCGAGCGGTCGAGTTGCCGTCATGGACTTCGGTCTGGCTCGCTCCCTGGAAGGTGACGGAATGACCCGCACCGGCACGATGATGGGGACAATGGAGTATATGTCGCCGGAGCAAGCCCATGCAAAGGATCTGGATGCGCGCTCCGACATTTTCACGGTAGGTCTGATTTTTTACGAGCTGCTCACCGGCAAAATGCCCTACGCGGCCGAGAGCGCAGTAGCCAGCCTTATGAAGCGCACTCATGAGCGGGCGGTGCCAGTTTCGAGCCATGATGCAGCGATTCCTCGGCCCCTTACCTCGATCGTCGCCAAATGCTTAGAATCCGACCCGAAGTTGCGCTACCAGAGCACAGCCGAGGTTCTTCGCGACATTGATAACTGGCAGGAAAAGGGAGCCGCCTCTACCCTGCGCTTCCCCGATGTACGACCTTGGGCACGCGATATTCCATGGCCTCTGATCGGCATGATCACGGCAGTGCTGGTTCTTGCCGTCACCGGTTTCTTGTTTCGAAACAAGCTGCTTGGGCCAAAAACCGGAGCCACTCCAGCTCCAGTTTCGGTGCTGGTGGCGGATTTCCAGAACAAGACATCCGACCCGCTGTTTGACGACACGCTGGAGCCCATGTTCAACGTGGCCCTCGAAGGGGCGAGCTTCATCAATGCATACAACCGAGCCACTGCACGGCTGGCGGCCGCTAAGCTGCCCAATCCGACTGGTAAGCTCGATGAAAATGCCGCCCGACTGGTTGCTGTCAACGAGGGTGTCGCCGCGATCGTGACGGGTTCGCTGAGCAGCCGCGGCAGCGGCTACACCTTATCGGTGAAGGCTATCGATGCTGTCACGGGAAAGACGCTCGCCAATGCCGATGCCAATACTGCGAACAAAGACGAACTCCTTCTCGCAGTGCCGAAGCTTGCTGTCCCGATCCGTGAGGCCCTGGGAGACACCACGCCGGAATCAGTGCAACTCGAGAAGGCAGCGGGAGCCTTCAGCACCTCATCCTTGGCAGCGGTGCACCAGTATGGAATTGCGATGGAACAGTTGTGGGCAGGGAACTCGGAAGAGGCCCTGCGGTCCTTTTCCAATGCCATAGCCTTGGACTCGAATTTTGCGCGCGCCTATGGGGGGACGGCTTCGGCGTACGGAAATCTTGGCAAAACGCAGGATGCCGAAAAGTATGTGAAGCTGGCAATGGAGCACGTGGACCGTATGACGGAGCGGGAGCGCTACCGCGTGCGTGGGCTTTATTACTACGCCACCTCCAATTACCCAAAATGCATTGAAGAATACGGCGAGCTCGTCAAACGTTTCCCTGCTGACAATGTAGCCTGGATCAATATCGCTGCTTGTTATTCGGGTTTGCGCAGAATCCCTGAAGCGGTCGATGCAGCCAAGCGGGCCGTGGAAATTACCCCAAAAGGCGCTGTCCAACGGATAATTCTGTCGTTTTATAGTTCTTACAACGGGGATTTCATCGTCGGTGAACGCGAAGCCCGGACCGCGCTGAAACTGAATCTCTCTTCGCAGGCCTATCTTGCTCTTGCAGAGGCACAACTGGGGCTGGGCCAGATGTCTCAGGCGATTGAAACCTATCACAAGCTGGAAAAAACGGACGCGCTGGGCGCTTCCGTGGCCGCTTCTGGCTTAGCGGATATCGCTTCCTATGAAGGCCGCTACGCAGATGCGGTGGGAATCCTTGACAAGGGTGTAGCCACCGATTTGGCCACCAAGAACGCGGACAACGCCGCCGAGAAGCTGGCTGGCATCTCCCACTTACAAGTCTTGCGTGGCCAGAGGGCGCCCGCCATTGGCGCCGCGACCAAAGCCCTATCAATAAGCCAGTCCGTACCGGTCCGAGTACTGGCAGCGCAAACCTTGCTCGAGGCTGGGGAAGTCGCTACGGCGCAAAAGCTGGCCGACGGCCTGGCTTCCGAGGTCCAACCGGAGACCCGAGCCTACGCAGAAATCATTCGTGGCGATCTGGCCTTGCAGCGTGGACAGAAGAACGAAGCCATCAAGATGTTCACTGACGCCAACCAACTGCTCGATACCTGGATCGGCAGGTTTGAGCTGGGCCGAGCGTATCTGGAGGCTGGGCTATTCGTTGAGGCGGATTCAGAGTTTGACCGCTGCATGAAGCGGCGGGGTGAGGCCTTGGAGATTTTCCAGGACAATGTCCCTATGTTCGCCTATTTCCCACCCCTGTATTACAACCAGGGACGGGTGCGTGAGGGACTCAAGAGTCCGGGGTTTGCGGAAGCATATCGTACATATCTCGGCATCCGCGGTAAGGCCAGTGAAGACCCGTTGGTGGTCGACATTCGCCGCCGCCTTGGCCAGTGAGGATCTTGAAAACCCGGTTGCGTTGGAGCGTCTCCGCTCGGTGTTTGCGGGGCAAGAGAACAAGAGTGCAAAACGTCAGCGATGAAAATGCCCGGCATACGCCGGGCATTTTCGTCTAGCTGAAGAGTCACTTCTTGGCGATCGTTCTGCCTACTGTAACTTCAGCCCCGTTCGCTCCACCTGTCCGCTGTCCAAATCCAACTCCAGGACGTAGCAGCCTGCGGTTGTCGTTTTCGTGTCCCAGTTGAAAACGAACTGGTTGGTCGAGAAACGGAACGTGCTGTTCCCCTTGGCTCCGGCGGTGGGTGAATACAGCGCCTGTACATTGGCCGGGCAACTGGGCGGATTATTCACCGAACATCCTGCGACCTTGTTCACTTGCGACGGCCGACAAGTACCATCCGCCTGCGGGGCGAACGGGCCGACACCGTACAGAGTGTTAGCGTTCAGGTTAGTCACGAGGCTGCCATTGCTGTTTTGCAACGTCCACTTTGCCGTCACCGACTTCGACAAGTTGAACGGTCCCGAGTACGAGTTGGTGTTGGGAGGGTCTGCCGTCGCCAGCGGCGAGTAGAATCCGGTGAAAATGTATGGTGGGAGGCAGTCCATCTGGCTGACCGAATTCGAAGGTATGCTTTCCCTGCCATCCGACAGCAAGGCGGTCACGACGTAGGTGTACGTCGGCCCGCAGGTAACATTCTTGTCGGTGTAGGTCAACGTGTTTCCAGGCACGCTCGCAATCGCAGGTGGAGCTGGCGTGCCGTTGGTTGCCTTGTAGATGTTGTACGAGCTGATTTGTCCGAAGGTCGGCGCGGTCCAATTCAACTGAATGTACGACGGTGGCGCTGTCAGCATCGCGGTCAGCGACCGGGGAGGCCGGACAGCGGAGTTCGCTGTTTCGAAAGTGAGTTCCGCATTTCCGACACCGGCACCTCCCGTCAGTCTCCCGGCGCCCCCGGTCAATCTGCCGGTACCGCCTGTGAGTCTGCCGGCACCACCTGTAAGTCTGCCGGCACCGCCGGTCAGTCTCCCGGCGCCGAAAATGTCACTGCCGGTGGCTCCAAGCTGGCGCAAGTCAAGGTTTGCCCAATCGTTATAGCCGCGTAAGGTTGTATTGATGTTCCCGTCGAAATTGACATCCGAGTCACTTGCCCACGGCGGCGTAATCGGGTTGGCTGCGCCTCCGACGAGGTACATCGTGGGATTCGGGTCAGCTGGCGATAACGGCGTACCATCACAATGGTGCGTAGCCGCTGAGCCGATGCCATTGGGTTGAAGCGGCGTGTACCACTTCGTGGTCGAATAGGCGAGCGCCGATCCGTCGGTGGTGGTCACGCCGGCGGGCAGGGTGCTTTCATTCAGGGCAGTTAGTTGCTGCTCGGAGTAATCCAGGACACCATTGTCCAACAGGTCTACCTGGAACTGGTAGTTCATGACACTCTGATAATTTGGTTTGCAGTTGGGTTCTAACGTGGCGACGTAATTACCGGGTGTGTCGTAATAGTAGCCACCATGCGTCAAGCCATTCGAGTGCCCCACTTCGTGCATGAACGTGCCAGCTTCTACCTGGTCGGTCTGACCGGCAGCTCCCCAGAGGCCCAGTGCGACGAGGGAGTCGGCGCCTCCGATATCGGATACCCCGGAGGTTGTGTAGATTCGGCCCGACGCTACCGATAGCCCTGGATCCGTCGACTGGGTATAGGTCGCGTTAGTTGCCGTGGGGATTTGTATGGTGAAAATATTGCCACTGGCAGTCTGGACAGAGTAAGTTCCGTTCAGACCAGGATTCGTTGTGGCATCGGAGATGGTCACGCGGTCCGTCCCGGCAATCAGCCCGTGCGCGATCGACGTCGTGAAGATAACCGTGTTGCCGGTGGCGACGACGCTGGCCAGGCTTCCGCCTTGAAGACTCCACTCCGGCAGCCCCACTGCGTGCCCGAAGAGAGCATAGTGATAGCTGTCCTTCCGACCATGCTGGAAGCGCCGTATGCACGGGCCGTTCAAAGCCTGCTGGCAAGAGGTCTCGTCCAGATAGTTGAGTGGCTGGTTCTTCAGGAACTCAAACCCCGCCTTCCAGCCCACGATCCCTGGTTGGTTCACGAACGGACACAGTACCGGGTTCCCAGACGCGTCCGTACTATCGATGCAGGTTTGCTCCTGGATTGCTCCTGTGGCAAATGCTCCGGGGTATCCTGGATTCCCTGGAATGAAATGTGCGCTGATACCCTTGACGCCTTTGGGGGAGGAGAGAGCGCTCGTCATCATCGTGAGCGCGGTCGCAGAAGGATAGAAGGAATACCCGTTCGTCTTGTCACAGGTGCCATCGGCGTTTACGATGCTGCACATGTAGTCAAGCTCTACGAAGAGATCCTTGTTTCCCTTTGCTGCTCCGGGAAGCGCTACCCAGGAAGGATCTGTCGTGCTGCAGAGTCCGCCGTTCACTGAAGCGTCGCAGTATCCCTGCTTCTGCTTCCACACATCCAGAATGCCGTCATTGTCGCTATTCTGAACGGTAGTGCTGAAGATGACAGCTCCCCAGGACACGCAGCCGCTGTTCGAGGCGTCCGGAGTTACCGTAGCCGTCGCGGAAGCGTCATTGGCATTCACTGGGTTCACTGGGTTGCTGGTGGGGCTCAAACTCCAGGTCGGATTGTCCCAGGAACCGTTGTAGTAACCGTAGAAGGGCGGAAGATTCTTGTAGAGGGAAGGCAGGTTCACGCCATTCAGTGAAACAGTCTCATACTTGTTGTTCTGGCCGTTCCCCACGATATGCGTTAGCTTGGAAATCGGGCTTGCCGCAGCCTGATAGAAGCCCTGCAGGGACTGCGTCATGGTCGAGGAACCATTGGCGGGGGCAAAGGCACCGTCGTAGATGACCACGGAGGTCAGCGGTAATGAGGGTGTAAGGGCGCGATAAATGACGATCAGGCTTGCGCCCAACGTCAGCGGGCTGCCCCCACCGTTGCTTCCACTATCTGCGAGACTCACTTCATAGGTGCCGTTCGCCACGGGATTTCCTTTGGAATCCTGCCGCAGAAACAGACGCACATCCGCGCCATACGTGCGCATGGTTTTCGAGCCTTGTGAATTCCCCGAACATCCGCCCGAACTCCACGACACCGGAGCGTTGGGGTTCCCCAACACGACCCCGGTGATCGGGTAACCGGTCGCCGGTCCGCCCTGGAACACCGGCCTGAAGAACCCGTTTTGCCCCGCAAATGTCGTCTGCGAACTCTCAACCGTTTCCCAGTAGAGGAAGGCACCAACAATATCGGCCCCCAAAGGCACACCCGTAGAAGGTACTGAAGTCGCATCCGGCATGATGATCTGTTTCGTCGCGTAGCCATTCACGCCAAATCCGCGCAGACCCACGCCGGCCACGACGTAATCGCCCGTTACAAAATAGTTGTTGCTGAAATTCAACGGCGTTTGCGCAAACCCAGTCTGCTCAAACCCAATCAGCAAGAGTAACGCCGGTACATACAGGGTAGAAATCACCTTACGGACAGCACGACGAGTGCGTGTGAAGGGACGACACAGCATGTTTGTTCCTTATTTGATCGAAGGACTTGGGAGCCTCCGAATTTTTGGGGACGACAGGCCAACGGCGGCCCTGGGGGGAACGCTGACGTTTACGCCAGCGAAGGGATTTTCTGCTTATCGGCTTTAATTGTCAATGCTTATCGTTCGGACATCATCGACCAACCTTCTTCGTCGATTCCTTGTTGTGACCTCAGACTGGCATTGCTCCTGGTTCCTGGTATGGGAGGCGGGCTGGGGAGCTGGCTTGGATTCGGCTCAGTTTGTTTGCATCCCGGGCTAACAGAGTTCCATGAATGGATTCTGTCAGGCGATTCTTTCTGTTCTGTGTGGGGTTGACCGTCTCGAGGCTGCGAAGTCGAGTTTTGAGTGGTCCGAATGATCTTCCCGGGCTGCGTCCGGCTCATTACCCTTACGGAGACAAAGAAAATAGCTCAGGCTGCTGATTTCTCAATCTATGTTGCTGCTGTTTCAAGCAGCCAAACTCACCAATTCCTGCTCACTCTTCTTCCCGTTCGTTTTCCTGTGGGAGCCTCTCGAGTGAGAGGTCCGGAAGAGGATGGTGCGATCGATGCCTGACAGCGGAGTTCACAGGCAGCATGATTTTGACGATGCAGCCTCGTTCGGTAGGACGGTTCTGCAGCTCCAGCGAGCCGCCGTGCGCCTCCGCTATCTGTCGCGAGAGCACGAGGCCGATACCACTGCCGGTTGGCTTCGTTGTGTAGAAAGGAACAAACGCATTGCTGGGATTCATCAACCCCGGCCCGCTATCCGCAATGGTGATGACCAGTTCGTCTGGGTTTCTGGTCCAGGACAAAACGATCGGTGCTTCAGCCTCACCGCCTCTTGATCCATTCGACCCCGTGCTTCGATTTGCCATTTCAAGTACAGCTTCGGCTGCATTGCGCAGCACGTTTATTAGCATTTGTTCGAGTTGATCCGGATCGGCAGTGAACGTGACGTCTGGACCAGCTACTACCCGCACAGACACCCGGGTTTCAAGGTCGGCTACACGATTCGCGAGCGCTCGCACAGAGCAGCTCTGCAAGGCCGGTGGCGGCATCTGCGCCAGTTGGCGGTATCCTTGCAAGAAACGATTGAGGGAAGCCGCACGGCCCTCGATAATGCTTAGCCCCCGCTCAAAGTCCTGCTGTTCTGTTTCTTTAATCCCGCTTCCAACCAGTCGCGAATGCAAACTGCCCGCTATCGACTTGATCGGAGCCAGCGAATTGTTCAGTTCATGCCCCAACACGCGAATCAATCGCTGCCACGCCCGTCGTTCCTCTTCCCGCAGTGCACGGCTGACATCAGATAGAACAACCAGGGTGTGTGGGATTCCCTGCTGGCGAAACGAGCTCCTGCGCACGAACCATCGGGCATCGGTTCCGAAGTGCAGTTCGACCAGGGACTCGTTTTCACACGAGAGACAAGGTGCGAGTCCCAAGTCAGAACTGGTCTTGCCGACCAGTTGTGCCGAGCTGAGATCGAGAAGTCTTTCCCCGGCAGAGTTTACGAGCCGCAGCCTGTTCGTTTGATCAAAGGTAAAGATTGGGATATTTACCTCTTCGACTACACGCTGCAGTAACGCATTTGCTTCGATTGCGCCCGAGCGGTGTTTCGCCAGCAGGTCTGCGAGCGCGTTCACCTCGAGCGAGAGTTCCCCCAGAGCGTCGTTGGGCACAGCCATTCTGGCGCGGAAAGAATAATCCTCATCTCGCAAGGCGCCCACGACGTTTGCTAGAGTCTGAAGCGGGCGAACTACGTGATCGTGAAGAGTTGCCCCAATTAGCAGGCACGCAATTGCCTCGGCACCGAAGAGAACTAGCTTTGATTGAAGAGACCACGTCTGAAGCCAAATCAGGATGCCGCTGACGAGAATTCCAGGTGCAACCAACAGGATTGAAAATCGGGTTACGCGGCGCTCGAAGGGCGCTCGCAGCTTTCGTCTTTTTCGAACCGTCGAACTTAGGACGCGTGGGCTAGAGCCCATATTTTTCCATCCGCCGGTAAAGGGCACCGCGGCTCAGGCCGAGTGCTTCTGCCGCCTGGCTCACGTTTCCCTGAAAGCGCTGCAGAGCTTTGCGGATCAGGATACTTTCAACCGCCTCCAGACTCAATTCCTCCAGATTCTGGGCTTGCCCGCGTGGCGAAACCAGTCCGAGATCTGCCGTCTGAATCTGTTCCGTACGGCACATCAGGACGGCGCGCTCCATCGTGTGTTCCAATTCGCGTACGTTCCCAGGCCAGGCGTAGTGGAGAAGCGATTGCAGTGCGGTGGGGTCGAGTCCTTTTACTTGGCGTCGGTAACGCGATGCGTACTGGGCAAGAAAATAACTGGCGAGCGCTGGAATATCTTCTTTTCGGTCGCGCAAAGCTGGCAAATGGATCTCGACCGTGTTCAGGCGGAAGAGCAGGTCTTCACGAAATAGCCCGGCCTCACAAGCCGCCTTGAGGTCACTATTGGTAGCCGAGATCATGCGCACATCGATTTTCTTGCTCCGCGATGATCCCACGCGTTCTACTTCTCCGGACTCAATAACTCGCAGCAGCTTGGCCTGTTGTCTCGGCGGAACATTACCGATTTCGTCGAGAAAAACTGTCCCGAGGTCAGCCAACTCAAAGCGCCCGATCCGGTCGGTGCGGGCGTCCGTGAAAGCGCCCTTCACATGACCGAAAAGTTCGCTCTCAAAAACTCCTTCGGCTAGTCCCCCTGTATTCACCGCGATCAATGCCTTGTGCTTCCGCAGAGAAAGCGCGTGGATGGTGCGTGCGACGACCTCCTTGCCAGTGCCATGCTCTCCTGTGATGAGCACATTCGCATCTGACGGTGCAATGCGCGTAATGGCCTCCAGCACCGGCGACATGCTTGCCGAGGTTGCGATCAGTTCGGGCAAGCCTTGGACATTCAGAAGCCGATTTTCCGCTGCCAGTCGTTCGGCACGCTGCAAAGCACGTCGCAGTTCGACCTGTGTCCGAATAATGGAAAGCAGGCGTTCGTTCTCCCAAGGCTTCTGGATGAAATCGCGGGCGCCAAGGCGCATGGCTTCAACGGCCAGTTCCACATTACCCCACGCTGTCATAACGATGACGGGCAGTGTGCTGTCCTGCGAAACGATTTCTGAAAGCAGATCGAGGCCCTCGCGTCCAGACGTGGTGTCGCGCGTGTAGTTGAGATCAATCAGGACTGCGTCATATTGTTCGGTAGCCAACGCATCCCGTGCAAGCTCTGGCGAGCGAGCAGCATCGACCTTGTATCCTCGCGGTTTGAGCAGGAGTTCGATGGCTTCGAGAATGTGCTGCTGATCGTCAGCTGCCAATATCCGCGGCACAGTCGCAGTTTTGGTCAGGGCCGTAAGGGCTGTTGCTTCATGCGGCTTGGCAGTAGAAGACATTTTGAATGTATAACGTGTCCGCTTTCTCAAGGAGTTGCGGAGCTGACAGTTGCATCTATGGCATCCTGAATCGCGATTCCATTATGTTCTAAAGTGGAGCCGATCGCACGCTCCACTTCGACTCGCGCTTTCTCATAGACGGTCATTGCAGCTACAAAATCCAATTCGGCGAGCGCAAGGTCCCGTTGCGCGGTCATAGTCTGGAAGGTGGACCCGGCGCCGAGTACCTGCTCCTTTTGCGTGATTTCAAAAGTGCGCTGCGCGAGATCACGGGACTTGCGGGCAGCTTCCACCCGGGCTGCTGTCTGCTCGAGCGCATATTCCGCATTGCGAACCTCAATTCGTATTTGCTTGCGCAACTCTTCCCGCCGCAATTCGGCTTGACGGTATTCCAACTCGGAACGGTATTGATCCGCTTTCGCAACGCGATTGCGAATGGGAATATTCAGGTTGATCCCGACATAGTAGTCCGGTGCGGTGTTATTGAACGCATTCTTTAAAGCACCCGGGTAGTCGGCGGGTACATTGGAAGAATTGGGGACAGCGGGCACGTTGTAGACTGGGTTCAATGGTCCTGCCAATCCCGATCCGCCGTAAAAAGCTACTAGAGAGAGCGAGGGCAAGAGCGCATTGCGTGCCGCTTTTCGGCTGATCTGACGGTTAACAAGATCAACGTCGGACTCGGCAAGTTCAGGGCGATCGCGCAAAGCTTGCTGAATTAGTTCCTGTACCGATTGGTTCGAGGGGACGATTTGTGCTGACTGCAGCGTATCGGTTGGCACGACATTGACTGACTCAAGCACCGGATCGTCCAAACTCTTTGTGAGTGCATTCTTCATCAGAAGCTCTTGCAGTTGCAGGCTTGTCCGGGCAACGGTTAGATCCTGCTCGCGCTTCGACACCTCGGCTTCAGCTTTCATCACGTCCATGGCCGGGATGCTCTCCAGTTGCAGCTGCTTCCTCGCGTTCTCGAGCGACTGCTGCGCAAATGCGCGCGATTGTTCGTTCACCTGCGACTGTTGGTAAGCGTTCACAAGGTCCCAATAAATGTTCTCGATCTGGGTCACTGTGGCCATGACTTGGTCTTTGAAGGCGATATCAGAGATCTTCTTGTTGTTGTTGGCGATTCGCAGATACCGAAGATTTGGGCCAAATCCAAATCCAGAGAGCAGTTGCTGCTGGAAAGAGAACCGGTACATCGCACCCAATGCGGGGGAAAGATTGAAAAAAGGACTGTTGGTAGTTTGACGATTGTTGTTGAACTCGAAAGAAATGCTTGATCCAGTAGCAAAGGCCTGGCTAAAACCAAAATTTGCCTGCCCGGTGTTGAGCTGCAGAAGTGGTACACCATAAATGCGCTGATTCGCGAGAGGGGTTGTCTGATGCTCTGCTCCAACTGACGCAACGATGGTGGGATCATACGAAGGCACAGCCGTGCCGACTCCCAATGTCGATTGCACGAGGCCGGAAGCGCCAGCGCCAGCGCCGCCTGCGCCGGCAGTCGTCCCTCCAGCGCCTGCACCAGGTGCACCAGTACCAAACCCGCCGACACCGCCGCCTGGAGTGCCTTCGACGACTCCCGCATTCACTCCTCGGAAAACGCCGCCTGCCTTCGTGCGCAAAATGTCCATATCCGCGATCGGCAGGTTGTAGCGCGCAATCGCGATGTCCAGATTGTTTTCCATCGCGAGCCGGATTGCGTCTTTGAGTGACAAATACAGTTTTCCATCCCGAATCAATTGATTCAGCCGCGGAGAGTTCGTGAGCTCAGGTTCAGGCGTAGAACTTGGCGAATAAGCGCTCAGTGGATTACGGGATGACGGCATCTTGAAGACGGAAGAGTAATGGGGTCGAGACGGGCTTGTATTTGCGATGGTGTTCGAATTGGCCGGATTTGTTGGCTGTTGGGAGAAACACGTACAGGCACAGACTACAGAGCAAAACAGAAATGCGGCAAGCCGCTCTAAACGCGAAGAGCTCCTCATTGCCTCACCACCTCATACGGCTGAAGGTCCGCATGTGCAGTGTCGCTCACAACCCAGCCATCACGTAGTTGAAGTGTCCGCGCGCCGTACGCGGCATTCGCCTCGGAGTGCGTGACTTGAACAATCGTCGTCCCCTGCCGATTCAAGTCGCGAAACAATTCCATGATCTCCTTTGCCTGCAAAGAGTGGAGATTCCCGGTGGGCTCGTCCGCCAGCAACA
>Ga0209806_1001399_pt1 | contig 15914 bp, 19 predicted proteins | sample GraSoiAngelo_152_FD_186166 | JGI IMG/M metagenome (GOLD analysis project Ga0209806, IMG submission 186166) | Grasslands soil microbial communities from the Angelo Coastal Reserve, California, USA - 14_1009_12_30cm (SPAdes) (version 2) | ecosystem: Environmental > Terrestrial > Soil > Grasslands ... | reverse complement strand
GCGGCGGTCCTCGGGTCAGGGATCGTCTTCCTGGACTCGACCGTGGTCAACGTCGCGCTGCCGAGAATCGGCCGCGACCTCCCGCGCACGTTCCTCGGCGTGCTCGAGGGACAGTCGTACGTCTACAACGCGTACCTGCTCACCCTGAGCGCGCTTCTCATCCTGGCCGGGGCGGTCACCGATTTCTATGGGCGCAAGCGGACCTTCCTGCTTGGCCTGCTCGGGTTCGGCGTCACCTCCGCTCTTTGTGGCTTTGCTCCGAGCATGGAGCTGCTCGTCCTGTTCCGAGTGCTGCAGGGTGCGGCGGGCGCACTGCTGGTTCCCGGCTCGCTGGCGCTCCTCACCGCCAACTTCGAAGGCGAGGAGCAGGGACGCGCCTTTGGAACATGGGCCGGAGCGTCCGGTGCGACGACGATCCTCGGACCCCTGCTCGGCGGCCTGCTCGTCGACACGATCTCGTGGCGCGCCGCGTTTTTCATCAACATCCCCCTGGTCGCGCTGGCGGCATGGGCGACGTGGAAGCACGTGCCGGAAAGCCGGGATGAAAACGCGACCCGCCATTTCGACTGGATCGGCGCCGCCATCGTCGGTCTCGCGGTGGGCGGGCTGGCGTTCGGCACGATCTACGGCCAGCAGCGCGCCTGGCGGGACCCGCTGGGTTTTGTCGCCCTTGCCATCGGCGTCGTGGCGACGATCGTTCTCCCAGTCTGGATGAGCCGGGCGAAGCACCCCCTGATCCCGCTGGAGCTGTTCCGCTCGCGCAACTTCACGGTCGTGAACATCTCGACACTGCTGATCTACGGCGCCCTGTACGTGACCTTCTATTACGTCGGCCTGTTCCAGCAAGGCACGCTCGGCTACGCCGCGGCGGCCGCTGGTGCGGCGGGGATTCCCGGGTCGCTTTTCTTGATCTTCCTATCGCGTCGTTTCGGAAGCCTGGCCACCAAGTACGGTCCGCGAATCTTCATGGCCGTCGGGCCGGTGATCATGGCGCTGGGCGTGCTGTGGTTTGCGCGCGTTCCGGCGACGAGCACACCGTGGAAGCTCCTGCCGAACAACCCGAGCACTTACTGGCCGCCGCTCTCTTACTTCACCGACTTCCTGCCGGGCTCGATCATCTTCGGGATCGGCATCTGCATCCTGGTCGCTCCTCTGACGACCGCGCTCATGACGTCGGTCCCGGTGCGTAACTCCGGTCTCGGGTCGGCGATCAACAACGCCATCTCCCGAGTTGGGCCGCAGCTGGCCGGCGCCCTGATCTTCGTTTTCCTCACCGCCAACTTCTACAGCTCGCTGGCCGGCCGGCTGAGTGGTGTCGACGTCTCTTCTGAGTCTTTTCGCAACCAGGTCAGCCCACTGAACACGCCGTTCGACCAGCATCTGATCGCGGTGGTGCGCGACGCATCGACCTCGTCGTTCCACCTCGCCATGCTCATAGGCGCTGGATTGCTCCTGGCGGGAGCGATCGTCAACGCAGTAGGGATTCGCAACCCTAAGGCGCGGCAGCCGGCGACGGCGGAGAAGGAACCGGTCGCGGCGTAGCACTACGATGGGTTTCGTGGGCTCGCTGATCGATCGGGATCAGCTCCAAGAGCTGGTGGCGCGCGGCGCACAGCTCGTCGAGGTTCTGCCGGCAGACGAGTACAGGGAAGATCACCTGCCCGGCGCAATGAGCATTCCACTCCGCCAGCTCAATCGCGAGACCGCGGCGACACTCGATGCCCAGCGCGCGGTGATCGTCTACTGCTGGGACATGGCTTGAGACATGGCGCCCAGGGCCGCGGCGCGGCTCGAGACCCTCGGCTTCGGCGAAGTCCATGAGTACAAGGCGGGCAAGCTCGACTGGATGGCCGCCGGGCTTCCGACCGAGGGCACGAACTCGCTTCACCCGCGCGCAGGGGACGCTGCGCGCAAAGACGTGCCCGTCTGCAGCCTGACCGAGCGGCTCGGTGACGTCCGCGATCGCGTCAAGGCCGCCGGATGGGACGCAGCGCTGGTCGTGGACGGCGACCGCGTCGTGCTTGGTCTCTTGCGCTCGAAGGAGCTGGCCAAGGATGCGGACATGCGGATCGAGCAGGCCATGCGACCTGCTCCAAGCACCTTTCGGCCTTACGTCTCGCTGCACGAGATGGCCCACTTCATGGAGGAGCACAACCTGGAGAGCTCGCCTGTGACGACGTCTGACGGGAAGCTCGTCGGTTTGCTCTACAGGGCCGATGCGGTGCGCTTGGGGATGCCGCCGAAATGATCTCGTTGGACGTCAAGTGCGAGAAGTGCGACAAAGCGGTCGACGTCTGCGACCTTTGCGAAGAGCCTGAATGCAAGCACGTCGTCTGCCACGACTGCCTCAGCGTCGCCCTCGACGAGCGCAAGCACCAGCCGCACGAGCACGGCGGCTAGCTTTCGACCCGGAGCGTCAACAGCTCGTGCGGGGGATCCAGCGGACCGAAGAACTCGTCGATCCAGGCCGGATGATCGGGCGCGGGGATGGCCGGCGCGGTCATCCGCTGCCAGCCGTGCGCCTCGAACCAGTCCGGGCTCTCCGGGCTGATCAGCGCGATCAGCCCGCCTGGCGCGGTCACGCGGCGGAGCTCCGCGAGCACCGCCGGGTCCGGCCCGAAAGCGGCGCACGAAGCCGTCAGCTGCGCCCAGTGGTCTCCGACCGGCAGCGCCTCGGCCCACCCGGCGACCGGCGAGACCTGGGGCAAACGCCGGGCGAGCAGCGCGAGGAGGCCCCATGACGGCTCGATCGCGGTCACGCGCCTGCACCGCGCGGCGAGATGGGCGGTCAACCGGCCGCTACCCGCCCCGACGTCAACGGCGGTGTCGAGGCCGGAAGGAAGGGCCTCGACGAGGGATGGGTGGATGGGCTCGAACCGCGCCAGCTCGCCCCACTTCTCAGGCTCGAGGTGGTACACGAGCGTCCAGAACAATGCGCGGACCACGCGATCCTCTCTTTCATCGGGTGGAACTCGCGCCATCTCGCGCCGCCGCACGGCATCGGGCAGCCGCGCGACGTCGCGGATGCTGAAATGACGCCAACCCGGCGGAGCCTTCGCAACCGCCTCTTCGTAATCCAAAAGACCCGCCGATCAGACTAGGACGCTGTCGTGAGAATCGCGGTCGTCTCCTCGCCGGTCACAGCGCTCCGCCCGGCGCAGCTCGGCGGCGCGCAGGCGTTCATCTGCGACCTGGCCGCGGGCCTGGCGCGCCGCGGCCACGACGTCGTGCTGTACTGCGCCGAGGGTTCCGAGGTGGCCGGCGTCCGATTGGCCACGGTGCCGGTGCCGAGCGACGCCACGGAGGCACTTGTCATGCCCGGCGGTCGGGAGCCGCCCCCGGCGCCGGGTGTCGAGGCGGCGCTGGCGGCGATGTTCGAGTCGATCGCAGCCGAGGGCTTCGACATGGTCAGCCAGCACGCGTTCGATGCGCCCGCCTTCCGGCTGGCGAAAGACCTTCCGGTCCTGCACACGCTGCACCTGCCTCCCATCGTCAGGGCGGTCGTCCGGTCCGCGGCTGCCATCCCCGCGGCCCGGCTGGCCACGGTTTCGCACTCCTGCCTCGATGCGTGGCGCAGGGCCGGCGTCCAGGTGGCGCAAGTCCTGCCCAATGGAGTCGCGCCAGGTCCTGACCCGGCAGCTCCAGTGAAACGACAGGCTCTAGTCGCCGGCCGCATCTCACCTGAAAAGGGCATCGAGCATGCAATCGCAGCCGCGCTGCAGGCCGGCCTGGCGGTGCAGGTGGCGGGCGCCCACTACGATCCGGCTTATGACGTCGACCTCACCGGGGCGGAGGTCCTCGGCCCGCTGCCGCGTGAAGAGCTTCGCCGGCTGATGGCGGGCAGCGCGGTCACGATTTGCGCGGTTCGATGGGACGAGCCGTTTGGGATGGTCGCGGCGGAGGCGCAGATGTCGGGCTGCCCAGTCGCGGCCTACCGGCGAGGCGCCATGGCCGAGGTCGTTGAGGACGGCGTAAGCGGAATGCTCGCCGAACCGGACGACGTGCCTTCGCTTGCTCGCGCCATTGAAGGCTGCATCGAGCTGGACCGCTGGTCCGTCCGCGCCAGCGCGATGCGGCGCCTCGCGCTCGACAGCACGCTCGATCGTTATGAGGTGGCGCTGGAGGGTGGATCGCGTTGACCGCGACGGCTGTCGTGACGGGCGGGTCGGGCGGCATCGGCTCCGAAGTCGTTCGGGAGCTACGCGCCCGCGGCTGGGACGTCGTCTCGCTCAGCCGGCGGGAGGGCTGTGACATCTCCGACGAAGACCAGGTCTCGAAGGCGTTCAGCAGGTTGAAGTCACTGGACGCGCTTGTTCACTGCGCGGCGGTGCTCATCAAGCGCACCCTGATCGAGTTGAGCGCCACGGATTGGGATGTCCAGATCGACTCGGGACTGCGCGGTGCGTTTCTCTGCTCCCGCGAGGCGTTCAGGCTGATGCAGGATCGGGGCGGCTCGATCGTGTTCGTGTCCAGCCTGTCAGGCGTGGCCGGCGCCGAGAAGTTCCCGGGCATGGCCGCGTACGTGGCGGCCAAATCGGGGTTGGCAGGGCTGACCGAGGCGCTCGCAGCGGAAGGCCGTGGGGCCGGCATCCGTGTCAACGCCATCAGCCCGGGCGCGGTCGACACTCCCATGCTGCGCATCGCGGGAGTGGAGGGACCTGTGCTGCAGCCCGCTGATGTCGCGCGCATCATCGTCTGGCTCGCCTCCAACGAATCCGCGCCGCTCACCGGTGCTAACTTGCGAATGGACCCATGACCCCGAGCCTTCGCATCACCCGCCGCGCCACGTTCGCCGCGGCGCACATCCTGTGTCGCGACGACTGGAGCGACGAGAAGAATCGCGACGTGTTCGGCGCATGCACGACCGACCACGGACACAATTACGTGATCGAGGTCACCGTCGGCGGCGCTCTCGATGCGGAGACCGGAATGGTCGTCAACCTCAAGCACGTGGACGCCGTTTTGCGTCGCGAGTTCGTTGATGCGGTCGATCACCGCCACCTGAACAGAGATGTGGACTTTCTGCGCGGCGTCATCCCGACCGCGGAAAACGTCGCGCTGGCCGCGTTTCAACGCCTGGAGCCGCACTTCAAACCCGCCCGACTGTTGAAGGTGCGGATCGTAGAAACAGAGAACAACGCAGCGGAGGTAGCCGCAGACTAAGGAGTCAAAGGCACCCTCTCCCCACAGGGGAGAGGGCCGGGGAGAGGGGCGCCCAAAGAAGTTATTTGAGCGGGTGCGCCAGCTTGACTTCGACCACCCCGCCCCGCTCGCGTGCCACCAGCAGCGGCTGATCGAACGTCGCAGGGCCGCCGACCACCTTTCCATCCTCAAAGCGGAACCGGGACGCATGCCACGGGCAGGTGACCACCTCCTCCGCGACCTTCCCCTCGTGCAGCGGACCGCCCGCGTGCGAGCACACCGCACCCATCGCATGCAGCAATCCTTTGTTGCGCAGGATCACCACCGGAAGCCCACCCGCCTCCACGCGCCGCATCTCTCCTTCGGGGAAGTCATCGCGGGTCCCCACCTTCACGAAATCCATCGGCCCGTCGTAGAACGCGTTGTGGTTGACCGCGGTGCCGATCCCAAAGGTCAGGTGTCCGCCCACGTAGGCGCCGAAGAGCACGATCAGCCACGCGAGGGTTGAGAGCACGACGGCGGCCGGCCGCAAACCGGTCGAGCTCAGACGCAGGCTGAGGGAGATGAGGTCGATCACGACCACGCCCGTCATCGTCAGCCCATGCACCACAGCTGTCCGCCGCTCGTGCCCTTCGGTCTCGTGAAAGTCCGTGTAACCCGTCATCGCCGCGAGCAAAGCGCCGGCCAGTCCCGCGGCCAGGGCGAAGTCTCCTGCGGCCGGCGGCACCCGACCCGTGGCGATGAAGAGCCAATCCGCGAGGACGCCCACAGTCCACGCGCCAACCGGTAGGTCGGTCAGCGCCGGGTGCAGGGGATGCCCCAGCAGCTTCGTCCCGTGCATCACGTTTTTGATGGCACGCCCGGGCGATCCGAGCACCTCGTAGAACCCGCCGACGGCCTTCTGCACGACGTCGGCCACAGGGTCGAGCCACGCTTGGGAGCGGACCACGCGGTCCAGCGTCCGCTCCCGGGTGCGGCTTTCCCGGATCAGCCTGCTGATGCGTCGGCGGTCGATTTCCATGTTTCGTCCTCGGCGTAGCGCCTCAATCCGGAAACGCATGTGAGTAAGGTTTTCACCATGCCCGGAACAGAGATGGGCGTCGTGGGACTGGGCACGATGGGGATGAACCTGGCCCGGAACCTGGCCTCCCATGGCGTTCGAGTCGGTGTTTACAACCGAACCCACCGCCGCACCGAAGAGTTCATGGCCAACTTCGGCAAGGAGGGCGACTTCGCCGCCGCGGCGACATTTGAAGAGCTGGCGTCGGTGTTGAAACCGCCCCGTGCCGTGCTGGTGATGGTGAACGCCGGCCCACCCGTGGACGAGACGATCGACGCGCTGGCGAAGGTCCTGGACCGGGGCGACACCATCATCGACGGCGGCAACTCCTTCTTTCAGGACACGCAGCGTCGAGCGGCCGCCGTTGAAAAGATGGGCCTCGGTTACATCGGATGCGGGGTCTCCGGTGGGGAGGAGGGCGCGCTGCACGGCCCGAGCCTCATGCCCGGGGGAACTCGCGAGTCCTACACGCACGTGGAGGGGATGCTGACCGCCATCGCGGCCACGGTCGATGGCGTCCCCTGCTGCACGTACATCGGGCCCGACGGCGCGGGCCACTTCGTGAAGATGGTCCACAACGGGATCGAGTACGCCGACATCCAGCTGATCGCGGAGTCGTACGACCTCCTGCGAAGCGCGCTCGGCATCACGCCCGATGAGCTGGCATCGATATTTCGGGATTGGAACAACGGGCGGCTGCAGTCCTACTTGATCGAGATCACCTCGTACGTGCTGGCCAAGCACGACGGCGGGACCGGCAAATCACTGGTCGATGCGATCGAGGACGAGGCGGAGCAGAAGGGAACCGGGCGATGGACCAGCCAGTCGGCGCTTGAGCTTGGCGTCCCGCTGACCGGCATCACCGAGGCCGTCTTCGCACGCACGCTGTCGAGCCAGAAGGCGCGACGGGCCAAGGCGTCCGGCGTGCTGGCCGGACTTGCAGGCGGCAAGGCTCCGAGCAGCCTTGTCGAGGACGTGCAGGAGGCGCTCTACGCGTCGAAGATCGTCGCTTACGCGCAGGGCTTCGAGCATCTCGCCGCGGGTTCGAAGGAGTACCACTGGAACCTCGACCTCGGCGCATTGGCGACCATCTGGCGTGGCGGATGCATCATCCGCGCGAAGTTCCTCGACCGCATCAAGGAGGCATACGAGCAGACCTCCGACCTGCCCAGCCTGATGCTCGCGCCGTTCTTCAAGGACGCGCTGGCGGAGGCGCAGCCGGCGTGGCGCCGGGTGGTCAAGGCCGCGGTCGACCACGGCATTGCGATCCCGGCGTTTGCATCGTCGCTCGCTTACTACGACGGGTATCGGCGCGCCCGTGGGCCGGCCAACCTCATCCAGGGCCTGCGCGACTATTTCGGCTCGCATACCTATCACCGCGTCGACCGCGAGGGCGCCTATCACACACGCTGGGCGCAGGACGGGAGCGAGGTCCGGGTCGATTAACCTAGGCCGCTCTGGCTTTAGGCACTCTCTTTCGCGATTGGCGCCGCAGAAGCGCCAGGACGGCTGCTTCATCTGATTTGCCATCGAGCCTGTCGAGGACTCCGTCGGTGTATGCGTCGACCACCGCCGGGTGGACGTAGGAGCGGCGGCACACCGCACGGGTATGCCCCAACTTCTGCGCCACTGTGTCGATCGCTGTGATGACCCTGCTCCTCGCCTCGGCGTCCGACTCGAATCCCGTCAGGGCGCGCAGGGCACACGTGGCGAGGACTGTGCCGGCCCACGTTCGGAAATCCTTGGCGGTGAAGTCTTCGCCTGTGACCTCTCGCAGGTACTGGTTGACATCGTCGGACGTCACGGTGCCTTGCTCACCTTCGGAATCGACGTACTGGAAGAGATGCTGCCCAGGCAGCTCTTCACATCGCTTGACCACACGTGCGACCCGACGGTCCGTGATCCCGACATGCACCTCACGCCCACTCTTGCCTTTGAATAGGAAGCGCACGCTCGAACCTTGCACCTGGACGTGGCGATCGCGCAGCGTGGTCAGTCCAAACGACTGGTTCTGCCGCGCGTACTCCTCGTTGCCGATTCGCGCATAGGTCGTTTCGAGCAAGCGAACGATTGTGGCCACGACCTTATCCTTCGGAAGGCCGTCCCGCCGTAGATCGCGTATGACGCGTCTCCTGATTCGTGGCAGCACTTTCGCGAAGCCGGCCATACGGTCGAACTTGTTCGCGTCGCGCACTTCGCGCCAGCGTGGGTGATAGCAGTGCTGCTTGCGGCCGCGGGCATCGCGGCCGGTCGCCTGCAGGTGACCCCGCGGCCTGGTCGAGATCCACACGTGCTCCCAGGCGGGCGGGATGGCCAGGGAGCGGATGCGATCCAGGGTCGCACCGTCGCGGACGGCCTTCCCATCGGGGCCGGTGTAGTCGAAGCGCTTGCCCTTCCGGACCCGATGGATACCCGGCTCGCCGTCGGTCGTATAGGTGAGACCCGCCTCCTGTGCGGCTTCGGCCGCGGGATCGGAGGTCAGGCCGCGCTCGGAGGCGTGATCCCCGGACCCCTCCATTCCGGCTCGATCGCCGACAGCAGGCTTCGCTTGCGCTCCCACAGGCGAGGGATCAGGTCCTCGCGCGGCGTGAGCTCGGTGCACGGAAAGCCAAGCTGCCACAGGTTCGCCTGGACCTCGACCGGCAGCACGTCGTTGCAAGGGTGCGGGCGCGAGATCAGCTCCAGCACCCTGCCCAGCCGGACCAGCATTCGCTCCTGCTCGCTCATGTATCCCGAAAACGCTTTTCGGGCGTGGGGTACCGGGGGGTTTAGCCCGCCACTTCGGCGCGGGTCTCGACGAAAGCTCGAACGGCGCGGTCGAGATCGTCCTGGGAGTGCGCGGCCGAGACCTGGGCCCGAATCCGGGCCTTGCCCTGGGGCACGACCGGGTAGGAGAAGCCGACGACGTACACGCCCTTTTCCAGCATCACCGCGGCCATCCGCGAGGCGAGGGCGGCGTCCCCGATCATCACCGGGACGATCGGGTGGTCGCCGGGCAGGATCTCGAACTCTTCCTCGGTCATCCGGGCGCGGAAGAACCTGGTGTTCTCGGCCAGCCGGTCGCGGAGGTCCTTGGCACCGCGCAGCAGGTCGAGCACCTTCAGGCTTGCCGCCGCGATCGGCGGCGCGACCGAGTTGGAGAAGAGGTAGGGCCGTGAGCGCTGGCGCAGCATGGCGACCAGCTCCCTGCGTCCCGAGACGTAGCCGCCACTGGCCCCGCCCAGCGCCTTGCCGAGGGTGCCGGTGAGGGCGTCGACCCTGCCCATCACGCGGTGGTACTCATGGGTGCCACGGCCGTTGGCGCCGATGAAGCCGACTGCGTGGGAGTCATCGACCATCACCATCGCGTCGTAGCGCTCGGCCAGCTCGCATATCTCGGCAAGCGGCGCCATGTAGCCGTCCATCGAGAACACGCCGTCCGTGACCACCATGCGGAAGCGCGAGTCACCGCTTTCCTTCAGCTGCCGCTCGAGGTCGCCCATGTCGCGGTTGGCGTAGCGAAAGCGCTTCGCCTTGCACAGCCGGATCCCATCGATGATGCTCGCGTGGTTCAACGCGTCCGAGATGACCGCGTCACGCTCGTCGAGCAGCGCTTCAAAGATGCCGCCATTGGCATCGAAGCAGGACGAGTAGAGGATCGTGTCCTCCGTCCCCAGGAACTCGGTCAGCGCCGCCTCGAGCTCCTTGTGCACCTCCTGCGTCCCGCAGATGAAGCGCACCGACGCCATGCCGTAGCCCCAGCGGTCGAGCGCTGCTCGGGCGGCCTCGACGACGGCCGGATGATCGGCCAGCCCAAGGTAGTTGTTGGCGCACAGGTTGAGCACGTCGCGCTCCGCAACGCCGACCATCGAGCCTTGGGGAGTCGTGATCACCCGCTCCGGCTTCTCCAGGCCGGCGCTCCGTATCTCTTCGAGCTGTTGGGCGAGGTGGGATCGCATCTTTTCGAACATCAGGAGCTCCAATCCAGAACGACTTTGCCGCATTGCCCGCTGTGCGCCACCGCAAAGGCTTCCTTGTATTCGCGATAAGGAAATCGATGGGTGATGACCGGGGAGATGTCGAGGCCGCTCTGCACGAAGACCGACATCTGGTACCAGGTCTCGAAGATCTGGCGGCCGTACACGCCCTTCACCGTGAGCATCTTGAACACCACCTGTGTCCAGTCGATCGGAAACTCATGGTCGGGCAGCCCCAACATCGCGATGCGGCCACCGTGCGCCATGTTGTCGATCATCTCGCGCAGCGCACTGGGCACGCCTGACATCTCGAAGCCGACGTCGAATCCTTCCTTCATGCCCAGCTCTTGCTGCACCTGGGAAAGGCGCGTGCTGCGCACGTCCACGGCCATCGTCACGCCTACCTTGCGGGCCAGCTCGAGCCTGTAATCGCTGACGTCGGTGATGACGGTGAAGCGGGCGCCGTTGTGGCGCGCGACCATCGCGGCCATGATCCCGATCGGCCCCGCGCCGGTGATGAGAACGTCCTCAGCCACCAGGCGAAACTGCGTCGCGACGTGCACCGCGTTGCCAAACGGGTCGAAGACAGAGGCGACGTCGAGGTCGATCTTTGTCAGATGGGGCCACAGGTTGCCGGCCGGCATGACGATGAACTCCGCGAACGCCCCGTCGCGCTGCACGCCGATTCCGACCGTGTTGGCGCACAGGGCGCGGCGGCCCGCCAGGCAGTTCCGGCACCGGCCGCACGTGATGTGGCCCTCCGCGCCCACGACCTCGCCGGGGAACACGGACGCGACGCCGTCGCCGAGCTCCACGACCTCGCCGACGAACTCGTGCCCCACGACAAGCGGTGGGTGGATCGTGTGCTGGGCCCACTCGTTCCAGCTCTCGATGTGCAGGTCGGTGCCGCATATCCCCGTGCGCAGGACGCGGATCAACACCTCACCGGGGCCGGGCCTGGGCTCAGGCACGTCCTGCAGCCACAAACCAGGCTCCGCTCTCGCCTTCACGAGCGCCTTCACTGAATCGTGAGGATAAGCGGAACCGGAAAGTAGAATTCCGCCAGGCGACCGCTGTAGTCGCCGAATCGGTGGTGTGCCGGGAAGTCTGGTCGGCAGGAGGTCGGCCGACGCCCAGGTGAGCACCGCGCAGAGCTTTCTCTTCTTCTTGATCCTCCTCGGCGCCGCGGCCACCGCCCTGCGCCTGGTGTCGCGGACCACGCCGACCGTGCCCTACCCGGTGCTGCTTGCCATCGGCGGCATCCTCATCGGGCTCATCCCCGGTCTTCACCTGCCGCCGATCGGACCCGACCTCATCCTGCTGGCCTTTGTCCCCGGGCTCGTCTTCGAGGCGTCGCTGTCGCTCGACCTGGAGGAGGTGTGGCGGCGCATCGTCCCGATCAGCGTGCTCGCCACGCTGGGAGTCTTCCTGACCGTCGTGTTGATCGCCGTCCTGGTTCACTTCGGCCTCGGCCTGGACTGGGCGAGCGGGTTCCTGCTGGGGGCGATCGTGGCCGCCACCGATCCCATCGCGGTGGTCGGCATGCTGCGGCGGCTTGGAGCGCCGCGAGGGCTGGAGGCGATCCTCGACGGCGAGAGCCTTTTCAATGACGGCACCGGAGTTGCCGTCTTTTCGGCCGTGCTGGGCACCATCCTGACCGGCCACCCGTCGCTGACGGATGCCGGGCTGCGCTTCATCTTCGTGAGCGCCATCGGCGCGGCGATCGGGCTTGCCGCCGGCAGCGTCGCCGTGCTTTTTCTGCGCTTCGTCAAAGACGCCGAGCTCGAAATCCTGACCACGCTGGTCGTCGCCTACGGCTCCTACCTGGGCGCCGACGTCGTCCACGCGTCGGGTGTCGTGTCGGTCGTGACCGCTGGTGTAGTGGTGGCGAGATACGGAAGCCGGACCGGCCGCCTGCAGGGCACTCAGCTGCATGGGTTCTGGAACCTGCTCGCGTTCGTGCTCAACGCCGTCCTGTTCCTGATCGTCGGCATCGCGCTGCCCGCCCATCGGCTGCTGCCGGTCGCCGGCCTGGCCCTCGGCGCGTACCTCATCATGTTCGCGGCCCGCGCGATCCCGGTTTACGGGCTGCTCGGACTGGTCGACCCTCGTGGCACCTCCGTTCCCTGGCGATGGAGGCACATGACGTTGTGGGGAGGGTTGCGAGGCGCGCTTTCGGTCGCGCTTGCCCTGTCCGTCGCGGCTTACCCCCAGGTGAATCCCGACGTGTCGGTCCTGGCCTACGCCATGGTCGTGCTCTCGCTCATTGTCCAGGGCGGTTTGCTGCTGCCGGTGGCCGACCTGCTCCGCCTTCGCGAGCGCGCCGTCAAGTAACGTTTTCCGGAATGCGGGTGCGCGTGGGGGCCGCGCTGCTGTTGATCATCGCTGCCGCGGCTGCCTTCAACTACTTTCGCCCGATCCCAGCGGTCGCGGCGGCGGGGAAGCTCCCGCCGACCGACGTCGTCCCGGGCACGGCGCCTGCGCTGCCGTGGCCGTCCCAGGGAGCGGCTGCCGTCGGCGTGTCAGGCCTTGGCTTCGTGGCCAGCTCGGGCAACGAGAAGACCCTCCCGGCCGCCAGCGTCACCAAGGTGATGACCGCACTCATCGTGCTCGAGGACAAACCTCTCAAGAAGGACGAGGCCGGTCCGACGATCACGTTGACCGACGTCGACGTGCAGGCGTACCAGGCAGATTTCGCGGACAAGCAGTCGGTGGTCAAGGTCCAAGCGGGCGAGCAGCTCAGCGAGCTGCAGGTCCTGGAGGGGATGCTCATTCCGTCGGCGAACAACTTTGCCGAGACGATCGCCCGATGGGACGCCGGCTCCATCCCGGCCTTCGTGGACAAGATGAACGTCCGCGCGACCACGATGAAGCTCACGCACACCAAGTTCGCCGACCCCGCGGGCGCGTCGGCCGCCAGCGTCAGCACGCCCACCGACCTCCTGAGCCTGGGCATGGTGGCGATGCAGAACGCGGTGTTCGCCCAGATCGTCGCGATGGAACAGGCAAATCTGCCCGTCGAAGGCCTCGTCATCAACGTCAACGGCGCGCTGGGGAAGGATGGGATCCTCGGCATCAAAACCGGCTCCGGTTTCGACACCGGGGCCAACTTCCTGTTTGCCGCCAATGCATCGATCGACAACCACACGATCGTTGTGTACGGATGCGTGATGGGGCCGCCTACCCTCGACCTCGCTTTCAACAGCGCCCGAGCGCTCATCGGAGCGATGTCGAGCGCGCTGCACGTGCGGCGGGTCATCTCGCGCAACCAGTCCGTCGCGACCTACACCACGCCCTGGGGAGCGCAGTCAGACCTGGTCTCGGCCGACGACGTCGACTTGACCGAATGGCCAGGCATGGTGCTGCGCCAGCGCCTCGACGCCAACCAGATCGTCATCGACAAGCCGCTGCCGTCCAGCACCGTCGAGGGCCACGAGCACGTGGTGCTCGGCGACTATGTGCTCGACGTCCCGCTCGTCACCGCCGATCCCATGTATCCGCCGGGGCGGTTCTGGAGGTTGACCAGGGTCTCGTTCTAGCTTCGTGCCGCTTCGGCGTAAGGCGGCAGGACGCCGTCCCATCCCGCGCGGTTCGCGTCCCGCCACGCCTGGCCGATCTCGCCGAGACGGTCCCATCCGCCATGCTCGATCTCGATCCGCGTGGTGGAGCCCGGCATCTCGCGAAAGACGATCTCGACCTCGGTCGCGTTTGCCGGGTCGGTCGCTATATGCCACCGGTAGCTGAGGCCGCGAGGCGGATCCCACCTCACGATCTCACCCCACTCGAACTCCTCGCCTTGCGGAGTGCGCTCGAAGATCCGGCCACCGGGGCGGGGTTCGAACACGATCTCGGCCCCGGGCTGGTGGGACATCGTGTGCTGGGGCGGCCACCACGCGCTCGCGCGTTCCGTCCAGGTCTCGAACGCGTGGTCGGGCGGACACGCAACCTCGAACGAGATCCGAAGCGGCTCGATCACGATCCCCGCGAACTCCGAGGACCCGCCGTGCGGAGCGCCGTGAGTTCGCGGGGGCCCCTCGAACGTTTGCGGGGTCGTGTGTTCTCGGCGAAGAGCTTGAAGCGCACGCCGACGTTGCCCCACACCTGGGCCAGGTAGCGTCGGGCCGCCTCCGCTCCAGGCTCGTCGAGCCGGTAGAGCCGCCTGGCGCCGACCTGCTCGTCCGACACCAATCCGGCGCGGTTCAGGACGCTCAGGTGGCGCGATACCGCCGGCCTGCTGATCGGGAGTTGGTCCGCGATCTCCTGCACCGAATGCGGCTTGCGGGCCAGCAGCTCGACGATGTCTCGGCGGTACTGGTTGCCGAGCGCGTCGAAAGGATCTGCAATTCGACGCTTTGCTTTCACCTGAGTTATGGTAACGGCGCGGTTACGGTAACGATTCTGTTACGAGGGGAGAGAGATGGCCAAAGTGAAGGTGAAGGGTTCGGGCACCAGGCAATCACCCTGGGAGCTCACGACTCCGAGCGGGTCGTCGCAATACCAGATGTACAGGGACGAAACGGCCAGCCCGCCGGCGATCGTCTGCATCGTGGGCAAGACCGAGCTCCGCTACCAGCTGCGCGCGATCGATGACCTGCACACGATGCTGAAGAAGCACGGCGACTGGATGCCTCTCGGCAGCGCGGATGAGCAGAAGCCGGCGGCCGAAGGCACGGTCGAGGCGTGGGGCAGGTCGCCCAAGAATCCGGTCGGCGGCTGGTACGGGATGAAGAAAGGGCTGCGCGGCCGCTTTGGCATGTACATGCCGCCGCTGCTCGAAGCGCTTGGGCTGGCCGAGGTGGAGCACAACCCGAAGAACAACCGGATGCGCGCTCTTTAGATAAGCGCGAGAATTGGGCCCGGTGGGGTTCATCTCTCGCGGCTTCCGAGGCAAGCGGCGCGACGTCGCCTCCAGCTCCCGCGTTCCGCCCGGGCAGTACGTGGTGACGGACTTTCCCGTCCTATCGGCGGGGCCGACGCCGCGCGTGAATCTCGACAAGTGGACCTTCACCATCGAGGGCGAGATCGACGAGCCGAAGCGATGGACCTGGAAGGAGCTCATCGCGCTGCCGTCGGAGACCGTGACCAAGGACATCCACTGCGTGACCAAGTGGTCGAAGCTCGACACCATATGGAAGGGCGTCTCCGTCGACAAGCTGATGGACGGCGTCGATACCGCCGCGGAGTTCACGACGATCTTCTCCGACGGCGGCTACACGACCAACCTTCCACTCGATGACATCACCGGCAACAAGGCGTGGGTTGTCTATGAGTTCGACGGTCAGCCGCTGCCTCCGGAGCACGGAGGCCCAGTGCGATTTCTGGTTCCGCACCTTTACTTCTGGAAGAGCGCCAAGTGGGTGCGCGGCATCAGGCTCGAGAAGGAAGACCATCCTGGCTTCTGGGAATCGAACGGATACAACATGTATGGGGATCCCTGGCGAGAGCAGCGGTACTGGGGCGACTGAATCCCCACGAAATCTGAGGCTTCGCCTGTGATTTCGGGGGGACCCCGCTTGCTTGCGTGGACCCTGGGCGAGGTGGTCGAGCTCGTCCAGGAGACCCCTCGGGTCGCGAGTCTCTACCTCAACGTTCCTGACTGGCCCGGGCATCTCGCAGGCCAGCACGTCGACGTTCGGCTGACGGCCGAAGACGGATACGTGGCCGAACGCAGCTACTCGATCGCGTCTCCCCCAGAGGACCGCTGGGTGGCGCTGACCGTCGAACGCCTGGACGACGGCGAGGTGTCGCCTTACCTG
>Ga0209806_1001398_pt1 | contig 15915 bp, 20 predicted proteins | sample GraSoiAngelo_152_FD_186166 | JGI IMG/M metagenome (GOLD analysis project Ga0209806, IMG submission 186166) | Grasslands soil microbial communities from the Angelo Coastal Reserve, California, USA - 14_1009_12_30cm (SPAdes) (version 2) | ecosystem: Environmental > Terrestrial > Soil > Grasslands ... | reverse complement strand
GTGTTCACTGGGCGTTTCTCACATTTGGAGCTTCCAGTTTGGCGCTGGCGATTTCGGAAGTTGCTTCACGGACGTGGCCAGGAGACATTTGGAGTCTCGCATTCGTCGCCTTCGCGGTCGCGTCCACAATGTCCTTCGTCCTTCTGTTGGGCGCTCTCCACCGACGCCGCACCCTCCGCTTTGGGAAGATCGTGGAATTCGCAACGCTCTAACGGACGCGGAACCGCCGGACTTCAGCCCTGGCACGCTCCGTCACGCTGGCCCGGTTGTCAATCGAGTGAGGGAACTCTTTATGCCGACCCTTACGATTGCCGCGCGCCTCCCAGACGGGACGAGGACTTGAAACCGCAATGGCGCCAACGAAGACGACTCGGAAGAAGGGGGCTCGGAAACCGTCCGCCCCGCGGAAGAAACGCTACGACATGGCACTCATCCAGCGCGGCGCGCGTCTCCGCAGGTCCCCGTTCTTCGACAAGACGTGGGAGGCCGGCTGCAAGGCCTACACGGTGTACAACCACACCTTCCTACCGAGTTACTACGACAATCCCGTGAACGAATACTGGCACTTGCTCAAACACGTCGCGCTGTGGGACGTGGCGGTCGAACGGAACGTCGAGATCAACGGACCCGACGGACTCGCGTTCATGCAGCTCCTCACGCCGCGCGACATGACGAAGTGCCAGGTCGGACAGGGGAAGTACGTCCTCATCACGGACGAGGACGGAGGCATCTTGAACGACCCCGTCCTCCTCCGCCTCGAGGAGAACCGGTTCTGGATCGCCCTCGCAGACAGCGACATCCTGTTGTGGGCGAAGGGCGTCGCGCGCCATGCCGGCATGAAGGTGACCATCCGGGAGCCGGACGCCTCGCCGCTCCAGGTCCAAGGTCCGAAGTCGAAAGCCCTGATGGCCGACCTGTTCGGCGAGAAGGTCACGTCCCTGCCGTATTACTTCTTTCTACGGGCGGAGCTCGACGGGATCCCTCTCCTCGTCACCCGCACCGGTTGGACGGGCGAGGTCGGATACGAGCTCTATCTGCTCGACGGTTCTCAGGGCGGGCGTCTCTGGAACACCGTCGTCAAGGCGGGGAAGAAATACAACATCCGGCCCACGGGGCCTTCCGACATCCGCCGCATCGAGGCGGGCATCCTGAACTACGGCGCCGACATGACGATCGAGAACAACCCATACGAAGTCGGCCTCGGGTGGACCGTGGACCTCGACAAGCCCGGCGATTTCATCGGGAAAACGGCGCTCCAGCGAATCAAGGATGAAGGGGTCAAATGGAGGCTTGTCGGCATCGAGATCGACGGGGGGCCAATCGACTTCAACATGACGAAGTGGACCGTGACGGCCGGTGGCCGACCCGTGGGCCGTGTGACGTCCGCGATCCACTCCCCGCGACTTAAGGCGAACATCGGCTACGCGATGCTGCCGATCATCCACGCGGACCTCGGCACGGAACTCACGGTGGACCACCCGGACGGTCCACGGACGGCGACCGTGGTGAAGAAGCCCTTCATCGACCCGGGCAAGGAGATTCCGAAGGCGTAAATCGATTCGGCGAAAAGATCCGGGCTCGAGACGCACGGTCGTTCTACGGGCTGCCGTAAACGGGGATCGCCGCACCCGTGATCGGGGCCGCCTCCTCCGAACACAGCCAACGGATGACCGCGGCGACCTGATCCGTCTTCACCCATTTCGAGAAGTTTGCTTTCGGCATCGCCTCCCGATTCGACGGCGTGTCCATGATTCGCGGCAGGACGCAGTTCACCCGGACGTTCGCGGCCTTCAGTTCCCGCGCCAAGCTTTCCGTGAGGCGGATCACGCCGGCCTTGCTCGCGGAATACAGGAACGATTCCGCGTCTCCCTGGAGACCTGCCTCGCCCGAGACGCTCACGATCGTGCCTCGTTTCGCCCCCTTCATCGCGGGAGCCGCGGCTTTGCAGGCCAAGAACGCCGATTTGAGGTTGAGGGCCATCGCCCGATCGAATTCGTCCGCGGGCGTCTCCTCGACTGAACTTGCCATGTACCCACCAACCGTGTTCACGAGGACATCGATCCGTTTGTGGCGGCGGAGAATCTCCTTCACGACCCGGTCCATTTCTCCGGATTGTGTGACATCCGCTTTCAGAAGAATCACGTCCTTCCCGAGTGGCCCGAGAGCCTTCTCGAAGTACAGGATTTCCCGCTCCAGCAGATACACCGCGACGACCGTGGCGCCCGTTTCCACGAACGCTTTGCACACGGACGAACCGAGGTAGCCCGTCCCGCCCGTCACGACAACGACTGGTCCTTCCAAGCCCGCCACGCGTTTCCGTAGGCCGCGAGGTTTCAAGAGGCTGGCGTGTTCCGAGCAAACCGGCAAGACCGGGAGAGACCATACTCGCCGCGTGAGGGACGAGGCCCGCGAGACGTTCGTTGCTCGCGTGAAGGCAATCGACCCCGTGTTCAAGCGGGGCGACCTGACGCAATTCTGGAGGATGCTGCCCGAGTTGGTCGCGATGGCCCCAGAACGCCGCGACCTCTCCCAGAAGAAGTCTCATTACCTCGCGAGCTTGGCGGTCCGGTCCCTCGCCCGCGACGACCCGCATGCGGCACTGGCGTTCCTCGATTACGCCGACCGTCTCATCGACCGGGACCACCTCACTCCGTTTCTTCTTGGCGAACGAGCCGACTTCCGCCGGCAGGCTGAAGCCGTCCTCCGAGCCCGACCACCCCGATGACGGGCGCTCTACACGGTTCCTGATTGGAGGATCCGGGCGATGCGTTCGCCTCGGAGCGGCTGGCTTGCGCGGCCCATCCCCGGGAAGTCGATCGTCCGGACGTCGACCCCCTGGAGATGCCCGGCATACCCCGCGACGGACTCCCGGTACTCCAAGGAAAGAAGGTCCACAACAATCCGGGGTCGCACGGAGCTGATGTACGAGGCGAGAATCGCGGGGAGACCGCGGTCGTGCCACCATCGGTTCATCCTGCCGAACGGCGGCGTGGGTTCCGCCATCGACAGTGCGTACGCGGGAACCGTGTCTCGAGAGGCCACCAGTCCCCGGAGTCCTGACGCGATGACGACTTCGACTTTCGCCGAGCGCTGGGCCCACGCGTTGTCCGGGACATTACGGTACATGTTCCCTTGGAACCGGCGGTACGCGGGAAGGAGCCCGCCCGGTCGGACCGAGCCTTTCGGGCTCTTGAGAAGCACTTCCTCCCGCAGTTCCTCGAGCTTCGCCCGGACCGTTGCGGGCAAGCCCGCCGAGATCGCGTCGACTTCGGGGCCTTCGGACGACCCACCCGTCGCCTTGCGCGTGCTCTCGGGAATCAACACGACAATCTCCGGACCCGCCATCGACCTAAGGAACGCCGCAGCCGGCATTAGCTCTTGCGACCGGGAGAGAGTTGCAGCCCGAACCTAACGCGCCGCGGGGGCTCGCGCCGACCGGGTGGCCCGGGACGTCGGCGTCAGCCATCGTGTGACGACATCCTCATGGCCTCGCGCATACGCACTCGCTGGTACCGTCTTGGGATCCTGCCACGACAACTCTGCGTACCAGGGCGGCACCTGGAGCTCGTATCCGGTGGGTGGCGTCCCGTCGACGAAGAACCAGATGTCGTAGTGCATTGCTCCCGGGACCATCTTGGAAGGATAGAAGTCGGTCTCGGACCGGGGTTCGGAATACCGCATTCCCGGGATCCCCAGGATTTCCTCCCCGATTCGGCGCGCGGCGTCGCGGGGATCCTCGCCGAACTTCAGGTGGCTCGCGGGCACGGTCCAACCCTTTCCATGGGTCCGCCGACGGTCCGGGTCCAGGCCGGCCAAGGATTCCCACTTCGGGTCATCCGCGTACTTGCCGAGCAGGATCTTGCCGCGGCGTGTGACGAACAGATAGCCGCAAACGCAGAGGCCGGCGGGCGGGAGTTCTCGGAACCCTGCAGGCGGCGCATGTTTCATGAGCCACAGGAACGGACCAGTACCAGACATGCGGGAGCGAGCGCGTGAATCGAGAAAAAGATTGCTCGATCTCTCTCCTCCGATCGTCGCGGCGACATCCAACCGCCGGATCGGGCCCAAAAAGACTAAGGAGCCGGCCCGAGTGTGCGGTGCGGCCGATGCCAACCGAACGCCCGAAACGGAAGTTCAAACGGCTCTTCCTCGCGGCCGATCTGCATGGTTCGGAGATCACGTTTCGCAAGTTCTTGGCGGCGGCCACGTTCTACGAGGTCGACGCCCTCCTCATGGGAGGGGATCTGACCGCCAAATCGATCACCCCGATCGTGCAGCAGAAAGACGGCCGGTACCAGACCCGACTCGCCGGCGCGGCCCGCGACAACTTGACCGAGGCCGAATTGGAGCCGATCGAGAAGGCGATCGCGGACTCGGGACCGTACCCGGTCCGGATGACGGAGGATGAGTATGCCCGCTTTCGCGCGAATCCGGAGAAAGTCGAGTCTCTGTTCACCGACCGAATGATCGACCAAATCCGGCGATGGACCCAGATGGCCGAGAGGCACCTGGCCCCACTTGGTATCCCGCTATACTGGATCGGCGGCAACGACGACAAGCCGGAGGCCCTCATCCACGTGGAATCAACGCCTCACGTCCACTACGTCGACGAGAAGGTGGCGCGGTTCGATGAGGACCATGAGATCCTGGGATTCGGATGGACGAATCCGTCGCCGTGGAACACTCCGAGGGAACTCTCCGAGGACCGTCTCAAGAAACGTCTCGATCCGCTCCTAAGCCGCGTCGAGGACCCCGCCCGCTGCATTTACCTGATGCACGCTCCTCCGTACGAGACCGGGTTGGACATTGCCCCGAAGCTCGACGCAACGACGGACCCGCCACGTCCAGTGTTGCGCGGGGGTCAGCAGGTCCTGATCCCGGTCGGGAGCACGACCTTCCGTTCCGCGATCCTCGAAACGCAGCCGGTCCTTGGGCTCCACGGGCACATCCACGAGACGAAGAACGCGGCGAAACTCAAACGGACCGTATGCGTGGACCCGGGGTCCGAGTACAGCGCAGGGACGCTCCGCGGTGCGATTATCAACCTCGAGCGGGACCGCGTCCTGAGCTACCAGTTCACGACGGGCTGAACCTGGCCGAAACCAGCGATTCGCGATGCCGGAAGGCAGTCTTCTAAATGGGCGGAATTTCTTTGTATGCGAGATCCAGGTTAATCCCGACGCTCCTTAGATACGCCCGGCGGACGAAGTAGTAGACAGACCAACCCACGAATATCGCGAGCATGATCAGGAGCGATTGCACGCCCGTGAATCCCATCGACAAATTGGCGATGCCGAGGAACGGCTCGACGATGTAAGCATACAGCATGACCGCGCTGAACACCGCCGCAATTGCCCCGCAAATTGTGATAACTGGAATCGGACCGAGCTTGTATTTCGCGATCGGAGATGTCCGGTAGACCTCGCGTCGAGTCCTCGGGAAGACCGCCCCGCCAATCGCCGTCCCGATGTACATCACGGTTGCCACCGTCGTCACCGCGAGGGTATAGGTCAGGTAGCCTGGAACCATGTTGTAGATGTACGCATAGAGGTAGCCGCCCAGGACGAGGAAGATGACATGGGCATAGACGGGTGTGTGGGTGCGCGGGCTCACATGGCTAACGACCTTGGGCAGCGCCCCGTCAATCGACATCGCCACGGCGACGCGCGTCCATCCGATGATGACGTTGAAGACGACCTGTAATGCGTTGAGCAGGATCCCGATAATCATCAGGAAAAGGATAATCGGGTTGTCCGTGAGCATTAGGGCGAGGTTGCTGAACCACGGGGCAATCATCGGCAGGGGCGGAGTCACGAAGGAGGCAGCCGCCGCACCGGACAGCCAGTTTTGCCCGACCGTCTGAATCATCGCGAAGGCGAGGATCGCCATCAACACCATACTGAACAGGCCCCCGCCGAGATTGATGAACATCTGATTGCGGAGGCTCTGCGCCCCCTGGATTTCGCCCGCCTGCTCCTGTGCATATCCAACCCAACCCAAGCTTGTGAGGGCCACCGGGGCGACAAGCAGCGTCGTGAACCATGCCGCTTCCTGCGTAGGTGTGAAGTAGCCCGAGAGGAGGTTCTGGTAGGTCAGACCGCCCGCGCCGACGATGACCTGGGTGGCGCGATCGTATCGCGCGATGAACGTGGAAGTCGGCGTGAGGAAGAACATCACGACCATCAGGACGAAGCTCAGCAGGAATCCGTACCACATGACCCACTGAATCTTGACGAACCAGCGGAAGCTCTTGATCAACACAAGGGCCGCAATCGTCGAGGAGACCATCGTGGTTACCATCGCGCCGGTCGGGGTGGCAAACCAAATGCCCCAGTTGATGAACGTCTGGTTCCCCATGGTGAGGCCGAGTCCGAGGAACATCGGCGAAAGGCCGAGGACGGCGACGAGCCACCCCCCAAGCGCCTGCCACTGCAGGAAGAACGTGATGATCATCGTGGAAACAATCGCGAACCCGAGCCACGGCTTCAGCGTCCGGCTCTGGAACACGTAGTCGCCGCCGGTCCGGGGCATCGCTGAAGCCAGACCCGCGTAAACAACGGCGAGGAATCCGGTGAAGATTCCGGTAATGATGATTCCGGTCCAGACGTTCGCGTTGGGGAATGCCGCAAGCGTCGTGATGTATACCCAAGGAAAAATGACGCCAATGTTGAGGACGTTGTACGCGAAGGCGGAATACGGCGACATTACTCGGACAAGCCCCGAGGCCCGTCGCGTGAACACCTGCACTTGCGCGGTCGCGGTCGCTCCCGGTCTCGCAAAAACGTCGACTTCGCCCACGGTCCCCGCTCCCTCTCCCGCGGGCCGGTAATCGGTCGTCCGTTCATCAAACTTTTGCCGACCCCTTTGGGCTTGCCAAAACAGTCGTGCACATCCTTATACGGACCTAGCGATTCGCGCGACGCGCGTTGGCTGCGGCGAGCCTCCCACATCCGCTGGTGCGCTCGTGCCCCGAGGCCGCCGGCCTCACCCTCGTGCGATCATGCCGAACGAACCGACCTTCGTGGCTCTCGGAGAAGAGGAGTTCCTCCGCGAGGCGCGAGCGATCGTTGACGCGGCCCATGCGCGAGGAACCGCGCTCCGAATCCTGGGGTCCCTCGGCATCTACGCGCACTCGTTGCATGTGCCCGAGTGCATCTCGGTCTTCCATCGCGTCGGCCGCGTCCAGGAGGGAGCGCCGCTTTTCACGGATCTCGACCTGATGGGGTACTCGAGCCAAGGCCGGTCGATCAGCCAGATCTTCGACGGCCTGGGCTTCCGGCCCGACAACGTGATCAACGGTTTCTTCGGGGAACGCCGGCTCGTGTACTACGAAGGTGCGAACCGCTTCCATGTCGACATCTTCCTCGACAAACTCGAATTCAGCCACGATGTGTTGTTCGGAAAGAAACCGGGCAACGGGCGACTGGAGCTCGACAGTCCCACGATTACGCTCACGGACATGGTCCTCGAAAAACTCCAGATTCACCAGATCGCGCGGAAGGACCTCGTGGACCTCATCGTCCTCTTCCTCGGACACGACGTGAAACCCTCCGCGGACTCCGATCACGAAGCCGTTGACGCCGGGTACATCGCCAACCTGCTCGCGGATGACTGGGGATTCTGGTACGACTCGACCCAGAACCTCGACAAGACGAGGCAGCTGCTGCACGGCTTCGTGACGGAAGGGAAAGTCAGCGCGGATTTCGCGGCCCGCATCGAAAGCCGAATGGAAAAACTCGAGACGGCGCTTCAGGCGATCCCGAAAGGCCGGCACTGGGAGAAACGGGCCAAGACGGGCACGGCCAAGCCTTGGTTCCGAGAGGTCGAAGAAATCGTCCGATAGCCCCGGGAGCCAATGCCCTGCGCGACGAGCTCGGCGAAGCCCCTATCTTCGACAGCGGCATCTCCCGCGGCATGCTCGAAGAAACGAAAGCACCTCGCTTCAAGCACGACCTCTCGTTTCTGGCAACCCTCGCGTTCGCCGGAGGATTCTTCGGCGCGAGGCTTTTCCATCTCGCGTTCCCGAGCCTCGTGATCATCACGCAGACGGGAGTCCATTTCCACCACTTCTGGTACGGTCTTTTGATGATCGGCGTTGCCGGCTGGCTGGGAATCGTCGACAACGATCCGAAGCTCGCTCGAATCTATGCCGTCGTGTTCGGAGTCGGTGTTGGCTTCGTCGGTGACGAGGTAGGGCTCCTCCTCACGTTCGGGGACTACTTTTCACCCCTCACCCAAGACTTCTTCGTCGCCGCGATGGCCTTTCTCATCCTGACCGCGTTGATGTTTCGCTATGGAAAGCAGATCAAGAAGAATCTCCTCGGCCTCAGCCGCCGCGAACAGCTGAGATGGGGCGGGGTCTTCCTCGTATTCTTCTCTACGATCTTCTTCGCCTTCGACGCGGTGGAACTCGGGACCGTCTCTGTCCTGATCGGGGCGGCTCTCCTGGTGTCCGGCTTCTTCGTTCGCCAGACGGCGCCGCAGCGGGACTGAGTACGCAGCGCCCGTTTCCAATGGCCGCCGTCAAACGCGGATTCGCCGGAAGGCGAGGACGGCGATCACGAACATCACGGCGGCTTCCAGCGCCAGCACGCCAAGTTCCAGCGAGGTGGTGGACGTCGCGGCGCTAAACAGTCCCGCCCGGAAGATGTCCGTCGTGTACGTGAGGGGGTTCGCGAGGCTCGCGGCCTGAATCGCGGAAGGCGCGGAGCTCGCGGGGAAGAACACGGACGAGGTAAAGAGGAAGATAAAGAACGCAAACGTGGAGACGACTTGGAACGTCTCCGAAGATTTCAGGGCGACGGAGAGGGTGATGGCGAACGCGCCGAAGAAGACGGTCCCGAAGAACAGAGCCGAGGCAATCAGGAGCGCCCCTTCGAGGCTGAACGCGAAACTGGCGCCGACCACGGGGAACGCGAACACGAAGACGAGGAGGGAGCCCGCGACGCCGATGATGAGGGTCGCGAAGATGATGCTCAGGATGTATTGGGCCCGGGTGAACGGCCCCATCAGGATCTGCTCGAACATCCCGTTCTTCCGGTCGAACCAGAGCTGGGTGCCGGCGTTCGTGCCTCCGTTGATGACGGTCAGGGTCACCGCGCCAGCCGCGAGGAACAGGGAGTAGCTGACGAACTTCCCGTTGCCGATGTCGAACGGCGGGACGATCCCGTTCAGCCCGAAGCCCTGGACGAAGATGAAGAACAGCGGGAAGATCAGTTCGAAGAACAGGGACGCCCGGTCCAGGTTCGCGCGGAGATTTCGGTAGACGAGCCGAAGGTAGATGTTCACGCGGCCCGCCCTCCCGACACGACCCCGGCCCCGTGATTCTCCGTGACGAGGTTGATGAACGCATCCTCGAGGGTCGTCTCCGAGATGTAGATGGACGACACCGTGACGCCGAGTCGCTCGGCGTGCCGGTAAATCTCCGGGATCACCGATTCGGGGCGGGCCGTCGTCACGCGATACGTACCTGTGCCCGGTTCTTGGACCAATCGCGTCACGCCCTCGGAGGATGACAGCAGCGCAGCCAGCTCCGCGGAGCTTCCTTGGAGGAGCTTGAATTCGACCGCCTTCGCGCTCCCGAACCGACGCTTGAGGTTCTCCGGCGTGTCGATGTCGATAATGCGGCCTTCGTTGATCACAGCGATCCGGTCGCACAGATACTCGGCCTCCTCGAGGATGTGCGTCGTGAAGAAGATCGTCAGGCCGTCGCGCACGCGTTCCTTGAAGAAATCGAGGAGTGTCCTTCGAACAATCGGATCGAGTCCGACCGTCGGTTCGTCGAGGAACAGGAGATCCATGTCGTGGATGAATTCCCTGGCGACCTGCAGCCTTCGACGCTGGCCGGAGGACAGATCGATCGTCGGCTTCCGGCGGAACTCCTCCATCCCGAGACGGTCGATCAGTTCGCTGATCCGTCGTTTCCGTTCCGGCCGGGGGACGTCCCAGATCAGCCCATAGATGTCCAGGCTCGTCTCGACGTTCAGTCCTTGATCGAAGCTGTCCTGCTGCTGCACGACGCCGATCCGCTCCCGGATCTTCCGGCCCTCCGTCCGCAGGTCGTGCCCCAAGATTGTGGCCCGGCCCGAGGTGGGCTGCAACAGAGTTGTGAGCATCTTGATCGTCGTCGTCTTGCCGGCTCCGTTCGGCCCGAGGAAGCCGAAGACCTCCGACCGATCGATATCGAACGAGACTCGATCCACCGCGACCTTGTCGCCGAAGCGCTTCGAGAGCTCCTGGACGCGGATGACCGGATCTTGCGTTCCCATGAGTCACATGCCCATTTTTGCGGCGGCGACGTTGCGCCGCCGCCGAGTTCGTTGGCCATCCGGACCGAGGAATATGAAGCTGTGCGGCTCGACCCCGTCAGCAGTTCTCGTCGTAGGCTTGCTGCAACCACCGCAGCACTTCCGAATCAACGCTCGCACGTGCGGTGAGTTCAATTTGGACGGGCATGGTTTCGTGAATCCTCGAAGGCCGCAGACGTCGGCCGGGCTTCCGCCCTTCAAGCCGGAGCCCGAGATCGATCCGGTTTTTCGCGGTTGGCTGGATCCGGGCGAAGGTCCTTCGCGGCGAGACGAGGGAGACGAACGTCTTGCGTGCCTGAATCGTGACCTTGCCAAGTCCCACCGCCGCGTCGATGAGAGCGTCGAAGATGGGCCGGAGCTGCGGTCGATCCGAATACTGACCGTCGATGAGCTCATCCGCCGTCGCGAGGAGAAAGTCCGGATATCCGAATCGCTCCATCACTAAGAGGGACTGTGCGTAGCCGGTCACGCCCTGCTTTGTGAGCCAGGCCCGAAGTTCGTCCTCGTCGTCGAATCGTTCCCGTTTGATGCGTCGATTCCACTCGTCGACCCCTTCGCCTGTGCGTTCCTTGAGGAGGCGAACCGACATGTCCTTCATCCCCTGCCAATCACGCGCTTGCGCCATCGTCACAACCCCTTCAAGCGGCTACGCCGATTGTCGAATCCGACGGAAAAGGTTTCCGAAGACTCGCGAGAGCCGCTCAAGAGTTCAGGCTGTCGTCAAGACCCCTTTGAGATTAGTCTTCTCAGTCGACGCGCGGTGTCCAGAGGTGGCTTACGAGTATTTCTTCTCGATCTCGGCGAAAAAGGCTTTGGCGAGCCGTACGAAGTCGGCTTCGCTCACTTTGATCTCCTCGGCTGGTTTGAGCTTCAGCACGGACTTGTCCGGCGGGAGCTGGATCCCAGAGCCGGCCGAGTTCGGCCATCCTGGGAGCTTGTCGATCTGTAGCTTGCTTTGGTTGAACAGGATTGAGTTGCAAACGACACGGACTTCGTTCAATGGATTGCCGTCTTTGCCCTCAATGCCTGTGAGCCGGTGCACGAACATGTATTCCAGCTTGAGGACGAGGTTGTTGAAGAAAGTGGTCTCCAATTCCTTGGAGCCGGATTTCTTGAAAGCTCGCACGTCGGCGTCGATCTTTGCGCGGCACGCGTCCACGTAGTTTCTCTCGTAGCTTTTCATTCCAAGCATGGTTACTGAGCCTCCTCACGGGCTGGGTATTGTCCCTGAACCTGGGCGACACGCTCCCTGAAATCCTCGAATGGCTGCCCTGCCAACTGGGCCACGAGGCGCTCGAGCACGACGTGCGTCGCGGGCGCCGCCCCAAGCGCGCTTCGGCGTGTCAGGTTCCTATGCGTCAGGGTCAGGACGGTTTCTTCGCCCTCCGGCCGAAGCTCCCAGCGCACGATGGCATCCTCGCCCTTGGGCATTCTCCCCCAAGGTTTGACCTTCCATTCGTACTCGAAAACGTGGGGAGGCTCCCAGACGAGGATGCGTCCCGTCACGTGAAGCTGAGCCGGACCGATGCGGAAGTCGATGGATCCGCCTGTGCGGCCGTCGATGACCGCCTTCGTCATGTACCATCGCGCGAGATGCTCCGGTTCCGTGAGCGCTTCCCACACGACCTGGACCGGATGCGGGATGCGCCGTTCGAATGCGAGGGTCGCGTACTCACCAACGAAGGTGAGCGTGCCCGTTCGCGGCGTGTGGGATGTCGTCATCGGGCTCGTTTCCCCTTGACCTTCGTGCCGTGATTGTTGTCGAGGCATCTTCAACGCACCGCTAGCGGCTCGCGTCACTGGGGCTTCCTCCCGGGTGGATCGTTCGGTCATCGCTTCTTCCTCTTGGCCTTCTCACCGACCGCCCTCGCATCGAGGTAGCGTGCCAAAGAGTCCAGCGTGTCGGGCCACATCGCCTGGTACTTCGCGACCCACTCGTACAGGTCGGCGAGACCTTCCGGGTTGAGCGTGTAGATGCGCTGTTGGGCCCGGACCGCGACCTCCACGAGCTTCGCCTTTCGGAGGACCCGGAGGTGCCGCGATACGCCGGGCTGCGTGAGGCGTGGGAACTCGGCGGCGATGCCTCCCGCATTTCGGGGACCCCGCGTGAGCAAGTCGAGTACGGCTCGACGTGTGGGGTCTGCGATCGCCGCGAAGACATCGGTCGCCATCATCGGATCCCCGCCGGTTGGCCTTGGGTCTTCACCCCTTCCGCGGGGGCTGGGCGCTTGACTCGAGCAGCGTCAGGTGGTTGCCGTCAGGGTCCGTGAAGTACGCGGCGATGCCATAGTTCGCCTCGACGGGCGCCGGGTCCTTGAACTTCACCCCGTGGGCCTTGAGGATCTCGAAGTCCTTTCGGCAGTCGTTCGTCTTGAACACAATGTGGTTGCCCCCGCTACCCGCCTCCGGGGGCGCTCGAGGATCCAGCTTGTACTGGCCCTGGAAGAGGATCAGTTCGAGGTCCTGTCCTTTGGGGCCGACGGTGAGCCAGCGGGGGTTCCCGGGTAGCTGGTAGTCCGCGCGCTTCTCGAGCCCGAGCACCTTCGTGTAGAACTCAAGAGCTTTCTCTTGGTCGCTCACGACGATGGGCACGTGGGTCACTTTCTCAATCATGGTCTTACGCTCCGAGACGATATAACACTATGGTTATTTAATCATTCGCTCATATTTACCCGCTCTGGGGTGATGGAAGACGCAGGGGGAATCGAACCCCGGACCCACGCCTTACCGGAGCGGCATCAGGTAGGGGTTGCGGAAGGAGCGATCCTCGGCAATCGCGAACCGATGACCGGCAAGGTCCTTCGACCCCAAGTGTCGCGAGATGGTCTGACTCGAAACCGAGGCCGACTCGATTGATTCGAAGACAAATTCAATAGGCGACCGGCGGTTAGCGGCTCGCGAACTCACAAAGGAGCTACCGACATGCCGCAGAAAACGAAGAGACCGCCACGCAAGATCGAGACCGCCGTGAAAAGCATAATCCCGTGCCTCTGGTTCGACGGCCAAGCAGAGGAGGCCGCGAGATTCTACGTATCTCTGTTCCCCGACTCGCACGTCGACAAGGTGGTCGAAGCGCCCGCGGACTTCCCGAGCGGGAAGAGGGGAGACGTCCTGTCCGTCGACTTCACCCTGATGGGCCGGAAGTTCAGCGGCTTGAACGGCGGACCGTACTTCAAGTTCAACGAAGCCGTCTCCCTCACCGTTCCGTGCGAGAACCAGGCCGAGGTGGACCGATACTGGAAGGCTCTCTCGGCGGTTCCCGAGGCCGAACAGTGCGGCTGGGTGAAGGACCGTTACGGTCTTTCGTGGCAGATCGTGCCAACGATGCTGTACGGGCTTCTTGCGGACCCGGATCGCAAAAAGGCCGGGCGCGTGATGGAAGTCATGCTCAAGATGAAGAAGCTCGACATTCGGACGCTGCAACAAGCCTACCGGTCCGCCAAGTGACGGGAGGAGAAACGCATGAGGAAGCTAGTTGTCGGCACCTTTCTGACCCTCGACGGAGTGATGCAAGGGCCGGGCGGCCCGGGTGAAGACCGCGAGGGCGGCTTCGCGCACGGCGGTTGGTCGGTGAAGTATTGGGACGACATGATGGGCAAGGTCATCCTCGAGCAGATGGCGAGACCGGACGCGCTGCTGCTCGGTCGCAAGACGTACGAGATCTTTGCCTCGCATTGGCCACGCGTCACGGATCCGAACGATCCCGTGGCGTCCAAGCTGAACAGCATGCGAAAATACGTCGCCTCTCGCACGCTTAAGAAAGTGGAATGGCACAACTCCACCCTGTTACGGGGGGATGCCGCGATCGCCGTCGCCCGGCTTAAAGAGCAAGCGGGAGGCGAGATTCACGTGCAGGGGAGCTCCAACCTCATCCAGACGTTGTTGAAGCACGACCTGATCGACGAGTTTCGTTTGTGGGTCTTTCCGGTCTTGGTTGGCTCCGGGAAACGGCTGTTCGGCGACGGGACCATCCCGGGGGCTTTCCGGCTTGCGGATGCCACGACGTCTAGAACGGGCGTCGTCGTTCACCGCTACGAGCGAGCCGGAAAACTCGAGGTCGGCGAGTTCGCGGTGGACCAGCGTGGCTCCTCCTCGGCGCTCTGGGAGGACAAGGCCAGTAAGTAGAGCCGCAGGGGGGAATTGAACCCCCGACCTGCGCCTCATCAAGGCGCGCCCAGCACAAGTCCATCGGCGTCCTCCTCGTGAAGGCGGACGACCGCGAGGCCCTCAAGAGAGAACTCGAGGAGCACCAGGAGACCCTCACGACTCGCGCGAAAGCGATCCAGAACCAGGAGAAGGCGCTCGGGGAGCGGCACGAGGACCTCGGCCGGAACATCCGGGCGGCGCTCGGGGGCGGGCCGCAGGCGGGGTGAGCGACAACTCGTCGTTCGTCAAGGCGTCGTACTTTAGCGTTTGGCGGCGACTATCGCCGGCGATTCTCGGGGGCATCGGAAGATATGCCTGGCTGGCGATGCCGAGAGAGGCCTCGAGGGACCATGAGGGCGTCGAGAATCGCGGTCCTGTCATTGGTTGGACTCCTCTTGATCGGTGCGGCAGCGGTGCTGCTCCTCCGGATGCCGAAGCCGGCCACGGTGACCGACGGCATCGCCGCGAGATATCCTGGCGACGCCGGCATCGAAACCGATCCCGAGGTGTTCTTCGTCGAGAGGTTCGACGAGGGCACGATCGCCTCGCTCGCCGCGCGGTACGAGGATGTCCTGAACCAGGGCGACCTGTCCTTCGTCGCGGACGTCCCCCCTGGGAGCGCTGCGTCGAGTTCTCTCCTGATGACCGCGGTCGGCGGCGCGAGTTCCGGCGCGCACCTATACAAGAACCTCGCGGCGGACGGGCGGGCCCAGGACGACACCGTCTACCTCCGCTACTATGTGAAGTACCGCTCCCCCTTCACCCCGCACCACAACGGCGTCTGGATGGGCGGGGCGAACCCTCCGCTGGATTGGCCGAATCCCCAGGCCGGGACGAGGCCGGCGGGCGACGATCGGTTCATCGTCGCCACGGAACCCGTCACCTCCACGATGCGCCTCGACAACTACGTCTACTGGAAGGACATGCACGGCGACCCCAACGGCAACTACTGGGGAAACGATTTCCTGCAGGACGCTGGCCTGAGGGCACCCCTCGACACATGGATGTGCGTCGAGACGATGGTGAAACTGAACGACCCGGTGACCACGTCCAACGGCGAGCTCGCCTTCTGGATCGACGGCGCGAATAAGAACCATCTCGGCCCCGGCTTTCCCACGGGAAGCTGGATCTGGGACAGCTTCCATCCCGGCAATGGCAGCGCGTTCCCCGGGTTCCAGTGGCGCACGGACCCGGCACTGAACCTCAACTGGATCTGGCTCGAGCACTACGCCGACAACACCCCGGCCGGGCAGGAAAGCCAGATGCAGCTCGCACACGTTGTCGCCGCGAGGTCCTACGTCGGCTGTCTCTCGTAGGCCCGGGGGGCGAGGTGTAGTGAATTCACGGGCCCCAGCCAGATGGAAGAGCCGCAGGGGGGAATTGAACCCCCGACCTGCGCCTTACCAAGGCGCCGCTCTACCACTAAGCCACTGCGGCAATGCGGCGCCCAAACTTCGGAGCG
>Ga0209806_1001395_pt1 | contig 15928 bp, 14 predicted proteins | sample GraSoiAngelo_152_FD_186166 | JGI IMG/M metagenome (GOLD analysis project Ga0209806, IMG submission 186166) | Grasslands soil microbial communities from the Angelo Coastal Reserve, California, USA - 14_1009_12_30cm (SPAdes) (version 2) | ecosystem: Environmental > Terrestrial > Soil > Grasslands ... | reverse complement strand
CGCCACCATCCCAAGTCGAGCCAGCCTCGCCTGGAGGTCTGGCGGACAGATCGTGCAGTGCTCGACGCGGTGACGCAGATCAATCGCCCCAGCAGCTTCCACTGCGTCGCACATCGCCTCGATCGCCGCGTCTCCGATCGCATGGGCGGCAACCTGTAAGCCCGCCACGGAAGCTCGCGCCACCAGCTCGCGCAGCTCCTCTCTTGTGATGCGCCACACCCCGCCGCCAGAGCGCATCGCCACGCGTTCGGCGCCTCCGTCGACGAACACCTTGATGGGGCCGGCCCGCACCATCGAGCCGCCGAAGCCGGCCCGAACGCCAATGCTTGTGGCCGCCTCGAGCAGCTCCCAGGAGAGGAACTCGTTGACCCGCACCTTGAGCCGGCCTTCGCACGCAAGTCGCTCGTAGGCGCGTAGGTCGTCGGCGAACCCGCGATTCACGGCGGCAGCCACAGACGTGATCCCGCGTGAGACCAGCAGGTCCTGCGCTTTCAGGACCCCTTCGATGCGCCGCTCCAGAGCCGGTGCGGGCTGCACGTCAGCGACGAGCCGCATCGCAGACTCGAGCAGCAGCCCGTTGGGCGCGCGGTTCAGATCGCGGCCGATGCGGCCTCCGGGCGGATTCGGCGTGTCGGTCTTGATGCCCGCGGCGGCGAGGGCCGCCGAATTGGCGACGCGGGCGTGGCCGCCACGCTCGTCGATGAAAGCAGGCCGCTCGCCGGTTACCCGATCGAGCTCCGTCCGGTGCGGCTGCCTGCGCTCGGTCAGCTCGTCGGTCCGGTACCCCATGCCTTGCTGCCAGTCACCGGCTTTGAGGCCTGTCGAGTGCTCCCTGAGGCGGTCGAGGATCTCGTCGATGCCGCGAACGCCGGTCAGGTCGGCGGCAAACCGGGTCAGCCCGTAATAGACGACGTGCGCGTGCGCGTCGTTGAATCCAGGCAGGACGGCCGAGCCGTTGAGGTCCACGACCCGGGTGCGGGGCCCTCGGAGGCTCATCACCTCGCGGCCGCCGCAGGCGATGACCTTGCCGCCGGCGATCGCCAGGTGGCTCTGGGGGTTGAGACCTGCGCGCCCCAGCGTGCGGATGCGTCCGCCCGCCAGGATCATTTCGGCCTTCACTCGGCCGTTAGATTAAGCGCGTGGCCGTCATCGATCTGCGCTCCGACACCGTCGCCATGCCCAGCCCGGAGATGCGCCAGGCCATGGTCACGGCTCCCCTGGGCGACGACGTGTTCGGCGATGACCCGACCACGAACAAGCTGCTGGAGGTGGCCGCTGAGCGCATGGGCAAGGCGGCGGCCATGTTCGTGCCAAGCGGCACGATGGGGAACCTGATCGGCATCGCGGTCAACGCGCGAAGCGGCGAGGAGCTCATCGCGGACGCCGATTCGCATGCGTTCTACTACGAGACCGCAGGCGCCGCCGCGGTTTGCGGGGTGCAGATCCGGCCGGTCGCGACCGAGGGCGGCGTCATGTCACCCCGGCAGGTCGAGGAGGCGGTGCGGCCGCGCGACGACCCGCATCAGCCGATCACCGCTGCGATCACATTCGAGAACACGCACAACCGGCATGGCGGCATCGTATGGCCGCTGGAAGATTTGCGCGCGGCAAGCGACGCAGCCCACTCGCAAGGTCTTCGCGTCCACCTGGACGGGGCTCGGATCTTCAACGCGGCCGTCGCCTTGGGCGTGAGCGCGGCGAAAATCGCGGCAGCCGCAGACACGGTGACCTTCTGTCTGTCCAAGGGCCTCGCCTGTCCAGTGGGCAGCATCTTCTGCGGCTCAGAGGACGACGTCGACCAGGCACGCCGCTGGCGGAAGCGACTGGGTGGAGGCATGCGCCAGGTCGGCGTACTCGCGGCCGCAGGCCTGATAGCGCTCGACCACATGGTCGACCGCCTGGCCGAGGACCACTCCAACGCCCACACGCTGGCCGAGGGCCTGGCGGAGCTGCCAGGCGTGAGGTGCGATTTGAGCCGTGTTCAAACCAACCTCGTCTTCTTCGATCTGGACACGATTCCCGCGCCTGCGTTCACCGCCGAGTGCGCGAGGCAAGGCCTCCTCGGCGACTGGGTCGATCAGCACCGCATGCGCTTCGTCACGCACTACGGTGTCGACGCCGAGGACGTGCAATCGGCCCTGAAGATCTGCGAGGAAATCCTCAGCGCCTGATTCGCGTCACCTGAGAAGCGACGCCAGCAGGGTCGGGTCGATGTTGCCGCCGCTGACCACGGCCACCGTGATCGGACCGGGTTCCAGCTGCTCCAGCGCGGCATAGGCAAGCGCGCCGGCACCCTCGGCCACGACCTTCGCCGTCGCGGCGATCTCTGGGATGGCCGCCTTGAGCCGCGGCTCGGGCACGATCAGCCACCGGTCGACGCACTCTTTCATGAGCTCGAACATTCGCGGGTCGAACGGTGCAGTTGTTCCGTCGGCGATCGTCTCGGGTTTGATCGGCGCGTTTCGTTCGCCGGCGAAAACGCGCGGCCATAGGGCGTAACCGTCGGACTGGACGCCGATGACCTCGATGTCCGGACGTGAGCCTTTGAGCGCCGAGGCGACACCGCTGATCAGCGCGCCGCCGCCGACCGCGACCAAAACACGCGCCACGTCCGGCAGGTCCTCGAGAAGCTCGAGCCCAAGGCCGCCGTGCCCGGCAATCACCTCCTGGTCCGCGAACGGGTGGATGAACGTCTCGGGTTCGCCCCTCCATGCCTCGGTTGCAAGCCAGCTGAGAAGCTCTTCGCGCCGCATCTGAATCGGCCTCGCGCCCCAGCGCTTCATGCCGTCGATCTTGATCGGGGCGGTCGTGTCGTATGTCACCACCCTGCACGGGACCCCGAGATGGTGGGCGACGTATGCGCAGGCCTGAGCGGCGTTCCCCGCGCTGACCGTGATGAGGCCTGCACGCAGGCGCTCCTGAGGCAGCGCCAGCGCGGCGGCGAAGAAGCCGCGGACCTTGAAGCTGCCGGTCGGTTGCAGACACTCCAGCTTGAGCAGCGCCCCTTCGACTGGTGTGAGCGGGGTACGCATGACGTGTGGGCGTGCCCGCTCCGCGGCGGCGCGAACCTTTTCCAGACTGACCAAGGTGGGGATAATCGTATTCGTGCCCATTTATGAGTACCGCTGCGACGCGTGCGGCAAGGAATCGTCGGCGCTGCTTGGCAGCTACTCCTCCGCCGACCCCGCGTGCCCGCACTGCGGCAAGCACGCGCTCCGCAGGCTCGTGTCCACCTTCGCGACTTCGCACTCAGGTGAGGGTGGCGACGGGGGGAGCGACGACCTCGGGGGCGGGGATGACTTCGGCGGCGGGGATGACTTCGGCGGCGGCGGTGACTTCGGCGGGGGCGACGACGACTTCTAACCGCTGAGGCCCAGGACTTCGTTCGCGGCTTTGATCAGCTCGCGGCGGTGTGTCTCCTCGTGGGCGAAGATGCGGAACAGCGCCATGCGCACCGGGAGGCGCCGGAAAAGGTCCAGCACCCGGCTCTGCTGGTAGCGGTCCTCGAGCGGCTCGTAAAACAGGATGTCCGCGGTCTCGATCATCGGATTGAACGCGCGCGATTCCTGGGCGGCGACGTCGACCTCGAAAACGATGTCCCGAAGCTTGGCTGGCAGGTGCTTGCGCAGCTGGCGCGCGAACTGTTCGCGCGTGACCGAGAGCGCGGCGTTCGGAATGTCGCGTGCGTCGGTGTGGCCCTGGTAGATGAGCTTCCACTTCAGCTTGCGCGCCACCACGGCTGCCCACGCCTCTCCGAGCTCGCGTTGGCTCGCATCTCCTCGGCCGTGAGCCCACTGATCGACGTCCGACAGCAGCGACCACTCGGTCAGAGACTCGTAGCGGTCAAGCCTCTCGAGCGGGTTGCCGCCGAGCAGCAGCTCGATGGTCGGACGGAAAACTTCTCGCAGCTGGAGGTCGATCCGCCGCACCGTGCGGTGGAAGTACACCTGGTGATAGAGGTAAAGCCGCGAGTTGAGGAACATGTAGAGCGCTTCAGCCGCATGTGCGTGCAGCGTCAGGCCGCGCTCCGAGATGAATGAGTAGTGGATTATCCGCTGCACGTCGACGGGGCCGGCCGACACGCCACATATATAAGAGTCGCGAGGGACGTAGTCCATGTTGTCAGCTGAGTACGCCCCGACCAGGGCCGGTCGTAAGACGGCCAGCCACGGTGGAGGCTCGAAACCCTCGAGGTCTGCCGATGAGATGAGGTACGCGACCCATCGAGGATCGATTCGCTCGCCGCGCTCGAAGTCGGCGGCGGGTGAGGCGCCGATGTCGCCGATAAGGTCGGCCAGGGGACCAGTGATGAGAGCGCGCCCGATGACCTCGTGGTCGATGCCCCACGCATCGAGGTAGTTCTCGTCGAAGAAGTGACCGAAGGGACCATGGCCCACGTCATGCAACAACCCGGCCATGCGCATCGTCTCTTCGACCAACTGCCGCGACGGCAGATCTCGGCACGTGAGCTTGAGCGATGGATAGAGATGTTTGGTCCACTCGCCGGCCAGGTGCATGGCACCCAGCGCGTGCTGGAATCGCGAATGCTCCGCCGTGGCGAACACCCACCAGGCGCTTTGCAGCTGGTGAATCCGGCGCAGGCGCTGCAGCCAGGCGCTGTCGACCAGATCCTGCTCCGCTGCGTGCCCGGCCACTCCGCCCGGCCCGCCCTTCGTGATGCGAAGGTATCGGTAGATGGGATCGCTGGACAGATTCACGCGCGAGTACTCGGAACGGACCTCGTCCACAAACCGATTATCGCGATGAAGTCGCTATTGACAGAGGGAGTCCAGCTCTTTAACAGCGGCCGATACTGGGACGCCCACGAGGTCTGGGAGCGCGAGTGGACGCCCGATCGCAAAGGCTCTGACTCGGGTTTCTTCAAGGGATTGATCCAGGTCGCGGCAGGCTGCCTCCACTACACGCGACACAACCGGCGCGGCGCCGTCAACAAGTGGCGGAGCGGAGCTGATTACCTGCGACCGTACCTACCCGATCACCGCGGAGTTCGTCTCGCTCCCCTCGTCGATGCGGTCGACGGTTATCTTGCCGCGATGAACGGCCAGACATGGCCGGAGCTGACGATGCCCCGGATCGATCAGGAATAGGGCGGGAAGCGCCTCCCCGCGGCCGACTCGATGAGTCCGCCGTGGCCCAGACGCCGCAGATCACCGGCGTCCGCGCGGCCATATGCGAATACGAATGGCAGCAGCAGATCGAGCGAGCTGTTGCGGCCGAATCCTGCGCAGGAGGCCACGCCGACGACCGCCGCATCCCGCAAGCTTCCCAGCCACAGCATGCTCCCCGGATGCATGGGAGCGCCAAGCTGCAGGACCTGACCGCCGGCGTGTGCAAGCTCTGCGTACGCGGGATCGAGCGGATCGATGGCAGATGCACCAGCGAACAGCACGAGCTCGGCGCCCGTATCCAACGCCTCGCGGTACGCGGCCGCGACCGCCTCCGGGGTGCGCGCCACCTCGCGCACAGCAAGCACATTCGCCCCGTACCAACCCAGCTTCGCGGTCACCGCCGCGCGAAACAGCTCGCGCGCTTTGGGCTTCAAGCGTTCGGTGGCGACCACAAATGTCTTCAACGGCCGGAACTCCAGCAGCTCTAACGCGCCTCCCTGCTCGCGGCACAACCGTTCCGCCTGCTCGATCAGCCCGCCCGGGACGGCGACCGGCGTCACCTTGCAGCCGGCAACTTCCTCCGCCTCGGCGACGGCCTGGCCGTCCATCAGCGTGAAAACGGAGATGTAGCCGAGCGAGTTGATCGCGTCGACAACATCGCCCCGCACGCGGACGAGGCCGCGCTTGCGGGCCACGACCCGAGCCTGGCTTTGCAGCGGCGGCCTGGCTTCAAGGCCCGGGCCCGCCAGCGCCGCCGCCAGCCTGCGAGCAGCCTCGTCTTCGTGCAGGTCGCCCGGCTCGAGCTCCACAAGGTGGATCTCGCCTCCCTGTCGCACTCGGTCGAGATGCCGGGCGCGGAGGACCGTGCCCTTGCGAAGGTCAGGCCCGAGGTCGTGGACGAGAACGCGTCCTTCAATGTCTGCTGGTGAGGCGGTATTTCCATCGAGACGTAGGGCACGCACCTACTGAGAGGATAGAGGCGGCATGAACCTGCCTCCGCTGCGGCTTTACAACACCTTCGCGCGTACGAAGGAGGTGCTGCAGCCGCTGAACCACGGAGTTGTGCGCCTCTACTCATGCGGACCGACCGTCTACAGATACGTGCACGTCGGCAACCTGCGCACGTTCATGCTGCCCGACCTCTTGTGTCGCAGCCTGGAGTATCTGGGCTACACCACAGAACGGGTCATGAACATCACCGACGTCGGGCACCTGACCGACGACACCTTCGATCGAGGCGAAGACAAGATGCTCGTCGCCGCCCGCCTCGAAAACAGGTCGACGGAGGAGATCGCGGCGCACTACACCGAGGCTTTCCTCGACGACGTCCGCAAGGTCAACATCCGCCCGGCCGCCAACTACCCACGCGCGACCGACTACATCCCGCGGATGCTCGAGCTGGTCGAGAAGCTCATCGAGCTAGGGCATGCGTACGAAGTGGAAGGCACGGTCTACTACGACATCGCGAGCTTTCCCGCGTATGGAAAGCTCTCGCGCAACTCAACCGAAAGATTGATGGCGGGCCATCGCGGCGAGCCAGACCCGCGCAAGCGGCATCCAGGTGACTTCACGCTGTGGAAGTCCGCAGGCGCGCACCGAATGCAGGTCTGGCCGAGTCCCTGGGGACCGGGCTACCCCGGATGGCACATCGAGTGCTCGGCGATGTCGATGTCGCTCCTCGGTGAGCGATTCGACATCCACACCGGAGGCGCAGACAACGTGTTCCCACACCATGAGGCCGAGATCGCCCAGTCCGAGGGTGTGACCGGGCATCGCGTCGTGAACATATGGATGCACGGCGGCCTGCTCATGCTGTCCGGCGCGCGGATGGCGAAGTCGGCGGGCAACTTCTTTCGCATCACGGAGCTGGAGGACCGAGGGTTTGACCCGCTTGCCTTCCGGTACCTCGTGCTGCAGGCGAAGTATCGATCTCCGCTGAACTTCAGCACCGAAAGTCTGGCTGGAGCGGACCGAGCGCTGCGCCAACTGCGGGAGCGAGTGGCGGATTGGTCGCATCTGGAGGGCGACGTCGCGCCGGCAATGGAGGAGTGGGATTCGCGATTTCGCACCTCGATCTCAGACGACCTCGACCTCCCCGCCGTGATGGCGCTCGTCTCGGAGCTCGTCCGCTCGTCAGCGGCCCCGGCGACGAAGGCCGGCCTCTTGCGGGCTTGGGACCGGGTGCTCGGACTGGATTTACACCGTTCTGGACCGGAGCGCGACATGCCGCCCGGTGTGGCAGAGCTGCTAGCGGAGCGCGAGCGGGCGCGTGTGGCGAAGGACTTCGCGCGGTCGGACCAGCTTCGCGCACAGCTCGCGTCTCTCGGCGTTGACGTCATCGATACGACTGCGGGACAGCGCATAAAAAGGTAGGAGCCGAGCCATGCGGCCCGGCCCCACGAGAGGAAGGGGTCTCTAACAGCTCGACCGGCGGCTATCCGCCGCCCTTCGGCGCCAGGTGGGTTTTGGACTTGTCCTTGCCATGGCCGTTCGCGTTGCCGTTCGCGTTGCCGTTCCCGTTGCCGTTGGCATTGCCGGCTCCGTGCGAGCCACTGTTTTCCTTGCCGTGCTGCTGCGCGGGGCTGGCGACCGCCGTCCCATGCTGGCTTGCGAACGAGCTGACGCAGTCGCCGATGCCGTGCTGGCCATCGGCCAGCTGCGCCTTGCAGCTGTCCACCTGCTGCTGCACCTGCCGGCCCCAGTCGGCGGGATTCAGGCTCCCCGTCGCGGAAGCCCCCGCGACAGTGACGGCCGCCGCGGCTACAGCAACGCCGGTGAGCAGCTTGACCGTAAGCGCAGCGCCGGCTCCTCCGAGAAGCGCCCGCGTGGCCTTGCGGCTCGCGGCCGGGCGGCGGTCGGGGACCGGCATGGCCGCGAGCGGGTCCAGGACCCGGTGCAGCTCCTGCTCCAGCTCGCGCTCGAGATCGCTCATTGGTAAGTAGCCATAACGCCGATCACCGCTCGGGCAACCATTTTCTCGGCTAGCGCTCCCTTCCCAAAACCGCCTGGAGCTGCTTGCGCGCCGCCCCCAGGCGGGAGGCGACCGTCTGTTCGGGCACGCCGAGGGCGGCGCCGATCTCGCGGTTGCTGTAGCCGTGGTAATACCGGAGCACAAGCGCGGCTGCCTGCTTGGGCGGGAGCTTCTTCAGCGCGCGGACGAGCTCCGATCTCTCGGCGACGGTCGATGGGTCGGTACCCGGCGCCGGGCGACCGAGGCGGCGGATCAGCTCGCCCGCCTGGCCCAGGCTCTGATGCCGCCGATCTGAGATTGCGACATTGATGGCGATCCGGTGCAACCACGCCTCAACCGGCGCGTCTGGCCGCCACGATGCCCAGTTCCGGTACGCGCGCTCGAACGTCTCCTGGGCGCAGTCCTCGGCCGTGGCGCGGTCGCGCACCATCGTGATCAAGGTGCCGAGGATGCGGTGATACGTGTTTCGGTAGAGGCGCTCGAAGTCAGCCTCTGATCCTGGTTCATACCGCTCCCGGGCGCTCGGCTCCTCTATTGACTCCGAACGAATGTTCGTCTAACCTCCCCGAACATATGTCCAGCCCTCCCCGCTTCGTCCCTGCCGACTTTCCAGGGGAAATAACGCTGGATCACGTGATTCCCGCCGCGTCGGCCGTCTTCGCCCCGCTTCCGGCTGACCTTCGCCCCGAGCTGGTCGCCGCACTCGGCAGGCGCGGCATCGAGCGCCTTTACTCGCACCAGGCCGAGGCCTACGAGGCGGTGAGGCGCGGCCGGCATCTGGTCGTCGTCACCCCGACCGCCAGTGGAAAGACGCTTTGCTACAACCTCCCGGTTCTTCAGAGAATGCTCGAGAGCCCTGAAAAACGCGCCCTGTATGTATACCCGACCAAGGCCCTGGCGCAAGACCAGCTGGCCGAGCTCGGCGCCCTGAAATCCGGACTCCCGATCGATGTCCGCGTCGACACGTACGACGGGGACACGCCTCCGGGCCGTCGCACCGCGATCCGCGAGGGCGGCCATATCGTCATGACCAACCCGGACATGCTCCACACCGGACTGCTGCCCCATCACACGCGGTGGCGCCGCCTCTTCTCCAGCCTCGAGTTCGTCGTCATCGACGAGCTCCACACCTATCGGGGGCTCTTCGGCAGCCAGGTGGCCAACGTGATCAGGCGGCTGAAGCGCATCTGTGCCTTCTATGGATCCAGCCCGACCTTTATCTGCGCCTCGGCGACGATCCGCAATCCGCGAGAGCTCGCGACGCGGCTTCTCGAGGAAGACAACATCGCCCTCGTCGATTGCAGCGGCGCGCCGCGCGGTGAAAGGCGACTGATCTTCTACAACCCGCCGCTGCTCAACCGCGACCTCGGTGTACGACGAAGCTCGATGCTCGAAGCCCGTCGCATCGCCGCGTCATGGATTCGCGCCGGCGTGCAGACGATCGTGTTCTGTCGCAGCCGGCTTGCGGTCGAGGTGATGCTCAGCTACCTGAGGCAGGACCTCGACCCTCGTCTCGATGCCCCTCGCCGCGTCCGCGGCTACCGCGCCGGCTACCTGCCTCTTCACCGCCGCGAGATCGAGTCGGGTCTGCGCAGCGGAGAGATCACGGGGGTTGTGAGCACCAACGCCCTCGAGCTCGGCATCGACATTGGAAGCCTGCAGTGCGCGGTGCTGGTCGGATATCCAGGGACGATCGCCTCGACGTGGCAGCAGCTCGGCCGCGCCGGCCGCAGGTCGGGATCAGTCGGCGTCTTCGTTGCGTCGAGCTCGCCTCTCGACCAGTTCATCGTCCGCCATCCCGAGTATTTCCTCGCCACCGACCCCGAGGAAGGGCTCATCGACCCTGACAACCTGCTCCTTCTGGCGGCTCACCTGCAGGCCGGTCTGTTCGAGCTCCCGTTCGTGGATGGCGAAAAGCTCGGCGCAGCTGATGTGAGAGAGCTGCTCGCGCTTTTCGAGGAGGACGGGTCCGCGACGCGTTCCGCGGGCCGCTGGTTCTGGAGCCGCCAGGCCTTCCCCGCCGAGGAGGTCCACCTGCGACGCATCCTCGCCGACAACGTGGTGATCATCGACACGTCGCATCCGCGGCCGCAGGTGATCGGCGAGATGGATCAGTTCACCGCGCCGGTGCTGCTGCACGAAGAGGCTGTCTACCTGCACGAGGGTGCGCAGTATCACGTCGATCGTCTCGACTGGAACGAGAAGAAGGCTTACGTGCGTCCGGTCGAGGTCGACTACTACACAGACGCGCTCGCATCCGTCAGCGTGCGCGTGCTCGACACGTTCGCCGGACCGGACGGGGAGGGCGTCACGCGAAGCCACGGCGAGGTCAAGATCACGAGCCTCGCGTCGATGTTCAAGAAGATCCGGTTTCACACCCACGAGAACATCGGCGCGGGGCCGATCCATCTGCCGGAGCAGACGCTGCACACGACGGGCTACTGGATCACGGTCGACGAAGGACTGTGGCGGTCTTGGGGTCGCGAGACGCTCGAGGCGGGGCTGCAGGGCATGGCCCACTCGCTTCGGCACATCGCGAGCCTGAGGCTGATGTGCGATCCGCGTGACCTCGGCTCGGTGGCTGAGGTGCGGTCCGTCACCACGCAGCTTCCGACCGTGACCGTGTACGAGGTCTACCCCGGCGGCGTCGGTTTCTCGCCACGTCTGTATGAGCTTCACCGCGAGCTGCTCGTGGACGCCGCCCAGCTCGTACGCGATTGCCCTTGCGCGGCCGGCTGTCCGTCGTGCGTCGGCCCGCTGCATCTCGTGGAAGGAGCCAAAAACGCGTGTCTGCTACTTCTCTCCGCGAGCGCCTTACCCGTCTAGGCGCGCCGCCTCGTCCTAGACCGCAGCGGAGCTACGAGCTCCCTCGCGGTTTCGAGGAGGTGATGACGCCCTTCGGCGCCGCAGCGGTGCGCCAGGATGTGATCCCGCTGCCACCACTCGACCCCGACCCAGGTTCTGTCGCGTACTTCGACACCGAAACGACCGGCCTCGCGGGCGGAACGGGCACCTACGTCTTCGCCGCGGCTGTCGCGACACCGATCGACTGCGGTCTTCGCGTAGCTCAGGTCTTCCTACCGGAGCCGGGGATGGAATCGGCGTTTCTGCATGCCTTGCGTGAGGAGCTCGAGCCTGCCCGAGGGGTGGCGACTTTCAACGGAGGGTCGTTCGACCTTCCGGTGCTGCGCACGCGTTGGGTGATGGCGCGCATGCCTGGCGAGTTCTCGCATGCCGCGCATGTCGACCTGCTGACCCTCGTTCGCGCGCTGTACCGGCATCGCCTCGAAACGTGCACGCTGCGTTATGTCGAGCAGCGCGTCCTGGGCTACGAACGCGACGATCCGTTGCCCAGCGCCCTGGTGCCCGACGCCTATTTCGACTTCCTTCGCACCGGCTCCCTGGATCTTCTCGGAGCGGCGCTCGAGCACAACCGCCTCGACGTGATCAGCCTGGTCCACCTTCACTCGCGTCTGCTTCGCCGTCTCCAGGGCGCCGACGTCGACATGGACGCGGATGACTGGCTCGCCCTCGGACGGCATCGGTGGCGTCGTGGCGCCCGCGCCGACGGATGGCGGGCATTGCGCAACGCCACCGCATTCGCCAAAGGTGAAGCCGCCGCGACCGCCGGTCTGTTGATCACTCGTGGCCTGGTGCGGCGAGGTTCGATCCAAGCTGCCGACACGCTGCTCGACTGGCTCGAGGCAAGCGCCAGGCAAGACGTCCGCGTTTCAGTCGCACGGGCACGGCTCCTCGAGTGGCGCCGCCGCGAACCGGAGCTGGCGCTGGCCGTGGTCGAGGATGCGCAGCGTCGCATGCCCGATGTGGCGGACGACCTCGAACACCGCCGGGCCCGGTTGCGCCGGAAGGTCGAGCTACGTCGCGGGGACGGGCTCCGGCGCGGACGAGACGGCAGGAAGCGCGATGTCCGGCAGGTTCAGCTCGAGGCCCCCATCCTGGACGGCACGGCCTAGCGCGTCGACGACGGCCGGGTCGAACTCGGTGCCTGATCCTTCCTTGACTTGGGCCAGGGCATCCGAAGGCGTCAGGCGCGCTGAGCCGCGGCCGGCGGTCAAAGCCTCGTAGCGCTCGGTGACCGCCAGGATTCGGGCCATCAGCGGCGTCTGCGCGGCCGGTCCGTCCGATTTGGCGGCGTCGTAGCGGTCGTGGTGGTGTCGTACCGCGGCCACGACGTCGCCCGGAAACTTCGCGCCGGTGACGATCTTCTCGCCTTCCTCGGGATGACCAGGCGCCTCGAAGCCATCGCCGCCCGCCGGCAGCGTCATGTGGCCGACATCGTGCAGGAACGCCGCGGCGCGCAGGTTTTCGATGTCGCTCGACGAAACTCCCGCCCGCCTACCGATTGCGTCAGCGATCGCAACCACGCGACTCGAGTGTCCCTGCGTGATCGGACTCCGGTGGTCGACCGCGTGCGCGACAGCCACCATCACCTGCGGACCCGCCTCGGCGAGCATGGTGACGAGATTTCCGTCGGCGAGCTCGAGCTCGGTCACCAGCTGCGGGAACGTGCAGGGGCGGTCCTTGCCTTCACGTTTGGCCAGGTAAAGCGCCTGGTCCGCGGCCGCGACGAGCTCCGTCGCGGTGAACCCGTCCTCGGGATACGACGCCACCCCGACGCTGAATGTCAGGTGTTGACTGGGGATCGTCGAGACGGCAGCCGCATGGACGGCATCGACGATTCTGTACGCAAGGCGCTGCGCGGCGGCCCCGTTGGCGTCGGCAACGATGACAGCCAGCTCATCGCCGCCATACCGCGCTACCACGTCCTGTCCGCGAACGGTCGCCCGCACGATGCGTGCGCCCATCTGCAGCACGAGGTCCCCATGCTGGTGGCCCAGCTGGTCGTTCACCGACTTGAAGTGGTCGTAGTCGATCAACAGAAGGGACAGAGGCACGGCGCGGCGGTCGGGGCGCGCAAAGGCTGCGTCCAGGCGGCGACGAAACTCGCGCGCGTTGACGAGGCCGGTGAGCCCATCGGTGGTCGCCTCCTGCCGGCTCCGCTGGTAGCGCAACGCGTTCGCGACCGGCACGGCCGAGCTCCCGGTCAGTGCGTCAACCGCGAAGAGGTCCTGGTTCGTGAACACTCCTGTCGCCTGGCTGAGCGAGACGAGCACAGTCGCACCATCGCCCGACGCGATGGGTACGACCATGTTCTTGCGGTCCGACGAGAAGACTGCCTCACCGCTGCCTGCCGCCTGCCCGAGCTGGTGCTCGTCGATGACCTCTGCCTCGGGCACAGCCTCCTTTCCGTCGCGATTCGCCGCCGCAACTACGGAGAATCCGTCCTGGGACGAGACGATCACGCGACCGTGCTCGGCGGTGGTCATCTGCACCGCGTGGTCGACGAGCACGTCGAAGATGTCTTTGATGTCGGTGTCGCTGACCAGGTTCATGCTCAGCTCCCGCAGGGAGTCCGCCTGTGCCGCGCGCTCCACAGCCGCCCGCCTTTCACGTTCCAGCTCTCGAGTCATGTAGCCGGTCGACAGCGCGACCACCAGGAACAGGAACATCTTGCCGATGGTCGCGTTCGGGTCGACGTAGAAGTTGGCCGGCGTGAAGCTCCCCCCGATAAATAGGTAGAGGAGTGAGATGACCAGCGCGGAGAGGAAGCTCGCGGTCGCGCCGAACCGCACGGCGGTTGTGATCACCGCCAGGAAGAGAGCGAGGAAGAACGGGCTGTTGAAGCCGTTCGACAGGTACACGACGGCGGCCGCGAAAAAGATGTCGAGGACCATCGTCGTCAGGCTGAACTGCTTTCCCGGCCGGTAGCCGCGGACGAGCAGAACCTGGACGGTCACGTTGAGAACCGCCCAGCCGAAAAGGACCACGTCGATGACGACCTTCTCCTCGGGCGTCGACGATGGGTTCAAGTTATTCAGCGCGCCGATGACGATGAGGAAGAGCCATCGAAAGACGAGGGCGACTCGCTCGCCCGCGCGACGACGGTCCGCGTCAAACGTCGCGTCGATGGCTTTGGCGCGGACGTCCTGCCAGCGAGGGGATTGTTTCCGCATCGCGGGTTGTTCAGAAATCACCGTGTGGGAGGCTCCGAAAGAGTCATCAGCTTTAAGCGAGTCCTAATGATGACTCCCAAGAATGCGAATTCAGCGCAATCCGCGCAGTCGCCAGGGAGCACGGCTGGCGGCCGAGATCGGCGGCCAGTCGGCCTCAGAGGCAACCCCCCGCCCACCTCCTGATCAGCCAGGCGACCCTCAGCACCTGGGCCGCCTGAGCCGGCGGCGTTGACACATTCATTGCTTTTTTCGCGAACGAAAACAGCTTTTTCCGCGTTAGAGCCGAACAGAATGCATGCCCGGTTGCTTAAATGTCGCTGCTATGCAAGCTGAAGCTCGAGCGCGCGCCCAGCGGAGGCGGCGCGGCCAGTCCCTGGTCGAGTTCGCCATCTCGTCGACCGTGCTGCTCCTGCTGGCGATGGGTTTGATCGACCTCTCGCGCGCGTTCTACTACTCCGTCTCCCTGCAGGGCGCGGCGCGGGAGGGCGCGCGGCACGGCGCATGGTTCAACACCCCGGCCCGCACCAACAACTTTCTCGATGACGCGGACGTCATGACCGCAGTCAAGCAGGGCCTGTACGGCGCGGGATTCAAGGACAGCCAGATCAACCTGGTCACCACCGCCGGCTGCCTGGCTCCGACCGACAGCAACTCCGCCACCAACAAGCCTTATCCGGCCGCTGCCTACCCTGCAACCTCGCAGAGCGTGAACGTGTACATCTGCTACACCGACCCGAACGGCAGCAGGTTCGGCACCAGACCAAGTGCTCCGGGCGACAACTCGTGGAGGCTGGGCGACATCAACGTGTCGATACTGATGAACTTCCAGCTGATCACGCCGTTGATCCAGGGCCTTTTCGGCAACGGCCTCAACCTTGCCTACAACGAGCACTTCACGATCCAGGGCAAGCCGTGATGAAGCGACTCCTTGCCTGCGCGCGAAGTCAGCGATCGCAAGGCCTGACCGAGTTCGCGCTCATCGCGCCCGTCATCTTGCTGCTGACCTTCGGCATCATCGATTTCGGCCGTGCGCTCTACATATATATAACCCTGCAGCAGGCGGCCAACGAGGGTGCCCGCGTCGCGGTGCGCGCCTCCTACTTCATCGATCCCAACGGCGCTTCGCACAACTGGCCCAAGAACAGCGATGTCCTGTCCGCCGTTCAAGGCCATGCCGTCGCAGCGATTCTTGGCAACCCATGTCCCAACGGACCAATACCGAATGGTGGCAATCCGCAGGGTGCCCCGAGCGTGCCGCCGAGCAACACGGGCTGGGTTTTCATCACCGACCCGAGTGCAGCCGGAAACGCAACGCCCAACGCCCCCCGTGGGCAGCTCCCGTACAACCCCCCGCCCGCAGGCTGCAACGACGCGGTCGCGGCGGACGGAAATCAACCTCTCAAGGTGACCCTGTGGTACACGTTTCAGCCGATCACACCAGTGATCCAGCAAGTCATCGGCAACAACATCGTCATCACTGCATATGCTGTTTACCGAGCCGAGTACTCCAACTAAGCGCGCAAAGCGCAATCTGCAGGCCGGTCAGGCCATCGTCCTGATCGCGCTCCTGATCCTTGTGCTGTTCGGCATGCTCGGCCTCGCCATCGACTCCGGCCGCGGCTACGTCGACCGGCGCGACCAGCAGACCGCGGTCGACGCCGCCGCCCTCGCAGCCGGTGACTGGTACGAGAACTTCCAGGACCTCAACGGACTGGTCGTCCCGAAGTCGGTGGCTCTGTATCAAACCGATCTGCGTATCTACACGGGTTATCAGACGGCCAGCCACACCAGCA